>Ga0187867_10000840_pt1 | contig 27037 bp, 28 predicted proteins | sample June2016WEW_13_1_FD_132976 | JGI IMG/M metagenome (GOLD analysis project Ga0187867, IMG submission 132976) | Peatland microbial communities from SPRUCE experiment site at the Marcell Experimental Forest, Minnesota, USA - June2016WEW_13_10 | ecosystem: Environmental > Terrestrial > Soil >... | reverse complement strand
TGACCAGGACCGTACATGCCCCGCAGTCTCCGGCGTCGCATCCGACTTTCGTTCCCGTTAGTCCAAGGTCTTCGCGTAATACGCGCGAAAGCCGCGTGACTGGCGAATTCGAAACAATGACGGCCTTTCCATTCACGGAAAACGCAATCGATTGCGGTTGCATCCGCGCCGCGAGTTCTCCGGTCGCCGCCATCTATACGTTCTCCCTGCAGTCGTTCAAAGCTCGCTCTACCAATGTTAGCGCAGCATCCTTGCGGTATTGGCGGGTTGCCCGTACGTCGTCGATAGGCTCAAGCGGATCGAGATGCTCGCGCCTCACCCGCCCGGTAAACCCGTCGCGCGCGGAAGCGCCTTTTAGATCGCTTTCCAGCGTGCGCAGCCGCCGCGCTACCGCGGAACACGATCCCACCGCAACTCGAGCCTTCGCGATCCTCCCCGCGTCGTCAATCAAAATCACCGCTGCAACCATCGCGATCGAGATCACTAGATAGCGCCGCGCTCCGAGCTTCACGAAACTCGATGCTGCCTCATCCATTCCCCGCGGAATCAGCACGGCCGTCAGCAGTTCGTCGAGGTTGCGTTGCGTTTTGCGGTTGCCAACAATGAAGTCTTCCAGCGGCATTCGCCGCGTTCCACACTTGGAAATCAGTTCCACCTGCGCGTCCAGCGCCAGCAATGGCGGCACGCCGTCAGCCGCCGGCGACGCATTGCACAAATTGCCCGCCACCGTTCCTCGATTTTGAATCTGTACCGATCCCACTTCCCGCGCCGCGCTTTTCAGCGCGTCAAAACATCGGGGGAGCGGTGTGCGGATAACGTCAGTCCAAGTCGTGAGTCCGCCAATGCGGATAAACTCCCCATCCCGCGCCACCCCTCGCAATTCTTTCAGCGCAGAGATGTCCACCACCGCATCCTGCACCACGCGCTCGCCCTGCGCGGGATAAAAGTCGGTGCCTCCCGACAGAATTCGGCATTTTCCTGATGAGAGTTCTTCCACCGCTTCCGCCAGCGTTTTGGGTTTGAGATATGACGGTTGGATAGACAACGTCTGCAACCCCGAGTCAGGTTAGAACGCCCGCGTGCGAGGCGCAATGTTGGCTATTTGTATAGCAACGATGCCGATTTGTACAGCGCCCGCCGCCAATCCCTTCCGTTTCGGCAACATCACATCCATCAGTGATAACGGTCACTGAAAGTATGTTCATTTGAACAGTACAAGAGACAACACGGGGGAGGACCCGATGTCCACACGGGCGGGGGATTTGGTCGTTTCGCTGGAAATGCGGAAACAGCTTCTTGCTCTCGGCACTCTTGTTACTAAGGCGAAAGGAACCATTCTTTTCCGGCATGGCGATCCCGTTCTCGGCCTGTTTCTGATCTGCAAAGGCAAGATCCGGTTGGCGTTGGATAGCTCCAGCCTGGTATTTCCGCCGCGCATCCTGGGTCCCGATTCCGTTGCCGGATTGCCTGCCAGCGTCGCCGGCTCTCCCTATAGCCTCACTGCGGAGGTCGTCGAAAACGCCGAATTGCTGTTCGTTCCGCGCGGGGCGTTAGTCAATTGCCTGCAGCAGAATCCGGAATTCTGCTTTGAGGTCATGGATATCCTCAGCGCGGAAATCTCCGGCACCCGCGCCGCCCTCAAGCACAGCTCCTCTCGTTCGCATAGGGATTGAGCCACCATCCGCCGCCCAGCCTGCTATCCTCGGCTGTTCGCGCATCGACATTTTATTTGCCCCCGCTCCCTGTGCTGTGTATGCTGTTGAGCGCAAATATCTAGGAGATCCTAATGCGCCCTGCAACTGTGGTTGGATTGCTCGTCTTTTCGTTGCTCGTTCTTTCCCCTATTGTTTCGCACGCCCAGGGAAAATTCACCCCGCCCGACCTAAAAGAAGGCCTTTGGGAAGTCACCGTAACGCGCTCCGGTTCCGGTGCCGGCATGGGAGGTATTCCTCCCGACGTGCTCGCCAAGATGAGCCCCGACCAGCGCGCCCAGGTGGAAGCCGCGATGAAGAGTCACGGCGTCACCATGAACGGAAACAGTACTACTGTGAAGAACTGCGTCACCAAGGAAAAGCTCGCGAAGGGCAGGGCGTTTTCCGCCCAGAATCGTGAAAACTGCACCCGCGATGTCGTCAGTTCTTCCCCTCGTCACATGGAAATAAAGATGCACTGCGACCAGACCGACAATGGCAAGAAGACGGCCATGGACGGCACCACGACCATCGACGTTCTCGGCCCAGACAGTGTTAAGGGCACCATGCATATCGTGTCTGCTGGCGACGAACACAACCTGACCATGGATTCCACCTTTACATCCAAGTATCTCGGTCCCGATTGCGGAGACATCAAATAAAAAGGGCCCCGCATTGAGCGGGGCTGACTGTTCGCGCCCACCACTTCAAACAGAGAAGTTGTACTAGTGTAGTGCGTCAAGCAGAAATGACCTGCATTCGCTTTGAAAGGATGGGCTTCAGCCCATCCGGAAGGCTACGCTAGCGGGCTGGGCTATTCGAATTCCTACCACCAGACGGTGGTGTCCGGTTTCGCCATCAGTTTGCCCAGTTCCTGCTTGATCTCGAGCAGTCGGGTGGCGCGTGCCTCAAACGCGGATCGATCCATCGTGCTGCGCTTTTGCTTGGCCGGAACGCTGTCGTTCAGGGTCTTGAGATCGGCGATTTCCTGGCGAAGACCGTTGAGGTATTGCAATGTGAGAGGCATCACTCTCAGCATACGCTCAATTGGCTGCCCGCAGGAGGAATTCGGTCTGCCGCGAGTCATGTCGAAAGGCCACACTTGACCTTGCGGTACGCCTGCTCCAAGGCATAGCATCTCCTGTTCGGAGGTGCTGAATGCCGCAGAATCCCGATTCCTCCCGTCGTAACTTCCTGAAGCAATCCAGCGTGCTCGGAGTTGCCGTTGTAGCCGGTAAAGTTACCGATAGCGCCGCGAGCGTTCTTCCTCCATTGCCTGCGAATCCTGCCACTGAGAAGGCAATGCCGATGCGCAACCTCGGCCGCACCGGATACCGCGTCGGCATCTTTAGTCTTGGCGGTCAGGCTTCGATCGAACAGCCCAACAACGACGCGGTCGCAGTGCCGATCATCGAGCGCGCGCTCGACCTCGGCGTCAACTACATCGATACCGCTGCGATGTATGGAGGCAGCGAGCGCTGGAGCCAGCGTTACGTCGGACAGGTGATGAAGCATCGTCGTGATCAGGCTTATCTCGCATCGAAAACGCACGACCGCACGCGCGATGGTTCGCTGCGCCTGCTCGAGGAATCGCTCAAGCTGCTTAACACCGATCATCTTGATGCCTGGCAGGTTCATCACATCGATGGACAAGACGATGTCGATCGCATCTTCGCCAAAGGCGGCGCGATCGAAGCGTTCCAGCAGGCCAAAGATCAGAAGATGGTTCGCTTCCTCGGCGTCACTGGACATCACGATCCCGATCCGCTGATTCAGTGCATCGAGCGCTTTCCCTTCGACCAGATTCTGATGGCCTTGAATGCGGCCGACAAACATCACCTCAGCTTCCAGGAGAAACTCCTGCCGCTCGCTGTCGAAAAGCAGATGGGTATCATCGGCATGAAGATTCCCGCGCGCGGACGAATTCTCGCCAGTTGGAAACCCGAGCAACATAAGCAAGGCGGCTTCGAAGGCACCGCTTCCGGCCCCGGCACGCTGGCCATGAAAGAGGCGATGTATTACGTGCTCTCGCAGCCAGTCAGCACGGTGATCATCGGATGTGACACGATCGCGCAGCTCGAAGAAAACGTCCAGTTCGCACGCGACTTCACTCCGCTCAGCGAACGCCAGCTCGCCGCGCTCAGTGAGAAAGCGCAGCCCGTGGCAAAGCAGGCGCTGTTCTTCCGCCGCTGGGTCTAAGAACCGTGGCGATGACCCGGAATTCGACCGGGAGGTGTTTACTGATTGATACTGTTTACCCTCCTCAAGCGATCTTTTGGAATCAACGGGTTAGGGGGAGTTTTTTTGTAAATCTTTGAGAAATAAGTGGTTTATTCGCGAAAATCTTGTCAAGAGGGAGTTGGGGGCGAAATGTCAGTAAGTAACTCGATTCAGGGGAGATATAGTTTCGCCGCATTTGTCGGGTTGGGGCGGCGAAAATGAGATAATAAGAATAGGAAGAAAAAAAAAACAGCGCGGCCTTGGGCCGCGCTTTTTGTTTGGAGAAAAGCATGGGGGATGCGGTTGAGATTCGGCGCTGTCAGCACATCAAGGTGAATGGGACGCAATGCGGTTCGCCGGCACTGCGCGGTGAGCGGTTTTGTCACTTCCATCGCGAGAACCAGCCGGCACGGGTAAAGGTGAACGGCGCGGAAGGCGGCGAGGTTCTGGTGCCGGTGTTCGACGATGCGCAGTCGATCCAGACGGTGGTGAGGCAGGTGGCGATGCTGGTGCTGGAGGGGAAGATCGAGAACAAGAAAGCGGGCCTGCTGCTGTATGCGCTGCAGATAGCGTCGACGAACCTGAAGCGGGTGGAAGAGGAGAAGCCGCGGCCGACGCAAGTGGTGGTGGATCGGGAGAGTGTGAGCGAGACGCCGATTGGGATGACGCCGTGGTCGAAGAGGGAAGGAGGGTGCGAACCGGAGGATGAGGAGGAAAGGTTCCAGGGTCCGCTGGCGGCGAAGCTAAAGCGGGAGATGTTTCACGTGCGGCAAGTGCATGAGTGTCACCAGAACGATGCGCGGCGGCTGGCGAAGGAACTGAGGGATTATGCGAAGGTCGGGCCGGAGACCGACCTTGGAAAGTTGAAGTGGAGTTTGTGCAACATCGCGGGGAAGATCGAGGGTTTTGCGGCGAGGTGAGGGGCGGGTGGATGCCGTCGGGATTCAGGCGGTGTGCCATTCGAAAGCGCGCGCCAGCCCACACAACGAAAAGCGCGTTGTGTGGGGTGCCCGGCGAATAACCGACCCAATTTGCTGTGATGGGCGTCATGGAGGCAGGCCCCAGAATGATCAAAGATCAGCTCAGGGCGCGAAGCGGCAACCAAAGTCCAGAGGAGCGGAAGAAACGTGGCGCATACCGCGAGCAATCTCGTGCTTCACTTGATCTTCAGCACCAAGGCCCGCCAGCCTCTGATTGCACCGGAAATCCGTTCTGACCTTTTCGGCTACCTCGGTGGAATCATCCGCGAGATGAAGGGCACCGCATTCATCATCAACGGGACTGCCGATCACGTTCATATGCTGATTCGTATTCGTCCGGCGCATTCGGTGGGGGAGATTGCGCGTGTGGTCAAAGCGAATTCATCGCGCTGGGCGCGGGAGAAGGGAAATCGGGATTTTGCGTGGCAGACCGGTTACGGCGCTTTCAGTGTAAGTGAATCCCATGTGCAGGCCGTTTCGCGATACATTGCGACGCAGGAGGAGCACCACAAGAAGAGAACATTTCAGCAGGAGTATGTGGCGTTCTTGGAGAAGAACAAGATTGCATACGATGAAAGATATATTTGGGATTAGGGTCCGGCGTCCGAGGTGGCGCCGCTTCGCGGCTGGTTGGGGATGGATGGAGTACGCCAGCGGCCGGGGTTTGAGTAATGAGCGGCGCGAGATCGCACACGGGTGCAGGGTATGGGAAGTGTTCTTTTTCTTTCGCCCCTACGGGGCTTCGGGTGTTTTTCGGCAGCTTACCCACGGCTTGCGCCGTGGGCTGCATTCTGGCGCCGCTTCGCGGCTGGTTGGGGATGGATGGAGTACGCCAGCGGCTGAAGCCGTCGGGAGTTGTGGCGGTGTGAACGCAGCGCTGAAAGCGCTGCGCCACCCAAAAGCACTGCGGCTGAAGCCGTCGAGTTTTGTGGCGGTGTGAACGCAGCGCTGAAGCGCTGCGCCACCCAAAAGCCTGCATGATGTTCCCTGTGGAACATCACCGAGCCAAGCAAAAAGCCCCGCTCTTTCGAGCGGGGCTCTGATTTAACTGACAGCTGACAGCTGATAACTGACAGCTGCGCGGACAGGAGTGTCCGCGCTACACGGTCATTGCTGCGCGGGCGAGGGCGCCCGCGCCACAATTCAAGCTAAGAGCTAAGAGCTAATAGCTGATTTAGTACATGCCTTCCATGCCGCCGCCGTGTCCGCCGCCGCCCATGGGAGCTTTCTTCTCTTCGGGGATCTCGGAGACGAGAGCTTCGGTGGTGAGCATCAGGCTGGCGATGGAGCCGGCGTTGGTGAGTGCGGTGCGCACTACCTTCGTCGGATCGAGGACGCCTGCCTTGACGAGATCTTCGTACTCGCCGGTCTGGGCGTTGTAGCCGAAGTTGATGTCCTTGGAGTCGTTGACCTTGCCGAGGACGACAGCACCTTCTTCGCCGGCGTTCTCGACGATCTGGCGCAGGGGCTCGGTGATGGCGCGCTTCACGATGTTGACACCGATCTGCTCGTCACCTTCGAGTTTCAGCTTGTCGAGGGCCGGGACGCAACGGGCGAGGGCAACGCCTCCGCCGGGGACCACGCCTTCTTCAACAGCGGCGCGGGTTGCGTGCATGGCGTCTTCGACGCGGGCTTTCTTTTCCTTCATTTCGGTTTCGGTTGCGGCGCCGACTTTAATGATGGCCACGCCACCGACCAGCTTCGCCAACCGCTCCTGCAGCTTCTCGCGGTCGTAGTCGCTGGTGGTCTTGTCGATCTGGCTGCGAATTTCTTTCACGCGGCCTTCGATCTCGCTGTGCTTGCCCTTGCCCTCGACGATGGTGGTGTTGTCCTTGTCGATGGTGAGCTTCTTGGCCTGGCCGAGGTCGGAAACCTGAACGTTCTCCAGCTTGATTCCGAGGTCTTCGGTGATGGCCTTGCCACCGGTGAGGATGGCGATGTCCTGCAGCATGGCTTTGCGGCGATCGCCGAAGCCCGGAGCCTTGACGGCGCAGACTTGCAGCGTGCCACGCAGCTTGTTGACGACGAGGGTGGCGAGCGCTTCGCCTTCCACGTCTTCAGCAACGATCAGGAGCGGCTTGCCGGACTTCGCAATTTGCTCGAGCAGCGGGAGCAGGTCTTTCATGGAGCTGATTTTCTTTTCGTGGATGAGGATGTAGGCGTTCTCCTGGATCGCTTCCATGCGCTCGGGGTCGGTCACGAAGTAGGGAGAGAGATAGCCGCGGTCGAACTGCATGCCTTCGACGACGTCCAACTGGGTTTCGAGGGTCTTGGCTTCTTCAACGGTGATGACGCCGTCCTTGCCGACCTTCTTCATGGCCTCGGCGATGATCTTGCCGATGGTCTCATCGTTGTTGGCGGAGATGGTGCCGACCTGGGCGATGTGATCTCCCTGAACGGGCTTGGAGAACTTGTCGAGAGCGCCCGGCTTGCGATTGCCGTCCTTGTCGAGCGAACCACAGATCTCGACGACAGCCTTCTCGATGCCGCGCTTGAGGGCCATTGGATTGGCGCCGGCAGCGACGGTCTTGACGCCTTCGCGGAAGATGGCCTGTGCGAGAACGGTCGCGGTGGTGGTGCCGTCGCCAGCGATGTCGCTGGTCTTGGAGGCCACTTCACGGACCATCTGCGCGCCCATGTTTTCCTGGGCATTGGCGAGTTCGATTTCCTTGGCTACGGTGACGCCGTCCTTGGTAATGGTGGGCGAACCGAATTTCTTTTCGATAACAACGTTGCGGCCGCGTGGGCCGAGAGTGACTTTCACAGCATCAGCCAGAAGGTTGACGCCGCGGAGAATGGCCTGGCGGGACTCTTCTCCATGAATAATTTGCTTTGCCATTGTGTATGCTCCTATCGAATTTGTGCAGGCGCGGGGCCTGCGGATATTGAGCTGCTAGCCACTAGCTTCTAGCCGCTAGCGGTCTCTGACTTGCTTGAGCCCGCAGCAGAGGAGGCTGGTGAAGCAGATTCCTCGCTTTGCTCGGAATGACAAATTCCTGAACTATTTCTTCGCGCCAGCGAGTTCTTTCTTGGCTGCGCCGGTCAGGATTCCCAGGACTTCTTCTTCGCGCATGATGATGAAATCTTCACCATCGATTTTGATCTCAGTGCCGGAGTACTTGCCGAACAGGATGCGGTCGCCTTCTTTTACATCGAGGGGACGAACCTTACCTTCTTCGCTGATCTTGCCTTTGCCTGCGGAAAGGACTTCGCCTTCCTGCGGCTTGTCCTTGGCCGAGTCGGGAATGATGATGCCGCCACGAGTGGTGGTAGCCTCTTCCACGCGCCGGACCAGAATACGGTCATGCAGGGGAGTAAACTTGGTTGCCATGAGTGGTGCTCCTTTCAAGAGTTGTTAGGGTTTAGTGCAGTTGTTAGCACTTTGACTCAATGAGTGCTAATTCTAGAATATGAGTGGGAGATTGTCAAGTCGTTCGGGCGTCGTTGCGGCCCTAGCCTCATTCGGGGCCGTGGGTCAGGGCTGCTTTTCTAGCGGAGGTTCAGCGCCGGCGATGGGAAAAAAATCCATGGTTTCCGTCGCAATCACGAACGCGAGTTCCGAGGCGGATGCTGACAGGCGATGCTCCACGGAGAGGGACTGCGTCACAGTCGCCTTACAAGAAAAGAAACACAGTTTTGCAAATACCTGTTGCTGAAAGCGCGGAAGGCATGTTTAATGGCGCGATCATTCATTCCTAAGATTCCCCGGGTACTAAGCAAAGTTTCTTGCTCGTAACATTGGCCCTGCCAGGAGGCGTGGGCTGGGGGCAAGCGGGGCTGGTGTGCTTGTTCGGAATCACCTTTCGGAATCATCAAGAAGTGGCCGATTTCAAGTAACCATTTCCAGGTAACCACGAGATGTTCTCACACGATTTAGTGATGGAGATCACTCAGCCATGTGTTAAATGACCCATGACCGGTGATGTAACAACCGGGCAGGGGATCTGATGCAGGGGACGGTTTTTTCAGGGAAGAACATGATTCTAAGGACGTTGGCTTCGTTAGCGGGTCGGGATATGGGTCGGCAACCAGTTTGGCGAACCGGTTGCCCTTAGTAAAGCCGGAAGGCTGGAGGAAAGAATGGCAACTGCAACCGTAGCGATAGCAGAGAGGGCGAGCGGATCGAGTTTTCGATACCTGGCGGATGCACAAGCGAAGGCGAACTCACCATATGGATTGCCCATCGTCGAGGACGTGCGGCAATTCGAACTGGGTTCCGACAGCTTCTTTTCCGGCCTGTCGCCAAGAACACTGGAAGAACTCAACCGCATCAAGCACACAACCTCGTATCCCGAGGGAGCGATTGTGCTGATGGAAGGTCAGGCGGCACGCGGGATATACATCGTATGCCAGGGGCGCGTGAAGCTGATGACCACAAACAGCGAAGGCAAGACGCTGATCGTCAAGATCGCGGCGCCGGGTGAGGTATTGGGGCTGCAGTCGGTGGTAACAGGGAATCCCTATGAGTTGACGGTGGAGACATTGCAGCCGAGCCAGTTGGCATATATCAGCTGCGAGCAGTTCCTGAAGCTCATCAAGACACACGGAGACGCGTGCCTGCGGGCGACGCAGCATTTGAGCCAGGACTGTGAGTCGGCCTATGATGTGATCCGCTCGATCGGACTCTGCCACTCGGTGCCGGGAAAACTGGCTCGATTGTTGCTGCAATGGTCGGTCGACGGAAAGGCCCGCGACGGCGTGGTGCGGATGAAGATGTCGCTGACGCACGAAGAACTGGCGCAGTTAATCGGCTCATCGCGTGAAACGGTGACGCGCATTTTGGGAGACTTCAGACGGCGCGGGGTGGTGGAACTTCATGGCGCGACCCTGGTGATTCGCAATCAGAGCGCGCTGGAAAATCTTTGTACCTCGTAATTGCAAACGCCGAAAAAAGGCTAACCGGCCTTGGGCGAGGATCCTGGGAAGTGAATAGGGAGACGCAGTCAACAAGCTGCGTCTCCCATTTTTTTGACCGCGGCGTTTACCGCAGCGGCTAAAGCCGGCGCTGAAAAGACCATGCTGTGAACGCAGCGGTAAACCGCTGCGCCACCCAAAATTGAGTGCAGACGAGAAAATCTAGTGCCACCCAAAGCGGCTAAAGCCGGCGCTGAAAAGACCATGCTGTGAACGCAGCGGTGAACCGCTGCGCCACCCAAAATCAAGTGCAACAGAGAAAATCAGAGTTCCCGAAGCGTAACTGCTGAGGTCAGGCGATTTCACTGAGAGTCCCGGCCACAGAGTCGATGAGCGAAATGGCGATTTATCGCCAACTATAGGGGCAAGTGACCTTTGTAATTGTGGTGGAAAATCGAAGCTCGGCTAAACTAGAAGCCAAGACTGCGATTTTGCGCACAAATGTCTCTTCGTCTTATTCTCGTTTTCTTGGTGCTGCTGCCGGTGACATTTAGGGCTGCGTCCGCCCAGGACTCCGATACTTCGCGGCAGGCACGCGAAGTGGTGCGTCGAGTGCCGCCGGCCTATCCCGATCTGGCGAGGCGGCTACAGATTTCCGGGATCGTGAGGCTCCGGGCTACAGTTGCTCCAAACGGTTCGGTGAGATTTATCGAGCCAGTGGGGGGGAATCCTGTGTTGATCAAGGCCGCCCAAGATGCCGTAGCGAATTGGAAGTATGCCCCGGCTCCCGACGAAACGCGGGAGTTGATCGAACTCCACTTCAACACACCGCATTGAACAACCGGCAATAAGTGGAAACGGCTCACGATCCCGGTCAATGCGTTCTATAAAAAGGGATGTCAAGAAAAAAGCTTTCCCGCGACCGGAAAGCGAGATATGACCGCGACCGAGATCGTTGCCTGGTGAACGTCCATACCGATATACTTTTCTTGGTTCATAACGGCGCTCCATTGAGTAAGTGGTGATCCGAACAATCACACCCTACCTCAAAGTGGGCGCCTTTTATATTGCGTGAAATTGCGATATTTCGCCAACCTACGACTAGCCTAGTTCACGTCCGGGTAGATATCGTGGCACTCATCGCGCTTCCATCGGACTGTGGCGTAGTGCTGATGGTCGTTGTCCCCGTTGCGCTTGATAACAAGTTTTTCCCATTCTTCTTCGACGCCACCGCAATCCACTGGCATATCAGAGGGGACGCAAGCCAAGTGCAACAAGGTCGCCGCTTTGTATTTGCCCCGTTCCTTTTCAGGCACGAGTTCTTTGAGTATTTCAACCGCCTGTCCGTAATCGCCGAGATTATTTTCCCGGCGGTTAAGAGGGTGTTCCGCTCTTTCAGGCTTGACCACCATAGCGCACACGTGTCCGCTGGCTCCATAGCGCGCCCAAACCTCTACGCCCAATCTCACGACATAGGTTTCGGAAATGGGCAGCCCGTATCGCTCTTGTAGCGTCTGCGCTGTATCCGCTGGAAAAGATGCCAACCATGCAAACAACAACGCAATGCCCACGGGTGTCCACATGTTTTCACCTCGACGTTCAGCCTTCGATACAAAGAACTTGTATCACACGATGAGGCTCAGTTGATGCAAGCAGGCCATAGCACCAACTACGACCTGCCGCCCGGTCAGTTGGTGATATTGCGATTTATCAACAACTACGTCAGAGATTGATGGCTACGGGGTAAGATGTTGGCGTCTGGAACTCCGATGAGTGTCCTTAACAATCTCAAGCTCTGGCTGTCCCCGCCGCGAATGACCGACCCAGACTTCGGGAAGTTGATATTCATGCATATGGGCAAGCACCCAGAGCGGTCGTACTGGGAATGCGAGTGGACCTTCCCCGCGACGGGTGAAGTCGTTGGAATAACGCTGCGAGGCGGGGAAAGTGGCCCCAACGCTGATGCAAGACAGTTTTACCTAGCCTTGCCATCCCGGTACGAATCTATCCTGAAAGCCTGCCGCCCCCGATTAGAGCAGGTTTTCCGTGACTGGCGAACACAGCCATTGCCACAAGACATCTTCACAGTAGTCAAGCTGATGAGCTTTGGAGTTGAGAACCCGCAGGAGAGGCCCGTTCAGTGGGACGTAGGGTTTGAAACCACGGATGATGACTGGCTCGGGATTACGATACCGTTCGTGGGTGATACGGCGATGGACCCAGTCGTCGATACGTAAGGCTGTTGCGTGTCATGAGTGTAATTGGGATATTACGCCAGCTATGATGGAGGAATGCGGACGGTCGGCACGGCGGCAGCGGTAGGATTGGCAACTGGCATCGTCGGTGGTGTCGTCGGATACTTTCTCGTGAGAATTCTCGTTGAGCGACTCGGTATTGTCGAGGGTCCTCCAGCAGGGGTTTTACTCTTCACCCTTCCCCCCTTTCTCACTGCGATTTGCGCGTTCGTCGGCTTCGTTGTGGCACTTTTGCGGCTTCGCGGGAAAGCAACGCGGCATGATGAGTGAAACTGGGATGTTACGCCAACTATAATCTCTGCAGCCTTTAGCTACGACGGAAAATGAAACCGATACAGTGGGTGATGATCTTCGTGGTGGCCAGTTTTCTCCACCTATGGATGTTCTTGCACATCGATTTGGAGACGCATCCCATCGCATCTTGGATCGCGATTGCGATGCAACTTGCAATATGCGTCGGCCCATTTTGGATGCTCTACGATTGGTTCGTTAGCAAGTCCAAGCGCACAGTGAAATCGTGGATGTGGCTTTTCTTCGTTCCTTGGGGCTTCCTGTGGTACTACTTTGAAAAGTATCGCCTGACCGATACGGTCAATGAGTGAAATTGGGATTTTACGTCAGTCTCAGCGCCACCACTTGGGGTACTGAAACACGACTCGGCCATTCGCATATAAGCGCCGCCACTTGTCCTTCGTGTTTTCCATATCGGCGACTGTTGCATCAGGACGGAAATAGTACCCAGTGTGAATGCACGCTCCAAGACCGTCTCGACCGCAGTCTCGAACGAAGACTACATCCGTCTGCTTTATTACGTGGGTGAGGATGTCTAATGCCATATGACCGAGGGGTGTCGGCTTACCCTCGAACATGGTCCGCGTAGGCCGAGTATCGTCCAAATGTGCGATCAAGAGTGGGACGGCAGACGCTCTCAAATCTACGACCGCTTTCACCCGAGCGTCCGGTTTCAAATTTGCGCCTGTTGATTTGAGAATTTCTCCTTGGTACGTCAAAGTGCCATCGCCCGCCCCATCTGCCGAGTACACGTCCCCGAAATCAACATCCGCGAGAGCAAGAAGTCGCGCCTCTTCCTCCGTCTTCGATACGGCCACGGATTGTGCGGCCGCGATCTCTGATGCAGCAATCAGGCTCAGCAGTAATAATGCAAAGGTCTTCATACCTAAAGTCTAGGGCAGCAGGAACCTAAACGGAATGAGAGGGCAGTTACGAAGGTCAACTGTCGCTATCAGGCCATTACACTCAGAACCCCTGTCGTGAGTGTAATCGCGATGTTTCAACAGTTATCCGGCGGGGAGCGGACACAAGCGGGACTCTGCTTGGTTTTCTAGTGGCGCGTCGCGTTACGAAAAATCAAACCCATGAGAAATAATCCTGCGGTCGCCGCAAGAGTGACAAAGAGCAGTGGCCTATGAACTGCCCGGTGCCAGTGAAACGTCGTCATAATTCCGAAGAGTAATCCGGCTGGTAACCATGTCACGAAATGCTGCACACGTCCTTTGAGATTGAAGATTGCGGGACCTCTGCGTGCAGTCGTCCACGCCATGATACTGCCCCAAAGCCCGCCCCACACCAGAACGGATAGCCACTCGCTGATTGTTCCCATAACGTGCCTTCAGGCGTTCCTCGCCCCAATCTTACGCTGGGCGGTAGCATCCGAGAAATGTCAATTGATGCAATCAGGCGATTACACTCAGGACCCTGAAAAACCATTTTGTGAACGCAGCGGTAAACCGCTGCGCCACCCGAAATCAAGTGCAACAGCCAAAATCTAGTGTGCGGCCCAAAATCAAGTGCAACAGCCAAAATCTAGTGCCACAGCAAAAATCTAGTGCAACAGCCAAAATCTGGTGCAACAGACAAAATCTAGTGCCACCCAAAAAATCGAGTGCGCCGCCCAAAATCAACTTCGCCACCCAAAATCAACTGCGCGACAGAATTTTATTTATGGAGCGGTCAAGCGGTCGGGAAGTTCGCTCGTCCGATATAATTCTTCAACTCGGTTCGTGAGTCATTCACGACGATCGTGTCCTATGACGCTCAATTCAGGAACAAAGCTCGGGCCGTACGACATTGAGTCGATGCTGGGTGCAGGCGGCATGGGCGAGGTGTACCGGGCGCGGGATGCGCGGCTAAACCGAACGGTCGCGATCAAGGTGCTTCCCAAGTCATTTTCCGCGGATCCGGACCGGATGCAGCGCTTTGTGCAGGAAGCGCGGGCGGCGGCGGCGCTGAACCATCCCAACATTCTTTCCATCTACGACATCGGCGAGGCGGGCGGCGCTCCTTATATTGTGTCCGAGTTGCTGGAAGGCTCGACGCTGCGGGAGCAGTTGAGGAATGGACCGCTGCCCATCAGGAAGGCGACCGACTGCGCGCTGCAGGTGGCGCGCGGACTGGCGGCGGCACACGACAAAGGAATCGTGCATCGAGACTTGAAGCCCGAGAACGTTTTTCTTACGGATGATGGGCGCGCAAAGATCCTGGATTTTGGGCTGGCAAAGCTGACGCGGCCGGAAGCGTCCGGCTCGGGTGAGGACGCTACGGTCCAGGTGAACACGGAGCCGGGGCAGGTGATGGGGACGGCTGGGTACATGGCTCCGGAGCAGGTGCGCGGCAAGGCAGCGGACCATCGCGCGGACATTTTTGCGTTTGGATCAATGCTGTACGAAATGCTTTCCGGAAAGCGCGCATTTCGAGGGGAAACTGCGGCGGACACGATGAGCGCGATCCTGAAAGAGGAGCCGGAGGAGCTTACCGAGACGGCGAGGAACGTTCCGGCGCCGCTGGAACGGATTGTGCGGCATTGCCTGGAGAAAAATCCGGCGCAGCGGTTCCAGTCGGCGGGAGATGTGGCGTTTAACCTGGAGGCGCTCGCGGACAGTTCGGCGGGATCGCGGATGAGCGCGCAGGCGGCGGTGATGGCAGCGGATTCGGGAGCGACTGCTGCGAGCAGAGAGGAATCCGGCCAAAAAGTATTGGGGTTGGTGGCCGGCGCTGGATTGGCTGCGGCGGCGGCGGTGATCGCTGCCGGCTTAGGCTGGTGGTTGGGGCGCGGAAGCGTGCATCCTCCGCTCGCGGAGTATCAGCAGATTACGTTCCGGACCGGATCCATGGGGAATGCGCGCTTCACGCCCGACGGAAGCATCGTCTACAGCGCCAGTTGGGATGGCGGGGACAAGCAGCTTTATATGGCTCGCACCGATGAGAACGGCTCGCGCGAGTTGGGCCTCAAAGATGCGGAACTGCTCTCGATCTCGAAAACCGGGGAATTGGCAATCCTGCAGAACGTGGTGAGATTCTCGGGCTACTCGCAGGCCGGGACGCTGGCGCGAGTCCCGCTCAGCGGGGGCACTCCGCGCGAGGTGCTGGCCAACGTGCAAGACGCGGACTGGGCGGCCGATGGGGAACACATGGCGGTCGTGCGCTATGTGCCCGAGAACCACCATTGGCGACTGGAGTATCCGGTGGGGAAGGTTTTATTGGACAGCATTAATTGGATCAGCACGCCCAAGATCTCGCCGGATGGGAAGTGGGTCGCGTTTGCCGATCACGAGAATACGGGAGGAGATGACGAGGGGTCCGTGGCCGTGATCGATATGCAGGGACACGAGAAAAAGCTGTCGTCGGGATGGCAGGCGCAGGAGGGCATCGTGTGGTCGCCGTCGGGCGATGAGCTATGGTTTTCAGGGACCAACACCGGGAGCGCTCAAAACCTTCATGGGGTGACGTTATCGGGCAGACTGCGGACCATCGCCAACGTGCCGGGAGGGATGTGGCTGCAGGACATCCGCAATGGGGTGGCGCTGACCATCACGCACCAGATCCGGTTGGGAATCCGTGGACTGGCGCCGGGGGCGAAGGAAGAGAAGGAGCTTGGCTGGCTGGGCTGGGCCGAACTGCGCGATGTGAGCCGGGATGGTAAGAAGGTTCTATTTGAGGAAGAGGGAGATGGAGGGGGGCGGGACTACACCGTCTTCCTGCGCGACATGGACGGATCACCGCCGGTGCGGATGGGGAGCGGCGTGGGTCAGGCGATTTCTCCCGATGGCAAGTGGGTGATCACGAAACCGGCGAAGGAAGGACCTTTGAGTCTGGTGCCGACGGGAGCGGGGGAAGCTCGACAATTGACGCATGACCACGTCCAATATGAGAGCGCGCACTATCTGCCCGATGGCAAGCAACTGTTGGCGGTCGGCATTGAGGCTGGGCATGGAGTACGGGATTATCTGATTGATGTGAGCAGTGGCGACTCCAAGCCCATGACACCCGAAGGTGTGGCGGGAAGGAGTATATCTCCGGATGGGCGTAGTGTCGCGGTGCGCGGCCCGGATGGCAATTGGGGCGTGTGGCCGCTCGATGGGAGCGGATTGCGCCCGGTTCCAGGACTTGATAATAAGTGGTTTGTGGTCGATTGGTCGCCGGATGGGAAATCGCTTTACTTGGATGCGAGCCACCGGCGCGGCAGAGTGACCAGCCTTTATCGCGTCGATGTTGCCACTGGCAAGATCGAGCCATGGAAGACCTTTGGCACCGATCTCGGAGCGGGTGTAACGGGATCCGCGCCGCCTTATTTTTCCAGCGACGGGAGCGCCTACGCTTATCTGCACTTCTCCGATCTTTCCGTGGGCTATGTTGTGAGGGGGCTGAAGTGAGAATGATGGTTTTGGGAGTGCAATAACTTTTGTCGGGTTGTCGCATAAAATGGAAATCATGAAAAGAGTAGTAGTCGGGCTCGCGATGACGATTGCGCTGGGCATGGGTATGTTCAGCATGCGGGCGTGGGCGCAGGAACATGATGAGTATGAAGGGCCGATGTCGAATATGCATTTTGTGATCGTGCGCGATTCGAACGGGAAGCCCATCAAGAACGCGGCGGTTGTGCTGCATCCGGTCAGGAAAAATGGCAAGCAGGAAATGGGCGGCATGGAGTTGAAGACGGGAGACGATGGGCGAGCAGGGATTGATGGCATTCCGTATGGTCCGCTGCGGGTGCAGGTGCTGGCGCCGGGGTTGCAGACGTTCGGGGAAGACTACAACATCCGGCAGCCCGAGACCGAGATCACGATCAGGTTGAAGCGTCCGGCGAAGCAGTATTCGATCTATGGCGTGCAGGAGAAAGAGAAGAAGCCGGATCCGTCGAAGCCGCCGGAGTCAACTGCGACGCCCGATCCGCAGAGACCGCCGGATCAGAAACCGCAGTGAGAGGTTAGAGGTGCGAGGTCAGATGGCAGAGGTTGAGGCATTTGCGCGGCCCGTTCGACAACTTCGTTTCACTCAGTTGCTCGGGGCAAGCTAAGAACTGAGCCGCGCAGAAACCCTGAGCGAAGGATGTGGAGTCAAATGGAACGACGATTTGGAATTCGCGTATTTGGCGCAATCGCGGCTGCTTTAGTCATACTGGCGCTGGGCGGTCAGGGCCTGGCATGGGCTCAAGACGACGGGCCGACGGCGTCGTTGCGGGTGGTGGTGGTGAGAGACACGGATGGCAAGCCGATCAGGAATGCGCAGGTGGTGCTGCACTCCGTGAATCGAAAAGGGAAGCAGACGGGCGGCGAGATGGATTTGAAGACGGACGCGGACGGGCGCGCGAGCGTGGATATCCCGTATGGATCGGTTCAGGTGCAGGTGCTGGCGAAAGGTTTCCAGACGTTTGGCGAAGATTACGAGGTGAAGCAGGCGCAACTGGAGATTACGGTGAAGCTGAAACATCCAGCGGGGCAATATTCGACGTACGAAAACCATTAGGAACGAAGGCAGAAGTAAGATTGAAGAATTAACTTAGGTCAGAGGTTAGAGGTCAGATTGGAGAAGTAAGTGCAACACCGTTGAGGGCCGCTGAGCGCGGGAGTTTCGGTGCGCGAAGAATTTTTGGAAGTGAGCTGTTTATGGGATTGCAGGAATTGACGGTTGAGCGGTTTGCAGGGGTCGCGGACGATCAGCGGATTCTGCTGCTGAAGGGACCGATCACGATCGAGACGACTCCGCAGTTTGAACGGGCGGTGCGCATGGAAAGCGCGGAGACGATGATTCTGGATCTCTCCGAGGTTCCCTATATTGATTCGGTCGGGCTGGGTTCTCTGGTGGCGACTTACGTTTCGCATCAGAAGAACGGGCGATGCCTGGTGTTGACAGGCGTGAAACCGAGGGTAAATAAGATTCTGGAAATCACGAAAGTGAGAGATTTTTTCGTGACGTTTGCGACGACCTGGGAAGCGGTGGAAGCGCTGGCGAATACGGGGACGGCGTAGAGAGGTCGGAGGTTCGAGGTCAGATTGCAGAAGTGAACCCCCAAGTCAGAAGTTAGAAGTCAGATTGAGGAAGTAAAATCTCCTGGCCGGCAACGGTCGGGGTTATCCTGCGGAACAACCCTTAGAGCTTAGGGGTGGGAGTGCGACATGAAGAGCGGTTGGACTGGTGTACTTCTCTTATTTGTTGCGGCCCTGGGTTGGGGACAGACCGCTGACGAACTGGTGGCAAAGAATTTGGCAGCTCGGGGCGGGGCGGAGAAGCTGCGCGCGATCCGGTCGCTGGTGATTACGGGAACGATCAGTTTTGGAGAGCAGAGTTCCCCGATCACCGTGAAGGCGTGGCGCCCCAACCAGATTCGCGAAGAGTTCAAGGTGCAGGGAACGGAGATCACGCGCGCTTATGACGGGAAGACGGGCTGGGCGATCCAGAAGAATGGGGACCAGAGCAAGGTCAGCGTTCTGAGCGGCGGCGATGCGGATAACATCGCGGAGGAAGCGGAAAACGCGATTGAAGGCCCGCTGTTGGATTATGCGAAGAAGGGAAGCAAGGTGGAAGCGCTGGGCAAGGATACGGCCGGAGGAAAGCCGGTTTACAGGCTGAAGATCACGACGCACACGGGGACGAGCATCACGCAGTTTCTGGACGTTGTGACGTATCTGGAAATTCACGAGGCAATCGAGCGCACGGTGGACGGCAAGTTGACACTGATTGTGGAGGACGTGGGAGATTATCGAGAGGTTGGCGGCGTCAAGTTCGCCCACCGCTTCGTAAGCGGAACGCAAGAGAACCCGCAAGCATCCACGCTGCAGATTGAAAAAATGGAGTTGAATGTGCCGATCGATTCGAGCGTGTTTGCGCTGCCGAAGTGAAAGAAGAGGGCAGAGGTTAGAGGGCAGAGGTAAAAGGCCCAGCCACAAATATCGCGGTGATTAGCGTGCGCTCTCAAAATCCAACGCAGATTCGATGAGGTTCGAATGAATTACCTGTTGAAAACTGAGCCCAGCGTATATTCCTTCGGGAATCTTGAGAAGGAGAAGTCGACGATTTGGGATGGTGTCACCAATCCGGCGGCGGTGAAGCATCTGCGCGAGATGAAGCCGGGAGAACGGCTCGTCATTTATCACACGGGTGATGAGAAGAGCGCGGTGGGGACGGCGTCGGTGATTTCAGTGGATGCGAGCGATGTGAAGACTCCGCTGGTGAAGATCAAAGTGGGGAAGGCGATTGCGGCTCCGAAGACGCTGGCAGAGATCAAGGCGCATAAACTGTTTGCGGACTCGCCCTTAGTGCGGCAGGGGCGGCTGAGCGTGGTGCCGTTGAGCGACGCGCAATGCACCTGGCTCGTGGGAGAGTAGGTCAGAGGTTAGAGGTCAGATTGCAGAGGTTCAAAACGAAGTTAGAAGTCAGAGTGAAGAAGTAAAGGCAATGCCAATCGAAATCAAGTGCAATCGAAAAACTTCTACTGCTAGATGTTTTTGCCGAAAATGAATCCCACTCATCGCAAATTACGCGATGAGTGGGCGCTCTGATTCAATCTGCTCAGTCTTTTTCGTAGGCTAGTTGGGATCGGCGGCACGTCGTCTCCGTGACTCGGGGATAGGCCTGCGACTTTCGTCGTCATAGTAGGCTTTGCGGGCGAAGTCAGATTTCGCGTTCGGAATCGGGTGCTCGTTCCGGGAACTGAAGGTCGGCGCGCCCTGTACGAGCGGCAGCGCTTCCTTGGTGGTGTATATCGCCTCGTTCAGCAATCCTTTGGAGGGGCCTTTTGCCACCGGGAAAACGCCGAATGGATTTCCGTTTACATAAGAAACGGCGATGTAGTCGGCGATCATGTAACCGTTGTCAGAAAGAGGCAGCCAGGTCAGCTTCATGGGCCCGGCGAGCTCTGTGCCGGCGGTCCAGGTGTTGCCGCCGTCGGTGGAAGTCGTGTATCCGGCATACAATTTGCACGAACTGCCGCAGTTGGCGACCGGGTAATAGTAGTAGACGATAGTCAGGTGAGCGGAACTGCCGGAAGTTGTGGGATCGGCTCCGATGCCTGGCATAAAGTGGTCGATGGTGGTGCCAACCGCGTCGATGGGAATGCGGGCCTTCGCGGTCCAGTGAGTGCCGTCGGTGGACGTGCTCATCACGATGTCGTTGGAACTGCAACCGGACCGGAAGCTGCAATCGGACCAGACAACGTAGACCGTGCCTGCGCCATCGATGGTGGCTGAGGGAAGGTCGGGATTGCGGAAATTGCCGGCGACCTGGTGCTCGTTGATGCTTCCGACGGCGACGCTCTTGTTCCAGCTCTGACCGCCGTTGGTCGAAGTGAATGACTGGACCTCATAACCCTGGAACGGAACGACGACTGTGCCGTTGGGCTGAACGAGAGGTTCGCCGCCTAAACCTCCGGCATGATCGGCCGATGGCAAGCCGGGACCCCAGGTTGCGCCGCCGTCGCTCGAAGTGCTCATCAGCACGTCGCCGGTACCGTAGGCCTGGTCCCACTCGGTGTAGCAGTTTCCATAATAAGCGCTCGTCGTGGTGTTGTCGCAGACGGACCAATTCTTGTCGTCGAGATGCGTCGAGTCGATGATGATGGGATTACCCCAATTGAGGCCGTCGGTAGAACGGCTGACGGCTACGTCGCCGATGTACTGGCTGTCTCCGTTGAGACCGACCAAAGGCAAAGTCGAGATTAGCCACTGGCCGTGCTTGGCGTCGTAGGCGACAGATGGATCGGCGGCGGCGCCATAAGTTCCACCTTCATAGTTCACGGTGAGGCCCGGCAGGGAGCCGTACTTCCACGACTTGCCGCCATTGGTCGTTGTGGCAAAGCCCACGTCGGCGCTGCCCCAGCCGATCGAGCCCGGCCGGCGCGCCACATGAAACGCACTGACGATGGTCGAACCCCACGCGAAAGACGATGGCTCAACTTCGGTTTTGTGCACGCTGTCAGAGTTCGTGAAGGTGTCGGTGCTGATTTTCTTGAGTCCGGATGCCTCCGGTTTGTCTTGTGCCACGGCTGGAAGGGCGAGAGAAAAGCAAATCAGAACTGCCAGGAGAAGAGTGGAGATGTATTTCGTGGAGTGGAGGCTATGGCGACATTGACGCATGAATTTGTCCTCATTGAAATCCGACTGTGCTTGAGATTGAGAGCATGACGGCAAAAGATGAACTCGGCAGCCAAGAGCGCTGAGCGTTGCCGACCAGACAGCGGCAACTATAACGCGTAGTCGAGGGGCTGTCGAGGTGAAGAGTTTTGCAGTTGCATTGCAGAGGTCCGAGGTCAGATTGCAGAGGTGAGCCAAGTCAGAAGTTAGAAGTCGGAACGCAGAAGTTGGAGACATATCCGGCGCGCATTCACCGGCGCTCGCGTGGCGATAAGGCTTGCAGGAGGGCATGAAAGTCTGGGGGAGGCTCGCAAGTGACGGAGACGGTGGCTCCCGAGCGTGGGTGAATGAACTCTAGATGCGCGGCATGAAGTGCGACGCGAGTGATGCGCCGCTCTGACGCTTCGGCCGGATTGTACTTTCTGTCGCCGATGATCGGATGGCCAATCGCCGAGAACTGCACGCGGATTTGATTCTGCAATCCCGTCACCAGGTTGACTCGGACGAGGGTTGCGGCGCGAAGGTGGCGTTCGGTGGAGTAGCGAAGTTCGGCGCGAGCCGCTTGCGGGTCGCGCTCGGTGGACAACTTTTGAAACATGCCTTCTTGCCGAAAATAGTGAACGAGCACGCCTTCCTTGACGGCGAGATGCCCGCGAACGACGGCCAGATATTGCCGCACCGGAGTGTGGAGGCGAAACTGCTGCACGAGCGCGTCGCGATCGGTCGGAGTTTTTGCGAAGAGCAGGATGCCGGATGTGTAACGATCGATGCGATGCACGACAAAGGCGCGCTGTCTCTTCGATTTCAGTTCCGCGGAAAGAAGAGACTGGGCGGATGGGGCATCGGAGTCATCGGTGGGCACCGCGAGCAGTTTGGGCGGTTTATTCAGGGCGACGACGGCATCGTCTTCGTAGAGCTTGACAAGTTCGCGCGAGGAACGAGGGCCTCGGCGTGCGTGTTTTGGGCGATTCTGCTTTCTTGGACGTCTCAAAATCGGCGTCATCTCCTTGGGCAGAGCTGATGTGGGAACATGCTAACTTGTTTTTCCGCAGCTTTCGTTCAACTGCCTCGGGATGATTGTAAGCTCGATTTGGAGAGGTGGCGAGAACGGCCCGGAGCGCGGAAACGTGGGTGCTATGGGGATTTTTCGCCAACTTCGCCGGAACCGCGTTGGGAATCGGGAGTAAAGTGGCTGTGTGAAGCGGCCATGGCGGCTTGCATTGCGGATTCTAGCGGGTCTCGTAGCAGCCGCACTGTTCGCGTTCTATTGGCTCTGGTTCTACCTACTGGAGCCTCACCCATGAAACCTGATGGCCGTGGGTTTTGAGTGTAACGGGGATTTTGCAACAACAACGACGGGCTTTACCGCGTAACTCACGACCGCACATCGAGATGTGATCAAGTGCACTGACTGGATACGCTCATTTGTGTTCACATCTGCACGTCTCGCCTCCCCGAAGAGCAGTTCCCGCCCGTTGAGACGCAGCACCCCCTGAGGCGAGAGCACTTCGCACGCTTTGTATTGGAACATTTCGTCACAGGAGGACCTAATGACCTACCTCGACAGTTCATCGAAACGTCTCAGGCAACATTCACCACGGGGAGAAAAATCAATGAATTTCGTAAAAATGAGCTCACTCGTTATGCTTTTTGTGGCCATCTTCGCGGTCGGTTCCGCGTCCGCCGCAAGTTGCTCCGACACCACGTTCAAGGGAGTGTACGGATTTATTTTCTCAGGGCTCGGTGGCGACGGAACGCCGAGGGCCCTTGTCGTCCAGGCCACCGCCGATGGCAAGGGAAACGTCAGCGGAACGCTAACGAAGAGTAGGGACGGAATAATCTTCACGCTCACTTTCACCGGCTCGTATTCGGTTGCGAAGAATTGCACCGGCAGCCTAACCGCTAATGACTCGGACGGTGAGACCAGACACGTCAACTTTGTTTTTGACAGCGGTAATAAGGGTTGGCAGGGTATCCAAACCGATAGCGGCCGCGTGATTTCCGGTTTTGCCCTCGCAGAGGGAGCTGCAGTGTGCGGGGAAAACGGGAAGGTGCAAACCTTTGCCGCCAATCTGAGCGGGAGCGTCATTGGCGTGGGTCAGGTGGCCTATGGCGAGCAGGTGATTCTGGACGGTAAGGGAAACATCTCCGGCAGCGGGACTTTCAGCCTGGACGGCGCGATTTACATGGTTCCAATTACCGGCACATACACGGAAAATGCCGACTGCACCGGAAGTGCGCAGATTACGCCGCAGGGACTTACCACATTGAATTTCAATTTTGTCGTGGTCAACGCCGGAAAGGAAATCCTGCTGGTCGAGACTGACACAAACACCATCGTCTCCGGGACCATGCAGTAGTGCACTGGATGATCGAAACCGAGGTGCGCGCAAACGCCAGGGCCTGCGGTAATCCACAAGACGTTCCCTTGGGAGCACAACCTGAGTTCAAGCTGGATTGAGACGTAAGACGAATCGCAACCAATCAGTGTGCCGCCCGATCTGTGGGCGGCTTTTCTTTTGCATCACCCCACGACGGTTGCCCCATGACTGACGCAACCAGATTACACTCAGAACCTGTTTCCCTAATCCAGTCCAACCAAAACTTACCGATCTTCGATCATGGTCACGAGATGCTCTTGCGCAGCTCGCGGCGGAGGATTTTTCCTGAGGGGGTTCTCGGGACGGCTTCTACGAAGTGGATTTCGCGGGGTTGTTTGTGGTGCGACAGGCGGTCGGCTACGAAGGTGCGGAGTTCATGGTCGAGCTTTTCGGAGGCGGTGAAGCCGTCGCGGACTACGACGAAGGCGCAGGGAATTTCTCCAGCCTCGAGGTTGGGCTTGGCGACGACTCCGCAATCGCGGACGGCGGGATGTTCGAGCAGGACGGCTTCGACTTCGGCGGGGGCGACGGGGAATCCCTTGTATTTGATCATCTCCTTGCGGCGGTCGAGCACGTAGTAGAAGCCGTCGGCGTCGGTGCGGACGATGTCGCCGGAGTAGTACCAGCCATCGCGCAGAACGGCGTCGGTGGCTTGCGGTTCTTTCCAGTATCCCAGCATGAATTGCGGGCCGCGCATGACGAGTTCGCCGGGCTCGCCGGGTGCGACCTCATTGTCGTTGACGTCGAGCACGCGACATTCGGTGAGTGCGAGGGGCTGGCCGATGGAAGCGGGGCGGTTCATCTCTGGAGGCGTGATGTAGCCGACGTGGGTGACGGGCGAGGCTTCCGTCATGCCATATCCCTGATTGACGATGATGCCGGTGAGGTCGGTGAGGCGGCGGGCGAGTTCGGGCGCGAGCGGGGCGGCTCCGGACTTGATCCAGCGGACGCGGTGATTTTTGGGGAATGCTCCAGCGGCAGCAACCTGGCAGAGCGCGTTGATGGCGGGCGGGACGATGGGCATGAAGGTGACGCCTTCTTCGACTAAGAGAGCGCAGACCTTCTGAACGTCGAAGCGCGGCATGAGCACGAGCGTGCAGCCGAGCGCGAGACTCATGGTGAGTCCGACGGTTAATCCGTAGATGTGGTAGAGCGGGAGGAAGCAGAGGATCACGTCGTCGTCCGTGAGCATGGTCGCACCGGGACCCATGAGCTGATAGACGTTGGCGACAAGGTTGTAGTGAGAGAGCATGACGCCCTTGGGAAGTCCCGTGGTGCCGCTCGAATAGGGAAGCGCGGCCAGGGTCAGCGCGGAGGTTCCGGTCGGACGAGGGATGGTTGCCGAGGAGGGACGGAGCAGATCCGCGAAGTTTTTGCAGTCCGCACGCTCGCTGTGCGTGCTAAAGCCGCGCGTGGTGTAGACGCGGCGAAGCGCTGGAAGTCCGGCGAGATTGACGTTTTCGAGCAGGGGAGCGTCAGTGATCAGAAGAACGGCGCCCGAATTTTCGAGCTGGTAGCGGATTTCGCGTTCGCGATAGGAGGGATTGAGAAGAGTCGGAATACCGCCGGCAAGCGTGGCGGCGTGATAGGCGATGGCAAATTCCCAGGAGTTGGGAAGAAGGATGGCGATGACTTCGCCGGGAACGAGTCCGGCGGAAACCAGCCCGCGGGCAAGGGATTCGACGAGGTCTGCGTATTCCGCAAAGGTGATGCGGCGATTGCAGGAAGTATCGAGGAGAGCGATCTTTTCCGGGCTGCGCTTGCAACTTTGCAGGACAACGTCGTGGATAAACAGGCCGGCAGGATCGGCAAAAAGTTCGGTGCGGGGCATCGGGGGAGATTGTAAACGAAGTCAGAAGTTAGAAGTCAGATTGCCGAAGTGGCGGCAGCTTAACGGCAAAAAGGTTTAACTGCGGAGGAACACGGAGGAAAATCTTCGGCAGCGTCGAAGATAGACAATGCGCTGTGGGGCGCGACAGAAGAAGCGCTTGAAGAGAAGTTCGCGCTAGCTGGCCAGTTTCCGCAGGAAGTCTTGTTCGTCCATGCGGTACTTGAAGGCTTTGCGGCCGTTGATGAAGACAACGGGAACCTCGTCGGTGTAGAGGCGTCGAATTTCGGTGTCGGAGTCAACGTCGATTTCGTGCCAGGTGAAGCCGCCCTGCCTATGAAGTTTGACGAGGCTTTCTTTCACGATTTCGCACAGGTGGCATCCTTTGCGCGTATAAAGGACGACCTCGCCGGGAGCGGACATGCGAGGGAGTGTAGCAGTTCTGGTGTAACGATTCCAAGGCACGAAGGGGCGTAAAATCGCGGGATGACAAAGAGGACGAAACAGGCGGCCGGTCAGACAATCGCGAATCGCACCGGCAACATCGGGATGCTTTCCGGAAAGACGGTTCTAGTGACTGGAGCGGCAAGAAGACTGGGGCGCGCGATCGCTTTGGCGGCAGCGGAGAATGGCGCGGACGTGGCGATCACGTATCGCGAATCGGCACGCGAGGCGCGGACTGTGGTGGGCGAACTGGCGCGGCTTGGGGTGGAGGCGCTCGCAGTGCGATGCGACATCACCGATGAGACGAGTGTTGGCGAGATGGTGAAGGAAGTGGCGGGCGTGCTGGGCGGAATCGATGTGCTGGTCAACAATGCGGCGAATTATGAGACTGTCGAGTTTGAAAAATTGACGGTCGCGCAGTGGGATGCGATTTTTGCGTCGAATGCGCGAGGGCCGTTTCTGGTATCGCGCGGGGCAGTGCCGTACTTGAGGAAGCGGCGAGGGCGAATCATTAACATGGGGTCGCTGGGCGGGCTGCGTCCCTGGGCGACGCATGCTCATTACTGCTCGTCGAAGGCTGCCGTGCACATGCTGACGAAAGTGATGGCGAAAGCGCTCGCGCCAGAGATTGCGGTGAACGCGGTGGCTCCGGGGATGATTGATTTGGGCGAAAAAGACGCGGCTGCGTTCATGAAGCGCATGGTGAAGCAGACTCCGATGCGGCGGAATGGAACGGCTGATGACATTGCGGCGGCGGTGATGTTCTTTGCTACCGGTCCATCGTTTATTACCGGGCAGATCATGGCCGTGGATGGGGGGATTGGGCTGTAGCAGGCTGCGGAAAAAGTCTCTTTCGATCGAGAATCGTCACCTCAGCGGCTGAAGCCGCGTTCAAAACAAAGCGGTTATCGCAGCGCTGAAGCGCTGCGCCACCCAAAATCAAACACAAAGTTATCGCAGCGGTGAACTGCTGCGCCACCCAAAATCAAACACAAAGTTATGGCAGCGGTGAACTGCTG
>Ga0187867_10000838_pt1 | contig 27040 bp, 23 predicted proteins | sample June2016WEW_13_1_FD_132976 | JGI IMG/M metagenome (GOLD analysis project Ga0187867, IMG submission 132976) | Peatland microbial communities from SPRUCE experiment site at the Marcell Experimental Forest, Minnesota, USA - June2016WEW_13_10 | ecosystem: Environmental > Terrestrial > Soil >... | reverse complement strand
GCAAATGAGCCCCGAGAGCAAATGAGCCCCGAGAGCAAATGAGCCTCGAGAGCAAATGAGCCCGGGAAAATGAACGCTACCGTTGCGGTGTCCGCACACGGCCTGACCCGCAGCTTCGGGCCGGTGGTGGCGGTGAAGGGGATCGATTTCGCCGTCACCGAAGGGGAAATCTTTGGCCTCGTTGGCCCGGATGGAGCGGGTAAGAGCACGATCATGCGCATGCTCGCGGGTGTGCTGCGGCCGGACGCGGGAGCAATCAGGCTGGCCGGCGTTGATGTCGTGGCCGATCCGGAGCGGGCACGGCCGTATCTCAGCTACATGCCGCAGCGGTTCGGGCTTTATGAGGACCTGACCGTCGACGAGAATATTTTCTTCTATGCCACGCTGTTTGGCGTCTCCCGTGCAGTGCGCCGTGCGCGTGGGCCCGAGTTGTTGGAGGCCGCCGGTCTGCTGCCATTCCGCCGCCGTCTTGCCGGACAGCTTTCCGGCGGGATGAAGCAGAAACTGGGGCTGGTCTGTGCGCTGATCCATACGCCTCAGGTACTGCTGTTGGACGAGCCGACGACCGGCGTCGACCCGGTGTCGCGCCGCGACTTCTGGGCCATCCTTTATGGGTTGCGCGAGCATGGTGTCACCATTCTGCTCTCCACCGCCTACATGGATGAAGCCGAGCGCTGCTCGCGCTTGGCTTTGGTCAGTGCCGGCGAGATCCGCCACTGCGACACGCCCGCGCGGTTGAAACAGGCGATGCCGGGTGCGCTGCTGGCGGTGACCACAGCGAATGCGCGCGCCGCTTACGCCGCGTTGGAAGGCGCGCCAGGTATCGCAGGCCTGCTGCTCATGGGCGACCGCGTGCATGTTCGGGTGGATGACGCCAATCGCCGGTTGCCCGAATTGCGTGACATTTGCGCGGCCCGCGGCATTGCCGACGCCGAAGTGACGCAGATCGAGCCCGGGATCGAAGACGTGTTCGTCGCTCTGCTTGGCTCGGAGCGCGCGGCATGACAGACGCCGTCGTCGCCGAGGGCCTGACCAAAACGTTCGGCGCCTTCACCGCCGTTGACCATCTCGATCTGACTATTGCCAAAGGCGAAATCGTCGGCTTCATCGGTCCTAACGGCGCCGGCAAGTCGACGACCATTCGCATGCTGTGCGGTCTGCTGCGTCCGAGCGCCGGCCGTGCCGTTGTCGCCGGTTACGACGTTGGCCGCGAGCCGGAGGCGGTGCGTGCCCACATTGGCTACATGTCACAGAAATTCTCGCTGTATGGCGATCTGACCGTGCGGGAGAATTTGCGCTTCTTCGGTGGGCTGTATTTGGTGCCGCGGCGCGACATGGAAGAGCGGATGGCCACCGCCGTCAGCATGGCCGGACTGGAGGGCCGTGAAGACGCGCTGGTGCGCACACTGGCCGGCGGCTGGAAGCAGCGGCTCGCTCTGGGCTGCGCCATTTTGCATCGGCCGCCGGTGCTGTTTCTCGACGAACCCACCTCGGGGGTCGAGCCCGAGGCGCGGCGCCGGTTTTGGGAACTGATCCATCATTTGGCGTCGGATGGCGTAACGATCCTGGTGTCCACCCATTACATGGAGGAAGCAGAATACTGCAACCGCATCGCGCTGATCGATGCGGGACACCTGGTTGCTGCCGGTGGCCCCGGCGAGTTACGGCGACGAGAACTGGGTGGCGTGTTGTTTGAGATGGAGTGTGCGGCAGCGGGTGCCGCTCTGTCGGTTTTGCAGCGGGCGCCTGGCGTGATCGACGCGACGATTTTCGGCGACAAGCTGCACGTGTTGCTGCACGACGCCGAAGCGGCCGCCGGTTTGCAACCGTTACTCGCTCGGCAAAGCATCGGGTCGGGACCACCGCGTGCCATCACGCCAAGCCTGGAAGACGTCTTCGTGCAACTCGTGACCCGGCCACACCAGGCAGGGCCCGCAGCATGAATTTGGGCCGCATCTTCGCCATCGCCTATAAGGAAACGTTGCAGGTGTGGCGCGATCCTCGCAGCCTCGCAATGGCTTTGCTGATGCCGGCGTTACAATTGGCATTGTTAGGCTATGGCGTCAGTCTCGATATCAAACGTGTTGGGCTGTGCATCTACGATCAGGAGAGAAGCCAGATCAGCCGCGAGCTGGTGGAGCGGCTCACTGCCTCCGACTGGTTCCGGATCGCCGCAAAACTCCCGGACGACCAGGCGGTGCGTGCCGCGATGGACAGGGGCGATTGCGTTGCGGCCGTGACGATACCGGTCAACTTTTCCCGAATTCTTGCGACGACCGGCAAAGCGACGCTGCAAACAGTGTTTGATGCGACCGACGTGAACACGACGAACATCGCCACCGGCTACGCACAAGGCATTGTCGGCATCGTGACCGCCAATTTCGAGCAACGTTGGGCAGCGTCACATGGGCTGCGACCGCAAACGGTTGGCGTCATCGATCTGGAGCCGCGGGTTTGGTTCAACGAGGGCCTGGACAGTCGCAACTTCATTATCCCTGGCGTGGTGGCGATCATTCTCTCGTTGGTCGGCGCGCAACTGACCTCGCTCACGGTCGCGCGCGAGTGGGAGCGCGGCACCATGGAGCAACTCATTTCAACACCGGTGACCGCGTTCGAGTTCATGCTTGGCAAGTTGGCACCGTATTTCATGATTGGCCTGTTTGACGCGGCATTCTGTCTCTGCGCTGCGGCATTCTGGTTCGAGGTGCCGTTCCGCGGCGGACTAGGTACGCTCATCCTGACGACGGCGTTGTTCTCGCTCGTGGTACTGGGCATCGGCTATCTGGTCTCGGTCCGCGTGCGCGATCAGCGAGGCGCCAGTCAGGTCGCCCTGATGCTGACCATGCTACCGACAACGTTGCTGTCCGGCTTTACCTTCCCGATCGATCAAATGCCGCAGGCATTGCAGGCAGTCACCTTGGTCGTCTACGCGCGATATTACGTCACTATCTTGCGCGCCGTGTTCCTGAAGGGCAGCACGATCGGCGATCTGATCGCACCTGTCCTGGCGCTGGTGGTGTTTGCCGCAGTCATTATGTGGGCCGCCGCGCGATCGTTCCATAAGCGGCTGGATTAGCCGATGTTCGCGCGTCTGCACGTCATGTTGATCAAGGAATTCCTGCAAATCCGCCGCGATCCCTGGGCTTTGTTTTTTCTGTTCATGCCGCTGCTGATTCAGGTGGTACTGTTCGGTTACGCGGCAAACTTCAGTGTCAATCATGTGGCGACGGTGGTGCTGGATCTCGACCGCAGCCAGGCCAGTCGCGAGCTGGTATCGCATTTCAAAGCGAACGGACGTTTTGACGTCGTCGACGTCGCAGCGAACGACGCGCAGGTCACCGGCGATATCGATGCCGGCCGAGCGGTGGTGGCAATCGTGATCCACGCGGGTTTCGCGCGCGATCTCGGCAACGGCAAGACCGCGCCGTTGGAGGTCGCGGTGGATGGCACCAACTCCAATACCGCGTTGATCGCGCTCGGTTACGTCAGCCTGATCGTGGCGCAATTCCAGGCTGACGCAATGGCCAAAGCGTGGCCAGCGGCCGCCGGAGCGGCGGCGCCGTCCATCACGGTCGCGCTGCAAGATCGCCCGTGGTTCAACGACGAACTGAATGATCACTGGTTTTTCATTCCGGGTGTGATCGGCACCTTGACCTTGTTGCAGGTCGTCAGCCTGACCGCGTTCGCGGTAGTGCGGGAACGTGAGGTCGGCACGCTCGAGCAAATCATGGTCAGTCCGATCCGGCCGATCGAGTTCATTCTTGGCAAGACGGTACCGTTCTTTCTGATCGGCCTTGGCGACGTAACGTTGGTCACCGCCTTCGGTGTCGCGTGGTTTGGCATTCCTTTCATCGGCAATCCGTTGGTCCTGCTGTTGGGAGCATCGCTGTTTCTGCTGGCGGCGCTTGGATTAGGGCTGATGCTGTCGACGTTTTCACGCACCCAGCAGCAGGCGTTTGCCTTGACCTTCATTCTGGTGAACCCGCTGTATATTTTGTCGGGTTTCGCCTATCCGATCGCCGCCATGCCCGCAGTGCTGCGATGGTTTACCTTGATCAACCCGCTGCGTTACTTCCTGGTGGTCATCCGAGCCGTGATGCTGAAGGGCGTCGGGCTCGATGTGCTGTGGCAGCCGCTATCGGCGATGGCTCTGCTCGGACTGGGCATGCTGATGGCGAGCGTATTGCGCTTCCGCAAGTCGATGGACTGAAGCCGGCCGGTTGCCTGCCGCGCTCGGCCGGTTCAGGTTCGCATGGCAACGCCAGCAATACGTGTTGGGAGGCACATCATGAGCGAACTGGACCAACCTTTGCGCGATCTGGTGATCGGAAATCGCATCCTCGCACATCAGAACGTCGTCGATGCCTATGGCCACCTCAGTATCCGGCATCCATCGAATCCCGAGCGTTTCCTGTTGTCGCGATCGCTTGCGCCGGAACTGGTCACCGAGGGCGACATCATGGAGTTTACCCTCGACGGCAAGGTCGTGGGTGACGACCGCCGGCCGCCCTACACCGAGCGCTTCATTCATGGTGCGCTTTACGAGGCGCGGCCCGATGTGCATGCCGTGGTGCACAGTCACGCTGAGGAAACCTTGGCATTTGGCATCACCAACGTGCCGTTGCAGCCGGTGGTCCATGTCGCTCGGATGATGGGACCGCACGTGCCGGTTTGGGACATCGCCGAGAGCTTCGGCGACAACACCAATATGCTGGTCAGCAACGCCGAACAGGGACGCGATCTGGCGGCACGGGTTGGCAAGGGTTCGGTTGCGTTGATGCGCGGCCATGGCTTTGCCGCGGTCGGCGGCACGATCATGGATGTTGTGCGGATATCGGTCTATCTGCCGGTGAACGCCCGCGTGCTGACCACCGCGATGCGCTTTGGCTCGTTCAAACCGCTGTCGCCAGGCGAGATTGCCGGCCAGGGCGAATTCGACCCGCGGTCACCGTCGGGCTGGCGTGCCTGGGAATATTGGGCCCGCCGCGCAGGCGTTGGCGACCGGTTGGGCGAGATGGGGTGAGGCTGCGGGGAAGGACCATGACGCTGAGCAAGCGGCAGTCTGTTTGAATGTTCAGGCTCGCCCGCGTAAGGCCATCAGATCCCTCGCGCAATCGCTCTGATGCGTTCCAGCTTTGCATGCTGGGTCGCCAGATCGAGCCCGTCGATGGTCGGCGCCTGCCGCAGCGTCACGCCGTCCACGGCAGGACCTCGTTGCACCAACGTTTCCAGAATCCGTCGGTCGATTGCCGGATCGAGACAATCCAGTAACGTCTCCCGCCAATCCGCCCGACACACCGCAAGGCCGGCAAGCAACCCATACGCTCCCCAATGCGACACGCCGGCGGTCACCAGAAAATCTGCCGGCGTCACACACGCGATCGTTGCACCAAGCGGGACCTCACGCGCGACCAGACCGTCCGGAAGCACGCCCATGCCGATCTCATTGCCGCCGTCACCGATCGCGATGGTGCGCCAGGGACCGACAGTAAACACCCGATCCAACGGCGCGGTATAAGGTGACAGATCCTCGCCTCGCATATTGCGCGGGTGACCGTCCGCGCTCAGACCGCAGCGCTCGATGGCAATCATCCAGTCGACGCCAAGCGTGCGCCACGCCTCGATCACCGGCTGCAGAGGCGCGTCGGGCACCACGGCGTCGATCGACACACCGGGCAGTCCGGCTCCCAACAGAGCGGCCTCGCAAGCGGAACGGCAGGCGTCATCGGTCAGCAGCCGGCATGGCACGCCGATCCGCGACAATCCCAACGCCAGCAGCGCGGCACCCGCCGGACCGTCAGTCTCCGCTGCCGGCGGCGTTCCACGGGGCACGAAAAACCCGGTAAGTATGCCAACGTAACGTGGTTGCGCGGTCGAGAATGCCGAAGCCGCGGCCCACAATCCGCCCCGCGATGCGGCGAACAACCCGGTGGCACCGCGGCCAACTTCCTGCTGGATCAGAGTTTCAATGCTGTCGATCCGTTCGCGCACCGAACGTCACAACACGGCGAGTTTGCTGTTCCGCAAATCGGTAATCAACATACTTCCCGGCGCGTGTGTAATACAAAACTCCGGCTTCACCTGGGCAATCACTGCCTGCGGCGTAACGCCACAAGCCCAGAATACCGGCAGTTCATCGGCGCCCACCGGCACTGCGTCGCCGTAATCGGGCTTGCTGATATCGGATATGCCGATCTGTTCCGGCAGCCCCAAATGCACCGGCGCGCCATGCACCGAGGGAAACCGCGAGGTGATCTGCACCGCCCTTATCGCATCCGCCGGCCGCATCGGCCGCATCGAAACCACCATCGGCCCGGAGAAAACCCCGGCCGGCACGCAAGCAATGTTGGTGCGATACATCGGCACGTTGCAATTCAGCGTGATATGGCGAACTTCGATGCCGTCGGCCAGCAACGCTTCCTCGAACGAGAACGAACATCCAAGAGCGAACCCCACCAGATCGCCGCGCCAGGCATGGATGATGTCGTGCGGTTCCTCGACCAGTTCGCCGTGACGCCAGACGCGATAGCGCGGCAGGTCTGTGCGAATGTCGAGATCTTCGCCGAGGCCGGGAAAATGTGGCGAGCCTTCCTCCGACACTGCCAGCACGGGGCAAGGCCGCGGGTTCGACTGGGCAAAGCGCAGGAAATCATGCGCGAGATTGCGTGGCAGCACGACCAGGTTGGCCTGCACATTCCCCGGTGCGAGACCCGAGGTCGGGCCGGTAAACGCCCCCGTGCGAATGCGCCGCCGTTCCGCCGGAGCGGCATTCGCGTGCCCGTCGACCATCGCATCCATGCGTCATCCTCCAAGGTTGGATGGCCCACGCTATCAGATTTCCCGGGGTGTTCGAGAGGCCCCAATCCCGCCCCCGTCAACAGCAACGGGGGCGGGGGCGGTGCGGCAACCGCCGCGGCCCTTCAGGGGGGTGACCAGAATGGGCTACACGTGAAGACGAGCGCTTCCGAAGGTTTATTCCCCCGCCGGCCGCATAATGGCCAAATCGCAGCCCTCATCGGCCTGCAACACCTGTTCCGCAATCAGCCGGTCCCAGCCGCGGCCCGGCTTTGGCGGTGGCGCCCAGGAGGCGCGGCGCTTCGCAAGGGTCGCGTCATCGACCAGCAGATCGAGCGAGCGTTGCTTTACCGATAAGCGGATCCGGTCACCGCTTTCGACCAGCCCCAGCGGGCCACCGGCGGCAGCCTCGGGCGTGATGTGCAAAACGATGGTGCCGAACGCCGTGCCCGACATCCGGCAGTCGCTCATGCGCACCATGTCCTTGACGCCGGCACGGGCTAGTTTGGACGGGATCGGCAGATATCCCGCCTCTGGCATACCGGCCGGGGTCAGCGAGCCGGCGTTCTTCAACACCAGAATGTCCCGCTCGGTCACGTCCAGCGCCGGATCGTCGATGCGGTTGGCGAGGTCTTCCAGGCCATCGAACACTACAGCGCGCGCCTCGGTTTCGAACAGCGACGGTGTGGCGGCACTGCGCTTCAGGATCGCGCCGCGCGGGGCGAGGGAACCAAACAGCGACACGATGCCGCCAACCGGCGAGACCGGTTCGTTGAACGCACGGATGTAGCGACGATCGACGAATTCCGGTTTCGACAAACGGTCCTTCAATGACGCACCGGTGACATCGCGGCAGCCGAGGTGCAACAAGTCTCGCAATTCCCACAACAACGCGTGCATGCCGCCGGCCGCGTGGAAATCTTCCATATAGCCATCGCCGGTCGGTTTCAGATCGACCAGAACTGGCGTGGAATCTGACAGTTCATTCAGTCGGTGCAGATCGATTTTGATGCCGCGCCGGCCGGCGACCGCGGTCAGATGGATCAGCGCGTTGGTGGATCCTCCCAGTGCCAGCAGCACCCGCAACGCATTTTCCACAGACTCCGGCGTGATGATTTCCGAGGGCCGGATCGGCTGTTCGATCAGCCGCACCGCCAGAGCACCGGCTTCTTCGGCGGCGCGCAGACGGTCGGCGTGCACCGCGGGGATCGACCCGTCGCCCAAAGGAACCATGCCCAAAGCTTCGGCGATGCAGGCCATGGTGGAGGCGGTGCCCATGACGCCGCAGGTGCCGGCAGTGGTGGCAAGCCTGCCCTCGATCTGGCCAATGCGTTCCGCGGTTACCGTACCGGCACGATAGGCAGCCCAGTACCGGCGGCAATCGGTGCATGCGGCGAGCCGCTCGCCCTGGAACGGGGTGGCGAGCATCGGCCCGGTCACCAATTGCACCGCCGGAATGTCCGCCGAGGCGGCTGCCATCAGCTGCGCCGGCACTGTTTTGTCGCAGCCACCGATCAGCACCGCCGCATCCATCGGTTGCGCGGTCAGCATCGCCTCGGTGTCGATCGCGGCGAGGTTGCGGTAATGCATCGAGGTTGGGAACAACGACGGCTCGCACAGCGACACGGTCGGGAACGCCAACGGCAGGCCGCCGGCGGCGAGGACACCGCGTTTCACCGCCTCGATCAGTTCGGGGACGGTGCGGTGGCAGTTGTTGTAGTCCGAGCCGGTGTCGACAATCCCCACCACGGGCCTGTCGAGCATCGCCTGCGTGTAGCCCATGGATTTGGCGAACGACCGGCGCAGATAGAGCGCAAAGTCGCGGTCACCGTAATTGGCGGTGTTGCGGGCGAGGCCGCGTTTGGGAGGTGTGTTGCTCATGGCCGGCATGGTTAGCGCGGCCCAGGGGCGGGGGCAAACCACGTCAGACCGAACTGGCCACTCCAGGCGTTACCATTGCACGTGGATCGACGATGCGATCGAAATCCACCTCCGAGACAAACCCCAGTTGCAGCGCGGCTTGCTTCAAGGTGAGGTCCTCAACCAATGCGTGGTGGGCGATCTGTGCGGCTTTGTCATAGCCGATGAGCGGCACCAGCGCGGTCACCAGCATCAACGATCGTTCCACGTATTCGTTGATCTTTTTCAGATTGGGTCTGGCGCCCTCGATCAGGAAGCGCCGGAAATTCGTGCAGCCGTCGGACAGGATCGTTATGGAATGGGCGATATTGTGGATCATCAGCGGCTTGTAGACATTCATTTCGAGATAACCGCCCGCCCCGCCAAATCCGACCGCAACGTCGTTGGCCATCACCTGCACGGCGATCATGGTCAGCGCTTCACACTGCGTCGGATTGACCTTGCCCGGCATGATCGACGACCCCGGCTCATTCTCCGGCAGCTCAAGTTCGGCGAACCCGGCTCGCGGTCCGCAGGCCAGCAGGCGAATGTCGTTGGCGATCTTATACAACGACACGGCCAAAGTGCGCAGCGTGCCGGACAATTGCACCAAGGCGTCATGCGCCCCTTGCACCGTGAATTTATTGGCGGCAGTAACAAAAGGCAGGCCGGTAAGCTGGGCGATTGCCGCTGCTGCTGTCTCGGCAAAGCCGGGTGCGGCGTTGACTCCCGTGCCAACCGCCGTGCCGCCGAGAGCCAGTTGGTACACGCCGCTTAACGCCGCCTCGATCCGCTCCAGATTATCCGTCAGCATCCCCGTATAGCCGGACCATTCCTGACCCAAGGTCAGCGGCGTAGCATCCTGCATGTGGGTGCGGCCGATTTTCACGATGTCGCTCCAGGCGTTCGCCTTGCTGTCGATCGAATTTCGCAATGCGGCGACGGCCGGAACCAACCGCTGGGTCACCGCGATCGCGGCAGCGATGTACATCGCCGAGGGAAAGTTGTCGTTCGAGGATTGCGACATGTTGACATGGTCGTTCGGATGGACCGGTGTCTTGCTACCGAGCGCCGTACCCGCGAACTGACAGCATCGATTGGAGATCACCTCATTCACGTTCATGTTGAACTGGGTGCCGCTGCCGGTCATCCACACATGCAGCGGGAACATATTGTCATGCCGGCCGGCGAGGATCTCGTCGCAGGCCCGCACAATCAATTCGTAGCGGCGGTCGTCGAGCCGTCCGCCGTCATGGTTCGCAATCGCCGCGGCCTTTTTCAGAGTGGCATAAGCGGTGATCATCTCGCGCGGCATCAAATCCGAACCGATGCTGAAATAGGCCAGCGAGCGCTGAGTTTGCGCGCCCCAAAGCTTGTCCGCGGGCACTTCGATTTCGCCAAGGCTGTCGGTCTCTGTCCGCATATTGGCCATGTCAGTTGCGCTCGCCTGAGATCGGTCACGTTTGGCCGTGGGTGGCGTCACTGTGCTGGTGCGGCGGGTTTGGTCAATCCCCGGGCCAGGCACTCAACCGAGATCGAGGCCGGCTCTGCGTGCGAAAAACGGTCGCCGGTTCGCCTGCGAACGTCGCCGTTAAATTCTCTTCAATCCTTCAGCAACGGGGACGCGTGCGCTGTCCCGGTTTCAGGCTACGGCAGCCACATGCCGGACCATCGCTGCCGCTCGGGCATTCACGCGGCGCCGTACCGAAGTGAGCTGCGCGCCGGTAACGATCAGCGGCGCACATCCGGACGCCTCCCAGACGCGGACGGAGAAGTCCGGGAACAGCCGAACCGGCTCGGGGCCATCGACGAAGTTGGCATTGCCGAATTTGGCCCGATCGCCGGTGTCCAAATAGGATTCCGCCGGCAGTCCCTCGGCCAGCAGCACTTCGTGCGTTGCCAGTTCGATATGATAGTACGAGACGTTGTCCACCGGAAGCCGCGAGATGGTGCTGCCGTTGATCAAATACTTTATCGGGATCAGCACTGCATCGACGTACACGGCATGGTCCGGTGACAGAAACAAATCGGCATGCGGCAGTCCTGGGCCGAAGGCGTTGGCCGCAACGCAAACCGGCCAGACCTGCTTTGGGTCCGCGTGGCGTCGGCAGTCCAGGTGCCGATAACCAATCCAGACGATCGGTTCCTCGGCGTGGCCGGTTACGGTTCGGACGAGGTCGCCGATCCGCAGGTCCTCAACCGCGCGCTCACCGCGATCGGTGAGAATGCGTGTGCCACTGCAATAGCAGGTCGCCTGCTCGGTAAGGTCGGTTACGCCGCCCGACGTGCTGACCTGAAAGCCATTGATCGTCCCGGCAAAGGTCAGCGTCCCGCCACTGCTCAGGGTGACTTCCGTCATGCCCCCGCTGGTCGACGAGTGGGTCACGCTCACGGTCCCGGCGAGTGCCAGTGTGTCGCCTGTGGCGAAGCCAGCAATGGTTGCCGTGGAGAGCAGGCCGGTGGAGGAGCCGGAAACCAGCCAATGCGCTGACGGATCGAACGTCAGCGTACCGAAATTGCTGAAGGATGCCAGATTGGTGATGGTACCGGTGCTCGCACCGGAGGCAAGTTCCAGCGTGGCCTGGGAAGGGGTGCCGCCGTTGACCGTTCCGATGAATACCGCACCGGGATCGACAATGACCCGGTTGGTGTAACCGGAGTCGAGAATGACTGCGGCGCCACTTGCGCTGCCCGCGGTGATAGTCCCGGCATTGGTAACCGTGGCGGCGGCGCCCGCGATGTCGATTCCGTAAATGGCACCGCCGGAGGAAATCGTTCCGCCAGCCAGGTTGGTGACAACGCCGCCGGCGTTCAGCAAGACGCCACCATAAACGCTATCGCCGAGGATCTTGCCCGAATTGGTGATGGTTGCAGCGCCTCGCGCGTACACACCGCCGCCGGATATGGTTCCGGTACTGTTATTTGTAACGACCCCACCGACATTCAACAAAATACCGTTGGCCGACCCACCCGGCGGGCCTTCACCGCTGCTGATCGTGCCCGAATTTATTATGGTACCAGCAGTAACAAAATAAATGCCGGTAACGTTGTTGCCGTAACCCTGAATGACCGCGCCACTCTGGTTGGTAACCGTGTCGCCGGCGCCGGTCGAGACAATCAGGGCCCCATTCGGTCCACTATCGACCTGTCCGCCGCGAATCACCCCGGAGTTTGTCAGAGTATCGTTGTTGCCCGTGATATACACCCCGGCATTGGCGCCGGTGCTGCCGACGGTTCCGGCATTAACCGCCGTTACCGTGCTCGAGGATAGCGTGTACGTGGCGGAGTGAGTGGTGCCGGTACCGGTGATCGTGACTGTGGGCATCAGATCTTGCCTCCCTTGCCGGATTCGAACGGCCAGAACCAGGCGTTGCGATTGGCCTGTCGCCGACCTGGGCCACTGTCAGTCACGCCGGGCGAAATTTGGCGCCATCGCCGGCACGGCATCCGTCATACCGGCCACGGCCACTGTGAAAACGCAGCGGATCGCCGCGCGAGGGCGCCTGATTGTTGCTTTCGGCCTGCTTACAACACCCTTTCACAGGAACCGGCTGCGCAACGCCAATCGTTAATTCGCAGATGACTCAGGCACGCGATATCGGAGTAAAACCTGGCCCAGGGATGGGAGCGGCGGGCTCCAGGTGCAGAAACCGAGGTGTACGTGCCGCCCCGGACAGGTTCCGGTGGGCCCACCGGCGCGGTCCTACGACCAGCGCTGTCAGATCACCGGTGTGCGGCCAGCCCAGGGATGCGCCTGCTCGAACAGCGCTGCCACCCGGAGCAGGCGCTCGTCTTCTCCGGGTCGGGCGATCAACTGGATCGCCAGCGGCAGGCCGGCAGCATCGAAACCGCAGGGTAGGCTGATCGCCGGATTGCCGGTCAGGTTGAAGGGCATGGTGTAGGGATACCAGGCGGCACGAATGTTCTCGACGCTTTGGTTGTCGATCTCGATCGGGCCGAAGAAATCCTGATCGATCGGCAGAGCCGGCCGCGACAAAGTTGGCATCGCGACGATGTCGGCGGTGTCGAACCAGGCCTGGACCTGGCGATACAGCCGAGTACGAGCGAAGATGGCTTCGTACAGCTCGGCTGCGCTGTATGACGCGACCCGATCCATCTGGCGGACAAAGGTCGGGCACATGATGGCGCGATGCCGCTCCAGATGATGGCCGAATTGAGCGCGACGGTATGCACCATTGTTGACAAACCAGACCGATTCCGGATTTTCGAATGGGGTGATCAGTTCCGAGACTTCGGCGCCAAGTCCGGACAGGACTTCGATCGCGGCCGCGCACGCGGACAACACCGAGGCGGCGACCGCGGTATTGCCCAATCGCGGGCGCCACGCGATGCGGGTTCCGGCCAGATCGCCAACGGGGGAGCCGGCGCTGGGAAAATCCCAGGCGGGCCGGCCGGTCGACAGCGGATCGCGCGGGTCGGGGCCCGCCATGACGCTCAGCATCAGCGCGGTATCCGCGACCGTCCGGGTCATCGGCGTAATGTAGGAGATATTGCCGAACCCGTCCTGCGCGTATTCCTGCGGCACCACGCCAAGCCCTTGCTTGAACCCAACGACGCCGTTGCAGGCCGCCGGAATGCGGGTTGACCCGCCACCGTCGGTGGCCACCGCCAACGGCACCAAACCGGCCGCTACGGCAACCGCCGAGCCGCCCGAGCTGCCGCCGGAGGTGCGGTCGCCTCGCCATGCATTCCGGGTCTGGCCAAACAGTGGCGACCGGGTCAGGCATTGCTGGCCGAATTCCGGCGTCGTGGTTTTGCCGACGATAATTGCGCCCGCGCGTTTCAGTCGTGCCACCACCGTCGCGTCGGTGTCCGGGACATGGTCCTTGAAGATCAGCGACCCCCAGGTCGTGCGGATGCCCTCGGTCGGCACCAGGTCCTTCACCGCCACCGGCACGCCGTGCAGGGCACCGACGGCGTCGCCGCGCATAATTGCTGCTTCGGCCTCGCGCGCCCGCGCCATGGCGGCGGCTTCGGCGATGGTAATGAAGGCGTTCAATACCGGTTGCGTGCGGTTGATCTGGTCCAGCGCGGCACGTGTCACCTCCACCGGCGACAGGCGGCGCGCGCGGATCGCCGCCGCCAGGTCGGTTGCCGGCATGAATGCCAACGAGTCGTCGTGCATCACGGTGTCTCCGTTGCGTTGGACCTTGGCGAGTATGCCAGCGCCTGCCTCTTCTGTCTGTGCTCGGTTCCCCGTTGCAACGGGCCGGTCTAAACATGGTCCAACCCCTACAGCCCGAATGGGAGACCACGATGCGGACAGGCTCGGACTACCGGACATCCTTGCGCGACGGACGCCGGGTCTGGGTGATGAACGACGGATTGGTCGCCGACGTAACGACTCACCCGGCCACCAGTGCAATGGTCGAGGAATACGTCACGTGGTACGACCGCCACTTCGATCCGGCCTGGCGCGAGACATTGGTCACCGAAGCGGGCTCACCGGTGTGGGCCGTCGTGCCGCGCTCCGCCGCCGATCTGCGGCAACTGGGACGCAGTTTCTCCGCCACCACGTTCATCAACGCCGGCAACGTCACGCATACGCCGGCCTATGGCCATCTGATCGCTCTGGGGATCGAAACGACCGTGCGCGCTTATGGAAAGTTCCCCGCGCAGATCGAAAATGCGGCGCAATATCGGCAGTCGATTGCCGACAGCGGGCGGTTTCTGACGTTTTCCTCGGGCCAGGCAACCATCGGCTACCGCATGCGGCCGGACCCCGCCGAACGCAACGCGTTGCGGGTCGTCAAGGAAACGCCGGAGGGCTTGTTCATTACCGGTAAAGTCGGGATGTTCACCAGCCCGGCGTATGCCGAGGACGTCTATGTCGGCGCCAACTCGACCTGCGAACATAACGGCCACCGGGTCACCTGTGTCGTTCCGATCAATTCGCCGGGGGTAACCGTGCTGTGCCGGAAAATCTCCGTGCGCGACGCCAATCCGTTCGTTTCGGCGTTGTCGGCGCGCAACGACGAGTTGGACGGCCAAATGTGGTTGGAGAACGTGTTCGTTCCGAACGACCGGTTGTTCTTCCTCGACGCCAATGTCGATCCGATTGCTCGTTGGCTGTTCTGGCATCAGCTGTATTGCTGGCTGTCGAAGGGCGATTTTGCTCTGGGACTGGCGCTCGCGCTGACCGATGCGATGGGGTTGGTGCAGCAACCGCCGACTGTCGAGATGTTGCTTGATATGATCACCGACGTGCAAACGGTGCGCACCTGTATCACTGCCGCCGAACTCGATCCGAGCTTTACGGCGGAAGGTTATTGCTATCCCAACCATGTTCATACGTCGGTCGGTAGCATCGCCATGTTGAACGCGCGCCAGCGGCTGACAGAGACACTGCGCATATTGCCCGGCTCGTCGATGATCGTTGCGCCTACGGACAGCGACCTTGCGTCGCCTGAGGTCGGGCCCGGGCTGGAGGAGTCGTTCAGCGGCGGCGGCTATTCGGCGCTGCAACGCGCCGCGTTGTTGCAGATGGCGTGGGATCATGTCGGTTCGTCGCTGGATGGGCGGGAGTCGGTTTACGAGCTGCACTCCAACGGCGGCATTCCGGTCTGGCGCGCCCGGTTGCGGCGGAGTTTTACCCGCTACAACGAACTTTCCAATGCAGTGTTGAAGGAACTCAAGCTGGCGATGCCGGCGGTGGATTTGAGTTCGATTCCCGCCGCACCGGTGGCACCGCGGCGGGTGGTGGCGCCGGAGGGTTCTGCGGCGCGGTAATGCCATTTAGTGCCGCCCGAAGGACATAACTGGCACGGCGCCATGCGCCGAATTCTGCACTGATAGCGGCGACGAGCCCCAAATTGGGCCACATGAGCGCCGCCCCGCAAGGCTCAGGCGACTGGCGTGGTTGACGAGGGTGCAGCAGCAGCCGCTCACCGTTGTAGTGGTCAATTTGCCGTCTGTTTCTGATTGAACCGCGTAACCAGAGGCGCACGCCTGTTGCCAAACCGCGCGCCAACCGAAGCAAAATGCCGCCGATCGAACGTCACGATCCGATCGGCGCGCCCGTTGATTGCCGCTTCCAGCACCATGTCATCATCCGGATGCGGCAATTGCGGCCGCCAAAGGAAAGCGAGACGGACCGGCTCGGCAACTGAAATTACCGCATCGAGTAACGCCCCGATATCGGTTTCCGCCAGTCCAGACGCGGCAAGGTGCTCGGAACGGGTCATCACAGCTTCGTACTCAAGCGCCAAAGGCACAGTCAGCACCAGCACACACCGCCGGCGCAATATCGCAACCAACACCTGCCGTGACGCACCCAGATTGCTGCGGAACGCCGAGACCATGACATCAGTGTCCAGCACCAGGCGCACCAGTGACACCAGCGCTATTGCCCGCAGCATTGCAAATCGCAATTTCGTCGCCGGTGGTTGTCAGCAAAGACGGTGCACCCTCCGCCACCTGGTCACAGCGTGTTCCACCGTTCCCGGGTTGAACAGATTAGCCTGGTTCGTGCCATAACGAAGCAAGCAGGAGAGGAACTCACCATGATCAAACGCTTTCACGTGCTGTATGTCGGCCAGATCGACCTCGACAATGTCGGGCTCCAGGGCACACCCGCCAACGAGCGCCGCTATTCCAACGATCGCTTTGCCGAAGTGTTCTGGACTGCGCGGCGGATGGCCCGGGTGATGGACGAGACCGGCTATCACGCGCTGTGGACCGCAGAGCACCACTTCCAGCACGAAGGCTATGAGTGCCTGCCGAACCTGATCCAGCTTGGCCTGTGGCTCGCCACGCAGACAGAAAAGCTGAAATTCGGTTGCGGCTTCAATGTGCTGCCGATGTGGCATCCGCTGCGCCTCGCCGAGGACTACGCGATGGCCGACATCGTCACCGGCGGTCGGGTGATTATGGGCGTGGGCCGAGGCTACCACACCCGCGAGGTGGAAACTCTCGGCGGCCCACTGCTCGATGCCGCCAAAAATCGGGAAATGTTCGAGGAAGGCGTGCAGCTCATGCAAAGGGCCTTCAACGAGGAATCCTTCAGCTTCAAAGGCAAGCACTTCACCTGCCCGCCGGAGGTCGATTATCGCGGCTACAAGTTGAAGGAAATTACCCTGGTGCCGCGGCCGATCCACACGCCGGTGCCGATCTATATGCCGATCGCCAGCGGCACGACGATCGATATGATCGCGAAATACGGCCTGAAGGCCATGGTGGTGCTGAATGGCGAAAAGATTCTTGATGATGTCATCCGCGCCTATCACGCGGCCTGTGCGCGTTACGGCCAGCAGAAACAGCTCGGGCAGGACCTGATCTGGGGCGCCGGGCTTTATCTCGCGAAAGACCAGGAAGAGGCGATCCGGAAAATCGAGCCGGCCCATGACGAGCGCTACAAGTGGTTCGCCCCGTTCGGTTTTGTGCGCTATGCCGATGAACATGGCCGCACCTGGGGGACGCCAGGCGCGCCTGCCAAGATCCCTTCGTTGCGCGATGGTGTGCAGCAAAAGGCGTGGTTTTGCGGCTCTCCCCAGCAGGTGATCGATGGGATCAAGTCGATCGAGGCCAAATACCCGGGCATGGAAGATTTCATGGTCCATTGGGCTGAGGGCTTATCCCCTGCGGCGTTCGAGGAACAGCTCCGCTGGTTTGCCCGTGACGTGATGCCGGCCTTTACCGGCTGATCGTCCATGTTCGGGCGATCGCCTCGGCTGATCACCCCCGGCTGATCAACAAAAAAATCGCTACTTTGATGCAGATCAAAGTGGCTGCACCGATTTGGCGGCATGATGATTTTCGGGAGGCGGGGTTTTCTCGCTTCTCTCTTGGACTCCTCCCCAAACTAGGCGGCACCTCCCGTGTTTTGGTGCCGCCGATTTTTTGGCCGGGATGTTTACCCTGCGTTAACCTTCGAATGGGCAGGTTACCGGCCGTCAACCCGGAGCGTTTACGATGGCCGCCGATCGCCGCAAGACCAGTCAACCGCCGCAGTATGTGCTGATCGTGGCTGCGATGTTGTTGGCCGTGGTGTCCGGTATGGCCGGGATCGTACAGCAAGCGGCGGAACTCGGCCCGAAGGTCGGCGATCTGGTGGCATTCGATCCCGCGCACCGCGCGCCGTTCGACAGTACCGCCCGCCTGACGGCCGACCGCCCGCAGCAGGCGGCCTGCGTGCTCGATGTCGCCACAATACAGAAGTCCGGCGGCAGCCTGGTGGTGGAACGCCGCGGCAGCGAGCCTGACCGCCTCTATCGCGCCCATTGGTCTGGACTTCGCACCAGTCAGGATGCCGATGATTGCGGCAGCCAGGCTGATCTGGTGCTGTCGCGCAGTGACATCGATACGCTCGCCACCGCGGCCGGCGGGTTTGGCGTCGACCACAGTTCGGTGCTGTTTTTACGGTAATCGTCTGCCACGTGCCGCTATCCAGCCTTGGTCCGTATGCCGGCGTCCATGTCGCCGGTCGAGTCAACTATCTGGGCCTTCATGCCGGCCCTTTCATGATTGCGCCTGATCGGGGATGCTGCGGGGCGTGGAAAGTCTCCCGGAGCCAAGATGCGCGACGATGCCGCTGTCATCACTGATACGCTGGAACGTGTCGCCGAACGCGTTGGCGACCCGATACCGCTGATCTTCGAGCGGCTGTTCGCCGAACTGCCCGAAGCCGAGGCATTGTTCATCCGCGACAAAGGCGGCCTCGTGCGCGGCCAGATGTTTCAGGTGACGATGGAAAGCCTGCTGGATTTTCTCGGCGATCGCTCGTACGGCGCCAATCTGATCCAGATCGAGCGGGTCAATCACCAGGGTCTGGGCGTCGAACCCGAGATGTTCGACCGATTCTATCTCACCGTGATGGCAACGTTCAAAGACGTGCTTGGCAGTGACTGGACCGCCGAAATGGAGACGGTCTGGAGCCGTGTCATCAATGAGCTGACCGGACGGTCCGGCTAACCAGATCAGCTGTTGGTCAGCCGGAACGATGCCTCGGTCTTGGCACGCAATTCGTCCATGGTCACATCCGGAGCGATTTCCAGCAGGCGCAGATCGCCGTCCCGGCCCTTCTCGGGCACCTCGAACACGCCGAGATCGGTGATGATCAGATCGACCACACCCGCGCCGGTCAACGGCAGATTGCAACGCTTCAGCAACTTGGGTTTGCCGCCTGCAGTATGCTCCATCAGCACAACGACACGGCGCACTCCCGCTACGAGATCCATGGCACCGCCCATGCCCTTGACCATCTTGCCCGGGATCATCCAGTTGGCGAGGTCGCCGTTCTCCGCCACCTGCAGCGCGCCGAGGATGGAAATGTCGATGTGCCCGCCGCGCACCATGGCGAAGCTGGCGGCGCTGTCGAAGAAACTGGTGGTTGGCAGCGTGGTGACGGTCTGCTTGCCGGCATTGATCAGGTCGGGGTCTTCATCGCCCTCGAACGGAAACGGCCCCATGCCGAGCATGCCGTTCTCCGAGTGCAACTGGATCGACACTCCGGCCGGCAAATGGTTGGCCACCAGCGTCGGAATGCCGATGCCGAGATTGACGTAGAAGCCGTCACGCAGTTCGCGGCCGGCTCGGGCGGCCATCTGATCACGGGTCCAGGGCATGGTCGCGGTCTCCTCAGTAGCGCTTGCGCACGGTGCGCTGTTCGATGCGTTTCTCGACTGACGTCAGCGGAACGATCCGGTTAACGAAGATGCCGGGCGTGATGATGTGGTCGGGATCGATCTGGCCCGGCTCGACGACTTCTTCGACTTCCGCCACGACCATGGTGGCGGCGGTGGCCATGATCGGGTTAAAGTTCCGCGCCGTCATGCGGTAGATAAGATTGCCTTCGGGATCGGCCTTCCAGGCGTGGATGACCGCCAGATCGGCAAACAGCCCGCGCTCCATGACATAAGTGCGGCCGTCGAACACCTGAGTTGGCTTGCCCTCGGCGATCTGGGTGCCGACGCCGGTGGCCGTGAAGAACGCCGGAATGCCGGCGCCCCCGGCGCGGATCCGTTCGGCGAGCGTGCCTTGCGGGTTGAACTCGATCTCCAGTTCGCCGGCAAGATATTGTTTCGCAAACGTGGCGTTTTCGCCGACATAGGAACTGATCATCTTTTGGACCTGCCGCGTGTGCAGCAGCAAACCGAGACCGGCGTCGTCGATGCCGGCATTGTTGGATATGATGGTCAGGTCCTTGACGCCGGATGTCCGGATTGCCTCGATCAATGCCGCGGGGATGCCGCACAGACCGAACCCGCCGGACATGATGGTCATGCCGTCGCGCAGCAGTCCCGCGAGTGCCGCGTCCGAGTCAGGGTAGATCTTGTTGACCGCCATATGCGTCCCTTTCGCAACTGCGAGGACTTAACCGCGCGGTCATGGATACCGCAAGCCCTGGGCGGCTCGCGCAACGAGCCTCGCTGGCTGCGTCCCCACGTCCGTTGACGCAGGCCCATCCTGGATGCGCCAGGCCCCGGTTAATCAATTTGCCGCAGAATCGAAAAGCCGGCGGGGATTGGCCCCGCCGGCTCAACATCGGAGGGTGAAGAGATGCCTTACTATCTCATCCTCCTACTTCCGTTTGATGGTTATTCTTGACCGCAAAGTCAAGATAACCATCAAACGGAAGTAGGGGAAAGGGGGCCGGTTCGCTCGCGGGCCGGTCCTCCCCCGGTGACATACTTAAGTATTCACTAGTACATTCTCCGGCCGCGGCGGAATTTCGCCGCGTTCGACGCGCAGTACCTGACGCGTGATCATTTCGTTGGTGGGCGCGGCAACGCCCACACGGGCGCCCTCGCTGGCGATGAAGCCGTTCATCAGTTCGATCTCGGTACGGCGGCCTTTTGCCATGTCCTGCGCCATTGAGGGACGCTGGTACGACGCCCGTTGGTCCTCGCCGGTGCCGCCCAGCATCAGCGTTTCGATCTCGGCAGTTGCGGCCTTGTCGCCTTCCATGGCGCGCGCGAGGCTTTCCGGCGGCAAACTGCCGATCGGTCCTAGTCTGTAGCCAAGCCGCTGGCCAACACGCACCGACTCACCGCCAAGCGCGATGCAGACCCGGCGCACCGCATCGTGCCGGTCGCGTTCATTGCCACCCATTCCGGTGGCGGCCGACACGCCGTTGCGCATCGCGTTGACGCAAAGCTTGGTCCAACGCTCACCCCACAAATTGTCGGTTGCCTTGGCGGTGTCGACATCATTCATGATCGCCGCGAGTTCGCGCGATCGTTTCGTAATCATCCCGGACGGCTCGCCGACATAGAACGAGGTGACCTGCGGCCGTTTGGCATAGCCGCGGCGAATATGTCCTGGTTCGTAGAGATCCACACCGACACCGCCGCCCACGATGATGCCCAGGGTCCGGCCCCAACCGGCAACCGAGGCAACGCGTTCCTCATTCACGCAGTTCTGCATCGAGACGACGATGCCGTCGGCGGCCAAATATTGTTTGATCATCCGGCAAGCCCAGATCGTGTCGTATGACTTGACCGAGATCAACGCGATGTCGATCGGCCGCTGTTTGGCGATCTGCTGCACTTCGGTGAGGTGGATTGCCGGGACTTTGACGGTTTTCCGTTCTGCCTCGGTCATGCCGTACAGGTTCATGCCGTTGGCGCGGATTGCCTCGACATGCTCCGGCCAGGGGTCAATCAGCGTCACGTCATGACCGGCGTGGAACAGGCTCGAGCCGACGTAACCTCCAACAGCGCCGGCACCCACGACGGCGATACGTTTCTTCATCCCGCGTTCCTCCTGGATCGATGCCGGGATTTTAACGGGATCGGAAATCCGGGCAACCAACTGCTGCCGCGGCTCGGCTCAGGTCAGGCGGGTTGCGTCATGAAACGCGCGCCTGGGGCAGGCGGATCTTCCGGCGGTCCGGCGAAACATTGTGCCAGGTTCATCCAGATCGTTGCCGGTTCACCGGTGACGGTCAGGTCAGTGTCGGCGATATTGCGGGTCTGCGTGACGACCTGACAGAACGCCAGTGCCTCGCCCTCGATCGCGTTGCCCGGCGTCGGATCGTTCCAGGTCCAAACCGCTCCCGATGGCGCCGTCAGCCGCACATGGGGCGCCGGACCCGGCACCGGAAGCTGGCGATTGGCAAAAGTCCAGCCATAGGTGCGGACGCCGATCTCGGCGATGTTGCGCAACCGGTCTGTTGGTGTCCGGCTTACTCCCATCAGATCGTAAATTGCCTGACCGTGAGCCCAGGTTTCCATTTGCCGGGCGGTGGTGAACATGCGGACGCCCATGTCGGGGCCGGCCCATTTCAGTCGCGTCTCCGGCGCCATTGCAGACAGTTGCTCACAGAGATCAACCATCTGCGCGTGCCAGCGCTCGAGTAAGCGGACCCCGGTAAGATCGCCCAGACGCTGCCGAGCGGCCTGGAGGCGGGTCATTCCGCTGTCGACAAGTGCCTGTCGTTCTGCGCGGAACTTCGCAAATGCATCCGGCCCGGAGACGGACGCTGCTGCCATCAGGTCGCCGTCGTGCAAATGCTGTACGATGTCGTTGACAGTCCATTGCTTGAACAGCGTGGCGCGGTTCCAATCGGCGTCACGCAGCGTGACGAGCAGCCCGTGCAGTTCGTCCGCTTCGGTCCGGAAATCAGCGGCTTGTGTCAGCATGGGCGATAACTCCGGTATGGCCGCGCGCGTGCGTACGGCGGAATGCGAGCATACCAGGGATCGCGGCGCGCGCGATCCGGCGGCGGCGGCTGTCTCGGTCCAGAGATCAGCCGGCTGACCGGCGACTGCAATGGCTGCCAGCGGCCACGCTGTCACTGCGAGCGTCGCGAAGCAGTTCTCGTGTCCACATTGATGGAGATTGCTTCGCTTCGCTTGCAATGACAGCGGAAGCGGGCGTGCTGGGTTTCCGCGATTCTGGCGGCTTGCGTATGTTCAGATATTTGCTCGCTCCGCTGGACGCCAAAGCGCGGACAATGCCGCGGATCGTCTGGCTGCTACGGCCGCCAGCATGGCTTGCGCGCCTCCTCCAGTGCCTGGGAGCGGCCGATCCCGAAATCGGCCAGCATGCGGTCGTCGAGCGTCTCCAACATCCGGCGCTGCCGCCACCGAGCAGCAGCAGCACGCACCCAGAAGAACCAACCACGTCCTGTCACGCGGCGTGGCAGGCCGCGAAATGCCGGGTCGGATACGGCGGGAAGACCAAATTGAATACGAGTCGTCATCGCAACACTCCAGTTCAGGTGTTGCTGCCATATGGTGTTCGGATCGAGCATAATCGCGGGTTAACGTTTCGCTCCGGAACGAAGCATTCGTGCTTGCGGCGCGAGGCGTCGCAGGAGCATCATAATTTGCGCGGTCAGCTCCGGATCACACGGTGTCGTTGAGCGCCTGCCACACACGTTGAGCTGACGCTGGCATGTCCAGATGCGTCACCCCAACGGAGCGCAGCGCGTCCAACACCGCGTTCATGGCCGCCGGCAACGCGCCGGTGGTCCCTGCTTCGCCGGCACCTTTCACGCCGAGAGGATTGTTCGGTGACGGAACGCAACAATCGCCAATGCTGAATTGCCGCAACAGGTCGGCTCGCGGCATCGCATAGTCCATGAACGAGCCAGTGAGCAGTTGGCCGCCCGCATCGTAGACACAAAGTTCGCCCAACACCTGTCCCAGTCCCTGAAACAGGCCGCCGAGGATCTGGCCTTCGAGCAGTGTGTGGTTCATCACCACGCCACAATCGTCGACGGCGGTGTAGTTCACCACCTCCGTCATGCCGGTCTCGGGGTCGATCTCGACCTCAGCCACATGGGCGCCGGATGGGAAGGCGCGAGTCGCGGCCAACCCGGTCATGGTGTCGAGCGCTCCATCGCTCGCCAGTGTCGTCAGCTCGACCATGCGGTCGGTGCCGGCGACCCGGTAAGTGCCATCGCCAAACTCGATATCTGCCACGGCGGCTTCCAGCGCATCCGCCGCCAGAACTTTGCCCTTTTCGACAACCTCACGTGCCGCCACCAGGCTGGCAGCGCCATGCGACATCATCGACCGGGATGCGAAGGCACCGCCACCGCTCAGCACGGGTCCCTCCGGGTTGCCGGCAGATAGTCGCACACGCGTCGGGTCGATTTGCAGCACACGGGCGACAATTTCCGGATACACCGTCTCGTGCCCTTGGCCGTTCGAAGTAACGACGGTGTGCAGCACTACGTGCCCATCGGCGTCAAACGTGATCGCGACCTCATCTTTCGGCACCACTCCGCCGGATGGTTCGACAAACAACGCGCAACCGATCCCGCGCAGTTTGCCGCGCGAGGTCGCATCAGCGCGCCGGGCCGCAAAGCCGCTCCAGTCGGCGAGAGCGAGCGCCTGGTCCAAACCAGCGCGATAGTCGCCGCTGTCATACTCGGCAAACACCGCTCCTGCGGGCACGCGGTAGGGAAAAGCATCCGTCGGGATGAGATTGCGGCGGCGCAGTTCGATCCGATCGATCCCGCTCCGGCACGCCGCCTCATCCACCAGGCGTTCGACAATGTAGGCCATGTCGGGCCGGCCGGCACCGCGATAGGCGGTGATCGGCACGGTGTTGGTAATCGCCAGGCGATTTCGGCCGTAGACCGCTGGGATGCGATAGCAGCCGGTGGCCATGCAAGCGGGGTTCAGCGTGTTGATCAACGGACCGGTGGCAACCGGATGGGCGCCCTGATCGGCGAGCCACTCGTGACGCAGCGCGAGAAATTTTCCCCGTTCGTCCAGCGCCAGCGCGCCGGTCATCACAAGGCCGCGGCCGTGATAGTCCGAAAGGAAAGTCTCGGCGCGGCTGGCGACCCAACGCACTGGCCGGCCCGTCACTCGTGCCGCCAGTGCCAGCGCCATATGCTCCGGATACGCTGGGCCGCGGATGCCGAAACCACCGCCGACGTCCTGCGCGCGAATGCGGATGCGCTCTGGCAGCAAGCCGCTTTGCGCGGCCACGCTGTCGCGCATCGCGGTCATGCCCTGCGTGCTCGTCCACAGATCCAATATCTCGCCGTCCCAGCTCGCAAGGGCGGCTTTTGGCTCCATCGGATTGCCGACCACCCGGCTGCTCGTCAACGTTAGCCGCACGACATGAGAGGCGGCGGCAAAGGCAGCGTCCGTCGCAGCCTCATCGCCGTAGTCGAAATCGAAGCAGAGGTTACCCGGTACGGCCTCATGGATGACCGGCGCCCCCGGCGCTATTGCAGCCGCGGCGTCCGCCACCGCCGGCAATGCCTCGTACTCGACCGCAATGCGTTCAACCCCATCCTGGGCCTGGTGTGCCGTTGCGGCCACCACCAGTGCCACCGGCTCGCCGACGAAGCGGACGCGATCGGTCGCCAGTACCGGGCGTGGCGGCACACGCAGCGCCTCGCCTCGGCCTTTCACCGGCATCATTGCTGAACCGCGGTCGAACCCGGCGGCGACGGCGTCAGCACCGGTCAGCACGGCGATCACCCCGGGTGCCGCCCGCGCGGCCGATGTATCGATCGAGCGAATGACGGCATGGGCCTGATCGGCGCGCAGGAAAGCCGCGTGCAGCTGATCCGGCCGGTTCCAATCGGCGGTATAGCGACCCATGCCCGTCAGCAGGCGGCCATCTTCCCGCCGTCCTTTGAAATCAGCTGCCACCGCCGGCCTCCCGATCCAGGTTTCCGGCCGGGTATAGCGAAGTGCGATCGTGAGCACATGGGCGAACCGCCGGCGCCGATAACGTTGGTCGGGCAATCCACCGCGCTTCGGCACCGGGATCTTCGGTCCCGTCGACCTGACCTGATGTTCCTGCTGGATACCAACGTCCTGTCAGAACTCCGGCGTCGCGAGCGAACCAATCCGGACGTCGCCGCATGGGCCGACAGCGTGCATCCCGCGGATCTGTTCCTGTCGGCCATCACTATGCTCGAAATCGAAGCGGGCTCCTTGATGCTTCAGCGTCGGGACGAACTTCAGGGAGCCACATTTTGGGTCTGGATCGACAGTAAGGTTCTGCCGGCATTCGATGGCAGCATCCTGTCTGTCGATACGGCGGTCGCGTAGCGTGGTGCCCGGTTGCACGTGCCCGATCCAACGGCGGAACGAGATGCGCTGATCGCCGCAACGGCCTTGGTGCACAAGCTGACAGTTGTGACCAGCAATGTGATCGACTTCGAAGCAATGGGTGTCGATCTGTTGAACCCCCGGGATTGATGCGCTGGGTTTGACCCGCGACGGCGAGCTTATCACGCCGGTACAAGACTTATTCTATCATCCGTCGCGATGATCCAGCCCAATATCGAGCACCTGCGCGCTGTGCGTCAGCCATCCTGCCGACAGCAGATCGACCCCTGAGGCCGCGATTGGCGCCGCCGTCTCCGGCCGGATGCGGCCGGAGGCTTCGGTAATCGCCCGCCCGGAGACGATCGACACCGCTTCCCGCAGCATTTCGGGGCCCATGTTGTCCAACAACACGGCGTCAACGCGAAGTTGCATCGCCTCGCGCAGTTGTTCGAGCGTATCGACCTCGAGTTCGATCTTCACCAGATGTCCGACACCGGCTCGGGCGCGCTCCACGGCCGGCTTCACGCCTCCGGCGATGGCAACGTGATTGTCCTTGATCAGCACCGCATCATCGAGGCCAAAACGATGATTCGATCCGCCGCCCACCCGCACCGCATATTTTTGCGCCGCCCGCAGTCCCGGCATCGTCTTGCGTGTGCAACAAACCTGCGCCTTCGTCCCCGCAATGGCATCGGCAATGCCGCGCGTCGCCGAGGCCACGCCGCTCAAATGCGACAGAAAATTCAACGCGACCCGCTCGCCGGTCAAAATGCCGCGCGCCGGACCCGTTACTGTTGCGATCAAATCCCCTGGGCTGAGCCGGCTGCCATCCGGCAAGGTTATCTTAGCCTCGATGCGCGGATCGATCAGCCGAAACGCCCACAGCGCGAAATCCAGCCCGGCCACGACGCCCGGCTGCCGCGCCACCAGCGCGCATGTGGTTCGGGCATCGGCCGGAACAATCGCGTCGGTGGTCAGATCACCGGCGCGGCCGAGGTCCTCCAGCAGCGCCGCGCGCACCACAGGTTCGATCATGATCGCCGGCAGGGGTGGAACGGACATTGTGGCAACTCCTGTTGAGTCCATGGTTGGCGGCGCGGACCTTACGACCGGATGCAGGTCCGTGTTCCACGGGGCGGCCTCGTGGGTCTGCTGCGATACCGTCCCGCGAAAACATCCTGAACGTCGAACCAGGAAACCGCGCTGCCGGCAGGGTGCAGGGTTTGCCGCTCAAACGACCGCGAGCATCCGCATCCTTAAACGACCGCGAGCATCCGCATCCTTAAACGACCGCGAGCATCCGCATCCTTAAACGACCGCGAGCATCCGCATCCTTAAATGACCGCGAGCATCCGCTC
>Ga0187867_10000837_pt1 | contig 27060 bp, 24 predicted proteins | sample June2016WEW_13_1_FD_132976 | JGI IMG/M metagenome (GOLD analysis project Ga0187867, IMG submission 132976) | Peatland microbial communities from SPRUCE experiment site at the Marcell Experimental Forest, Minnesota, USA - June2016WEW_13_10 | ecosystem: Environmental > Terrestrial > Soil >... | reverse complement strand
ATGAGCATTTGCGAAAGCTTGCTGCGTTTTGGCGGCCTGGGACATACTTGCGCGATCTACTCGACCGACGATGCGCGGATACGCGAATACGCGCAGCGCATGCCGGCCAATCGAGTGTTGGTGAATACGCCCGCGCCGCAAGGGTCGACGGGCATTACCACGAATGTGTTTCCGTCGATGACGCTGGGCTGCGGCGCGGCGGCGGGCAATATCACCAGCGACAATGTGGGGCCGCAGCATTTGTATAACATCAAGCGGCTGGCGTATGCGGTGCGCACGGCGGCGGAGGCGTTCGGGACTCCCGCGGCGGCTGCGGCGCCGGCGCCAGCCCCGGCCGTGGCACAGGGCCATCTGGCGGCGGAGATCGTGGATCGGTTCATGGCGCGGCGGGGCGCTGGTGGGCAGACCATCAGTGAGACAAGGCAGACGACGGAAAACGATCGTCTGCCCCACGAATCCTGCGAGGCGTGCGCGGCGCCCGCGCCGCCCGCGCCGCCCAAGCCGCAGATTGTGGACTTCGTCTGCGAAGAGGATGTACGCAACGCCATCAAGCACTCCCGGAAGATTTACATCGGGCCGAAGACCATCGTGACTCCAGCGGCCCGCGATCTGGCCTCACCCAATGCTATTCTGGTGTTGGCTTAAGCGCAAAGGAGGACTCGTGGACCTGAATCTGGACACACTGAAACAGGAGATCCTGGCGTACCTCGAGCATTCGGAATTTGCCATCTTCCGGAGCGCCCCGGGGGGACTGGAAGGCCTGCCCATAGTACTCTGGGACGCCGAACGTTATCCCGATTACCAGATGTTCCTGGACACGGCGCGCAAGGTCGGCGCCAAAATGATCCTGTTTGCCGCGCGCGATTTCGAGTCGCCGGAGATCGACGAGGCCGTCGACGAACTCGACGACTGCGATTTGAGCCGCGAGGAACGCCGCGACCTGGAAGTCCGGCTGCGCGAACTGCGGGTACACGAGGGCGTGACCTGCTCGCTGGAGTTGGCCTTCGACCATCACGCGCGCATGTACGTGTATGAAATCCGGCCCGACTGGTACGACGAATTTCTGAGCATCGGCGACGAGATCGCCGTACACCTGCCGGCCGCCGAAGCGGAACAGGAAGACGACGGCTCCCTCGGCTACTTCTCGAATAACTGACGCGCGGCATGCCCATGCAGGCCCGCTGGCTGATTCCCGAAGCCAACCCGCAGGAAGCCGAGGCGTTGGCCGCGGCGTTGGGCATCCGCCTGCCTGCCGCGCGCGTCCTGCTGGCCCGCGAGTTGGGAGATCCGGCTGCGGCGCGGCGATTTCTGAAACCATCGCTCGCGGATTTGCATGCGCCGGGCGCGTTGCGCGGCATGCAGGAAGCCGTGGCGCGGCTGCGGCGGGCGATTGCGGGCGGCGAGCGCATCCTGATCTACGGCGATTACGACGTGGACGGCACCACCTCCGTAGTGATCCTGAAAAAAGCGATTGAGATGGCCGGCGGCGTGGCCTCGTTCTTCGTGCCGCACCGCCTGCGCGACGGCTACGGGATGCGCGCCGATGTGGTGGAAAAGGCCGCCGCGGAGGGCGTAAAGGTGATCGTCAGCGTGGATACCGGCATTCGCGCGGCGGAAGTGGTGCGGCGCGCCAACGAGCTGTCGATCGACACGATCATCACCGATCACCATCTGCCGGAAGCGGAGCTGCCGCCGGCGCTGGCGGTGCTGAATCCCAACCGGCCGGACTGCGGGTATCCCGATAAGAACCTGTGCGGCGTGGGGGTGGCGTTCAAGCTGGTGCAGGCGCTGCTGGGCACGCTCGATTGGCCGCCGGATAAGCTGCGGCGCGTGACCGAATCGTTTTTGAAGCTGGTGGCGATCGGCACGGTGGCGGACGTGGTGCCGCTGATGGGCGAGAACCGCATCATCGTCAAGCACGGGTTGAGCGGCTTGGGCGAGGTGCGCAATCCGGGGCTGCGCGCACTGCTGGACGTGGCGGGGTTCAGCGATGGGCGGGTTCCGTCTTCCGGCAACGTGGCGTTCCGCATCGCGCCGCGGATCAATGCCGCCGGGCGCATGGATACGGCCAACGCGGTGATCGAGATGTTCCTGACGGACGATCCGAAGCGGGCGCGGGTGCTGGCCGGGCAACTGCACGAGTTGAACGGCAAGCGCCGGGACGCGGAAGCGGAAGTGACCCTGCAGATTGTGGAGGAGTGCGCGCGCGCGCCGATCGACGATGCGCAACGCGCGCTGGTATTCGTGGCGGACAATTGGCATCGCGGCGTGTTGGGCATTGTGGCCTCGCGGCTGGTGGAGCGGTTTCACCGGCCGGTGTTCGTGTTGAGCCGAGACCCGGAGGAAGGCCGCGCGCAAGGTTCCGGGCGCAGCATCCGTCCGTTTCATCTGCTGGAGGCGCTGGAGGCCATGCCGGAGTTGTTCGAGCGCTTTGGCGGGCACCAGCAAGCGGCGGGGCTGACGATGGCCGCGGACAACGTGGAGCAATTCCGTATGCGATTCAATGCGTATGCCGCCGCGCGGCTGACGCTGGAGGATCTGGCGCCGCAGGTGGAGATCGACGCGCTGCTGGAATTCCGGGAGATCGACGAGCGCAGCGTGGCGGAGGTGTTCAGCCTGGCGCCGTTCGGTTGCGGCAATCCCGCGCCGCTGTTCGCCGCGCTGAACGTGGAGGTGGCGGGACCGCCGGTGGCGATGAAGGAGAAGCATCTGCGAGTGATGCTGCGGCAGAACGGGCGCACGCTGATGTTGAAAGCCTGGAACTTCGCGGAGCGCGCGGGCGAACTGCAGGCCGGCGCGCGCGTGGATATCGCTTTCACGCTGGAGGACGATTCTTACGCCGCGGCGCGCGGATTGCCGGCATGGGGCGCGGTGTTGCGCGATGTGCGGCCCGCGATTCGAATGTGATGCGAATGGCATAATGGGGCATGCTTCGGGGCCTTGCTAGCGACTTGCGCCAGGCGGTTCGCGCGCTGCGCAGAAATCCAGGTTTCACGTTCACGGCGCTGCTTACGCTGGCGCTGGCGATCGGCGCGAACTCGGCAATCTTCACGCTGGCGAATGCGCTGATCTTCGCCAGCATGCCCGTGGCGCATCCGGACCGGCTGTTGGAGGTCTCGACCGTCGATCCAAAAGGCGGGAAGGGCAACCTGTCGATCCCCGCGTTTCAGGCGATTCAGCAGAGCGGCGTTTTCTCAAGCGTGCTGGCCTGGAATGGCGGCGGCATGGAGAACCTGGAGATGAACGGGGCGCTCTACGCGGGCTCCGTGGACGAAGTCGCCGGCGACTATTATGCGACGCTGGGCATACGGCCGGTGCTGGGCCGGTTCCTCACGCGCGAGGATATCGGGCTTGAGCACTTCACTCCTTCGCGCGTGGCGGTGATCGGCTATCGCGCGTGGCAGGAGCACTACCATGGCGATCCATCGGCGTTAGGCAAGACCGTGCTCATCAACGGAAAGCCGTACGCGATTATCGGGGTACATCCCAAATCGTTTCCGGGGCTGATCCGCGAAGCAGCGGCGGATGCGACGGTTCCGCTTACCGCCGCCGCATCAAGCGCGGAACGATTGTACGACCGCACGCACGCCTACAACACGGTTATCGGGCGGCTGCGCGATGGCATGGATGCGGTGCAGGCCCGCGTGCGCGTGGGAGCCATCTGGCCGGCGATTCGACTGGCGACCGCGCCGGATGCGGCGCCCGAACACGACTCGTTCTTGGCGCGGCGCGTCCAGGTGGAGCCGGCGGCGCGGGGTATCTCGTACCTGCGCGAGAGTTTCACCCGCCCGTTGTACATTCTTTTCGGAATCGTGGCGCTGCTGCTGATGCTGGCATGCGTGAACCTGGCGAGCGTGGCACTGGCGAGGGCCCACGGGCGCGCGGCCGAGTTGAGCGTGCGCGCGGCGTTGGGCGCTACGCGTTGGCGTTTGCTGCGGGCATCGCTTGTGGAATCGCTTATGCTGGCGATCGGCGGCGCAGTTCCCGGACTGGCATTCGCGTATTGGGGCGCGGGCTATATTACGCGGTTCATGTGGCAGGGCTACGTGCCGCTGGCACTTTCGCTGCAGCCCGATACGCGGGTGGTGTTATTCACGGCAGGCGCGGCGGTGGCGGCCGGTGTTTTGTTCGGACTGATGCCGGCGTGGCGCGCCGGAGATCAAGATCCGGGGGCCGTAATCGGGCATGCGAGTACGCGTGTCGCCGGCGGGCTGGGACTGCCGGGGCGGGCGCTGGTGGCCGTGCAGATCGCGCTATCGTTTGCGATTCTCACGGGCGCGCTTCTTTTCAGCCGGAGTTTGGGCAACGTGCTGGGGCGCGACCCGGGGTTCCGCGCCGATCGACTGCTGGTGGCGCAGCTTTTTCCGCGCAGCACGTATCGCGGCTTCGATAATCCGGCGTATTTCCGGCAGCTTCTGGAATCGCTGCGATCGATACCCGGCGTCACGGCGGCGACCTTCGCGCACAACCGGCCCGTGGGACTGGCGTGGAAGCAGACGATCATGCCGGCGGGTGTCGGCGCAACCTATCATCTGATTGCGCCAGGCTTCTTCGACACGCTGGGCATGCGCATGGTGCGGGGGCGCGACATCGACCTGCACGACGACGAGAGCCGCCCGCTGGCCGCGATCGTGAGCGCGCGCCTGGCGCGGTTGCTGAGCCCGTCCGGCGAAGTTATTGGGCAGCGCGTGAAGATCGGCGAGAACAAAAGCGAATTCGAGATCGTGGGAATCGTGAGCGACGCCACGCTCGACGACCCGCGCGCGGCGGATGCGCCCGCGATCTATGCGGCCAGTTTCCAACGGCCGGACTACCTGGGCTGGTCGGAGGCGATCGTGCGCACCCCGGGCAATCCCGTGCAGTTGGCGCGCGCGCTGCGCCAGCATATTGAAGCGCTGGGCCGCGAGTATCCGCTGCGCATCGATACGGTCGGCGAAGAACTCGGCCACGCTTTGCTGCCGGAGCGCGTGCTCGCCATGCTGAGCGGCTTCTTTGGGGCGCTGGGGCTGCTGCTGGCCTCGATCGGCTTGTACGGGCTGCTGTCGTATACGGTGTCGCGGCGCACGGGCGAGATCGGCGTGCGCGTGGCGCTGGGCGCATCGCGCGGCGGAATCGCCCGGCTGATCCTGCAGGATGTTGCGGTGCTGCTGGTGATCGGACTGGCTATGGGATTGGCGATGGCATTGGCTGGCGCGCGGGCGATTGCCGCATTGCTTTACGGCTTATCGGGCAACGATCCCGTGGCGCTGGGCGGGGCCGCCGGATTGCTGGCGGTGGTGAGCGTCGCGGCGAGTCTGATACCGTCGGTGAGGGCGGCGCGGGTGGATCCGGCGGTGGCTTTGCGCCATCAATGAGGGTGCGTTCGGATAATTGCCCGCCCTCCAATCCGCGGGGCTAGAACTCATACCGGAGCTGGAATCGCACGGTACGCGCCTCTTGAATGGCGGCCGGAAGGCGCAGATTCACGCCGGCGCCACTGAAGTCGTTTTCCTGCAGCGTCCGGCCGGCGTTGGTGACATTCAGAATGTCGGCGGACGGCGCAAGTCTCCCGAAAGCAAGCTTGAACTCACGCAGAATCCGAAAATTCGCATCGCACAACGCGGGGCCGCGATAAAGGCCGGTGGTCACCAGGAAGGGACCCTGTGCCAGGCCCGTGACCAGCAACTGGCGCGTAAAGGGAAGGCCCCCCATGCAAACTCCGGTGCCGGCAAGCTGGACACCGCCCCAAGCTGCGGGCAGCCGATAGGTGGCTTGAACCTTGGCCACGATGTCGCGATCCATGAATGCCGGCCGCGCCGCGTTGATCAGGGTGTTGGGATCGGAGTACAAGGCTCCTACGACGCCAGGATCGTTTTCGAAAAAGGCGTCTCCGGGATTTGTCAGCCCGGTAGACTTTTCCGCTACAAGAGAACCGCGCATGAACAGGGACCGCCACGCGCCACCCAGTTCCGCCATCAGTCCCGTATTTTGCGTCTGCAAGCCGGCCGGATTCGTCAGCAGGTATTGGTCCTGGCCGAAGGTGGCGGGATTCTGCTGATAGACCACCGGGTTTCCGCCTGCGGTCCCGGGGTCCGAAATACCGACGGGCGAATAATCCTGCGACGTCACGCCGGTATCGATAGCGGCGATGCGGCGCTGGTTGTCGCGGCGAAACAGGTGCAAGCGAAAGAAGGCCTGGGGCGCGAACGCCCACTCGGTCCCGAGGTTGTATTCGTCGGAATACGGACGCGCCAGGGAACGTGAAATAGAGGAGTACGCGCCGCCGAAGCGGCTGATCAGCGGGCCCTCTTCTCCGAGTTGGAACTGGCCGTCTCCATTGCGGTCGATCCACTGGTATACGTTTCCGGAGAGGCTCTCCGGATTTCCGAAGTCGAGGTATCGTCCGGCAAGCGGCGTTTCGATCCGGTAATACGCGGCCCGCAGGACCAGGCGGCGAAAGCCCGGAATCTGCCAAGCCAGCGCGGCGCGGGGCGCAAGGCTGTTCCAGGCGATCAGATCGGGCATGACGGCAAAGTGCTCGGGATGCACGAACTGCCCGTCCGGCTTGGTTTGCGCGGGAAGGGATCCGCGCGTGAAATCTCCGGCCACGCCTAAGTGCAGAGCGAGTCCTTCCATCAATTGGATCTGGTCGCCCGCGTAAACCGACGCCGCGCGCACGATCGAATGCGGGTTCAGAGGAGAATTGAATTCCACCACTTGGGAGGGCGCGCCATCGACGGTGGTCAAGCTGATATCCGAGGGAATGGTGACGCGGTCGAGCGACGACGACGTTTTCCAACCCGCGCCAACCACGATTTGATGGCGCGACTTGCCGACGCGGGCCGCGCGCGGCTGCCAGGCGTCCTCCACGCCCTGCCGGGTGCGAACGGCGAGGTCGGATATGGGCGGGGCTCCGGTAACTGCGCCGCCGAGCATTTCGATTTTGCTCTCCTGCCCTCCAAACACGACGGGCGGCGGGTCGGCACTGAGGTGTGAAGCTTGATCCCCGTAGCGCAACTGCATGACTCCGAGGCGGGAGGCGCCGTCCCACTGATGCGTCCAACCGGCCTGCAGGAAGTCCAGATGATCGATGCCGCTTTCGCCGGAATAGCCGCCGGGAATGGAGAATGGTGGCGACATGCGGCGGCCGGCCAGCGATTCCAGGTCTTCCGGAGTGGCCCAGTCCGGCAAGTTGATGCGGGAACCGCTGAACAGCGCGTCGAATTGGTCGTGGGGGCCCGCTTCAAACCGGCCCCGCACGTCGCCAACGAGAATGCGACTGCGCTGATCGGTCCCCGGCGGCGCGAGCGGTACGGTCTGTAGGGACCATTGCGCGGTACCCGTTACGGATATGTCCGCCCATTTGGTGATAGGACCCGAGGCACGGATGCTATCGCGCGTGAACCAGCGGAAATCCGCGGGTTGCTGGACCAGCCCTCTGTCGGGCGGCGCAGGCAGGTTCGAAGACGAAAGAAAGCCGCCGGTATCCCAGGTCCCCAGGGTGGCGTGCCAGGAAGATCCGGGTTGCGCAAGGAAGACGGAAACCGCCGGCGCGTAACTTGCCGCATCGGGCCGCTCGAAATCGCCGCCCACCACAACTTGTTCGACAGCCTGGAGGTCCGGCAGGATCATGGGCCGTCCGGGCTGGTAGGAATCGGTGGCATCCATACCCAGCAGCCTGTATTGGCCATCGGTCCAGGAAAACCCCCGTTGCGAGACGACGGCCAGATGGTTGTCGTTAAACGCGGTGAAGTTCAGGGGCTGGGTAACGCTCGACGGCTCCTGACTGAGCAGCAAGCCCTGCATAGTCAATGCTTCGGGATATTCCGGCTGGCGGGTATTGGCGGAGAAGACTTCGGCGGATGCAGCGTCCAGGGGCGCGGCCTCAAGGGTTCCGGTCGCGTCCGTCACCAAAGTCACGCGCGTGGTCCGGAGTGGGGCGACGTTCACGACCACCGGAACCGATCGGCCCCCGGTTCGGAGGCGATATACCCCGTAAATGAGGGTGACGGCAAACTCGCCGCCGGCTCCGGTGAGGATCTGCGTATGGAAGCCCAGATTGCCGGTAATGAAAATAGCCGTGTCGGGACTGGGACGGCCATCGGGGCCGGAGAGTGTTCCCTCCACGACGCCGGTTGCCAGTTGGGCGACTAAGAGCTTGGAAGCCAGAAGCGCCAGCGCGCAACGGCGTGCTAGCCGCAACTTACATCCGACCAAATTGACCTGCCAAAGATATGGGATTCACCCGTCAGATAAGCATATATCCAAACCGGGTGGCCTCAACCTTTCATTAATGTGTTTTTAATCGCGTCCTCGACGCGTCGTCCCGTGAGCCCCTGCCGCTATACTGGATAAGAATGCGCCTCGTCTATCTGTTCTGCGCCCTGTTGGCCGCTCGGCCCGGCCTCGCCGCACCAGGCCCGCAGGAGTATCGCGCGCGCCGCGGGGAGTTATCCCAGAAGCTGCACAACGGCGTGCTGGTACTGTTTGGCAGCACCGAGAAAGGCGAAGAGAACATCCGCACCGGCTTTTTCCAGGAGTCCAATTTCTATTACCTGACGGGCTGGCGGGAACCCGGCGCCATTCTGTTACTCACACCGCCGCAAGACGACAAGCCGTATGCGGTCCTGTTCCTCCCGCGCCGCCAGCCGGATCAGGAAAAATGGACGGGCCGCAAGGCCGGGCCGGACGATTCCAATATCCGCGAAGTCACCGGCTTCGATACCGTGCTGCCCGTGGAAAGCTTCGAGAGCGAGTTACACAAGCAACTGGACCACTATGCCGGCATCTACGCTCTCGGCGAGCAGAGCACCACGCTGCTGAAGGCGCTGGCGCCGCTGCGCGATATCTCCGATGCGGGCCGCCCGATCGCGCGCCTGCGCATGCATAAGTCGCCCGAAGAGCTGGCTCTGATCCAGCGATCCATCGACGCGACGCTGGAGGCGCATCGCGCGGCGTGGAAACGCGCGGCGCCGGGTGAATACGAATATCAGGTGGCGGCCGCCATGACCGCGGTCTATTTCGAAGCCGGATGCGAGCGGCACGCCTATGCGCCCATCGTAGGTTCGGGTCCGAACAGCACCGTGCTGCACTACTCCCGGAATTCCCGCCGCATGGATGGCGGCGAGGTGCTGCTGATGGACGTAGGCGCGGAGTGCGCCGGATATGCCGCCGATATCACGCGCACCATTCCGGTGGGCGCTCCCTTCAGCAAACGCCAGCGGGAGATCTACGACGTGGTGCTGGGCGCGCAGAACGCGGTGATCGCCGCCATCAAACCGGGACTTCCGTTAGGCGACCTGAGCAAGATCGCCCACGAGTATATCAACACGCACGGCAAGGATCTACATGGCGAATCGCTGGGCAAGTATTTTACGCACGGCGTCAGCCATCATGTGGGGCTGGACGTACACGACGCCACCGATTTCAGCCAGCCGCTGGCCGAAGGAAATGTCATCACGGTGGAGCCGGGGGTCTACATTCCGGAAGAGAATATCGGCATCCGTATCGAAGACATGGTGCTGGTGACCAAGGACGGCGCGAAGCTGATGAGCGGCGCGCTGCCGCGCGAACCGGGAGAAATCGAGAAGGCACTGGGCAGGTGAAGGATGCAGCGGGCCGGCCGCCAAAGCGCGATCTACTGGGCACTGCTGGCGGCGTCTTTCGCCGTGGCGCTGACGGCGAGTTGGACCTTCGGCGCGCAAATCGACAACGACGCCTACGACTGGATGTTCCGGTTGTACCAGCCGCCGGCCTGGCAGCCGGAGAGCATCCTACTGGCCATCGACGAAGTGTCGCTTAACGCCTATGGCGGCGTGCGCGGTTTGCGCAAGCCGCTGGCGGAGGCGCTGGAGAGGATCGCGGCGGTTTCGCCCAAGGCCGTGGCGGTGGACGTGATTCTGACCGATGCGAGCGACCCGCAGACGGACGCGCGCCTGGCCGCCGCCATGGGCGCTACGCGCCACCTGGTGCTGGCATGCCAACTGTTGCCCGATGGTTCGGCTTGGGAGGATCCGCTGCCGCTTTTCGCGGCGCACGCGGCGGCGTTGGGGCACGTGCATGTGGAGCAATCCGAACAGCTCGATTCTGTGGGACGGTCGCTGCCGCTGGAAGAAATCTCCGGCCACGTGCGGCGGTGGGCATTGTCTTTGGAAGCTTACCGCTTGAGCCGGAACGCAGCCATTGTGGAATCGCCCGCGGATCTGGATGTGGGCGGACGTCTGATTCCCGCGGCGCGCGAAGGCGGACGGCTCATGCGCATCCGCTACGCGCCGGAGTCCACAACGAGTATTCCGAGTGTGTCGTTGAAGGCGCTGCTTGAAAATCCCGGCCGCGCCTCCGAGTTCGCGGGCAAAGCCGTGTTCGCGGGCGTGACCTCGCAGAGTGCGGCCAAGGACTGGCTCTTCACGCCTTACTCACACGGCAAGCCGATGGTCGGCGTCGAAATCCATGCCAACGCATTCGAGACCATCGCCCAGGGTCTGTTCCTGACCGACGCGCCGCCGACCGCCGTGCTGGCGTTCAGCCTGCTGCTGGTGGCGGCGATCGGCGTGACTTACAGCCGCTTGACGGGCCGTGTGGCTAACGGTTTGGCCGGCGGGATTCTGGTCGTCGCGCACGTCGCGCCCTACTGGCTTTTCACGCACCGCGTGGTGTTCTCGTTCTGCACGCCCGTATCGTCGGCGTGGCTGTCGCTGATCACCGCCGGCGGTTATCAATTGCTGGTGGTGCGCCGCAGCCTGCGCAAGTCCGAGGCCGAGCGCGACAGGTACCGCCAGACCATCCACTTCGTGACGCACGAGATGCGCACGCCGCTCACCGCCATCCAGGGTTCCAGCGAGTTGATGGGCCGGTACGCGCTGCCGGAGGAGAAACGCAAACAGATCGCCGATCTGATCAATTCCGAATCCAAGCGCCTGGGCCGCATGATCGAGATGTTCCTGAGCATGGAGCGGCTCTCGGCCGGCCAGGTGGAGCTGAAAAAAGAAACCTTCTCCGCCGGCGAACTGATGGCCGGGTGTGTGGCGCGCGCGCTCCCCCTGGCAGAGCGCAAACAGATCCGGGTGCTGACGGAAGCCGCGCCGCAAGATATTCTGCTCACCGGCGACCGGGAGCTGATGGAATACGCCTTCTACAACCTGCTGACCAACGCCATCAAGTACTCGCCGCCGCGCACCCAAGTGACCCTGGCGGCGGCGCGCAAGCATCAGCAGGCTTACATCTCGGTGGAGGATCAGGGTATCGGCATGGACCAGAAGGAGGTCAAGAAAATCTTTCAGAAGTTCTACCGCACCAAGCGCGCGGAGCAATCGGGCGAGGCGGGCACCGGGATCGGGCTTTCCATCGTGGAGCAGATTGTGATCCAGCATTCCGGTACCATTGAAGTGATGAGCCGGCCAGGGGAGGGGTCGCGGTTCACAATGGTGCTGCCGGCGCCGGTTTCGGCCCCGGCTGCGGAGAGAGTAACGAAAGAGAGCTGATGCAGCGATTACTGGTGGTGGAAGACGATCCGGCGGTGCGCACGACCGTGGTGACGTTCCTGGAACTGGAAGGCTATACGGTGGACGCGGTGGCCTCCACGGGCGAAGCTTTGGAGCGGCTTTCGGAAACGAGCTACCCCATCGTGATCTCGGATATCTACATCGACGACCGCACCGGCCTGGATGTGTTGGACGCGGCGCGCCACAAAGACCCCCTTTGCTCGGTGATTCTGATGACCGCGCGCGGCACCATGGAGACCGTGATGGCGGCCACCCGCGGCGGCGCTTTCGACTATGTGGCCAAGCCGTTTGAAATCGACCGCATGCTGGATACCATCAAGCGCGCCGAAGCCGCGCGGCTCTACGCGGAGAACGGCGACGAGGAAGAAGCCGGCCCGGACGATCTGCCGGAAAGCGAAATGATCGGCAGCTCCGCCGCCATGGTGGAGATTTACAAGACCGCCTCGCGCGTGGCGCCCACCGACGCCACCGTGCTGATCGAAGGCGAGACGGGAACCGGCAAGGAACTGGTGGCGCGCATGATCCACCGTTTCAGCGCGCGTGCGAGCCAGCCGTTCGTGCCGGTGGATTGCGCTTCGATCGCCCCCACGCTGCTGGAGAGCGAACTGTTCGGAGCGCTAAAGGGCGCCTTCACGGGGGCCGACCGCGACCGCATGGGTGTGATCGAATCCGCCAATCGCGGCACAGTGCTGCTGGACGAGATCGGCGATATCGAGTTGAACTTCCAGTTCAAGCTGTTGCGTTTCTTACAGGAGCGCGAGATCCGGCCGGTGGGCGCGCCGCGCGGCAAGCAGGTGGACGTGCGCGTGCTCGCGGCCACCAATCGCGACATGCAGAAGCTGGCGGACGAAGGCAAGTTCCGCGAGGATCTCTGGTTCCGGCTGAACGTGGTGCGGATCGTTATTCCACCGCTGCGCGCGCGGCGCGGGGATGTGCCGCTGCTGGCGCGTTTTTTCCTGAACAAGTACAACGCGCGGTACGGGCAGGCCGCGCGGCTGATGGAATCCGGGCTGAAGGCGTTGCAGGAATACACCTGGCCCGGGAATGTCCGGCAGTTGCAGCACCTGGTGGAGCGCCTCACCATTCTGACGGCAGGTGGACGCATCGATGCGGAAGCCGTGCAGCGGGCGCTGAGCGCCATGGAATCGCGCGAGGATCCGGTGGAGACGCTGGCTGAGGCCGAGGAGGACCAGATCCGTAAGGTACTGGCCGCTACCGGTGGCAACAAGAGCACTGCCGCGCGAATCCTGGGCATAGAACGTAAGACGTTATACCGCAAGCTGGATCGGATGAAGCTGTAGCCGTCACCCCAGTACCTGCGTATAGCGGAAGCAGTCCGTCGCATGATCGTTCACCATGCCCACCGCCTGCATGAAGGCATAGCAAATGGTGGAGCCCACGAAGCGGAAGCCGCGCCGCTTCAGGTCTTTGCTCATGGCGTCGGATTCGGCGGTGCGCGCGGGCAACTCTTTCAGCGTGCGCCAGGCGTTCACGCGCGGACGGCCGCCGGTAAACTGCCAGATGTAGGCGTCGAAGCTGCCGAACTCCTCAGCCACTTTCAGAAACGCCTGCGCGTTGCCGATCGCGGCGGCGATCTTCAGGCGGTTGCGGACGATGCCCGCGTCGCCGAGCAGCGCGCTGACTTTGCGCTTGCCGTAGCGCGCCACCAGGGCCGGATCGAAATTGTCGAACACTTCGCGATAGCGCGCACGTTTGCGCAGGATGGTGTCCCAACTCAGGCCGGCCTGCGCGCCTTCGAGCACCAGGAATTCGAACAGCAGGCGGTCGTCGTGTACCGGCACGCCCCACTCCGTGTCGTGGTAAGGAATGGAGAATTCGTTCTTGGCCCAGGCGCAGCGATTGGTCATGCGGTCCTCCAAGGAGGTTGAATGATTGATCCTCGCACAATCAAGCCGCCCCGTGGGCCCCAGCCGTCAGGGCCGCAGGTAAACCGGAGCACACACCCTTGCGGAACCCGGCGCGGGCGTCCCGGAAGCCGGTTTCAAGAACAGCTTGACCTCCAGGCGCTGGCCCTCATAGTGGAACACGACTACGGTCCAGGTTTCATCGCCGAAGCTCTTGGCTAAAAAGTTCTTGCCAAAAATAGCCGTCGGGATGCTCATGCCCATGGTCCCCAACGATTTCTCGAGCGCGGTCTTCACGTTGCCCAGGATCATGTTGGCAATCTCCGCCACCGCGTCCAGGACGTCGGCGTCCACCGTCTTGTATTCGGCCATCAGCATCTGCGAGGCGACCCAACAGGCAAACTCCGCCGAGCAGGATACGCTGCCGGTGCCGGTCCATTCGCCGGCCATTCCGATCAGGCAGATTACGCCGTCCAGGGGGTGTGAAGGGCCTTTATCGCGATAAGACTCCGTGAAACCGAGGGGGACGCCCAGCATAGTCGAAAAAACGTCTTCGGCGGCGGCGCGAATATCGCTGGCGATGCGATCGTGGTCAATCATTGGCATGTCCTAGGTATTTCATCGGCTAAACCCGGCGAATCTTTACATTAAAGGAAATCTGGCGCTGGACCGATATTGAGAAAGGAGCATGGCTTTGAACATTCTAGTCGTAGACGATTCCACCGCCATCCGGAAGATTCTGATCCGGGTGCTGCGTCAAACCGCCCTGGCGATCGGCGAGATCTTTGAGGCCCGGGACGGCGTGGAGGCGTTGGAGATTGTCCGGAACCATCCCCTCAATCTGGTCTTGTCCGACATCAATATGCCGAATCTGGACGGACTGGGTCTGTTGGCCGAGCTCAAGGGCTCCGCGCAGTGGCGCGGACTCCCCGTGGTGATGATCACGACGGAAGGTAGCGAAGAGAAGGTCAGCCAGGCGATCCGGCTGGGCTCAGCCGCCTATATAAGGAAGCCCTTCACTGCCGAACAGATCCAGGAAAAGATCGGCGCCCTGCTTTGATCCGCCGCCGCGCCCCACGCATTGCATTTCCCAAACCCTCTCTGTCTATGGGAGCATTCCACGGCCATCCCGGGGGAGTCTGCTTTTCCCCCACCCATACCCATTTCGGTGCGGCAAGATCTTTGCGCAGGAGACGCGATATTGGCGGCGCGTGCCCGGCGGCGTTCATTTTGCGGCATTTAGCTTGGCACTCGGGGTGCACCCGGAGAGGTAGCATGCTAAGCCGTTTGTCGGACACTTTGGAACGCTACATGGATGTGCTGAGCGCCCGCCAGAAAGTGGTCGCTTCCAACATCGCCAATGCGGATACACCGGGGTATAAGACCATGGACATCGACTTCCAGTCGGAGTTCCGGTCGGCCGTTGGCGGTGCCGTCCAATCTTTCGAGGTCGGGGGATTGCCTGTTAACAACGACGGCAACAACGTGAGCCTGGACCGGGAATCCCGGCTCTTGACGGAGAACGATATGCGTTTCAATCTGGCATCCAATTTGTTGCGCAGCGAGGTGCAGTCGATCCGCGCCGCGCTGCAGTCCGGGAGCAATACATGAGCCTGTTCTCCGCCATGACAGTCAGCGCGTCGGGGATGGCGGCCCAGCGTACGCGCGCGGAGTTGTTGGTGGAGAACCTGGCCAACGCCGAAACCACACGCACTCCGGAAGGCGGCCCCTACCGCCGCAAGGATGCCGTATTCGTCTCCCAGCCCATGGCTGCCTCTTTTGGATCGTTATTCGAGTCGCATCTGCAGGAAGGGGTCGCGGTAGCGGATGTCAGCCTGGACGCGAGCGATCCGGAGCAACGCTATCTGCCGGGCCATCCGGACGCCGGCCCGGACGGATACGTCGCGTTTCCGCACATCAATCCGGCTGAAGACATGGTCGATTTAACCGGCGCGGCGCGCGGCTTCGAGGCCAATGTGGCGGCCATATCCGCCGTCAAGGACATGATCATGCGGTCCATCGACCTTTTCAAGTAGGAGTCCGGAATCGCTATGTCACCCATCTCACCCATTCGCGCCGTGCCAATGCCGGACGTGGGCGCGTCCAGCGGGGCCGTCTCATCGAGCGGCGCGGGCGACTTCCAGTCGCTGCTGGCCAATGCCATCGGCGGCGTCGAGCGTCTGCGCGGGGACGCGGGCAAAACCGTGGAACGATTTCTGGCCGGGGATGGCGAGGAAGTGCATACCGTGGCACTGGCCACGCAGCGCGCGGAACTGGCCTTTGAAACGTTCCTGCAGATCCGCAACAAAGTCGTTTCGGCCTATCAGGCAGTGATGCAGATGCAGGTCTAGCGGGTACCGGGCATGGAACAGATCAAGAAGCTTCTGGCGCGCCTCTCGCTGGCGCAAAAACTCTACATCGTGGCCGCCGCGGTGCTGGTGACCGCCGCTCTGATCGGGTTCACGCAGTGGCGGCGCGAAGGAGATTTCCGCCCCCTTTATACGGGATTGGCGGCGGAAGACGCCGGCGCCGTAGTGCAGAAACTCAAGGAGACCGCCACGGAGTACCGGCTTTCCGAGAACGGTTCCACCGTACTGGCGCCCTCGGCGAAGCTGGCGGAGCTGCGCCTGCAACTGGCGGCCAGCGGTTTGCCTAAGAGCGGCCGCATGGGCTTCGAGTTATTCGACAAAAGCAGCTTCGGGATGACCGACTTCGCCGAACACGTCAATTACAGGCGCGCCCTGGAAGGCGAGTTGGAGCGTTCCATCGTCTCGCTGGCGGAGGTGGAGCGGGCCCGCGTACACCTCACGTTCCCCAAGGAATCCGTCTACCTGGAAGCCCGCCAAGCGGCCAAAGCCAGTGTGGTGCTGGGGTTGCGCGCGGGCGCGCAGCTTTCCCCGCAAAACGTGATGGCCGTGTGCAACCTGCTGGCCAGCGCGGTGGAAGGGCTGGCGCCGGAAGCCGTCTCGGTAGTCGATACACGCGGCAACCTGCTCAACCGCCCACGCAAATCCGGCGGCGACGGTTTGGAGGGATCCGAGGCCAGTCTCGAATACCGGGACATGGTGGAGAAGAGCCTGTTGGCCAAGGTCCAGTCCACGCTCGAGCCATTGCTGGGATCCGACCGCTTCCGGGCAACTGTTTCCGCCGAGTGCGATTTCTCGAGCGGCGAGCAGAACGAAGAAAGCTTCGATCCGGCCCGTTCGGTGATGGTGAGTTCGCAGAAGAGCGAAGACGTCGCGCCGGCGGCGCTCTCCGGAGGCGTGCCGGGCACGGCCTCCAATCTGCCGCGTCCCCCGGTCCGTCCAGCCGGCAGCGCGTCCGGCGCCTCGCGGCGGACCGAAGAGATCAGCTACCAATCCAGCCGTCTGGTGCGCCACGTGACCCTGCCGCGTGGCGAATTGAAAAGGTTATCCGTCTCGCTGGTGCTGGACCAGGATGTGCGCTGGGACGGTAAAGCTCCGCATTTGCAACAGATCTTGATCCCGCCTTCCGCGGAGAAGGTGAAGACCATCCGCGACTTGGTGGCCGGGGTCATCGGACTCAAAGTCGAGCGCGGCGACCAGCTCATGGTGGAGACGCTGCCTTTCGAAGCCACGCTGCGCACCGAGCCGCCGTCCGCGGCTGTGCCGGCTCCCACGCCCGCGGCGCCCACCGTCCCAATCCCGGCTTGGCTGCGCACGCCCAAGGGGATGGGCGCCGTCGCCGGTGGTGCGATCCTGCTTCTGGCGCTGGCGGCGGTGGCGTTGCGCCGGCTCCGTCGGCCGCCGGAACGGCCGGCAGTGGCCCAGACAGCGTTGCCGCCGGGCGCCCAAAGCGCGGCCCTGGCGGAGGACAATGCGGTGGCCAAGATGATGCAAGCTCAACTCGGCGATCAAGCCGAAACGCAGGCGCGCCTGGAAGCCGAAGCTTTAGCGGCCATCAAGGCGCCCACCCCCAGCACCAACAAGAAGGAAGTGCTGACCAAGTATTTACAGGCGGGCCTCAAGAAAGACCCCATCGTGCAGGTACAGTCTTTGCGGACATGGCTCAATGAAAAGGCGTAGCAGCGGCGGGGAAGCCGGAAGCGAACACCATGATTGCCAATATCAAGCGCAATGAACTGATCTCGGGGATCCGCAAGGCGGCCATGCTCATGGTCATGCTGGGCGAAGAAGCCAGTTCGCAGCTCATGCGGGAGCTGTCCGAAGACGAGGTGCAGTCCGTCTCGCGGGAAGTAGCCCGTATCTCGACCATCCCCAACGAGGAAGGCGAGGCGGTGCTCGAGGAATTCTATCAGTTGTGCATGGCGCGGGAATATGTATCCCGCGGCGGCATCGACTACGCCCGCAAGCTGCTGTTGAGCGCTTTTGGCCCGGAAGCCGCACGCAAGCTGGTGGACCGCCTGGTGAAGACCTTGGGCAACGACACGGCCGCCTTCGATGCGCTGCAGAAGGCCGATCCCCAGCAACTGGCAAAGTTCATCCACAGCGAGCATCCGCAGACCATCGCGTTCATTCTTTCGCACCTCAGCGCGTCGCAAGCCGCCGCGCTGCTGGTCTCGCTGCCGCCGCAGATTCGCGGGGACGTGGCCCTGCGCATGGCGCACCTGGACCAGATCTCGCCGGAGATCATCCACAAGATCGCGGCCGTGATCGGACAGAAGCTGCATGCGCTGGGCGAGTTCAGCCGGGAATCCTACGGCGGCGTGCGGGCGGTCTCGGAGATGTTCAACCGGCTGGAATCCGGCGCCAGCAAGGAGATCCTGGAATGCATTGAAAAAGAGAACGCGGCGCTGGCCGACACCATCCGGCACCTCATGTTCGTGTTCGAGGATATGCTGCTGCTGGAGAGCGCCAGCCTGAAGGAAGTCTTGACCAAAGTGGACCGCAAGGTTCTCACGCTGGCGCTCAAGGGCACCAGTGAAGTGGTGCGCAAACACTTTGTGGAGTGTCTCTCGCAGCGCGGCGCGGAGATGCTGCTGGAAGACATGGACGCGCTGGGGCCGGTGAAAATCAAAGAGGTCGAAGCCGCGCAGCAGCAGATCATCGGTGTGGTGCGGCAGTTGGAGAGCGACGGCACGATCAACCTGAAGGGCGCCGGCGGCGAACAATATGTTGTCTAAGATTTTGACCGGCGCGGAGGGTGGCGCGGCGCCGCGTTGGAGCTGGCCCACCGCGGATGGTCACGCGCCGGCGCGGCGCGCGACGCCCAGCGGCGCGGACGGCGGAAGGGGGCAGACCGCGCCGGATGCCCGGCGCATCGCCGAGCTAGAGCAGCAGATGGAGCGCCGCGCGCGGGAGGCGCACGCCACAGGCTACCGCGAGGGCGAAGCCGCCGGACGCGGGAAGGCTGCCGCCGAGCTGCAGCCAGTCATCGAGAGGATGGCGCGCAGCATCCAGGAAATCGCCGGTTTGCGCCCGCAACTGTTGCGCGAAAGCGCCGCCGAACTGGTCAACCTGTCTTTGGCGATCGCCCGCCGCATACTGCACCGCGAACTCGCGGTGGAACCCGCCGCTTTGGAGGGCGTGGTCGGCGGCGCCCTGCAAAAACTGCCAGGACAGGAGATTTGCCGCATTCGCGTCCATCCCGAGCTGGAGCCGGGCATCCGGCAGGCGCTGGCGAAGGAAGGCCGCAGCGGTCTGACGTTGATCGCCGACGGAACTCTGGAGCGCGGCGCCATCCTGGTGGAGACCGGGCGCGGAACGCTGGACGCATCGCTCGAAACCCAGCTCGCCGAAATCGGGCGCGGGCTGGCCGATCGCCTGCCGGAGAAATGATGCCCGGCATCCTCAGCTCTTACCTGGCGGTCCTCGAGGGCCTCGAACCCATGCTGCATGTAGGCGAGGTGGTGGAAATGGCCGGCTTGCTGATCGAGTCCGCGGGTCCTTCGGCGGCCATCGGCGACTTCTGCGAAATCACGACCTCCAGCGGAAGCGCGGTACGCAGCCAGGTGATCGGCTTCCGGGACGGGCGTGTGCTGTCGATGCCCTTGGAGGAAACCGGCGGCATCGAACTGGGCAACCGCGTGGTGGCCCGCAGGGACGCGGGGCGCGTGGCGGTGGGCCCCGGATTGATCGGACGGGTGCTGGATGGATTCGGCCGCCCGATCGACCACGGTCCCCGGATCGAGGCGCGAGGCGCTTACGACCTGTACAGCCCTGCGCCGGGTCCGCTCGAGCGGGAACACATCACCACGCCGCTCGAGACGGGCCTGCGCGCCATCGACGGCCTGCTGCCGGTGGGCCAGGGACAGCGCATCGGCCTGTTCGGCGGCAGCGGAGTGGGCAAGAGCACTTTGTTGGGGGCGATGGCCAAAAAAAACTCCGCGGATATCACCGTCATCGCGCTGGTGGGGGAGCGCAACCGCGAAGTGCGCGCGTTTCTGGAACACGAGATGGGGCCGGAGGGCATGCGCCGGGCGGTGGTGGTAGTGGCGACTTCGGACCGTCCGGCGCCGCTGCGGGTGAGGGCCTGCTTCACTTCCTTGGCGATCGCCGAGTACTTCCGCGATCAGGGCGCCAATGTGCTGCTGGTCATGGATTCGGTCACGCGGCTGGCGATGGCCCAACGGGAGATCGGCTTGGCCGCCGGCGAACCGCCCGCGCAGAAAGGATACACGCCCTCGGTGTTTGCCCTACTGCCCAAGGTTTTTGAGAGAGCCGGTAATTTTCCGCGCGGCTCCATTACCGGCTTGTTCACCGTGCTGGTGGAGGGAGACGATTTCAACGAGCCCATCTGCGATGCGGTGCGCGCCATTCTGGACGGGCACATCGTGCTTTCCCGGCAACTGGCCGCCGCAGGCCACTACCCGGCCATCGATATTCTGCAATCGGTGAGCCGGCTGGAATCGGAATTGTCATCGCCCGCGCAGGGCGGGCATGCGCGCGCGGTGCGGCAGGCGCTTTCTCTGTACCACCGGGCGGAAGACCTGATCCAGTTGGGCGCTTATGTTTCCGGCTCGAATCCGCAGTTGGACGCGGCCATCCGGGAGCGGTCCCAGATCTTGGAATTCCTGCGCCAGGCGCGGGGCGCGGCATCACAGCGCGAGGAAACACTAGCGCACCTCGGCCGGATCGCCGCTGCTTTGGGCTAGGGAGAAGCGGTATGCGGGCTTTCCAATTCTCCTTGCGCCAGGCGCTCCAATGGCGCACCACGCAACTGGAGCTGGAAGAGAACAAGCTGCGGCAATTGGTGGCCACCCTGGAAGAGATCGCGCTGGCGGCGGTGCGGCTCGATCTGGTCAAGGGCCGGGCGGAGGGGGCGGTGCGGGAAGCCCCGCTGGTCGAGGCGGCCGACCTATGGGCGCTGGCCGCTTACCGCCAGCGTCTGATCGCGGAATTGCGGGCACTGGAACTGAAGCGGACGGCGTGCGAACGGGAAGTAGAGGCACAGAGGCAGAAAGTGCTGGAAGCCCAGCGCCAGTGCCGCCTGCTGGAGAAACTCGAACAGCGCCGCCGTGTGGAATGGCAACTGGCGGCGGACAGCGAACTGGAGAGCCTGGCCGCGGAATCTTTCCTGGCTCGCTGGAAGCGTCCGGCGGTTTAGCTAGCCGGCGGCGCGCGACTGATTTGCGCGGGCAGCCACATCCTCGAGATAACGCAGCGCTTCCCGGGCGACTTCGCCCACCACCGGATCCGGGTGCCGCAGCAGCGCGATCACCAGCCGCAGCCAGCGGACTTCCAGCGGATCCAGTCCGATCATGCAGACATTTTCCATAATCCCTCCGCCGGGGGCGCGGCACCGGCTGGCGTAAGCAACACCGGACCAGTTGAGTTCCTGGCGGCGGGGTGCCCTCCACCCAGCAGGCACCGGGCGGTGGCGGCCGGAGATTCGCTTTGGAGCAGACACGTCTGGGATCTGTGGCGGCCTTCCAGGCACACGCGGCCGCCTTGCCGGGTGACCCGGTATGCGGTTTCGGCGCCATGATGAGCCAGCAGACTGGGCAGCGCCCAGCCCGCGGCATCCAGCATACGGATCTCGCCTTGTGCGCCGATCAGGATGGCCCAGTCGCAGTCCGCAGCGCCCGACTGGTCGGCTAGGCGGGCCGTTTCGAAGAGGTTTTCCGCGTCTGCCCAAAAAGCTCCCACACCGAGCTTATCGGGCGCTGGGCGGGAAATTTGCGGATCGAGCTTAGGGGATGGGAAGCTTACTCAGAATCTGCTGGACGTAGTTGATCGTCTCTGGAATCGGGGGAACTCCGCCGCTCTCCTCCACGCGGCCCGGTCCGGCATTGTAAGCGCCCAGAGCCAGGGCCGTATCGCCGCCAAAACGCTCCAACAACTGCTTCAGCAGGCGGGCGCCGGACGATAGGTTCTCCGCCGGATCGAAAGGATCGTGCACGCCCAATTCCTGGGCTGTGGCAGGCATCAACTGCATCAGCCCCATGGCCCCCTTCCGCGAGACGGCGCAGGAGCGAAAACCCGACTCTTGCTGGGCCACGGCCCGCAACAGGGCGGCATCCAATCCCTCGTGCTGCGCCGCCTGTTGGATCAGCGGGGTCAACTCGATTTCGGGCAGCGGATCGCATTCCGTGCCTAGTGCGGGCCAGGACAAAGTGAAGAACGGCAACGAGCCAGACTGGGGGGCCGCCCCGCCGCCACCGCCGGTGCCTGCGCGGAGCGCGGCGATCGTCGCGCGCTGCGTCTCGATGGAAACCTGCATGGCCGCCACTGCCTGCCTCTGGCGGGCGATGGAAGCCTCTATGGCCTTGCGCGCCGACTCTTGCGGAGACTGTCCCGCCGCGCGGGACAGTAACCCACCCAGCAAGGCAGTTCCCAACACGCCAAATCTTCGCCGCGCGCTCATTTCCCGCCACCCGCCGGACCCTCGATCAGGCGATCCAGCATGTGGCGCAGCGCGGCCACCGATTGCAGTTGCGCGGCGGCCAGATTCTCTTCTCCCACCAGCTTGACCTCCTTCATGGCTACCGGAACCCTCTTGGGTGCGGTAATCCCGATCTTGATCCGGGACTCGCCGATGTGCAGGATCTGGATCTCGATATCTTCGCCAATCAGAATCGACTCGCCGGCGCGCCGCCGCATTACGAGCATGCGGCCTCGCGCAGCGGCAATACCTCCCGATGGGAGTAAGGGGAATCCGCTTGGATCGCCTGGCGTCCGCGCAGCGTGTTGAGATTTACCACGATAGGCGCCAGCAGATTGACAGTAGGTGGCGCATTTTCCGTCAGGGAAAGAATCGTCAGGCACAGCACGTCGCGGCCGATCGCCGGCTGCCGGCCTTTTTCGAGGCCCAGAGCATCCAGGTCCTCCGGCGCCATATGCAGTTGAAAGCCGGGGCAGGCCGCCGGCGCCGGCAGCGTCGCGAAGCAGACGTTGGGGTTCGCCACGCTCTGCAGGAAAACCAGCGGTTCGCTGATCGGCTGGCACATGGCCAGAAAGCGCTTCTCCTGCTCGAAGGCAGGGATACCATCGGGGAATACCAGCACGGATTCCTCGTTATATTCGACCGGTCCGAAGTACCGGGTTTCACAGCGTTGCAAAGGGGTCGTTTGAGTCGTAACCATACGGTGCCGCTAAGAGCAATAGGAGGGCCAAAGGCAGAAGTCAGAAGACAGAAGTCAGAATGGGGGCGTGACACCGCGCGGGTGCAGAGATTCTGACTTCTGTCTTCTGACTTCTCTTCACGCCAACCACTCCCAGGTGCGGCGCGGTTCGCGGTCCGCGCCATAAAGATGGGAGCGCCGGGATGTCTGCGCCAGCCTTACCAGCCGCGCAGCGGCTTGGGCGCGCCCTTCGAGCACCCGCCGCCGGGTTTCCGCCGCGAGCCGCCGCCACTCGTCTTCCAACCATCCGAGGCGGGCATCGCCACGCGGCAGGCCGGCTAATGTTTGCCGTAGCGCCCGGCAGTACTCCGCCAATGCGTCCTGCGCTTCCCTGTAGCGCCGCTCGCCCACCAGCGCCCGCAGGCGGACCGCCAGGGCCTCCAGTTCCGCCACGCCGTCCTTCATACGCTGGCAGCCTCCAACTCGTTGTCCTGTTCGGCGTTGAACATTTGTTGCATCTCGCTCTGCTGCTGCTGCAAGGTGTAGATCAGGGTATCGGCGGCCGCCATCTGCTGCGTGAGATTGCTTTGCAACTGGGTCACCGCGGCCTCCTTCGCGGTGATCTGCGTATTCGTGTCGGTAATGTTGGATTCGACGGAACTCGATTCGTCGGTGAGGACACCGGAGGTGGGCGCCAGGATCACGGACATGGCGTTGGTAGCCGCCCCCAGAAACCCGCCGCCGGCCGCCGCGCCCAGGAATTGCGTCAATGCGCCGGTTTGGCCGCTGGCAGCCGTATCGAAGGTGCTCTGATCGAAGGACAATGCGCCGGTGGTGTCCGCAAATTGCACGCCCAACGCGGCCAGCGACGAAATATTGGCGCCGCCGCCCGCATAATTGGCGAGGTTTTGCAGGTCCTCGGTGAGCTGGTAAACGATGCTCTGGCCGGCCAGCGCCACGTCGGTTTGCCCGCGATTGTTATCGAGCTCGGTCATGGCCGTATTGTAGGCGGTCACGAAGCTCTGTAAGGCCGTACCGACGCCGGAAGGATCCGCCGCCACCGTCACAGTGGCCGGAGCCGTATTGGTGTTGGTCAACTGCGCCGTCAGACCGGGCGCCAGCGTGACCGCGTCGGAAGCGCTATCGATGGGCTGTCCGTTGAGCGTGTACTGCGCCGGCACACCGGTCTGGCTGGTGGACATCAGATTCTGGCTGCCGTCGTTCAACTGCATGGTCACCGGACCCAGTTGGTCGCTTTCGAGCGAGAGGCGGTAGTCCGGCGCGGAACCGGTGCCCACGTCGACCACCGTGGCCTGGACTCCCGCACCCGACTCGTTGATGGCCTGCGCCAGCACATTCAGGTTCCCGCCGGAGAAGGAGATGGGAGTGGTGGTGGCAGTGCCGCTGCCGACCGTCACCGAAAGCGAATAGCTGTCGCTCGAGCTGATGTTCTGCGAAGCCGGATCCGTCACCGTGGTCAGACCGTCGTTGCTGAGAGCGTCGCTGTAAGTGCCCAGGTTGCCGACCTGGAGCGAATAGGTGCCCGCCGTGGCGGTGCTGCCCAAAGTGACTGAAGCCGACCCATCCGATACGTTCGCTGTCAGCATATTGCCGGCCGCCGAGGCCAGGCTGGCGATGGCGCTCTGGACATTGGTGACGTCCGTGGTCAGGGTTCCCAGTTCGGTTTGCTGGTTGGCCAAGGTGGTGACGTCGTCCTGGAGCAGTTGGATGGGGAGCGAGGCGATCTGTACCTCTTGCGTGATTTCGTTGTTCAGACTCGAAGAGAAGGTGCTCATTCCGGTGAAGTAGTTGGGCGTTGTGGCCGCGGAAGACGCGCCGCTCGCGGAAGTCAACGCGGAAGCGGAGGTGCTCATGGTTTCGTTCCTTTCCAAAAAGACTCGGGCCAGGCCGGGGACGGCCCGGTCTGGCCAGAGTGTTCATCTAAGTTAAGGCGCGCCTATTGTTTCAGCAGCGACAGGACGGCCTGCGGCTCCTGGTTGGCCTGCGCCATGGCGGCCACGGTGGCCTGCACCAACACCGACGCCTTGGTCATGTTGGCGGCTTGCTGGGCCACATTGGCATCCCGGATCTGCGACTCGGCAGACGAGACGTTGGTGATCTGCGACTGCGCCAGGTTGACTGCGTAATTCACCTGGTTTTCGCCGATACCGACAGCGGCTTGCGCGGTTCCCAGTAGAGCTACCGCGTTGGTGACCGCCGTCACGGCGGACTGCGCGCCCGCCAAAGTGTCGATCGCGGAATTGTTGGCGGCGCCGTTGGCGACCGACCCGAAGGTCCGCGCCGCTCCGCCGTTCAATCCATTCCCGTTGATCGAGTTACCCACGCTGACGCTAAACGAGGACAAGGAGCTCAGGAAGTTGATCTCCTCGACGCCGGCTACGTTCTCTTTCACCGCCACGATGGATTGCAGTGTCGAGTTCTTACTCGCCTGCAGTTGGGAGTTGATGTAGGCGACCGCCGAATCGATGCTGGCCCCGCTGGTAGACCCGTTGCCCGCCACCGTAGAGTTGCTCAGCGTGATGGTCAGGGGCTGCTGGACTCCGGCGGCGTTGTTGGCGGTGAACGTGAGAGCCTGTGTATCGCTGCCGAATTGCATGGGCGTGAATGAGAGATAGGGGTTGGCGGTGGTCCCGGTGCCGATGGCCGACGTACCTCCGGCATCCATCATGGTGGCCTGAGACTTGCCGGAAGTCAGCGCGGCGCTGAAGGGGCCGCCGGTGGCCGTGAATCCCAGGGTGGTCGTGTCGCCCCCCACGGTTGCGGTGTTGTACTCGGCGAGGCGAAAACTGGTGCTGTTCGCCGACTGGATTTGCAGTTCATTCCCGCTCGCGGCGGCTTGCAATCCCGCATCGCTGAGCGCGGTATTGGCCTTGAAGGCTTGGGTCAGGGTGCTGGCGATGCTGGCGAGGCTGGGGCCCGTGCCGGTGCTCAGTGTGGTGCTGGCCGTCAAACCGAGCCCGGTTAGGATGCCCGCGCCCGCACCGACGGTAGTTCCCACCGCGATCGCGGAGGCCGCGCCCTTGGTCTGCGAGTTGATCGTGATGGCCCCGCTCAAGGGGTTCGCCGAGAAAATGGTCGCCCCGGTGGACGTTCCCAGCGCCTGCTGGGCCACCGTATTGAGGTACGAGACCACATTGGCCACGCTTTCGTCCTGGCCGTAGACGGTTTTCGTGCCGGTCGAGGTGTTGAGGCCGAGCATCGTCGCGGCTGCCCCGCTGCCTACAACCACCGCGGCGCCCGAAGCTGAATCCGCGGCGCCCGTGAGCGTTCCGGAGATGATCAGGGCGCCGGGAGTGGCGCTGCCGGACGCGCCTACGGTGGCGTACACCTGGCTGGCGCTATACCCGTCGCCGGTCTTCGCATTTAACGTGGTGTTGATATACGTCGCAACCTGCTGCACGGTCGCCGTGCTGGCATTCGCGAGACCCGAGAAGTCGACGGTTTCCGAGTGAATGCCGTCGATATTGAGCGTGAGTTTCTGCGCCGCGACGCCGGCGCCCGTAGTGGGGCCGGTTTGGGTGTCGCTAGACAGGCCGAGCGCCTCGGCGGCGGCGTTATTCGCGATGGATACGGTGCCGGCGCCAGTGGTGTCCCGCGCATCGGCGATCTTGAGAGCGCCGCCGGCGGTGAAGCTGGCGTAGGTCAGGCCCTGGCCTGCACTGAGCGCGGCATTCAGTTGGGTGTTGATGGCTCCCGCAATGCTCGCGAACGTCTCGGTGGGGCTGGCACCTGCAAAGCTGATCGTTTGCGCTCCCCCGGTGGCGAAAGTCACACTAAGAGTCTGCGCCGCGTAGCCGGCGTCCACCTGAACGTCACTGCCGCTCGTAAGGCCGGCGTGCTGTGCGCCGGTACTGTCGGTGATCGTAAATCCGCTCCCCGCGCCCGTGGCGGTACTCGTGAGTGCCAGCGCCTCATTGCCGTTGCTGGCGGTTTGGATGGCCGCCGTTACCCCGATGCCCGCGGTGGCGTTGATGTCGGCCATCAGTCCCTCTAAGGTGGTGGGGGCCGGCGTGTTCGTGAGGTCGACCTGCACGCCGTTGATCATGATGCCGCCCGCACCGTTAGCGGTAATCGCGGCAAAGGTGTCGCCGGGGACTCCGTTTCCGACGAAAACCGCCGGCTGCGCCTTGAGCCCGGAGGTGTCTACGGAAGTGGCGCCGCTGCCGAACCCGATTCCGGTCACGGACGCGGCCTGCGCCTGCAGCGAACT
>Ga0187867_10000835_pt1 | contig 27062 bp, 23 predicted proteins | sample June2016WEW_13_1_FD_132976 | JGI IMG/M metagenome (GOLD analysis project Ga0187867, IMG submission 132976) | Peatland microbial communities from SPRUCE experiment site at the Marcell Experimental Forest, Minnesota, USA - June2016WEW_13_10 | ecosystem: Environmental > Terrestrial > Soil >... | reverse complement strand
CGACGGTTCCCAGCGCACTGCCGGGACTGGTCAGATGTCCCTCTGATTCGATGGTCGCGGCGCTCAGGCCAATGCTTTCCGGCTTGAGAGTGACCTTCGCCAGCCCGAAGTCCAGAATCTTGGCATGTCCGCGCTCGGTGACGAAGATGTTCGCGGGCTTGATGTCGCGGTGCACGATGCCTTTGGCATGAGCGGCATCGAGGGCATCAGCAATTTCGATGGCCAACGAGAGAATCGACTCGGTTTCCATCGGACGCCCAGCGATGCGGTGCTTCAGCGTTACGCCGTCCAGAAACTCCATGGCGATGAATGCCTTGCCATTTTCCTCGCCGATGTCGTGAATCGTGCAGATATTCGGGTGGTTCAGCGCGGATGCAGCTTTGGCCTCACGCCGAAATCGCTCCAAAGCTTGGCGATCTTGGGCTACGTCTTCGGGTAGGAATTTGAGAGCGACGAAGCGGTCCAGCCGGGTGTCCTCAGCCTTGTAGACCACACCCATACCGCCGCCGCCGAGCTTCTCGACGATGCGGTAGTGCGAAATGGTCTGGCCGATCATGGAATCGTGCAATATTAGGTGTGCTGCGATGGGAAGTCAACGAAGGCGGGCGAATGTGACAGGGACATCAAACGATCCGCCCAAATGTACGCGATCGGAAATACAAATACTTGATGAGGATGTCATCTCGGATTAGGATTTTCAGGGCACTTGGAGCGTCATGGAGAAGCCACAGCTAGAAATCTGCTCAATCTGCGGCAAGCGAGTGACGCCGCGTGGATACATGCGTTGAAAACGGCAAAGCCGTTCATACAGACTGCCACGCAAAACGAGTCTTGCAAGGCGATGGTTCGCGCAGCACTGCTGCTTGAGGCCTCACTTTCATTCCGACTTCCCGCACACCGTGTCAATCTTTCGCATAATCCGCTCAGCCCACTGAATACTCGCATCAATCAATTTGTCCGTCCGTGGGCTTCCCTGTGGAGTTCCGAACAGGTCGTCTGCCGTCTGCATGTGCAGGCTCGCAAGAATCGCTGCCATGATTCCAATCACCCGTTTGCGGCCTTCGTCCATCGGCAGAGTCTACACCTGTTCGCTCTTTATTCGCCATCGAAAACGTGCAGCCAGCCGATCATAGTTCCTAATTCCGACCAGAGGTCGTGTTCCGATTGCTCAAAATGACTGCGATTGCCGACGCTCTGTCAGTCACCAGAACTGACGGGGCTAATCGTTTCGCCTGATGGTAGAGTTCAACCTCGTCGATGTGACGGAATGCAGGATGCTTCATCAGTTCCAGTCGACGATTTTCCTTTACCTTCAACGGCACCGCCACCGGCTTGAGAAGACGTTCGAGTTCTGATCTCTCCATCACTCCTCCTGAATCTCGTACCATAGGATACAACCAGTAACAACCATAGTAAATGACACAAAGGTAATGAATTGGTAACACAATATAACGATATTGACTATATCTGCATGGGTGTCATACACTTGTAGGTAGAGGTCTTATGGCACAAAAAGGCAACATGAAGCAGGTCAGCATCGTGTTCGAGCCTGAGCAGTTGGCAAGGCTCAAGCTGTTGTCTAAAAAGACTATGGCACCGCTAAACGCTCTCGTTCGAGCGGCTGTAGACGACTATCTGGAGAAGCGGAAAGCGGAGTTGAAGAAGTAGCGAGAGCAGGGGAATACGTCAATCTTCCTCATGATCCGCTCGTCCCACTGGATGCTTGCGATGCGGTCAAGGCCGCATTCAAGACGGACAGTGAGAAGGAATGAATGGTACAGGGAATGTCGGTACACGGTACAAATCGCCCGGTCTTTTCAGCGTTAGACCGGGAGGATTGACGGTCCTACTCCGGTGAGGAAATTCTGTCCGTTTGTCCGTTTAACTGTCCGTTTCACGTCCGTTTCAATCTCCCGTCTGTGCCTGTGTATCGGTACACGCAATCCGCCTAGCGACGAACGGCGGACACGGGGAAATGCAATCCGTGCTGTAGAGGCATTGCACCAGCGGGCCCCGAAGACTATTGCAGCTTGGCGTACTCCGCCTTGGCTTGCTTGAAAATGGGGATGTCGGGGTCGGCGTCTTTCCAGAGGGTGAGGAAGTCCTGATACGCCGCACGAGCCTTGACCGTACTGCCCTGTATGGCGTAGGAGCGAGCGAGCCCGATGCGGGCCAGCGGCCCCCATGGAAAGTTCAGCACCAACCCATAGTGATCTGTGAACTTCTGAAATTCCTCTTCCGCTCGGTTGGTGTCATGCAGCATGAGATAGGCTTCTCCACGCAAGAAAACGGGGCACAGGATAACAGTGAGGTTCGTGGGCTGACTGAGTTCTACCGTGCTTGCCGGATTCAATAGTTCAACGGCGCGGTTGGGATCCTTGTGCGCCAAAGCGACCGCCGCCCGGATCGAGGGAAGCCAATACCTCTGCACCAGCGTGTCCAGCGGGAAGGTCTTGTCGAGTTCCGCAGCCAGCCTCTCCGCCTCTGCCGTATCGCCTGCCCGCGCTAGAGCCAGTGCGGCAATCGCCCGCACATCGCGATTTGGGGCTAGCTTCACGGCTGCATTGGCATCGGCGACCGCTTGCTTCCGGCTTCCTTCCACCTCGCGTAGCGCTGCCGCTGCCTGATAGGCTGCGGCAGCCTCTTTGGCGTCATTGTGCTGGGCTGACTCCATCGCCCGCTGCGTCAGCTCACGTGCATTCTTCAATTTTCCATACCAGGCTTCCGTGTCCGCTTGCGCGGCCAGCAGCAAGTCCTCCGTCCCCGGCTTGCCCATGGCGGCCGCTGCCGCCTGCGCCATCCCTATCGTGTCTCCCTTCACAAAGGCCATCTGGTAGCGGTTCGCCAACAGGGTCTCAGCCTCTAGTTTGCGCTCTTCCGCTTGTTTGTACACCGCTTCCGCCTCGTCCAGCCGGTTGAGGCTCGTGTAAGCATTACCCAGGTTGAGATAGTTGGTCGCGTTGTTCGGTTCCACCCGCAATGCCTCCCGGGCTTCCACCAATGACCTTTCCCAGTTTCCCAGGCTGGCGAAAATGAATCCCAGATTAATGTGCGGCAGTTCATCTCGAGGATAGGTCTGCTGCCAGAGTTCGTAGGTCTGCGCCGCCTTCTCTAGCTCTCCCGTCGCGGTCAGGTAGTAGTTCGCCTCGATGGAGAGCCGCTCCCGTGCACTCACCTTCCCACGCAATTCATAAGCCTTGCGCGCATTCTCCGCCGCCCGCTGGATTTCGTTGAGGTCGCTGTAGACCCCTGACATCGAGACGTAGGCCCTGGCGAAGTTCGGGTCGAGTTCTGCTGCTCGTTGATAGAAGGGCAGAGCGGCAGTGTCTCCCTTGGCATAGTGCGTCTTCCGTCCCAAACTGTACACTTTCAGCGCCTCCAGAGAGGGTGTGGTTGCTTCCTCTAGCGGCGTGGCATATTTCTGCACCGTGCTGAGCGACTCGCCGAGCTTGCTTCGCAAGCTGACCGCCGCGCTGTCCAGAGCGTTGAGCACCGCCTCTTTCCCGGACACTCGCTCCTGCGTCTGGGCCAGTACTTCTCCCGTGCTGCAATTCACTGCCTTTAGCCCGATCACGTACTGGCTGCCCAGTGCCGCAATCGAACCGGTTAGCATGGCTTTGGTGCCCGTGCGCTGGCAAACCTCCCTTGTGACCTCCGGCGTCAGCCGGTCAGTAACGGGACGGCCCATGAGCTTCAAGGTTTCATTCACCTTGCGCTCGGAAAGCAAATCGAGAAAGGGCGATTGCTCCAGTTGCACCGAGAGCCCTTGCTTGAGCGTGTCGTCGAAAACGCTGTCGCCCGTGATGTTATTGAAATCGGAAAGGACGATGGTGTCCTTATCAGTCAGGGGCCTGGCCTGATGCGAGCGATAGTAAAGCTCGCCCGCAACGATAACGGCCGCTGCGATCAGCACAACGGGAATCGCAATCTTCCAACGCTTCGTGCTTCCGGCTGGCAGGGGTTTCTGTAGTGCGATCGCACTCGCGGTTGAGGAGTGTCCGCTCTCTAGGTCCCGCTTCAGACGCTGCAAGTCGGCCCGCATCTCCGAGGCGTGGTGGTACCGAAGATCGCGATTTTTCTCCAGAGCCTTATGAATGATCTCTTCGAGACGCGCCGGCATGCCTGGATTCAATTGCGTTACCGGCATCGGTTGCTCGTGCAGGATGGCCCCGAAGGTGGCTCCCTTGGTGGGCTTGTCGAATGGGGTCCGCCCCGTCGCCATCTCGTACAGTACGACCCCGAACGAAAACAGGTCGGAGCGTCCATCCAGGAGTTTGCCCTCGATCTGCTCGGGCGACATGTAGGCGACCGTGCCCAGAGTTTCGCCACCCGTGGTCAGGTCGCGGTCCACGAACGTGGAGTCGTCCGGACTGCTTCCACTTTCGGGGCTGGGGCCACTCAGTTTAGCCAGGCCAAAATCAAGGACCTTGGCCTGGCCACGCTTGGTGATCATGACATTTGCGGTCTTGATATCGCGGTGGATGAAACCAGCGCTGTGGGCCGCGTCGAGCGCGTCGGCAATTTCAATCGCGAAGCGAAGCACGGAATCCAGTTCCAGCGGACGGCCGGCAATCTTGTATTTCAAAGTGACGCCGTCGAGATATTCCATGACGATGAAGGCGTTGCCGTCCTCTTCGCCGACGTCATGAATCGTGCAGATGTTCGGGTGATTCAGCGCAGAAGCCGCTTGCGCCTCGCGCTCAAAGCGGGCCAGCGCCTGCGGAGCACGAGCAACCTCTGGCGGCAAGAACTTGAGGGCGACGAAGCGATGCAGACGGCTATCTTCGGCCTTGTAGACCACGCCCATGCCCCCGCTACCGAGCTTGTCGACAATGCGGTAGTGCGAGATGGTCTGGTTGATCACGAATATAAGGTAGGACTGAGGGTACCATTTTCGGGGTGCTGCGATGGGAAGTCAAAGGCAGGCGAATGTACAGGGGACATCAAACGATCCGCCCAAATGTACGCGATCGGAAATACAAATACTTGATGAGGATGTCATCTCGGATTAGGATTTTCAGGGCACTTGGAGCGTCATGGAAAAGCCGCAGCAAGAAATGCGCTGTCCAATCTGCGGCAAGCGAGTGACGCCGCGTGGATACATGCGTTGAAAACGGAAAGGCCGTCCATACAGACTGCCACGCAAAACGAATCTTGCAAGGCGGTAGTTCGCGCTCTACTGCTGCTTAAAGCGGCTCCGCATTGTACGTGGGGCCTCATTCAATCCCTACTGATTCACGAAATGCTGGCCCGATTGACAGGCTCGCGAGCGACGAACGGCGGACACGGGGCAATACGATCCGCCTGCTGTAGAGGCGTTGAATCAGCGAGCAAAAGAAGTGAACTCTACCCTTAAACGAGTCACTGAAATCCACAAGGCTACCCGGGAACCGACCTGTGAAATTGAGTATGCAAAGTGTGAGATTCCAGCTACTGCAACTTCGCGTACTCCGCTGTACTCACGTCCCTCATCCCCCCGGATAGTGGCAAATTCTTCTTGAGGCGCTTGATTGGCCTGCCCCCATTTCTACTGATACCAGTGATACCGTTTTTGTGGGAAACACAGACAATAGCGGAAACCATAGAAACTGCAGCCTAAGTTCCGATTCGCTTGTAACCCGCTCAAAACTAGGGTATTATCGCGGAAGTGTAGGGTTCATCGGCACTTGCAGGTAACGGCGGTAATAGAATCCCACTCTCTCCGCCAGTTCTCAAATCGCAGCCAAAAATGCGGGTTCCGTGAGCTTTTTAATATTTTTGAGCGGTTCCTGTTACTAAAAATCGTGAACATTCCAGGTCAGCAAACACAAATCCATCGCGAGCGACAATTTCTCCTAGCTCGACCGGCAGATCGCGCTCCAACATCGGGCGGCATCGGGGCGGTCGAGCAGGAAGACCGTAATCGGCTCATAGGACTGCCCGCCAACATTCACGGCCCGGTGAACACGGTCGGTTGGCTCTTCCCAGTCAACCTGCCCCGACGAAATCTCGCCCCGAAGGCTCTCTCCTCCATCCCGGTACTCGATTAGGAGCACATCCCCGCCCAGCACAACTGCTACCCGATGAAATGGGCGCGATGCCAAGGCACGGTCTCGCCGGGCGCAAGAACGAGACGACGAACCATGGTGTTTTCCATGATGAAGAGGATTTCGTCGATCACGATGGTCTCGCTTCCTATCCCAATTCCTTTGCACTCTCAGCGAACACTTCGATGATCCACAACCCGCCCTCGGGGTCTTGCCATCTTGATCGCGGTCGGGATTGCAGACACTCAGCGTAGCTGCCCGGACCCGGAAAACGTGCAAACTGCCAGAATCCACCACACTCAAAAACGTGAGTTTAGTGGCCGTCTTGCGCTTTCGACTTCTCCAGTGTGATGTCATGTTTGGCTTGGCACTCGGTTGACGGATCGAACGCCGCGACACCCTCAAACTCACGCTTCGAGGCGTGAAATTCCAATGGAGGTCGCTGCACACGGGCGGGAAGTCCGGCGAACTTCACCTTTCCATCCGAGTTGGTTCCGGCTTCGAGATCGAGCCTCCGCATTCCACCAAAACCATAAGCGATATGAACCTTGACCGTGGCTGCGTAAGCGGGTTTGCCGTCTGCGCCCATAACTGTAAGTTCGAGGGAACAGGGACCAGCACCGCCTTGTATGACGGGAACCTTTTCGTTGGGTGATTGCGCTTCAGAAAGCAGAGGGATTGCGACGATGATGGAGCACAGAACACGCAGCATTCTGTTCATATCGCACAATTATACGAGCGAAGGCTAACCTGCGGTCTCTGGACACCAAGGATCATTGTCCGGGTCGAAAAAGAAAAATCCGGATTTCTATAAAGGGGCATCCAATACCAGTGCGGAGAATAAAACAGAGGAGGATTTATGTCTCGTTTGCGGATGGTGCAAGTTTGGATAGCGACGGTGGTGCTGAGCGCCGGATTGGCGGTCGTGCCGGGCAGGGCTGCGGGCAACACCCAGACCTTTACCGGAAGGGTTAGCGATGCCATGTGCGGAGCCAAGCACACTGAGGGGATCGCCCCCGCAGCCTGCGTTCGAGTCTGCGTGCGGAAAGGCGCCAAGTACGCTTTGGTAGTCGGCGACAAGGTTTATACCCTTGACACCTCGGATCAAGCCGCGCTGGACAAACTCGACAAGCTGGCTTGGGAGCAGGCCAAAGTTACGGGCACAGCCAACGGAGATACCATTTCAGTGAAGTCGGTGACTGCCGCCAAGTAGAGGGATGGCGGCTCCGGGTCGCATGGCGAAGGCCAAACAACCCGACTCATTGGACGGCAGCAAATCGCGGACTTCTTGGGTCAGCCGTCGCGGCGATTGTTCTATCCAGCATTGGCTAATCGCCTTGGAGTCGGGATCGAGTCTTTGACCGATTGTGTCGTCTAACCCCAAACCTCACAGCGGCAGGGAATGCGGCTGCTCCCCAGATCGAGAACAAAAGCAGGTATACGTCGTGCAGGGAAATACCGATGTTCTCAAGGGACCAGCGAACCACGAAAGCGCCCGTGATTCCGAGGAGGATGTCCGCCCCTGTCCCGAATCCGTCGTCGCCCGCGATCTCGCCACCAGCCCAACCCGCCAGTGCTGCGGCAAGCAACCAAATGGAATAGAACATTCCCGACCTCGATCATTCAAGCAGCGTGATCAGAAAGCTGACCATCGCCTTGCAAGATTCGTTTTCCGTAGCAGTTTGTGTGGACGGCTTTGCCGTTTTCATCCAAGCACCTACCCTCCTGCAAGGTCACTCGCTTGTCGCAGATTGAACAGCGGATTTCTTGCTGTGGTTTTTGCATAAGGCGCTCCCGAGGTGCCAGAAAAAAAATGCCGATTTCGGATGAGACTCTCACTCAAGGTGAATGTTTTTATTGTCCTAGAGCGCATTGGGGCGGCTCCACGGCTTGGATTCAATCCTTTGATTCAATAAAGTGGTACTGATCGGCAACGTTGCACCTCAAATCCCTCCCAATTCCTTCATGTAACGAAGAGGTTATAACGCAGGGCAATAGTGGTGGATCAATCGGGTATTCACTGTATTAATTCCGCCGTTAACCCAGCGAAGGCGCAGTCCGGAGGACAGAAACAGATGACTTGCCAGTGGCATATGTTCGCCAGCGTACCGACCGTTTGTGAAGGCTGGAGATATGATTCACACCCAACCTGCCAAGTTCCAAGATACGGGACCTTCCTATGGCGACCATTCTCTGCATTGATGACGATCCTAGAATCTTAGAACTTTATGCGACACTCATCGAGGCCAAAGGGTACAAGGTTCTGACCGCTTCCGATGGTCCAACTGGAATCGCCCTCACCCGCACGCACCGCATTGACGCAGTTGTGCTCGACTTGAACATGTCCGGCATGGATGGGCATGAGGTCGCTCAAGTGCTCACGAAAGAACAGCCAACCCTGCCCGTTGTGATCTTGAGCGGGTATCCTGACGAGACACCCGAGTCCCTCAGGTGGTTCGCCGATGTGTTGCTGCACAAGGGTGACGGTCCCCTTCCGCTTCTTTTGGCAATCGACAGAATTCTGAAGCACTCTCGCAGGCGGAATGCTCCATCCGAGGAAATCATCAACAATGCGCCTGTTCCAACCACCGGAAGGTTGGGGGCGGCTTAGTGTGACAGGCCAGGCGCAACGGAAAACCATGTTGCGCTTCGTTTGTTGCGAATAGGAAGAATGCTGGTGCTTTATGAATCCAGTGCAAAACCACCGCAATCATTCGTTGTCACGCTCTGCATGGTGTTAATCTTACGATCTTGCCCGTCGTTTTGCGGGGCGAACCTTGTCTAACGCATGACGCAGATCGGCCATTAGGTCTTCTGTATCTTCAATTCCGACCGAGTAACGGATGAGGGCCTCGGGGATGCCGCTCGCTGCGCGTTCTTCCTTCGTGGACTCAACATGGCTTGTAGTGGAAGGTGGACCCACGACAGTCTCGACGGCACCGAGGTTCGCAGCCAAATGTGCGTAACGCAGACGTGGAAGAAAAGATTTCACTGCATCGAAACCGCCTTTGATGACAAAGCTGAGCACGCCTCCAAAACCACGCATCTGCCTGCGAGCAATTTCATGATGTTCATGGGATTCTAACCCCGGATAAAAAACCCTAATTACGTGAGGGTGTGATTCCAGGAATCGCGCAATCTTAAGTGCACTCTCGTTCTGTCGTTCAACCCGGAGATGGAGAGTTTTCATTCCGCGAAGCAGCAAGTATGCGGACATGGGATCGAGGCACGCACCCGTGATCTCCCGAAAGTGATAAATGCGTCCTACGAGATCGGCGCTGCCGCACACCACACCGCCGAGCGCATCCGCGTGCCCACCGAGAAACTTGGTGGCGCTGTGAATGACGAGATCGGCACCTAGTTTCACAGGTTGTTGATTGATCGGCGTGGCCAGTGTGTTATCCACAATCACCACGGCACCGCGACGGTGGGCTGCGTTCGACAAGCGACCGAGATCGACAATTTTCACAGTCGGATTCGTCGGACTTTCCAAATACAACGCCTTGCACCCTCGATCAATGGCGGCTTCGATTGCTTTGTGATCGCTCGTATCACAGAGCGACACCTTGATGCCGAATCGAGGCAGGAATTCAACAAACAGCTTGTTTGTCCCCCCGTAGGTGTCCTTAATGGAAACGACGTGATCGCCCGGAGACAGGAGTGCAAACAGAGTATTGCTGATCGCGCCCATGCCGCTCGAAAAACTAGTGGCGGCTTCGGCCGTCTCCAGATTTCTTACCTTTTCTTCGAAAGCGGCTACCGTTGGATTTGTGTTCCGGCTATAGATATGGCCATGCGTCTTTCCTTGTGCCACAGCGAGCCACTCGTTCACATCGTCGTAGCCGAAGGAGACGCTCAGGGCCACTGGGATTTGCGTGGCACGCTCCCAATACTTGCCACTCTCGCCAGCCCACACTCCCCGCGTCCCAAGTCCCGTGTCATCTTTTTTCTCGCTGCGTCGGTGCACCGAAGAGTGCCTCCTTGTTTGTTTGTCAGTCTAGCAGTCTATGAGGGTGCGAAGGGCTGCACGTTTTGCGTGGCGGACGAAATCAGTCGAAGGTCGGGCGGAACGACTGAGCGCAAGTGCAGGACCCCTTACTAGGAGCGTCCCCCGACACCGCTGCTCCAGCGAGGGGTGGACGGAGCAGCGTAGCACGATTCCGCAATGCTGCTACGGCTCGCGATGCCTGCCGAGGGCCCACCTCCTCGATTGGATGCATAAGCACGTCCACCGCCGTTTCCACGACCAGCGATGTACCTTCCGCCTCCATCACCGCTGAAGCGATGATCACCCCAGCCGTGGCTATAGCCCCAACTTGCCCACGGCCCCACCCCGAGAAAGATGCCGTTATAGAAATAGATAGAAGCCTATGGGTGCGCAGCCGTATGGTGAATAGTCTGTCAGTGTAATCCCGCCAACTCCACGGCTTTCATTGACTTGCCCGTTTCGCCCACGTAAGATTTGCCCCTGATGCTCGGCCAAATCATCTCGCACTACCGCATCGTCGAGAAGCTCGGCGGCGGAGGCATGGGTGTCGTCTACAAGGCTGAGGATGTCAAACTCAGTCGCTTTGTGGCTCTCAAGTTCCTGCCCGACGACGTAGCCAAAGACCCGCAGGCACTCAGCCGCTTTCAGCGCGAAGCCAAGGCTGCGTCCGCATTGAATCATCCCAATATTTGCACGATCTACGAAATTGACGACCAGCACGGCGCAGCGTTCATCGCCATGGAGTTTCTGGATGGCATGACGCTGAAGCACCGCATCGCTGGCCGACCGATGGAAACCGAGTTGATTCTGTCGCTGGCCATCGAGATTGCGGACGCGCTCGACGCAGCACACGCAGAAGGCATCGTCCACCGCGACATCAAGCCCGCCAATATCTTTATCACCAAGCGCGGACACGCCAAGATTCTGGACTTCGGGCTGGCGAAAGTCAGTCTGGCAGGCAGCCAAGGTGCGTCTCTTAACACGCAGACGGGTTCGGTGGACGCGGAGCATCTGACCAGTCCCGGAACAATGATGGGAACGGTGGCTTATATGTCGCCGGAGCAGGTCCGTGCAAAAGAACTGGATGCGCGTACCGACCTGTTCTCGTTCGGGGCAGTACTGTACGAGATGGCGACGGGTGATTTGCCGTTTCACGGAGAAAGCTCGGCGGTCATTTGCGAAGCCATCATGAACCGTGCCCCGGTGGCGGTGGTGCGACTGAATCGGGATGTGCCGCCGAAGCTGGAAGACACGATCAACAAGGCTCTGGAGAAAGACCGCAATCTTCGCTATCAGAGCGCCGCGGAGATGCGTTCCGATTTGCAACGGCTGAAGCGAGATACAGAAACCATGCGGGCCCTCGCTGCCAGTTCCGGCACCGTAGCGGTCGCACCGGAAAGCGGGCCGGGATTTACTCAACCCACGGTCGCCCAACCGCCGTCGCCAGCATCCGCCTCCTCCTCTGAGCTTGCTCATCCTCCGTCATCGAGCGTTGTGAAGGTCGCCGAACTTCCCGCCGCGGGCAGGAAACTCTGGAAGTTTCTAATTCCCGCAGCCGTGGTCGTTGTCGCGGTTGCAATCGCAGGAACGTTCTACTTCCGCTCGCTCCAAAGCGCGCACCGCCTGACCGAGAAGGACACCATCGTTCTCGCCGATTTTGCCAACAGCACGGGCGACCAGGTGTTCGACGATGCGCTCAAGACGGCACTCAATGTTTCCCTGCGGCAATCGCCTTTCTTGAATGTGCTCTCGGACAATCAGGTCGCGGCGACTTTGCAAATGATGACTCTTCCAGCCAGCACCAAGCTCACGCACGAGGTGGCGCGTGAGCTTTGCCAGCGGGCGGGCAGCAAGGCTTACCTTGCCGGCTCGATTAGCAGTCTGGGCAGCGAATACGTGCTGGGGTTGAAGGCGGTGAATTGCCAGAGCGGAGACACGCTGGCCGAGGAACAGGTGACCGCGGCGTCCAAGGAGAAGGTGCTGGACGCGCTGGGCGAGGCGGCGTCCAAGCTGCGCACGGAGTTGGGTGAATCGTTGGCTACGGTGCATAAGTTTGATGTGTCGCTCGCACAGGCCACCACGTCTTCGCTCGAAGCTCTGAAGGCGTACAGCCTTGGCGAGAGCGCCTACCGCGAGAAAGGCGGAGCTGCGGCTCTGCCTCACGATCAACGCGCCATTCAACTGGATCCGAATTTTGCCATGGGCTACAGGGCAGTGGGCGACGACTACGCTGGTCTGGCGGAGGTAGGGCGGGCAACCGATTACTACACCAAAGCCTTCCAGTTGCGAGAGCATGCCAGCGAACGGGAAAGGCTGACGATCACCGCCGCCTACTATTCGAGTGTAACTGGGGAACTGGATAAGGCGGCACAGACCTATGAGGAGATGATTCAGAACTATCCGCGAGACTATAGAGCACATCTCGATTTGGGCAACGTGTACTCTGGGCAGGGAAAGTACGAGAAGGCTACGGAGTCGTACCGCGAAAGCCACCGCCTCGCCCCAGATAATGTTGCCCCCTACGAAGACCTTGCGAACGGCCTGCTCTCCTTGCAGCGCTTCGACGAGGTACGGCAGATCAGTCGCGAGGCGCAGGCACGAAAACTGGATGATTACATACTCCATAATGCTCTTTACTCTCTGGCCTTTCTCGGCTCGGACTCCGCGGCGATGGCGGAACAGCAACAGTGGTTTGCGGGCAAGCCCGAAGAGAACTATGGGCTGGCTCTCGCATCCGACACCGAGGCCTATGGCGGTCATCTCGGCAAGGCGCGGGGACTGACCAAGCGGGCTGTGGAGTCCGCCATCCAGGCTGACAGCAAGGAAACCGGGGCAATCTGGCAGGCGAATGCTGCCCTCGAACAAGCGGCTTACGGCAACGCTGTCGAAGCGCGGCAGTCAGCGGCAGAAGCTTTGAAGCTTGCTCCCGCGAGTCAGGGCGTCGAGGTCGAGGCCGGGCTGGCGTTTGCCATGGCGGGCGATGCGGCACGAGCCGAATCGTTGGCTCAAGACTTGGGAAAACGCTTCCCGCTGGACACGCAGATGCAATCGCTTTGGCTGCCTGCGATTCAGGCGCAATTAGCGCTGAATGGTGACAGAAAGAATCCAACTGCCGCCCTGAACGCGCTGCAAGCTGCTTCCTCCATCGAGTTGGGGCAAATTACGTTCGTCACCAATATTTCCTGCCTCGATCATGTGCATGTTCGCGGAGAGGCATACTTGGCAGCCGGACAGGGTAGTGCCGCCGCCGCCGAGTTTCAGAAGATTCTCGACCACAGCGGCATCGTCTGGAACTGCTGGACGGGAGCGTTGGCGCGTCTGGGCGTAGCTCGCGCGAATGCCTTGCAATCAAGAACCTCGCAGGGAGCGGATGCCGATGCCGCCCGCGTCCGGGCACTCGCCGCCTACAAAGATTTCCTCACCCTCTGGAAAGACGCCGACCCCGACATCCCTATCCTGAAGGACGCCAAAGCGGAGTATGCGAAGCTGCGGTAGTTTAGCGATCATTCTTCGCTGCCTGGTACCGAGTATCGTCCCCAAGCATGTGTATCGCAGGTTCTGGGACAAACCTGGAACTTTAGGGTCGCGGAAGGGGACGGGAAATCGACTACCGGCTGCGCATCGCACGACCAGCGGGACACTGCCCGCGTTCGTCTCCCAAACTGTAGGCGGTTGATCTCCCGGCGCGGCCCATCACGAAAAGCCTTGCACGCGTGCGCCTGCTGCTTTGAGCTGATGATTGACCGCGCGTGCAATGGCTACGCTGCCCGGCGTGTCGGAGTGAATGCAGATGGTGTTCGCTTCAACCGTGAGTGCGGAGCCGTCGCTGGCGATAACCCGGTGCCGAACCGCGATTTCAAGGGCTTGCTGCGCGGCGCGCGCAGGATCGTCAAGTAGCGCCCCGGAAAGAGTACGCTTACGCAGAGTGCCGTCCGGCTCATAAACGCGATCAGCGAACGCTTCGGCAGCGAATCGCAATCCCATGGCATGCCAGACTTCAAGAACAGACGAGCCGGACTTGCCGACCATCACGAACTGTGGATCGATCGCCTTCACGGCGCGGCCGATTGCAAGCGCAATTTCGCGGTTCGTGTTGGCCGCGTGATAGAGCGCGCCGTGCGCCTTCACGTGCGCTATCCGCATGTCCAGGGACCCCGCAATCTTCACCAGCGCCGCGATCTGCTGGCCCACGAAACCCTCGATTTCCCGCGGAGAATGTGGCGATTCGACGCGTCCAAAATTCGCGGGGTCAGGATAGCCCGGGTGCGCCCCGACTGCGACCTTCAACTTGCGAGCGCCCGTCAGTGTCTGCCGCATGGATTGTTCGTTACCGGCGTGTCCGCCGCACGCGACGTTGGCGGAGGTAATGTAGCGCATCAGCTCGAAGTCAGTTCCGTTGGCCAATGACTCTTCGGACTCGCCCAAGTCGGCGTTGATATCGACAGAAATATCCGTCATCTTGTATTGCCTCTTTGACGCCAGAGCACTCAACCTTAACCACCCTGATCGTCCGATCACGAAACCGATCACGAAACAAAGATTCCTCTCAGCCAGCGCTCCTGCTCGCCTATCGCTTGCACTGCTTCTGCAATGGAAACTTCGACGAGTCCCACCTTGTCGCGAGGCCGCAACTGGCCCACACGATGGATATCGGCCGCAATCACATTCGCGATCTTGGGATATCCACCGGTGGTCTGCTGATCGACAAACAGAATGATCGGCTGGCCATCCGCCGGCACCTGAATCGCCCCGAGCGGGATGCCGTCCGTAAGCAGCTCGGATGGTTCGCGCGGGTGCACGGCCTCTCCCTTCAACCGCAGGCCGGTGCGGTCCGACTGCTCGCTGACGATGTACGCGCTGGAGAACAATTTCTCGAACGCCTCCGGCCCGAACCAGTCCTGCTGCGCGCCCTTGGTCACACGCAACGGTCGCGGAGCGCGCCATGAGTCAAGGGCACCCGAACGCAGCGAGCGGACGCGGAACGAGTCGTGCTGCCGCACACGTAACCCGTCGCCGCTCTGCAATCTGCGCCCCTTGAACCCTCCAAAGTGGCCGGGGACAAACGTTGACGCGCTGCCCATGACCAGCGGGGTGTCGAATCCGCCTTGGACAGAGAGGTAACAGCGCGCGCCGGTCGTCATGCTCCCGCATTTTAGGGTTGCTCCCGCGGGAAGATCGAACGCTGCGTTGAATGGCACCTGATCGGAACCGGCTTTGCATTCGCAACTGGCGCCTGTAAGCGCGACGATGGCGCTCTCCTCGAATTCCAGGGTTGCGCCGAGCAGCGTCATCTCGAGCGCGGGGACGTTCTCATCCTCATCGTTGCCCACCAGAAGATTGGCAATGCGGAACGACAACGGATCGGCGGCCCCGGCGGGAGAGATGCCGAGGTGAGCATAGCCGTAACGTCCAAGGTCCTGGACGGTCGTGAAGAACCCCGGCTTTCGAACCCGAATCGTCATACAAGCCGGGCCTCAGCACGTCGCGGCATGTCTTCGAAGGTCGCGCGGTCAATCGGAGAAAATTTCATCCTGTCACCCGGTTGCAGACGCGTTGGCGGTGTTGCTTCGGGATCAAACATGCGCAGAGGCGTTCGTCCGATCAGCTTCCATCCTCCGGGAGAGTCCACTGGATAGATTCCTGTCTGACTGCCGGCAATTCCGACACTTCCGCCGGCAACGGATGGCCTGGGAGTCGCGAGCCGGGGCATATGCAAAGCCTCCGGCAACCCGCCGAGGTAAACGAAACCCGGCGAGAATCCGAGGAAATATACGAGATACGTCGGGGAGGAATGTAGTCGGACAACCTCTTCCAGTGAAAGCCCAGTATGCTGCGAGACATCCAGTAGATCGGGACCGAACTCGATGTCGTAACAGACCGGAATGGTGATTACGTTAGCGCGCCTTTCGGCCGCGGAGTCACGAGCCAACGCGAGTTGTTGAACGACCGAGATCAGTTCATCGTGCGTCAACCGCAGTGGATCGAAATCAATGAGCAGTGACGCGTACCCCGGGTGCAGGTTGCGGATCCGCGGATCATGCCATGCCTGGAATGAATGAAACAGCCCTATAACCCGCTCGTGGAGTGCGGGCGAGATCGCATTCCCGAAGACAACCAACAACGACGAGTCGCTCGCCGGAATGATCTTCATAGCTGCGCCGTTCTAGCAAGAATAGACGATCTCCGCCGGCGCCACATCTGCTTTGGAGTTGCACCGCAAGGGTAGCGTTCCGCCGTTTGAAACCGACATTGTCAGAGATGGTAAAAAGGCGATTTTAGGTCAGCAACGAGCGGGCGCCTTTTTCACTTCGATCCGCAGAGCGCAGAATTCCAGTCCAAAACAAAAACCCGAGCGACTGCATACGATACCAGCAACACGGATCGTCCTGCCCGGAGGTCGGAACTCGACTTCCATCAGCTCGCCAGGCTGCAGGTTGACCCCGGCATAGAGCTCCATGCCCGTGCGGCTTAACATCGAAACCAATCCGGGCACAACTGTGTTGGTGGCGCCAGGGACCGCGATGAAGACAGGTGTGTGCATACGATATCGGGGGTATCGGCGAGTGTTGGTCAAGTCCATTTCGAGGTGTTGACAGTCAAACACAGTCTACTTGAGCAAGCCGAAGTGCAGCACGTATGCCGCAGTGGCCAAACCGATCATGAATAGGCCAACCGCTCCTGCGACCTTGAACCTCCAACGCCGCTGCTCGCTGTGCTGCGCCGACGCAGCGCGCAGTTTCTCAATCCAATCCACCTCGGATTTGTTCTGACTTGCCCCCTGCCCGACGAGCGCTCCGAGGCGGCGGTGATCGTCGGCCGCGAGCGAAACGAAGCGGAAGGGCTGCAACCCATTGGTGACGGGGCGCAGCATCTCTGCGCCTCCGAGCACTGCTCCGGTTCCAGTCAGGAATATCAATTTGACCTGTGATCCTTGCACGACGGGCTGAGAGAGCGAAAGCAGGCCACCCGTGACAGAAATCACCTGGAGGTTGGCCCCGGTGGTCTGGCCATTGGCAAACCGCAGCACGGCCGGATTTCGCCCCTCGAGATGAGCGCGCGGCACACGCCACGGCGGGCGGGATTGGGGAGAGCTGCTCATATCAGACGCCAGTATGTGGCGAGAGTGGTTACTAACAGAAGATTACGAAAGTGCCAGTCCGGGTGGTGACCAGTTTTTGCACCGTGGCTCTTGGCGGTCATTTTCACATTCAAAATGTGACTTTTCTCACTGACAGGATGCGTATTTGGGTTTGCATTAAGACTATCCCGCCTCCCTCAGGAGTGGTTCCTGCCGGTTGAGACGCAGCCCCCGGAGGCGAATGGCTCGGGAAACACACTTCCATTTGAAGGTGATAGAGTACCTTCGTGCCAAGAACGCTGATGCAGTCTGTAATCGGCCAACGTCAGAAGGAACGGAAACGATTCGAGGATAAACTGCACCGCTTGACAGCTGCCATAGCCGCCTTGGGGGACTATATTCTATGAGGCCGGCGGAAGGTTTTGAGGCAAGAACGTATCGTAAGGTTGACGTGCGCATAGTGCCTTTTCTTTTCCTTTGCTACATTTTGGCGTATCTCGATCGGGTCAACGTGGGATTTGCCAAACTGCAGATGCTGAAAGATCTGTCGCTGAGCGATGCGGCATTCGCCACCGGCGCCGGTATTTTCTTTATCGGTTATTTCTTTTTCGAAGTTCCCAGCAATGTGCTGCTGAAGAAATTCGGCGCGCGCATGTGGATTGCCAGGATCATGATCTCCTGGGGCGTCATTTCCGCCTGCATGATCTTCGTAAAAGGGGAGTGGTCTTTCTATTCCATGCGCTTTCTGCTTGGGTTAGCCGAAGCCGGATTCTTCCCGGGAGTGATTTTTTATCTGACCTTGTGGTACCCCTCAAAACTCCGATCCACACGAACCGCCTGGTTTGTGGCCGCGATCGCTGTATCGGGGATAGTCGGCAACCCCATATCCGGCTGGATTATGGATACGCTTTCCGGCGCCATGAAGCTGGCGGGGTGGCAGTGGCTTTTTCTGTCAGAGGGCATCCCTTCAATTCTGGTTGGCCTGGTGGTGATCCTTTATCTGGAGAGCAGCATTGAAGAAGCGAAATGGCTAACGCGCGAGGAAAAAGCATTGCTTGCGCAGAACCTTGAAGCGGAAGACAAGCATAAAACCGAGCATAAACTGATGGATGCTTTCACTAGCGGGAAAGTCTGGGTGCTGTGCGCGATCTATTTCACTTTGATGATCGGCTTGTACGGCATTGCATTCTGGTTGCCGACGATTGTGAAGGCCTTTGGTTTGAAAGGTTATCTAGGGGTTGGCCTTATTACCGCGATCCCGTACGGAGTGGCCGTTATCGGGATGATTCTCCTGAGCAATCATTCGGACAAAACCGGAGAGCGGCGACTGCATTACGTGGCCAATGTTGTGGCTGGAGCCGTCGGCTTGGTTCTGAGCGGAGTTTTTGCGTCGAATCCGGTGTTAGCGATCATTTTCTTGTCCGTGGGCACACTGGGAGTGATTGGGTCGATGCCGTTGTTCTGGCCATTGCCCTCCGCGTTCTTGGCCGGGACCGCCGCTGCGGCGGGGATTGGCATCGTGAACTCGGTGGGTAATTTAGGCGGTTATGTTGGACCGAATATTCCGATTTGGGCGAGACATTTTTCTTCGGACCGATCGGCTGCCTTGTATATCATTGCGGGGATCTTGATGGTCGGCGCTCTCTTGACGTATTTCTTCATACCGCGAACTCTACGGGTACGCATCGGTCCCGTGGACTAGCTATTGCCTACCCTGGATGTAATCGCAATCGAGGGAGAATTCTCTTCTCTGGCTCGGCTCACTCGCCAATGCGACCGGAATCCACTGCCCGGACTGGTCGGGCGATGCGGTAACTTGTACCTAGAATGCACTCCCGTAATTTGAAAGTGGGCCGGGGCCGCAGTTAAATCTATTTACTCGCCACTTTTCAGAACAGATCACGCCACCGAGTCTGGCCCACGCGAAAGCGAGCGACAGACATGAGATTCTTGCAGCGATTTCTCGGCGAATTGTGCTCCCATCGCTTTACTTGGCCACGACTCAGTGGCAATGGCCAGCACTATCAGATCTGTCTCATTTGTGGAACTGCCTACGAATACGACTGGAAAAGGATGCAACGCACGGATCGCCTGCTGGTGACCAACGGACAGCACCCTCTCGCCTTGGCGCGGACTCGATTACCGGGAACTGTCAATTGACGAAAAACACGCGCTACCGCTCACTGCGGGGAGTGGGTAGCACGGATTCTGGTCGTGTCACAGCAACCCCGAAGTAATCCCAAGGTGGTTCGCGAGATCGCCGTTTGCGCATGGAACACCGCGGCGGCTTACCGACGAGTTCGGCACCTTGGCTGCCATTACCCTCGTAACATTCCCAGCGTCGAAACCGCCGGGTAGACTCATGCAATGGGACGTGGCCTCTCCGCGTGGGCCGACTTGGCTATGCCGGACGGCGAACACCCTGAAGTGCAACACCGGCTTCATACGCTGAGCCCGCCACTGGAAGAGTTGTCGGCGGTGCCGACCGGCGCGAGTCATACGGGGGAATTGGTGGTCTCATGCCAGCAAAAGCGCCGGCTTAAAACGAACTTGCGAGACCGCCTCCTATCTTCGCTTGCGAAATCAATCCGTGGATAACTCGACCAAACCCGCACACGCTGGCCACGAACCTGACAACGTTTTAGCCAATGTCAATTGGGAACTCAGAAGGCTGGAGAAGCGCGACGGGGAACTGTGGCTGATTGTGACTGGCACCGGGATCCTGGCAGGAGCTGGATTGCTCGCCGTTCTGTTGCCCGCCGCCTTCCTGAAGTCCGGCAGTCTGCATTTTGAGATCACCGTTTCGAAGGAACTGGCCTGCGGTCTGCTCGTGCTGCTGACCCTTGCCAACACCTACATCGTTTCCCGCCGCATCGAGTTCCGGAAATTGCGCCAGAGGATGATCTCGACTGCGATGCAGAATGAACTCATTCGCCTCCAGTCTTTTACCGATCCGCTGACTGAAATCTACAATCGGCGTTCGCTCGAGGAACTGGCTGGCCGCTTCATCGGCCAGGCAAAACGTCTAGGCAAACCGCTCACCTTCGTGCTCATTGACGTGGACCGCTTCAAACAGGTCAATACTCGATTCGGCCACCTGACCGGCGATTTTGTCCTTACCGAGATTGCCACCTTGCTCAAAGGCTCGATCCGAGGTACGGACGTTGCCATTCGCTACGGAGGCGACGAATTCCTGATTGCGCTGTCGAATACCGACGCAGCCGGCGCTGAGATCGTAGTAAACCGGATTCACGCTTCTCTGAATGAGTGGAATCGGTCGAGCAATCTTGATGACTTTACGGTGAGCCTCAGTATCGGCATGACGGAATTTACCGACGGCCAGACGCTTGACGAGATGCTTGATCTCGCCGACCGGAACATGTACGAAGAAAAATCCCAACGCGCGCCATTGTCTGCACCCGGGCACGGGACACTGGCGGCCAGTGCGTCGCTATCTCAATCGGGGCCCAAGTCCTAAATGGCGGGCCGATTTGAGTTCGATCCAGTGAACAAAATCCTGCTGTTCCGATCTGAGGGGGAACGAACGAGATTTTAGGCACCTTGATGTGCGGATTCTCAACCCTTTCAAGACTCGCAGCTAATCCTCCCCAATCCCTCAGTGTGACCGGTCTTAACTCACTGACAAATCAACGAGCCTTGCGACCACCTGTGCGAAAAGTGTGCGGCATGGCAGAGATGGTAAGCTGGACCCGCGGTTCTGGCGTGCATCAGACGGATTTCCTATCACTCCAATTATGAAGAAGCTTTCGGCACAGCCGGCAACGGTTCGCCCGCCAGCCGTTTCCCGACCAAGCCCGCTAGAAAGTCCGCAAAGGGACCTATGTCTTCTCCAACGCTCGCTTTTTCGAGGGCGTTCACATAGGTATTGCGGTCGCCGACGGGGATGACGGTCCACGGGTATCCGCCCGCCGCCATCATCACGTTCATGAGAAAACGCCCGACGCGGCCGTTTCCGTCCATATAAGGATGGATGTAGACCAACACACAATGCCCGAGCACCACGCGCACGGCCGGATCGGTTTCTCCGCGCAAGAGATCGAAAAAGGCCGGCATGGCATCCCGCACCGCCTCGCGGTTCAGCGGTACATGCATGGACTTCCGAATATAAACCTGGGCGTTGCGATAACCGGCGAGGTCGGCGGGTTTCAGCAGACCGGCCGTGACACTCGGCGCAAACAGTTCCCGATACCACGTCCCGTGATCTTCGTCTGCGACGAGACCCGGATTCTCGCGGTGCAGAACCCTGCGGACGCTATTCTGTACCGCCTGATAGGCCTGCCAGTAGCCGCGCGCCGCCATGGCGTTCCGCTGCTCCCGGTCGCCTTCATTGCTTTCGGGATTCCATGTGCCACTGCGGACGCGTTCAATCAGCTCGCGCGTAACGCGATAGCCCTCGATCGACAGGGAATGATAAGCATCCGTGACGTAGGCATCGTTGACGCGCTTCATGTATGCCTCGATATTGCGCGGCAGACCCGGCGCTTTCGGGAAACGCCCAATGACCGGTTCCCGCATCTTCTGCCACAGCAACCGTATCCTGTTCACATAGGGTGAAGTTTCGCGGGTCCGGATGACCAGAGACGGTCTGTCCGTGAAGAGATCGTTTTCCCGCACATCGTATCCGGCCGCGGACATCGTCCTCACAATATCATCCGCTATGCGGTCGCGCCCAATGTTGCGGAAGGCGCCCGCCAGACGGCCTGCAATCACGGTGTGACCGCCCTCCAGGAGCCGGGCAAGAAGGCCTGAGGCATCGCGGATCATCGGCAGCACAGAACGGACATCCGTCGAATGGCTGGGAAAATAATTAGGAGAGCACACGATCAGCGCGGATTCCAACGAGAAAATACGCAGCCGCTCTTTTTCCTCGCGGTCTCCGGCGGCAGGCAGTGCGGCGCGAAGATCCAGCAGGGATGTGCCGTGCGGGAGTTTGGTGATTTTGTTGCGCGCTCGCGGCGACCTCACCATGAGCTGTCGAGGCACCGTCCAGTTACCTGCGTGCAGAGACACGGACTGTTCGGGCGAGAGGCACCACTCCGTGCCAAAACGCTCTTCCAGATAGGCAGCGCAAAAGCGCCAGAACGAGGCATACCAGGCCGTGCTTTCGCCCCTCACTTCCTCCGGGCGGCTCGGGATATACCAGCCTTTTATGACCTCCTGGAGAAAACCATTGGCCAGGAGGCGCTCCCGGTGCGTACGGGACAAATCCCGTGCGCGGATGGCGGCTGCACCGCTGGAAGTCTGGAGCTTCTCCAGAATTTCCAGAGACTGTGCGAGTTTTTCTGGCGGTGTAGCCATCGGAGGTTCCTCAGGTTAGCTTTTTGTGCCGTGCAATAATTAGCTTATTACGTTGTACCATTATTAGCTTATTATGTCTAGCGAATATTGGCTTTCCCTGCGAGTGATCGGTGTGGATCGGGGCGTACCGAGCGGGCGTCGACGGCGGTCGTCGTCTGATCGGCCATCTGAGCCTTTGCTGGCGGCCTCTCGGGACCTTCGACGCGAAACCCCATCATCAATGGCCTGTTGCGGCGGATACCCGGACTCCGAGCCTGCGACGTGAACCTTTCCGGGCATCCTTTCCGGGCACCTGAACAGGCCGTCTTTGGGATGCTAAAATATACTACGATTGCTTTCGTGTTATATTCGCCTTAAATATTTGTCACTTTACATGTGTGGCAAAACGCTGTACATTACGTGACAGGAGATATCAAGATGGCTCAAGCAGCATACGCGGAGAAAAGGAGCGAAAGACTCGATGCTCGGGTGAGTCACAAGGAAAAAGAACTCATTGAGACAGCGGCTAGTCTTCGTGGGGTTTCTATTACGGATTTCTTGCGAACAACTGTGACCGATGCTGCCAATCGAATCATCCGCGAGAGTGAGGTTCTGACTCTTGCAGAGCGTTCCAGGAAGATCTTTGTCGAAACGCTGTTAAACCCTCCTAAACCGAACGATGCGGCCATCGCCGCCGTGCGGCGATTCAGGCAAGAGGTCGGCTGATTGTCAGAAGTGTCTTCAGCTAAGTTTCTGATTGAGCCGCTCGATAAGAAGAAGCATGATCGGGCGGCTTTTTCATGCGAACACGAAGCTCTCACCGCATATATCAAGCAACAAGCTGGTCAGGATATTAAGAGGCACGTTGCGGCAGTGTTTGTTCTCACCCGAGATGGCAAGACAATCGCCGGATACTACACACTTTCGCAATATGCGGTTGATGCGGGCAGTCTACCGGAGGAGCTTCGTCTTCCGAAGTATAAAGAACTTCCAGCAACTCTACTTGGGCGCTTGGCACGAAGCCTCGTGTTCAAGGGGAAAAGTGTCGGGGAACTTCTCCTTATGCACGCGCTAAAACAGGCCCTCGATCAAAGCAAGATAATTGCTTCAACGGCCGTGGTTACGGATGCAAAAGATGAGCGGGCCAAGAATTTCTACAAGAAGTACGGTTTCGTGGAACTCCCGGATCATCCCAACCGTCTTTTCCTCCCGATGAAAACGATAGAGCAGATGTTCACGATCGGGGATGATGTACCTGTCACCTGATGGTTTTTGCAATAGGGAAATCTGCGCAGAAATAAACTAGCCGCCTGGCTCAGCAAGCGAGGCTTTTGGCTCGAACCCTGTTCCGAGCACAAGGGCAAGTATTGTTTTCACGAGTGTTCTATTTGGCCCAAGGGACGGTACTTTGATGCTGAAAATGTCGTTCACCATCGGAAGTCGACTCGCGAGCGACCAAACGCGGCCGGAACGATCCCCAGGCGCTATGATATCAACGGATACCTGTTAGCTACCTTCCCTGAAGTCACACCCCCGACAGCTGCAGAATTGCTGCCAGCGACGCTTTGGATTGAAGACCAGTTCGGCAACGCATATCCGTTCCGTTTGCTCCTCAAAAACAAGAAGACTGACGCCCTCCCCGAGACTTCGCAGTGACCAGAGGACTCAAGGTTCTTCCACGCAAAAACATCTCAATGGCCTGACTGCCACGGCGGATAGCCGGACTCCGAGCCTGTGGTGTGGACCTTCCGCAGATCGGGCACTGAGGGCTGTGTTTGGGAAGCTACAGCGGATACGATTACTTTCATGTTTTTTCGCCTTTAGTATTTGCGAGTGCTTTAGGTGCCTCTTCGGTCGGCAGGAGAGTTCACGGACCGAACTTTTTCTCTGCCAACACTTAAGAGTAACGCGCTCCCGGCTCGCTCGGCGGAGACGTGTGCCAGCCAAAAATGCTGCATTTTACTCTGGTTGGGGCCGGATTGGGTCTGAGTCCGCCGGCTGGGCACGGGAGGTACCTAGTTCCTACCGGGATTACTTCGGTAATCTGGGCTTCTTTTGCGCTATTTTCCGTGATATAACGCCGATAGCTGCTCGTCAGCCTTTGGGCTGGAATTCCGCGGTTTCTGGCTTGGTTTTCTGGCTTGGTTTTCTGCGTTTAGATTGAGCGCAGAGCGACGGTAGAGGAGGAGTCGTGTCCGAAGCGCGTACCGGAAAAAGGTTTCCGCTGCATTTGCCGATCAAGATTCATAGGGAAGATACTGTGGGTGACACACACACCGGCATGACGGGCGATCTGAGTGCCGCTGGCGTGTACATCCGCGCCAATGCTGCGCTCGAGGTCGGCTCGCCCGTAGAGTTTGAGATCACCCTGCCGCCGGAAGTCACGGGCGGCAAGGAGGATGTTGTGATTCAGTGCCGCGGCCGCGTCGTGCGGACCGATGAACCCAATGCCAGCGCCGAGTCCGGGTACAACCGGGGCGTCGCTTGCGTAATCGATTCTTACGAATTCGTTCGCAACAGTTAACCGGGAGCGGGATCCATGCTGAAACTTATTCTGGCCGACAATCAGGCGATTTTCCGCGCTGGCATTGCCAAGGTACTGGCCGTAGAAGACGAAATGCGCATTGTGGCCCAGGCCCAAACTGCCGAGCAGATGTTCATGGCGCTCGACAAGTTTCGCGCTGCGGTGCTCATCATTGCCGGAGGTTTTCACTCCGACTTCAACTCCGTCCTCTCGGCTGCCAACAAGAACAAGACCCGCGTTGTCGTCCTCGCCGACACCGGCGAGAGCGCGCAGCGCTACATGGCGGCGGGCGCCCACGGCGTGGTCTATCGCAACGTGACCAGCCCGGCGCTGGTCGACTGTGTCCGCAAAATCGCCCGTGGCGAAAACTGGGTGCAAGACATGGCGGTGCCAAGCGAGCTCACCGAAAACGATATGGTCGGGCTGCGCGTCCGCGACCGCTTGACGGCCAAGGAACTGCGCATCGTGGCGCTGATCGTCCAGGGCTACAAGAACAAGGAAATCGCGACCCAACTGGGCACCACCGAGCAGGTGATCAAGAACTACCTGCGCAACGTCTACGACAAGATCGGCGTCTCCGACCGGTTGGAACTGGCGCTGTTCACCATTCACCACCGCATATTGAACGAAGCCGCGGCCGCTACCGCAGCAGCAGCGGTGCCGCAACCGTCGCACAGCGCGGGAATAAGCAACTAAAGCATGTTTAGCGGAATGATAAAAGGCCGCCCTAGGGCGGCCTTTTCGTGCTCGGGGCCCCGACGTTTCGTGTGGGGGCGGGCGCCCATCCAAGCCGAGCGCAGCTCGACAACAGCTCGCGGTCAGCAAACTACTCGTTGTCTTTTGACCCGAGGCCCGCGCGGGCCAGTGACCTACGCAGCGACCGTTCTCCGTGCGCTCCACGTTGCGTATCGACAATCTTGCCTTCGCGATCGACGACGACGTAAATGGGATAACGGTTGGCGGCATACATGGCGGCCAGATTGGTATCTCCGGTCATCACGATGCGACATCTGCGGGGATGACCTTTCAAATATTGCTGCACAACCTTCTTGGACTCCCCTACGTCAACCGCGAGCACGACCAGTCCTTTGTCGGCAAATTCCGTGGTGAGGTTATTCACCAGCGATTCCTCGCTTTTACAGTACGGGCACCACGTGGTCCAGAACTGGAATAGAACCACTTTCCCTTTTGTCGAATCGTTGGTGAACTGTTCGCCGTCGAGCGTCTTGGCGTGGAAACGAGGGGCCGTCTCGCGATCGTCGTCGCCATCGTTATCGCGATTTTGAGTCGCTGCCGATCCAACGAAAGCGAACACCGTCAGCATTGCCGCCCACGCCAGGCAAACAGGCAATACGTGTTTCTTCGGCATGGCCGAGACTATAGCACGATTTGAAACCGGAACTCCCGTAGAGACGACGGCTTGCCGCGTCTCCTGCCGCCAAGCGAAACGGGGCAACCCCCGGCTCTACCCGATCTTCTCGCCCACGCTCTTGGCTTGCGTGAACAGATATAGATAGTCCGGTCCTCCCGATTTCGAATCGGTGCCCGACATATTAAAGCCGCCGAAGGGGTGCGCGCCCACCATCGCTCCCGTGCACTTGCGGTTCAGATAAAGGTTGCCCACGTGGAACTCGCGCACGGCGCGATCCAGTTTCTCGCGCGAACTCGAGTAAACGGCGCCCGTCAGGCCGAACTCGGTGTCGTTGGCGATGTCCAGCGCGTGGTCGAAGTTGCGCGACTTGATCACCACCAGCACCGGCCCAAAGATCTCTTCCTGCTCCAGCGTCGACTTCGCCGCGATGTCGGCAATCACCGTCGGCTGAATGAAGTAGCCGTCGCCAGCGCTGCTGTCGCGCCCGCCGCCGGTGATCAGTCGCCCTTCCTTTTTGCCGATCTCGATATAGCGCAGAATGTCGTTCATCGAACCTTCGTTGATGACCGCAGCCATATTCGGGTTCATCGTGGGATCGCCGACGGTAATGCGCTCGGCGCGGGATCTCAGTCTCTCGAGAAACTTGTCATAGACGCGCTCGTCGACGATGGCGCGCGAGCAGGCCGAGCACTTCTGGCCTTGAAAGCCGAAAGCTGACGAAGCTACGCCTTCGACGGCGGAGTCGATATCGGCGTCGGCATCGACGATGATGGCGT
>Ga0187867_10000827_pt1 | contig 27193 bp, 16 predicted proteins | sample June2016WEW_13_1_FD_132976 | JGI IMG/M metagenome (GOLD analysis project Ga0187867, IMG submission 132976) | Peatland microbial communities from SPRUCE experiment site at the Marcell Experimental Forest, Minnesota, USA - June2016WEW_13_10 | ecosystem: Environmental > Terrestrial > Soil >... | reverse complement strand
TGTCGCACCCGTCGGGCCGGTTGTACCCGTAGTGCCCGCCGCGCCAGTTGTGCCGGTGGCGATAGTCACACCCATTGTGCCCGCCGCGCCGGTCGCACCCGTGGCGCCGGTTCTTAGCAATCCGAGCACCACTACGCCAACCGTATCTGCCAGCGTCTCGACTTCGACCGGCGGCACGCCGGCGGCTGGCGGGAAATCCATCGCCAAGCACAAGCCAAACGTGGTTGGGCCGACCAAGGCAAACAGTGCTCCAGTTCTGCCGGATTCCCGGGCGGCCAGCGTGCCGGTTGCGACACCGCTCGTCAGCAATCCAACGCCGGCCGCCGGCATTGACGATGACTTTTTTGATTTGAAACGCTCGCGCCATCAACATGCTAAATGATGCCCTCATCGGACCAACCGGTATGATGCCGGCGGGAAATATCGGAGCGTGAGCCGTGAAGGCTGTTTTCGCGGGTGACGGACCGTTGCGCATGCCGGGAATCAGGCTCGACAAATGAATACATCGATGAAATCAAAGGGATCGGCCGCTCGGCCGTATGTTCTGCATGAGGCGAATCTTCTTCAGGCGCGTGAGCTGCGGCCGAACGTCGCCGTGCTGCCCTGGGGGGCAACCGAGGCGCACAACTATCATCTTCCGCATGGGACCGATGTCATCGAGGCCAACGCCCTGGGCGAAGCCGCCGTCGAACAGGCCAATCACAGCGGCGCGCGCTGCGTGCTGCTGCCCTGCGTGCCGTTTGGAATCGACAACGCCCAGCTCACCCAGGTCGCCACCATCACCATGCGATCGGCCACTCAGCACGCGGTGCTGTTCGACGTCGCGGACAGCCTGGTTCGCCAGGGGATCGACCGCCTGGTCATCCTGAATTTTCACGGCGGCAACGAGTTCAAGGCCATGATCCGCGACGTCATGCTGGCGCTGCCGATTTTCATCGTCCAGGTTCACGGCTACGCAATCGCTCCCAAGGCGAAGGACCTGTTGAAAGAGCCGCAGGGGGACCACGCCGGCGAACTCGAGACCAGTCTGCTGCTGCATCTGGCTCCCCAGTGGGTGGCTCCGCTGGAAACCGCCGGCGACGGCGCCACCACGCCCAGCAAATTACCCGCCGTGACCAACACTCCCGGAGTATGGGCCCCGCGCGATTGGGCGGCGTTGACCGAAAGCACCGGCGTCGGCGATCCGCGAGCGGCCACGGCGGAGAAAGGCCGCCGCGTCTTCGAAATGCTGGTGCAGGCGCTGGTCCCAGTGTTGGAACAACTTTCGGCCGCAACGATCGGCGACTTCCCCTTCGTCATCCGTTCGTCGTTGCCGTTGGAGATTATTTGATCTGTTCGCCCTGCCAATCAAATACGGCGGTCAGGAATTCGTTGTCGCGGCGACAGAGCGAGTCGTAAACTTCCTGAGCCTGGGCGGGCCGGAAAATCCGATACATCCCGTCAACGCTGACGCGCCGCTCGGCCAGCCAATCCATGGCGGCGGCGAAGTTGCCGTAAACGGAGCCGGACCTGAACTCGGTCGTCCGCCGCGGAAGTTCCCATTCCCATCCGCTCCGCAGCGTTACATGGCGGTGAAATATGGCGTGGACGACGTCAAACGCACGGACATCGGTGCGCTTTCTCCATGGAACGCCGACCAGCACGACTTCGCCGCCTTTGGCGACGACGCGGCAGCAATCGAGCATCGTTTGCTCGTTGCCGGAACACTCGATCGCCAGGGAGATGGAGTCGATCAAGTCCTTTTCGCCGGAGACGGCGGCGCGGACATCGGCGATACCGGCGCGGCTTGCGAATTGGCGTCTGCGATCCAGCGCGTCCACCGCGGTGACGCGATATCCGGCGGCGCGAAACATTTGTGCCGCCAAATTGCCGACCAGGCCAAGCCCGGCAATCAGGACGCGATCGGGAGGCCGGGCGGCGGTGGTCGTGAGCGTGGTCCAACTGACGGACATCATTCGAGCGAACGTGGCCGTGATCGGCGACAGGTCTGGCGGGAGCGGCACGACTTCCTCGCGAGCCATCCGCTGCCAGGCGGCGTGCGGCCCCATCGCCAACACGTGTTGACCCGAACGCAGATCGGTAACGGCGCTGCCGACGTTTGTCACCTCAAAGACTGCGGCGTAGCCTCCCACCCATGGCGCGGTCCGTTCGACATCGAAGTTGCCGTTGATCTCCGTACCGGCGCTGACCAACGTGGCAATCGTTCTGCCCGCGACTTCGCCAGGCTTTAGCGGAGAAGCGTTCATGGGCCAATCCATCAATTCGACGATCCGCCGGCGGACGTGGGCCACGGCTTTCGTGCTTGGGGGTAACGCGTTCATCGCAGGATTGTCCCGGTTTCGGCGGCCACTTTGCGAATGTAATTTGCCCCGGCCTGATACTCCTCGGCCATGCCCAGGTGCTCCAACAGCACCGGCGTATCGGGCGGCAGTTTGGCCAGCTCCTTCAAAAATACGTGAAAATCCAGCACGCCCTCGCCCGGACAGCAGTGATCCAGATGCACGATCAATTCCTGAGTGAGCCGGATGTCCTTGGCGTGGCAGCATCGGATGTGCGGGCCGAGCTTGGCGAAACATTCGCGAAGAAAATCGCCCGTGTGATAGGCCCGCCGGGGGCAATTGATCATGTTGACCGCATCGAGATCGACGGCGAAACCCTTTCGGTCAATGGCTTTCATCAGAGCCAGATAGCTGTCCGGCGAATCCGGCAGGCCCCACGGCATCGGTTCCAGTGCGTAAAAAGTGCGCGTGGGTTTGACGGCGTCGAGGATCTTTCGGACGGTTTCGACGATCAGGTCGAAGGTCTCGGACGAATCGTTTGCGGGATCGGGACCGTTCCACTGCTGGCCGCGCGACCCGGAAATGTTCACGCAACACCTGGCGTCCATCTCCTCGGCCAGGGCAAGCCGGCGCTGACACGAGGTGATGGTTTTAGCCCGTTCGGCGGAATCCGTGCAGATCGGATTGCTCCAAGCCCCGACCTCGGCGATGACGATGTTCGCGCGCTGGGCCGCCCGGCGGTACTCGACCTTGTCGCTTTGCGGAGAATCCGGCCCGACGGGGCAGGCGGCGGCGGAATAGCCCAACTCTCGCAAGGCCGCCACCCACCCGTCCGGGGTTTGAGTCGGAACCAAAATGGGGCCGCCCAATCGCATGATTTCCGTTCCTCTTTATGCGGACTTGACCAACCCGTCCGCAGGCTCAGCATCGGCGTCGCTCGGCGCCGGCACGCGGCCGTCATCCTCAGGATTGCGTTGAAGAGTTCTCAAGCGGCGGAACAGGCGGCGGAGATCGCGCACGCCGCCCAGCGTGAACCAGATGCTGGTGATCGTGCCCAAAACGATGGGCAGCAGAATTCCCGCGTAAAACCAATAGTTGGACCACCACTGATCCGGCCAAATGTGAAAGATGTTCCAGAGGCTGATGACCACGAACACCAGGAACCAACTCATGGTATAGCAAAACAACGTGATGGTGAGAGCCTTGTCCCCCTTGGTAAAATGCTCGTCAATGCCCATCAGGGCCTTCATGGTTCGGGGTGGAGGTTCGGGGAGGGGAGCGGGATTGCCGTCATCATCCACAGCGTACTGCCCGCGATGGAGCATGCGCGCGAGATTAAAATTCTTCCGGCACGTCAGCAGAGATACCACGACGTACAAAGAGATGGCCGTCAGCATGGAGATGAAGTTCACGTACTGGCCATTGATCGGGAATTTGTGCGCGTGCCGCATCAGGTACGCACTTTCCGGAAACCAATGGAGCAGATGCGGTTGGAGGTCGACCCAGTAATGGTCCAGATAAATGCCGCCGACGGCGATGAATCCGCCGATGGTCAGGGCGGTCCACGCCGCGGCGGTCGTCCCTTTCTTCCAGTAAAGTCCGCCGATGATGACGGACCCCGCCCCGCCCAGGAAGATCGCCCCAGTCACGGCAAAATACATTCGGATATAACTCACCTGGTGATAGAAGAGGCTCCAACAGAACCCAAAAATCGTCACGCCGGTAATGCACAGCCGCAATAGCAGCATGTGTGCTTTGGGAGAAAACGGCTCTTTCCGGAAGGGCATGATTACGTCCTGGGCGAGGATGCTCCCCCAGGAGTGCAGGTACGAAACATTGTTGGTGTAAGCCAGGAAGAACATCAGCGAGGCAAAAATGCCCTTGATGCCGATGGGCAGAAATCGGGCCAGGGCAACGGATACGCGCATCTGAGTTTGCAGATACAGGGCCTCTTCATGGTTCGCGCCGTGAATCTGCGCCAGAAGCTGGTTCACGTCGGCGGCGCCGCGGAAGAAATCGTGGTTGGTCATGTAGGTGAGGGCGCAAATCGCCAGCAGCATTTGCATCACCTCGAAGACCAGCCCGCGCCAACTGCCCAGGATGCCGCCCATCTTCTGTTCGTGCGCGCTGGCGGCCGAGGCGTTGAACGCCTGCGTGCCCTGCCACGCCATCACCGTGTAAACGCCCGTGAAAATGCCGATCAATTCAAACCAGATGTTGAAATCCGCGACCCCGAACGATCTGAACGGGTTAATCAAGGATTGATCTTTTGGGAAGCTCATCAGCGCGCTGGAAATCTGGCGCCAACTGAACATATACAGCAGGGCAAGCGCCACCACGAGGTACATGGCGTAGGAGAACAGGCCTTGCACGCAGTCCATGACCATGATGGTCAACTGGCCGCCGAGGAGAACGAAAAATAGCGAACTGCCCAGGAAGAAGGCCATGACGATGGCGAAAGTAGGAATGGCCAGGCCCGCAACGTGGATGGTTTCCGGCAGGCCGCAGAAATAGACGAAGAAGCGAGCGCCGATCGCGGGGAAAATTCCATAATTGATGATGCCCGCGCCGGCTGCGAGTACGCCCGCATAGATGCGAAACCTGCGGCTATATCGCATCTCAAGGAACTGCGCCAGAGTCAGCGCGCGAGTCTCCCGGTAGCGGTAGATGACAAACCCGGTGATGGTCAACAGCACCCCGACCGGATAGCCGAGCATAGGCCACCAGGAGATGGCGAAACCCGCCTGGTAGTAGCGCTCGAATGCCGCCACCACGGATACCACGCCCATCCCGGCCATGCCGGTGGCCGTGCAGACCAGATATCGCCCCGCCACCCGCCCGGCCGACAGGAAGTCGCTCACGCCCTTCATGTATTTGTTGGTTTTGTAGGCGATGATGCAGACCACCAGCATCGGCAGCAGCATGATGGCCCAGTCGATCCGACTCATGAATGCCCTTCCGACTTAGCGTGGCGGAATTTGCAGAGTAAGCATGATCTGCCGGTAATCGTGCCGCTCGACGGGCACCTCGATTGTTCCATCCTGCGACAATCCCAACGTCTCGCCCGTCTCGGCATCCACGGCCGTGATCTCGCCGGGTTCCGTCCAGGCGAATTTTGCCTTGTCCACTCGCACCGTCGCGGTGGCCGCATCGCCGGTGTTCACCACGGCGATCAGGACCGCGCTCGGCCTCCGCCATGCCGAAGCGTACATGCCCGAGCCTTGGCACGATAGTCCGCTGGACTTGTCCCAATATGGAACGAAGGTGACATCGTCGGCTTCGATTCCGAAGCGGTCGCGGCCGCGCCACACTTCCTGGTTCTGACCGTTGGGGTTGGCGCCCGGCAGAACGTCGTTCAGGATCGACATGGCGGTATAAGCCCGCGTTACACGGTGAAGGTCGGCCGGATTCCATGCCCCTTGATATTCCTCCAGAAACGTCACGGCCACCCCCAACGGCCGCGGGTAGTCCAGGCGAATGCGCTCCGGCGACCAGAAGTCCATAAAATCCTTGCCCATGTTGGCGAAGGTGACGTGATCCTCGCCGTCCAACGCCAGGTCGGCCGCCCCCACCCAGGGAATAATCATGTGATGGGTCATGTGCAAGACGAACTTGCCGGTCTTTCCATTTTCCGCGAACACGGCCCGGACGCGAAGGAAAAACTCCCGCGTGGCGAACATCTGGTACGCCGGTTGGATTCGGCCGTCGGGCAAACGATAGCCGCGGCCCGCGTCGATGTTGTCGCAGGCGACCGGCCGAACGTTGTCGACATACCAGCCGTCAATGCCGCTCTCCTTGCACCACCGTCCCAGATTCCACACGATGAAATCGCTCAGCGATTTGCAATAGGCCTGCGAGTCGCTGACGCGGGCGTTCCATTCATCTCCGAAGTACTCCACCGCCGGGGCGAATTTGGGCGGCTGCTTGTCGATCCCGTTGTTCTCAAAATAGGGAACGGCATTGGGGTGATACTTGTCGATGCCGAAGTTGAACATCGACGTTTCGCGGTGGCGGTCATCGACCATCTTTTTGCAAGCCGCCGGATCGAGCGTGAACGGAAGCGCGTTCCAGATCAGATCGCCCCCTCGGGGTTGCACGAAACACCAATCCCGGAAGGAATCGGCGGTGGACCAGGTATCCATGCGCCACCCCGGGCGAATCGGCTTGACCGGAGTGGCCTGAAAAGCAAACGTGATCGTGCGAGGCCGGTCGATCGTGACCCGCGAACTGATGAGGTTCAGCACCAGGTCAATGCTGTCGGGCTTATCCCGTCGAATTTCAATGGCAGGCACCGCGTTGTTCGGCGTCCATCCCTCGTCGCTGTCGGCGAACCAGCACAGGCCGCCGGAATCGTTGCCGATCCAAACATAGGGGATGAACGAGCCGACCAACATCGGCTGTCCGTCAACCTCCTGTGAATTCCACAGGGAACCGGTTTTGTCCTCCGGTAGATAACCGTATGAAAAACCGTAGCGGATTCCCTCGCCGCACGCATGGAAATACCGGGCGAACCGCGGCTCGATCGGCACCACCACCTTGAGCGAACGCACCGTCGCCGGCGTTTGCGCCGAAAGGGTCAGTTGAACCTTGTACATGCCGTCGAACTCGGCCGTGACGCGGCTGGCGACGTCGATCCCGGCCAGCTCGCCCCTGACGCCGACGACGACGCGGTGATCCGTATCGCTTACAGTTTGCGGTTGCGCGGGCGAAGAGGTGACGGCGGCATTATCGGTTTGGGCAATCAGCAACGCCGGGCCGGCCAGAATGTCCTCGCCCTGTGTCGTCACCTGCGCCGGCAAACCGGACGACCCGATCCGCATCGTCCGACCCCACACGCCGATGCGATCGCCGACGTGCCGAACGGGCGTCCACGGCGCGATGACTTTTTCGATATTGCCGGCTTCGGTATTCCACCACGGAAACTCCCTGCCCGGGTCCTTTTTGACGAAGGAGGTTTCCTTTTGCAGGATTTGGCGGCCGTCGGCGTCGAAGCAGGTGAGCCGCGCAATGTAATTGCCCGGCTGGCAGTCGCCCAAGTGCATCAATCCATGCACGTAGGCCAGATCGTCCAGTTGAAGGTCTTTTTGGGCCAGTTGCCTGCCCTGGGAATCGAGCACCTCGGCGAAAAAGCGATGAATGGCGGCGCGGTTGTTGTAATTAATGAAATCGCCCTCGACCCGGACATAGTTTTTGACCGGATTGAAAGTCAACGTCAGATCGGCCTGATCGGCGCTGTCGTGGATGGGCTGAGCCAGAGCCGCGAAATCGCCGAAGGCGCGACGGGACGACCAATCGAGATATTCGGTCGCGCCATCGGCGCTGGAGACCCGGATGCGAAAATAGCCGTCGCCGGGAGTATCCAGGTCCAATCCGGGATCGACGAAGGCGAGTTGGCCGGGAGTTAGATGGAGTTCGCCCGTCTTCCTCGTCCCGCCGTCGCTCTCGAAAGTCCATTTCAGCGTTCGATCGCCGGGGGCGAACGCCGCCAGATTCAATCCGAACGTCTTGGCGCGAACGTCTGAAACATCCAGCAGTTGCACGGCAGGCGCCGTTTTGGAAAGAACAAAGCGGCAATGCGTGTCGGGGGCGCTGAAACTCCCGCTGCCGCCGACGGAATTCTGTTCCCACGGCCGCTTGAAGTTCCGCACGAACAGTCCCTGCAATTTGACGCCGTCGGCAAACGGTTCGTTGCAATAAACGCTCTGGCGAGGGATGGCGACCTCCATCTCCCAGAACTTTCCATCCGGCGTGATGCGGTTCACGGGCTTCCAGCCCGATTCCCATCCCGGACGGGAGTTGCCGACCGTCGGCTCGAACATCACGTCATATTTCGATCCGGCCGCGTTGCCCAGGTATTGAAAGAAAACCTGCTCGCCGCCGGGGCTGGTGGCGTTGGCGTTCAACCAGATTTCGTAGCTGTCGTCAAAGACGGTCTTGTTGTTGTCGCGTCCGACCTGGCGGTTGGCCTGGATCACCCGCTCGCCCGGCCGCAACGGCGACCGCATCGCCAGATAGAGGTGGTCCTCATCCCACATCAGCCAGAATCGGGTCTGGCGCGTGCTGATAGCGCCTTCGGTGGTTTGCAGCGCATTGATGCTCAGCGCGCGTTGCCACTGGTTATCGTCAATCACGCCGTTAATCGTGGGAGGATTGGCTGTGTATGGGACGGCGAACAAGGGCGACTTATAATCGCCGCGGACGCCAGCCCCCGCCACGTTTCCGCAGGCGATAATGAGACCGGCCGCCAGAAACAGGCGAAAAGGGGACATTGCACGGGTTCCCGAAAAGGTGACAACTGTCATCAGCAGTCTAATACAGTTGGTTCACATAGGGCCAGAAACTGTCCCAATCTAACAGGTTGGCCTCGAAGCCCGGGTTGTATGGGTCGTACGGCCAACCGGGTTTAGACTGGGCCTTGACAGGGCTATTTGTGATGTCTACGAGCCCCATGCCCAGGCCCGTTGCGAGATGGCTCGGACGTGGAGTCCAACGAACCGACCCGTCGAAGTAGAGGACATTCACGCCCGTATTGTTATGTGGTGCCCCAAGCGTAAAGGGTTCCGGGTTGCCCGCTTCGGTCTGGTGAGGATCTTGTATATAGCACGCGGCAATCGCCTGCCACCGTAGCTTGTTCATGCTAAGAAGATCGGCGACCCCGTGGCCCTTTCCGTCATTTCCGCTGAGATCAATAGTCGGCTGGCCTGGGCCCAAACTCCAAGGCAGAGAATACGGTATCGGAAACTGCTGTCGAAGCTTATAGGCAAACACGAAGGGACCCGCGGCGGCATTGGAGCTGCTGCCCGACTTGGGCACGAAATAGCTGTAGGTGCAAAACCGTCCAAGGTTGTAACGCTGAATCAAGTCGGAGTTGACGCCGATGCCCGGACAAGTCAAGTAGGTCCGCGTTGAGAGGTAAGTTTGGGTCGGCTGATTGACCGTGGTACCGTCCAACGAATTATAAAGAGTCCAATCCCCCAGCAACATACCAAATCGTTCGGGAGTAGTATTATCTGAAGCGTTGTAGAGTGAATTCCCGAACCAATACGAACTCTGGGGAAAATACTGCCTGTTGTCGTTGGCGTACATCAACATCGACAATCCGAGTTGCCTGAGGTTGCTGGCGCACTGAACCTGAGTGGCCTGCTGGCGGGCCTTGCTGAGGGCCGGCAGGAGTATCGCGATAAGAATCGCAATAATCCCAATAACGACTAGAAGTTCCACCAAGGTGAAACCCCCGGTGCGTCGCGTTATTTGCGACCCGCTCACGGCAACCTCCGTTCGCGTTCTCAATGATCCGCAGCGCGTCCCGCGGCCAACCGCAAATCCGCTTGCGGCGGATCAGGTCGCGGCCTTGGCCGTCGGTTCGAGAACGGCGCTGATCCGAGTGACCTTCGGCGCCCGTTGACCCTGACGCTGCATGTCTATCACATTGACCGCCGTCTCCATGATTTGGCGCGTGTCGAAACCCACCCGCTGCATTGGCAGCACCGAGGGCGCCAGCCAGGGGAAATTGCAATGCGCGACGACTTCCACGTCGCGCGGCACGTTCACTCCCGCCATCACCAGGCCCGACGAAGCGCCCTCGGCAAGATTGTCATCCACGATGAACAGCCCGTCGGGATGGTCCTTTTCCGAACTCATCAGCATCAAGACGCTGTTTCGCACGGCGTCGGGAATGTCGTGCGGAACGATCTGTTGCCAGCGATCGTACGTGGTGATTCCCCGGGCCTGCATCGCATGCCGGAGATAATCGCCGACCTCGGAATAAACTCCCACGGTGATCAGCGTCGCCACGCGCAGGCGGCCGCGCTGAACGAGCGTGTCCAACGCAAGGTCGATCATTCCGGTCATGTCCGGAAAGACGATCGGGCAGCCGAGGGATTCGACCTTTCGGCTCATGACGGCGCACCGATAGATTCCCGCCTCGTCCAGCAGCGGGGTGTCCCGGAATGTATCGCCGTCGATAATCAGCAATCCGGCCATCTGATGGGAGCGCACCAGCGCCAGCAACTCGCGCGAGGCCTCATTGTCCTCGTGGCCGGTAATGCCGTTGAAAATCGTGACCTTGCGATCGCCCGTGCGCCGCAGCCGATGCGCCTGTGCCTCAAGCATCTGGTGATATCGGGATCGCCCCACCTGCTGCTCGTCGCGAAAAACAACGCCGTAGCTGTAAAGATGGGGAGGATGCGCTGCCACAAAAGTCCCGTTCCGGCCTTGAGTGCAAATGAAGCCTTCCCTGATCAGTCGATCCAAGGCTCGCTGGATCGTGACGCCGCTGACGCGGAACTGATCGACCAACTGCACCTGGGTCGGCAATCGGCCCCCGGGAGGAAATCTTCCCTCGATGATTTCCTTCCGAAGATGCTCGGAAATCAGGGCTTGCTTGGGGATGCTCGGAGACGATGTTTGTTCAGCATCGGTCATAATTTGCGACTTTACCGCCGATCACGTGCGACTCAAATCCTCCGATTGCCTGACATCAGGCCCGCGGCAATTTGCCGTCCAAGAAGCACTGATCTCACTTCGCAATATATAGCTGTCTTTTTTGTTGTCAAGTAAAATGTATTTGCAATACTTGAATATCGTATTATAACAGTGTAATTGTTGCCTGCCGGCGTGTTCGATGGTGATTATACAGCCGGCCAATGGGCGTGCTGAAGGACCGTTTTATGGATTCCAAAATTCTCCAGGATGAAGGTTTACGCATCACCGTGGACATCGCCGGGGATGCTTGCTGGGTGAAAATGCAGGACCTGCGGTCCGGCCATGAGTGGCCGCGAGTGCCGGCATTGGCGGTGGAGGTGTACGATCGGGGTCAGCAACGCTTGGATCGACTCGTTCAATACCGGATCGACCAGGTTCAAGCCGAGCAGAATTGCATTCACATCGTGGTGGGGGACCGCACGCGCGGCATCACCGTGGGAATTTGGATGCGGCTGAACGACGGGGAGCTGTCGGTGTTGCTTTCGCCGGCGGAAGTGTATGAGTACAAGTCTACGCTCTATCGCGTTTTCGCGGTGGACGTTCTGCCCGGGCTCATGCGCGCCGATGCCAAGGGCGAGATGTTGTTGCCGATCAATACCGGCATCATTTGCCGCCCCGGCGACAAGCCGGCGCGCGAAGATCGCTTTTTGATCTATGGCGAGCAGTCGCGCTGGGAACTGCTGCCGAACTTGCCCGTCTGCGCGGTGCAAACGCCCACTGGCGGATTGATGGCGTTGGCGGTCGCGGGCGCCGCCGAAACCGAATGCCGGGTCGCCACCGACGGATTGGGCGGCGGCACCGTCGGACTGTCCTTCTTCCTTCGGGGTCACGACCCCGACCCGATCGAGCCGGCGGCGCGCGACATCCGGATCATCCCGATCCCGCCGGGAAAGGATGTCACCGTGTTCACGGCCGGCGTGCTGCGCCGACATATCATGGGCGATCTTGGCAAGCCGACCCTTCGCCAACGCGCCGATGAGTCGCCCGAGGTGGCACATTTGCTTGGCGCTTACATCATGAAGCTGTTCTACGGCGTTCAGATGCAGGGGTACGCGTTTCAGGAGCAAGATCAATCCGGAACTCCGAAATTCATGTTGACGATGACCTTTGACGAAGCGCGCGCCGGACTGAAACAGTTTCTCGATGCGGGGGTGGAAAAGGTCTATACCCAGAACGTCGGCTGGAACTATCGGGGCCACGACGGCGCCTACCCGACGCGATTTCCCATCGAGGAGCGCGTCGGCGGCGAGCGGGCCTTTCGCGAACTGATCGCCTTCGGACATAGCATCGGCTACCAGATGACCGTCCACGACAACTACCTCGACGCTTACGAGGCGTCGAAGGATTTTGACCTGGACCTGGTTATCGTCGATCGGTATGGCCAGCCGCAAGTCCGCGGATTCTGGGGCGGCGGCGCGTCGTATATCTTGTGGCCGCCAGCGTTTAGATGCCGACATTTGGAAGATCAGATGATGCAGGTCAAGGCGCTGGGCATCCGCGGCCCGTACTACCTCGACGCCATGGGTTCGCCGCTTTACGTCAACTATCATCCCAAGCATCGCGGCTCGCGCTCGGACCTGGCGCGGGGGATCGATCGGCTCCTTCTGGCGGCGAAGAAAATCTTCGGCTCGGTCGCGACGGAGTCCGGGTTTCTTTACAACTCGATTACCCCCGATCTGGTTGCCAATCCCGGCACCGATTGGCACCTCTCAAACTGCCGGCCCGACTGGCCCGTCACCGCACTGCTCGACCAGCGGGTGCCGCTTTGGAACCTGACCATGAGCGGACTGGTCGTCACCGAAAATCAGAACCTCGAATGGACCGACACCATGCGCGCCCTGCTTTACAACCAGCATCCGCGCTACGAATGGGCAACCCGCCCCGGAGTTCAGCCCGTGCTCGACCGCGTCATGATCCGGAAGATCAAGGCGCGCTATGATCTGCTCATCAAACGCTTCGGCCATTTGCGAACGCAGCAGATGACCCATTATCATCGCGAGGGCAAAGTCGAAACCACCACATTCGAAGACGGCACGCGCGTGACGGCTGACTTTGCGCACAACGAGTTGGACGTCAACGGCAAGCGCATCGAGCGCCCGGAAGGCGCGTAGAATTCACCGGCTCCTCTTCGTCTTCTGGCAATATGGAACTTTCGTATCTCGTTCGCCGAGTCCCAACGCCGACGCCCGCCGGGATCGGCCTAGACGGCCCGTTGTGGCGACAAGCCGACCAACTTGGAATTTCTCACTTTCATCCCAGCGGCAGCGATCATCGGCCGCGCACGCAAGTGCGGCTTTTGCACGACGCCGCGAGTCTATTCGTTCGTTTTGACGTCGACGATCGGTACGTGATTTCCAGGGCCACGCATTACCAGGACATGGTTTGTCTTGATAGTTGCGTGGAGTTCTTTTTTCGCCCCAAGCGACGCCTGGGATATTTCAACGTTGAGATCAACTGCGGCGGGACGCTGTTGTGGTATTACATTGAAGATCCGAGGCGGACCGAAACCGGATTCGTCAAATTCACACCCGTCAGCGCCGAAGACGCGCGGCAGGTGACGATTGACCATTCGATGCCGGCGGTCGTGTTCCCCGAGCGAACGGAGCCGACCCACTGGAGCATCGTCTGCCGGATTCCGCTGTCGGTGCTGGAGCGATATGTCGGGCCGCCGGGCGCCCGCGGCGCATGGCATTGGGACGGGAACTTCTATAAGTGCGCGGACCATAGCTCGCACCCCCATTGGGCGAGTTGGGCGCCCCTGGGCGAAACGCTGAATTTTCACGAACCGCGGTTTTTTCGCCCCATCTTCTTCGAATAAGAGGCCCATAGAAGACCCCTGTCCAGGCACCTCATATTAATCGTAAGATTATTGATTTAATAAAGTTAACGATTATTGTATCCAGATAACCCACCAAATACATCGCATCAACAATAAATCACACTACTTATATGCCGGTATTACAATGGTTTATTGTTGACATAATGTAATGTGATGATATCTTGTCAGGGTAGGAGTTGGAAAGATGTTCTTCTGCCGGGAGGGTTACCTTGGCAGCCACAGCGGAAAGCCGCCGTCTGCAACCTTCTCGGTCGACCATTCCTGATTTGTTGATTTTACGGTGTTGGCGTCTCGGCATGTTTTTCTACATCGAGGAGCGGAAATGAACCAGGCATTTCGATCCGGCCGTCATCAGAAAAATTCCAATCACAATCGAACCAGGCAACTGATCGTAATGGCCGCCGCGGCCACGGCACTGCTCGTCAAATCGGGCACGGTATCGGCGGCGGCGACATATACAGGCGGCGGTTCCGTCAGCTCTCCAACCTCCGGTGACTGGAACACCGCGGGGCACTGGTCGTCCAATAGCGTGCCCACCGGTTCGAACACCACGGAGTTGGACTTCCTCGGGGCCACCAGCTCTTACACCGCCACCGACGACATCTCCGGCGCGTTCGTCCTCAATCTGCTCAAACTTGACGCCAGCAACAGCGTCATCGCGGCCAACTCAGGCGATTCCCTCTCCTTCGCCGGAACGAATCCGTCGATCGAGCAGACCGGAAGCGGCACCTTCACGATCTCGGCGCCCATCAACCTCAGTGCCTCGACGGCAATCCAGCAAGTCAGCGGCGGCATCATCAACTTCACCGGCAATGTCACTCAAAGCGCATCCAACACCCTGTCGCTCACCAACACAACCGGCTCGGGAAGTTCCACGGTGAGCTTCAGCGGCGCCAACACCTATGCGGGCCTGACGGTCAACTCAAATGTGACGGCAGTGTCCGCCCTCACTTCCAATACCACCACGCTGGGCTCGGGAACGGTCTTTCTTAGTGGTGGAAAACTGGCACTTCAGGGTCAGCAGTCCGGCTCGAACACGCCCGTTCAGCATACCGTGGGCATTACCAGCGGCAGCTTCAATGCCGACACGATCCTCGACAACGCCGCGTCCTCAGGCACCCAATCCTCGACCGGTACGCCGACGAACACCGTCGATGGCTCTTTTCTCTATTACGAAGACGGATATCAGAGTCTATCGGCCAACGGTCTGCCCACGGGCGGCGCGGTCACTTCGGCCTCGACCGGACATGCTTTCCAATTGGCGACCGACGCCAACGGTCACTACACCATCAACAACACCTTGCAGTTCACGAGTGTCAGCGACCAATCGCTCATGCTGGCGACCCCCACTCGATTCCAAACCCTCGATTTCCTGAGCACCGCTTCAGGCGCCGCCGCGTTCACGGTCGTGCTGCACTTCTCCGACTCCACCACCGATACCCTCGGGAGCTATGGGCTCAGCAATTGGTACAGCGGCAACCCTGCCACCAACGCCGTTACCGGCCTTAACCCCCTCGTGCAAAGCAGCGGGGTGGTCTATAACTGGGGCGGGCCGTACACGATGCAGGAGAACGATCTCACGCTCTCCGCTGCCGACCAGCTCAAGACGGTCAGCAGCATCGAATTCGATGCAACCACCCTGGGCGGCGGTTCCTCGTCGGATATCTACGCGGTCAGCGGCACGCAGTTTGGGACTACCACGACCCTGAGTTCGCAAACCTACGGGAACAACGTCTCGGTGACCGCCAACTCGACCATCGACGTGAGCGTCTCGCTGGCCGCCGTCATGGGCAATCTGAGCATCGGCGGCAACAAGCTCTCGGTGACGAGTGCCAGCGCGACAACCAGCGCTTACAGTCTGACCTTGGGCACGGCGACGCTCAGCGGCAATGCCACGTTCGATGTCGCCAGCAGCGCTGGCGGGGGCGCGGGCACTCTAAGCCTGGGCGCCTTGGCCGACGGCGGAACCGCTCGCACGATCACCATCAATCCGACCGGTACGGGCACAGTGACGTTGGCCTCAGCGGCGTCCAGCCTGGTCGCCGGAACGGTGGTGAATGTTGACGGCGGCACGCTGAATTCCAACAACGCCACCGCCCTGGGCACCACGGCGACGGTGAATCTGGCCTCGCCGGGAATATTCAACGTTGGCGCAACCCAGCAAATTTCGGCCCTGACCGGCTCGTCCGGCTCAGTGGCGTTGAACAGCAATACGCTGACGATCGGCAGCACCGACAGTCTCAACTCGACGTTCGGCGGAGTGATCTCGGGCGCCGGCGCCATCAGCATCGGAAACACGGGCGTCGGCGGTGGAACAGTGACTCTCAGCGGCGCCAGCACCTATTCCGGCAACTCCTATGTCAAGGACGGAACTCTCGTCCTCGCCGGCTCAACCACCACCAGTGCCGGGGCCATCACCAACGGCCCGGCGGGCACCGGCACCATTTACGTCGGCGCCGGCAGCGGGGCCATCGCCACTGAATTGGTGACCGACACCACACCGGGCCGCACCATCGCCAACAATATCAGCGTTACATCGGGCAACAGTGCTGATGGGCAGATCATCGGTGGCCTAAACGCCAGCGGCACCGCCACTTACTCCGGCATAGTCACGCTCGGCACCGGCAGCACCGGCGACTACGGCCATAACCTGACGCTCGCTGCGACCAACGGTGGCGAGGTCGACTTCACCGGCAATATCCTGGCGAATCTCGGCGTCGCGCACAGCCAGGTGACCGTTGCGAATCTTTCGGGCGCCGGATCGGCGACCGTCAAAGTTTTCGGCAATAACACATATGCCGGTGGCACCGTGATCAACCCCAACGTCACGTACGCGGCCGGCCTGTCAACCAGCACCACCCAATTAGGCAGCGGACTGGTGCAGTTATCCGGCGGCACCCTCGCTTTGCAGGGCCAGCAGATGCATGGCTCGCAGCAAACCATTTCGGTGTCCGGTTTCAACCAATCCCTCATCGTTCCCGCCAGCGCCACTTCCGCCGCCAGCGCGACGACGAGCACGATCGACGGCTCCAATGTCCTCTATCAAAATGGCTTTGCGCCGACGGGGTCGGGCACTTATGCGTTGGGGTTGAACGCCTCGGGCCTATACCCCAGCCAATATAACCCCAACGTGCAGTTCCAATTGGCCCCCTATAGCGGCAGCACGGCGTTACAGTTGAATAGTTCCGGCCCCAATACCGGCACCCTCACCCTGGGTACTCCCAATTCATTCAGCAACATCGACATTTTGAGCACGGGTCACGGTCCCAGCACCATGACCGTCACCTTTAATTTTGCCGGCGGCACCACCGAAAGCCAGACCCTCACCGAACAAGACTGGTACTACAACGGCTCTCAGTCGAGGCTCGCCATCGGTGGGAACGGCGCTGGCGACATCGGTTCGGCCAACCGAAGTCCCGATGCCGAGAACGACTTCCCCGCGGGTTTGTACGAAAATGATTTTACCCTGTCACCCACGGATGAGTCCAAGACGCTCAATAGCATCACTTTCACCGACAATTTCACCGGCGCCGGCAACTCGGCGGACATCTTTGCGGTCAGCGGCAGCTCCTATGTCGCTCCCACCACTAATGCCACGCAAACCTACAACCTCAGCGGCAGTGTAAACGGCAATCCGGGTTATGCCCTCTCGGTCACGGCCAACTCCTCCATCGACGTCAGCGGCTCCCTGGCCGCCGTCATAAACTCCGGGTTGACGTCAATCGGAAGCAACACGCTCTCGATTACCAGCGCCGACAAGAGCGGCGCAGCCTACAGCCTGACGTTGGGAGGCGTTGAGTTCCAAGGCACGACGCCGACCTTCAATGTCTCCAACAGCGCCGGTGGCGGCACGGGCACACTCGTATTAGGTTCGCTCGATGACAATCCGCAGGGGAATCCGACAGGCAACGCTCAGACCATCACCAAGTCCGGCGCGGGAACGTTGATCCTCAGCGCCGACGCCCTCAGCCTGGTAAATGGCACCATCATCAACATTACCGCCGGGACGCTGGACTCCAACAGTGCCAACGCGACCGGCGGTTTTGCGGCGATCAATATCTCCAGCGGCGCCACGTTCGGCATCGGCGCCAGTCAGGTCATCGGCTCGCTGGCTGACAACGGCTCGGTGCCTGTCAACGGAAGCACCGTTGCCCTCAATGGCAACACGCTCACCGTTGGCACGATCACCGACCAGTCCTCGACCTACTCCGGCAGAATCGTCGATGGCACCGGCGCCGCCGGCACCGGCGGGCTGTACAAGGGCGGTAACGGCACGCTCACTCTCGTCGGCGCCAACACCTATTCCGGCGGGACCACCGTCGGCTTCGGAACATTGCTGGCCATAAACACCACCGGATCTGCCACTGGATCAGGCCCCGTCACCGTACTATCCCAAAGCCAGGCGTTCCTCGGCGGCACCGGCACCATTTCCGGGGCCGTTACGGTCACCGGCAACGGCAATATCTTCGCCGGCACCGAAAACAACACCCCAGGCGAGGTCGCCGGCGTCCTGCACATTGGCAGCGGCTCGTCGCTCGGCGGCAACACTCTTCTCGATGTCACCGCCGTCAACACTTCCGATGAAATCGTCATCGGCGGCGGAACCGGATCGGTCACCTTGGGCGGAGTTCTGACCGTCAACGCTCCCAACTCCACCAGCTTCGCCGCCGGCCAGGATTACACCCTCCTGGACTTCGGCTCCGTCTCCGGCACCTTCGGCACCCTCAATCTGCCGGCTCTGCCCAGCGGCTTGGGCTGGGATACTTCCCATCTCTACAACAGCGGCCCATCCGGTGGATACATCGATGTCACCGTGCCCAGCTTGGTATGGGACAACAGTCCGCCCGCGGCAACCGGCGACGGCAAGACTTGGGATTCTGGCGCCGACGCCCCCGCACAGAATTGGAACAACGGCGGAGCCGCCTCTTTCTTCACTTCGGGCCAGGCCGTCACCTTCAACGACAGCAACAACGGCAATTACAACGTGAACCTCACGTCAAACGTCTTGCCCGGTTCCATCACCGTCAACAGCGCCAAGACCTACACCATCGGAAGCACCGCCGGCTGGAACATCGGCGACTACGGCAGCCCGACGACGTTGGCGCAGTCGGGCGGCGGCACGCTGGTCATCGATAACATGATGAACACCTTTACCGGCGCCACCAGCGTCACCGGCGCCGGCACCACCTTGATCCTGCATTCCAACAGCGCTCTGGCCTCCAGCCAATTGACGGTCGGAGCGGGGGCGGCTGCTCAGATCAGCGGGCTTCTGACCAACACGCCCGCCGTCATTGCCGATGGCAACATCACCTTGGGCGCCTCCGACTCCCACAACAATCCCGCCAACGGAAAGCTCGCTCTGACTTGGAATTCGTTGACGATCGGCTCCGGGGCCACCGTTACTTTGTCGCCCACCGCGGCGGCGAAGAATGTCACCGTTCTAACAGTGGCGTCCCTGTCCGACAGCGGAACGCTCGACATCGGCAACAACGAGATGTTCATCACCTACGGCGCCAGTGATCCGATCACGACCATCGCCGGGTACATCAAGTCCGGCTACAACGGCAACCGTTGGAACGGCACGGGCATCATTTCCACGACGGCCCAATCCAAGACCAATGGCCTGCTCTACGGCGTGGGCTATGCCGACGGGAAGGACAAGGTCGTTGCCGGCCTGACCTCCGGCGAGATCGAAGTGGCGTACACGCTGCTCGGCGACGCCAATCTGGACGGCCTGGTGAACGGCTCGGACTTCAACATCCTGGCTGCCAACTTTAACCAGAGCATCACCGGCTGGGACCAGGGCGACTTCAACTACGACGGCCTGGTGAACGCGTCCGACTTCAACGTCTTGGCGGCGAACTTCAACCAGGGCGTCAGCATTGGATCGGTGTCGGGCGGCGACCTTGCGGCTTTGGACGCCTTCGCGGTGGCCAACGGGTTGTCCTTGCCGACTTCCAGCGTGCCGGAGCCGGCGTCGATGGGACTGCTCGCCATGGGCGCCATCGGAATATTGGTGCGCCGTCGGCGTCGCCCAACATAAATCCAGGGACTCCCGCGAGCCTTTAACTGCTTTACATTTACGCCAGACGTTTCAGCCCCGCCTTATCCGGCGGGGCTGATTCGTTGACCGGATTGCCGGCCGAACGTATCGCGGCATTTGAAAAGATGGCCAACCTTGCGACGCGAACGACGCCAACCGCTGGCAGGGCATTTTAGCGACAGTCGCATCATACAATGCGCCCACAATTCCATCATCGTGGACTCGCAAATGCCATAACCTTCAAAAAATCCGCCTCAATCCTTAACGCATGTACTGCTATCAATGTTTTTATAAATAGTTATAAACACACATGTTATAGTCTGTGAATCAACAACCACATTGAGCTAGCCGTAATTGCAAGTAGTGTATTAATGATTTAGCTTGACAATAAAAATAATTCACAGTATCGTGTATTGGTAATGTTGTAATGAGTATGTCGAGTTAGGCAGGCCGATCGCAGGTGCGTTCGGCACAGAAAAACACGTCGATTTAGCCTTGGAGGAAGAGTTATGCGTCGAAAAAATCTGGGCATTTTATCGGGTTGTGGACTTGCGGCGATTGGCTTGATGGGCACGGCCGGCGTTTCGCAGGGCCAGATCGTCGTTAACGGCAGCTACGATCCCGCATTTGGCGCGCCGTTGGCTTATGACATGCAGTCAACGGGAAATTTCGGCGACAACAACACCGTTGTACCCGCCGCACAATCTTGGTCTAAAGGCTCGGAAATCGATGCCGCCTACGCCACCGTCCAGAATAACACCCTGTACGTGTTCTTGGCGGGCAATCTCAGAGGGCTGGATAGTAACAATGGTGTCGCTGGCGACGCACCCTACGATGGCGGCTATGGTGCGTACGACTACCTCGATATGTTCATTCAAACGGGAACCGGCGGGGTAAGTACCGTCCCGCTCGATGGCTCTGGCCATGTAGCCAATTTGGCTTTCGCCCCGAATTATTACTTAAACATGCAGGCCTTCGACAACGGCCCAAGCGACACGAACAATCTCGACACCAATATTTACACGCACCTTTTCAACCTCGCCACTAGCAGCAATACTTATCTGGGCCATTCCAACCCAGCCGCTGGCACGATCAGCGGCGGGACGGACTTGGGCATTCAAGCCACCCTCGACAACAGCAATATCGCCGGCATCGCTCCGGGCTACATCCCCAGTGACGCTGATTTGGCCGCGATCACCACTGGAATGGAGTTTGCCATTCCCCTGGCAGACATCACCGAAGCCGGGCAGAGCCTGTCAGCCGGTGACACTATTACGATCCTTGCCTTTATCGCCGACAAGGGTCAGGATTATATTTCCAATCAGGTGGTCAGCTTGCCTGCGGGCCCGAGCGGCGGTGATGGCGGCTACAACGAAATAGGCGATGCTCAATTATGGAACGGTGGCCTCCTCCACTCTCCCGGCATTGCGGTTACCATACCGGCAGTGCCGGAGCCGGCCAGCCTTGGTTTGATGGCGCTGGCGATTCCGGTGCTGGCCCGCCGGATGCGGCGCAGCCACTAATTGGAGACAGGCGTTTTAAGAGTCAACGGCGCGAAGGCGGCAGCGGCTGGGATGTCACAATGACTTCTCGGCTGCTGACGCCTTCGCTTTATTGAGCCGGGAGTTTCGAAATGTCCCATGAAGATCTACGTCGGGTCGAGCGGATCAACACCATCGTCTTTGGACGATCCGATGAAGTGGACCGGGCTGTCGCCTCGGAAATCGCCTCCCTCATTCAGACACGGGCAGCCGCCAAGCAAAAATGCGTGCTCGGCCTGCCCACGGGTTCCACCCCCACCGGCGTTTATGCCGAACTGGTGCGCATGCACCGCGAGCTGGGGCTAAGTTTCAAGAACGTGGCGACTTTCAATCTGGATGAATATTATCCCATGCAGCCCCGGAACCTGCAGAGCTATCACCGCTTCATGCAGGAACACCTGTTCGATCACATCGATATCCCCAAGGAAAATATTCATATCCCCGACGGCACGGCGCCAATCGAAAGGGTGCAGGAGGATTGCGCGGCCTACGAGGCGGCGATCGAACAGGCCGGCGGGATTGACTTGCAGTTGTTGGGGATAGGACGCAGCGGGCATATTGGCTTTAACGAGCCGGGAAGCGCGCACGATAGCCGCACCCGCCTGATCACGCTGGATCGAGTCACTCGGATGGACGCGACCGGCGACTTTTTCGGCGAACAGAACGTGCCCCGGCGTGCCATCACGATGGGGGTGGGAACGATCCTGGCGGCCAGGCGCGTGGTCATGATTGTTTTCGGCGAGGGCAAGGCCGAGGTGGTCGCCAAGGCGATCGAAGGCCCGATCACCTCGACGATTGCGGCGAGCTATCTTCAGCAACACCCCAACACGACGGTCTACCTGGACGTTGCCGCCGCGGCCGAATTGACCCGCTACAAAAGCCCCTGGCTTGTCGGTCCGATGCGCTTCGACAACGCCACGATCCGCAAAGCGGTGATTTGGCTGGCGCGGCAGGTCGAGAAACCGATCCTGAAACTGACGGACGAGGACTACAACGAATATGGGCTGCAAGATCTACTGGCATCGCGCGGGTCGGCGTATGACATCAACGTGGATGTGTTCCGGTCAATGACGGAAACGGTGACCGGCTGGCCCGGAGGCAAGCCCGAGCAGCGCAGGCGGCCCGGCGACATTCGCCGGCCCGGAGATGACGTTTTTCCCAAGCGAGTGCTGGTTTTCAGCCCGCATCCCGACGATGACGTAATCAGCATGGGAGGCACGCTGATCCGGCTGGTGGAACAGGGACACGAGGTCCATGTCGCCTATCAGACCAGCGGGAACATCGCGGTGTCCGACGGCGACGCCATTCGCTTCGCCGAATTTGCCGCGGAATACAACCGCCTTTTCAAAGTCGCCGCCGGCGTTGCCGCGGATCAGGCTTTGAAGATTGAACGACACGTTGAGGAATTCCTACGCGACAAAAAACCCGGCCAGGTGGATACCCCCGAGCTTCGGCAGATCAAGGGCCTGATCCGGCGCGGCGAGGCGCGTTCGGCCGGCCGCAACTGCGGTCTGCCGGAGTCGCGCCTGCACTTCATGGATCTGCCGTTCTATGACACCGGCGCCGTGAAAAAGAAACCGATAGGCGCGGAGGACATTCGTCTGATCGTGGAGTTGCTGCGTCAGATCGAGCCCCACCAGGTCTACGCCGCGGGCGATCTGTCCGATCCGCATGGGACACATCGTGTTTGCCTCTCCGCCATCTTCACCGCATTTGAGCAACTGAAGGACCTGCCCTGGGCGAGGCGATGCGAAGTCTGGCTATATCGCGGTGCGTGGCAGGAATGGGAGCCGGAACTGATTGAAATGGCCGTTCCACTCAGCCCGTCGGAACTGGGCCGCAAACGCAACGCCATCTTTAAGCATCAAAGCCAGAAGGACAAGGCGATGTTTCCCGGCGCCGACGAACGGGAGTTCTGGGAGCGCGCCGAGGAGCGAAATCGGCGAACGGCGAATATATACGATCAATTGGGCTTGGCCGAATATGAAGCGATCGAAGGTTTCATTCGATGGCGGGCGAGCTGGAGCGAAGTGGCCGGGGGCCAGGTTGCCGGCAGGGGCGAGCACTCAAATTCGACCCCGTCGTGTTCACAACTGGCCGGCGCCGCCGCACGGGATGCCGGCCAGGAATAGACCCGACGGAGTAGTGCCGCGGGGGGGGGGGCCCGGCCAAACGGGAAATTCCTGCTAGAATAGATCCAGCGAGCGATTATGAGAAAACGATTGCGGGCTGGGATTGTCGGATACGGTCGGATGGGCCGCGGTTTCGTCGCCGCGATGCAGCAGAGCGATTTTTGGGAAGTGGCGGCGATCTGTGACACTTCGGAAAGTTCGCGGGAACTGGCAGCCAAGTCGGCGCCAGGCGCGCAAATTCTCTCGCAATCCGACGCCATTTTCTCGGACAAGACCATCGATGTGGTGGGACTTTTCACCCTGGCGGATGCCCGGCCGGCGCAAATCCGTCAGGCGTTGCAGGCGAACAAGCACGTCATTGCGGAGAAGCCGCTGGCGGCCGACGTCGCCACCGAATGGCAACTGGTCAAGGAAATCGAGGCGAGCGATCGGCTTGTAGCCGTCAACTTGTTCAACCGCAATGCGTGGTATCACAAGGACATGCTCGCGTTCATCGCCGAGGGGGAAATCGGCGATCTGGCGATCCTCCGCATCTGCCACATGACGCCCGGCCACATGCCTACCGAGGGCCATGAGCCGGAGGGACCGCCGTTTCATGATTGCGGAATGCATTACGTCGATGTCGCCCGTTGGTACGCACACAGCGAATTTGAAAAATGGCACGCTCAGGGAATCCGAATGTGGGACCACAAAGACCCCTGGTGGGTGCAGGTCCACGGGAACTTCGCCAACGGCGTCGTCTTCGACATTACCCAGGGATTCGTCTATGGCCAACTGGCCAAGCAAAAAACACACAACTGCTACGCGGAAGCCATCGGCACGAAGGGCGTATGCCGAATGCGGCACAACTTCATCGACGCCACGGTCGAGATGCATGGAATCCATGCGACCGTCAACAAGACCGGACTCTTCAACGACAAGAAGCTGGACGTGATGGTGGACATTTTTGCCCGATCGGTGGCGGCGGGAAAAAACCTGGGGATGCCGTCGGCGCGCGACAGCGTGATTGCATCGGAGGTGTCGTGGGCAATGCTGCGTGATGCCGTCGCCAACGGCCTGCCTGTAAAAGGCGCCAAGCGGGACATGCAGCAGATTTTACAGCATCGCCGCACGTTGAGATCGGGATACGGCCTGCCTTCGCAGCCGCAGGGATGCCCCGAGGAGGCCATTCCCGCGGGTCAACCGCCGATGGCGTGCGGCGAGGAATTGTGCGGACTTCAAGAGATCGCGGCGCGGGCCGCGGCGCGGGAATCGGCCGAGCGGAAGCAGGGTTAAAACTTTCAAAGGAAGTCGTATTGGGTCTGTCGCTATTGGGCATGATCGGCCTGGATCGTCTCGATCTGCCGGACGACGTGTCTTAAAAGCTTCCTCAGCCTCGACGGAACTGCGGCGATGGTGGGGGGCGCCAGCAGAGACAGTTGTAACCTAGCCGGTGCAGCAGGCCATAGACGCTGCTGGAATTATATGGCTTGCCGGGATGTACTTCAAAAGCGGGCGAGGAGGTTTGAACTCCCGACATTCAGCTTGGGAATTTGAACTTTTCAACCGCCGAAAAGCTCAAAAACGCTTGAATTTCCGGCATTTTACTGCCTCGAATGCATTTCGCAAGCCTTCGCATTGTTTCGCTTGGTTTCTCAGGGATTTTCAGTAATTGCATGTTTGCAAAACAGTAGAATACTGAATTGGCAAATCGAGACTGTCGATCCGGTCGCTAAATTTCCGGCACTTTCGCGTCAAGATATTTGAACGGGATTCCGTAGCTATCACGGAATCTTCACTCCGAAGGTCTTTCCACCATTTCACCGCCCTAACTCAGGGCAAGGAGATATCCATGCCCCTTTCGATCAATGTTGGACTCAGCCGCAAGGCCAGCCGGGACTATCAGTCCACCGGCGTGTCGATCAACGTCACCGCGGAGCCGGATCAGGCGCTGCTGGCCAAGCCCGACGAGCTTCAGCGGCAGATCGGCGATCTGTACAGCCAGGCCCAGAATGCCTTGGACCGCCAGGCGGACGCCTTGGGCGATCCGCAGCCCCGCCGCAACGGCCAGAATGACCGAGGCCGGGATCGAGGCAACGGCTACGACCACCGCAACGGCCGCAACGGCCAAGAGGACCGGCGTGATGCCGCCATGACCTCCAGCCAGCGCCGAGCCCTCCTGGCCATCGTCAAGCGGTGGGACATCAATCTCGACGCCGAATGCCACGATTTCATTGGCGAGGAGTTCGAGCGGCTTTCAATCCGCCAGGCATCGGAACTGATCGACCATCTCAAGGCCAGTGAACCCGCTGGACGCCAGGGCAACAGACGCTGATTCACCCACCACCGCCTCGCGTAACTCTCCCTGATATCTAAAGAGAAAGGAGTTTGTCATGACGACGGTCACGGCGCCGGATATCCCCGCGCGCACGGTTCCAGAACGCCCGCCCAGCCGCGTGGCGGAGCAGATTACCGGCAGGACGTACTTGTCGCATTCTCAAATTTCGACGATGCGCTCCTGCCCACGGAAGTTCGCGTTCCTGTACGTCGAGAAAGCACCGGCTGATTTCATACCGTCCAGCCTGATCTTCGGCGGGGCGATCCACTCGGCCCTGGAACTGTATTTCCGGGCTCGCTTGGAGGGCCTGGAAGCTACCAATGGGGCTTTGTTGTCGGCTTATCACGACGGCTGGAAGCGGCAGCAACGTGATGCCGGTGACAACGTACCGGTGCGGTTCAACAAGGACCAGAACGGCGATTCCCTGCACATTTTGGCGGACCGGATTATCGCCTCATTCCTGGCTTCACCCCTAGCCAGCCCCAAAGGAACCATCCTGGGCGTGGAGGACGAACTACGAGTCCAGCTTGATCCGGAATTGCCGGACCTTTTGGCCAAGGTCGATCTGGTGACGCAGACAGATGGCTGCCTCCACGTCGTCGATTTCAAAACGTCCCGCTCTCGCTGGAACGAGCAGAAGGCCGAGGAGAGCGGGGAACAACTATTGCTGTACGGCGTGACCGTTGCTGGGATGTCCCGGCATCTGGGCGCGGCGGTGAAGCTGCATTTCGCGATCATCACCAAGGCCAAGAATCCGGTCGTGCAACTTATTCCCGTCGAGAACAACCCGCAGCGGATAGATGCCCTCAAACAGAGCGTGGCCGCCGTATGGTCCGCCATAAAGGCCGGCAACTTCTACCCAAGCCCCTCGCCCCAGAATTGCACGACCTGCCCCTTCCGCAGCCGTTGCCCGGTTTTTGCCAGTCAATAAAGCAACATATTCTCAATTACGTAATTTAGAACTGAGGACCCTGCAATGGCCCTTTGGCCAAAGGAGGTTCTTGCCGTTCGAGTTCAATCGGATTGTTTCCCCCTTCAAACCACCATTTCACAAGGAGCAAACCATGAAGATTTTCTTCCTGAACAACGACGGCGGCGGATTCGCCGACCAGATCGACGTCGCCGAGGGCACTACTCTGGGCCAGCTTTTCCAGCAGCGCATGCCTGGCTGCGATCCCCATAACTATCTCATCCGCGTCAACCGCCAGCCGGCCGTCGCCGAGGAGCCTCTGGCCGAGGGATGCCGGGTCAGCGTCACGCCCACCAAGATCCAGGGCGCCGCCACGCTCGCCTAAAGCAAACCGCTCTTGCTTCAAACCCCAGGCTCGCCGGGACCGCCATATCCCGGCGGGCTTTTTTCACCTTTGCACGGGAGGCCCTCATGAAGAGCAAAGACCCGCAGTTGCGGATGGCGCTTAAGCTGCAGAGCTGCCTGGAACAGCGCCAGGCGGCGCCGGACGATCCGCTGCACGCGGCCATCAAAGGAGCCCTGAGCTATGCCCGGACGCTGGATCAGCAGTTGCAATGCCACGAGCTTGCCCGCCGGCATGGCTGGCTG
>Ga0187867_10000825_pt1 | contig 27208 bp, 22 predicted proteins | sample June2016WEW_13_1_FD_132976 | JGI IMG/M metagenome (GOLD analysis project Ga0187867, IMG submission 132976) | Peatland microbial communities from SPRUCE experiment site at the Marcell Experimental Forest, Minnesota, USA - June2016WEW_13_10 | ecosystem: Environmental > Terrestrial > Soil >... | reverse complement strand
GCCAACGAACGCCCGCCATGTCGGCGGGCTTGGCCGACCATGTATGGCCTTTACACGAATGGATCACATTTCCGGCCGTTCAATCGGAATAGGCCACTAGGCGAATTTCGAGTTTCGAATTTCATCCCTTGGAGGATTTCAATTCGGCTGCGTCGTGGCTGCATCCACCGCCGCTTGCCATTGCGCAAGCTCCGCGATCACCCGGCGCTCGCGCGCCACCCCATCCACGTCCCCCAGCTTTTCCTCCACGCCGGCCAGGATTCTATGGGCGTCGGGATCGTACAGATCGGTGTAAACCGCCCGCCTGGCCCAGCGGGCGGCTTCGTCCAGGTTGCCGGCGCCGGCGAAGGCGCGGGCCGTGGCCTTGGCGTAGACGTTGTTATTCAATTCCACCGCCGCCAGGATCGCCAGTTGGCCGGCGGCTTTCTCCGGCTCGTTGCACACCTTGTACAGCCCGGCCAGACGTTTGTGCGGCAGCAGATCCATCGGACGCAGCTTGCCGATTTCCTCCCACACCGGCAGCGCCAACGGATATTGCCGCCGCTGGATCAATGCTTCGCCCTCCTCCTTGAGAAAATCGGTTTTTTGGGTGGTCGCATCGTCGTAGCCCCAGCCCGCCACCTGCGATTGGCACCACTGCTGAAATTCATCGGAGAATTGTGATTCGGTCCGGTGCAACACGTTCTGGAAAACCTCGTCCTCCGTGCGGCCGAGCCGGTACTGCTCCATCATTCCCAGGATGGCCTGATGCCCGTAGGTCTGCTCGATGTACTGGCAAATCCAACTCGATTGCGCGTAGGCCAATTGCCGGTCGATCGGATGCCGCGGCCGGATAAACGCCCAGGTTAATTCGTCGATGGGGAAAAGCGAATGCCTGTTGACCGCGTTGTAGAGCATCGGCACCCATTCCCAGCGGATCGGCGAATGCTCCTGTTGCACGGCCAGCCCCTCGGTGAACCAGTGGGCGATGCGGTTTTCGGTCGCCCCCAGCGTCACGGTGTGGGTGAATTCGTGCCGCAAAACCTGGCTGAAATTGAACGGCCCGTTGGTGCGCTCCCCCTTGCGCGGCGCGGTCAGCGCGATGATCCGCCCGGTGCTGGCGCCGACCGTCGGCAGCCACGGCGCCCCCGTCGTCCTCACCGCGAATTCATCCTGCGTCGGAAACACTTCGATCAGCGTCTTGACCTTCGGCTCATAGCCGAACTGCTTGCATACGATCGGATACACGCTCTCGAGATAATCGTTGAAATATTCCGGAACGATCGGGTCCTGCGCCGCATCGAAACTGACGATGAAATGGGCCGACTCCTTCCGCGCGAATTTGGCCATGACGTCCAGCAGCCGCAGGTAGTTGGTCGTGCTGTAATTGAACGGATCGAGCGTGTGCGCCGCCTCGAGAGTCTTGCGGGCCGAGTCCTCGTCCCCGCTTTGCGTGTAGAGCAGGCCCAGCCCGTTGCGCGCCGCCGTCCACCACGGGGCGCGCCCGACGGCGATTCGGTACATCACCGTCGCGCGGGGGTATTGCCGCATGGCCGCGAGCTGCTCGGCGACCTCGAAATAGGCCACCGCGCTCGCCGGCGCCATCGCGTCGGCCCGCTTGAGGATTTGCTCGCATTGCGCGTTCTGCAACAGCATGGCGTCCGTCGCGGCGAGCAGGCCGAGCGCTTCGAGGTTCCGCGGCTGCCGGTTCAAGGCGCGTTCCAGCGGCGCCGCCGCCAGCTTGGGCATCCGCTGCGCCAACTCGTTTCTCGCTTCCAGCAAATCCGCATCCACCGAGTCTTCATTGATCTGCCGGATCGCGTTGACCGCCCGGTCCACGCCGTCGAAATTGAATTGCTGAAGCTGCATTTTGCCGAACAACAGCCACGACCGCGCGTTGGCGGGATTGGCCTTGAGCGCCAACTCCAACTCGTCCGCCGCCGACGGGGGATCGTCGTGCGACAAAAAGCTCTCCGCCGCCGCCAGATGCGCCGGCCAATATCCCTGGTCGATCCGGTCGTACGCCCGGACGAACATGTTGAGCACCACGTTGTGCAGCCGCATTTCGTGCTGATACGCCATGGTCAACGTCGCCCAGCGGTCGATGGCGCGGCCAAGGAGCGTCACTTGCTCGGCATCATCGAAGGTCTCGGGATGCCCGAGCCATTCCTGGAGGTAATTTCGCGGCCCATCGACGAACCAGCCGTACGCCGCCGTCGCCCCGGCCACGTCGCCCAGCCTTTCGCGGTACTCGCCCAGGTAATAGCGCGGCGCGACCACGTCGGGATTCTTTTGAATTTCGGCCTGGAGAATCCCGATTGCCGGGACGTATCCGCCTTGCTCCGCCATGGCGCGGGCGCGGAGGGTTTGGATCGTGGGGTCATTGGCGAATGCGGGGTTGGCGCATGTCTCCAGGACGTCGTTGTATCGGCCCAGTTCCAGTTGGCATTGGCCGCGAAGCAGCGCGATCTGCCGTGCCCGGCCCTTCTTTAGCGATTGCAGCGTGGAGGCGAAGCCTTCCACCGTCACCAGCGCCCGGCGATATTGCCCGGCCCAGTATTGGTCCTGGGCCTTGGCCAACGCGCTGTCTTTGTCGTAATCCGGATACTGCGGCTCTTCCACCTGCTCCGGAAGCAGCGGCCTGAGCCATTTGCCGGGAATCGTCTGATCGTCGAGAATCCCCGCGCGAGCAATCGAACTGATCGCACAGACGATCACGATGCCGGGGAGCGGAATTGGAAAACATCTGATTCGCAAGACGGTCTTCGGGTATTATAGGTCGGACAGCCATGAACGCGATCACGGAAATCATCGGTAATGTCGACCTCTTCCCGGTTCTGCGGCAATGGGCATTTTTTAATCATGCCGGGGTGTCGCCGCTGCCGGCGCCGGCGGCGGATGCGATGCGCGCCTTCGCCGCCCAGGCCGAATCGGCCGCGTATCTTTCTTCCGGCTGGTATCAGGAAATCGAAAAGCTCCGCCAGCAGGCCGCGGCGCTTCTCGATTGCCATCGCGACGAAATCGCCTTCGTCAAGAATACCAGCGAAGGGATCAGCATCGTCGCCAACGGCATCGACTGGCAATGGGGCGACCGCATCGTCACCACCAACGTCGAATACCCGGCCAATATCTACCCCTGGATGGAAGTCGCCCGCGGCAGGGGGGTCAAGCTGATCATGGTCGAGGAGGAAGACGGCTACGACGGCATCCGGCACGTCCCGATCGAAAAAATCCTCAAGGCCGCCGCCGAACCCCACACGCGGCTGGTTTCCCTCTCCCACGTCGAGTTCGCCAGCGGGCAACGCCACGACCTCGCCCGTATCGGCCAATTCTGCACCGAACGCGACGTTCTCTTTTGCGTGGATGCCATTCAATCCCTCGGCGTTTTGCCGATCGACGTTTCGGACATGTACATCGACTTTCTGTCGGCCGACGGGCACAAATGGCTGCTCGGCCCCGAAGGCGCCGGGATCTTTTATTGCCGCCGCGGACTGATCGAACACACCCGCCCCTTGATGGTCGGATGGATGAACGTCGTCGATGCCCAGAATTTCGGGAGTCACGATTACACCCTCCGCCCCGACGCCGGCCGGTTTGAATGCGGCAGCTACAACGTCCCCGGCCTCCTGGCGCTCAAGGCCTCCCTGCAATTGATCCAATCCGTCGGCATCCCCCAGATCGCCAATCGCGTCAAGGTTCTGGGCGATCTGCTGATCGCCGGCCTCCGCGCCAAGGGATACCGTGTCGTCAGCCCGCGCCTTGGCGAACAGTGGAGCGGCAACGTCTGCTTCGTTTCCCCGACGTTGAGCCACGAAAAAATATTCCAGGACCTTCGCGCCAAGCGGATTGAAATCGCCCTCCGCGAACACCGCCTACGCTGCTCGCCGCATTTCTACAACACCGAGGCCCAAATCCAGCAACTCCTGGCGGCGCTGCCGGGGCATTGATGCGCAAGGCACAAAGAAATGGCTCGCGCGGAGGCGCGGAGAATTGAAGGGTGCAATTTGGGCGATCTTTTCCCTTCTCCGCGCCACCGCGCCTCCGCGCGAAACTTATTCTGCAATGCATTCCAAATCAAACAATTGATAACCTATTCCAGAAATGGGATAATGCCGACTCGTTGCAACCAATGACGCGCCGGATTCCCATTCATGGCAGCGGCGGCAACGTCTTTGCCGATCTCGGGGTCCAGAATCCCGAGGAATACCTGGCCAAATCAAGGCTCGCGGCCCAGATCCTATGGATTGTCCAAAGCCGTCGCCTGACGCAGGCGAATGCCGGCAAAGTGCTCGGCATCACGCAGCCCAAAGTCTCCGCTCTGCTCAATGGCCGCCTCGATGGATTCTCCACGGATCGACTTTTCCGGTTCCTCAACAACCTGGGCTGTGATGTTCAGATCACGGTGTCCAAACCCCGAACACGGGCGCTGGGTCGCGTTCGAGTCGTGGCCGCCTGAACCGCAAGCGGTGGGCGGACTGTGATCGCCGCGCCTTTGACTAATGACGAATGACTAATGACCCATGACTAATGCCAAATCCGCCGACTTTTGCAGCGTATGAAACGCGCTGCCGTCCGGATTCAAATACTCCGTCAATTCGTCCCCATCCAACGCCACGCTTCCGGTTGCCGGATAATCGATCTTCGCGGCTTCCGGGGATTTTTCCGGGCCTATCCGCTTCGGCGATCGGAATATCCACACCCGATCCGCCAGATTCCTGCGCAAAAAACTCTCGGCCAAGGTCGGACCCGGCTCGACGAGCAGATGCGTCAATCCCCGTTTGCCCAGTTTGTCGAGCAGATCGTCCAGCGAAAGCCGGCCGTCGGCTTCCACGCGCAGCGGCAGTACCTCCACCTGGAAGCTGTTCATGCGAGAAATCAAATCAGCCTTCTCGTCGAACGCGGATTGACCGCAACACACTATCGGCGGCGATTGCGACGCCGTCCTGACGATCTGACTGTCAAGACCGAGGCGAAGATGTGTGTCCAGCACAATGCGCAGTGGCGCAAGCCGCGGATTGGGAACGCGGGCGGTGAGCAGCGGATCGTCGGCCCGAACGGTGCCGATTCCCACCAGGATCGCGTCGCTGCGCGAACGAAGCTGGTGCATCGCGGAGAGCGAGGCGTCGTTGCTGATCGCCAGCCGTTGCCCGCCGGGGCCGGCGATCCTGCCGTCCGCCGTCTGCGCCCATTTCAGCGTCACGTACGGCCGGTGTCGCAATATGGTTTTGAAATAGGCCGCATCCAGTTGCCTGGCCTCGTCGGCCAGCAGCCCCTCCTCGACGGCGATTCCGGCCGATCGCAGTTCCGCCAACCCCTTGCCCGAAACGAATGGATTGGGGTCCCGGCACGCCGCCACCACCCGCGACAGCTTCGATCCGATCAACGCCCGCGTGCACGGCGGGCTTCTCTTGCCGGCATACCCGCAACACGGCTCCAAGGAAACGAAGGCCGTCGCGCCGGCAGGATCGGCGCAAACCGCCAACGCATTTGCCTCGGCATGCGGACCTCCAAATTGCTGGTGATGTCCCTCGGCGATGATCCGGCCCTGGCGCGCGATGACGCATCCGACCATCGGATTCGGCTCGACGCGGCCCCGGCCTCGCATCGCCATCTCGATCGCCCGTCGCATCAGATCGGTGTCAGACATCGCAAGCCCGGCGTCAGCCATCGGATTTCTGAACCTCGCCTTTCCCTCGGCGATCCGAGAACGTGCTGTATATCACCATGAGCGTCACGCCGACGCAAAGAAAGCTGTCGGCCACGTTGAACACCCAGGGGAACAATTTGGGCCAACGCGGCAGAGCGTGAATCATGTCCCGCACGTATCCGAACGTCACGCGGTCGTACAGGTTGCCCAGCACTCCCGCCATCAGCATTCCCAGCAGGACCTGGTAAACCCAGCGGTTGCCGCTCGTGGAGAAGAGATAGCTCAGGAATACGATCGCCCCGAAGGAGACCGCGACGAAAAGGACCCGGCCGCCCTGTCCCAGTCCGAAGACCGCGCCGTGGTTGATAAGCGCCTCGAATTCCAGCCAGCCGGGGATGAACCGGTACGGCTCGCCGCCGGGCGACAGTTTTGAAAACGCCAGCGACTTGGTCCACAAATCCAGTCCGCACCCCAGCGCGGCCGTGAGTAAAAAACGCAGCAAGGCGGCAGGCGAACGAATGGCGGTCGGCATAGGCGAGGATTCTAGACTGAACGACGGGAAACTCGAAATTCGAATGACGGATCAAATCCGAAACTCGAAATTCGAAACAAGGGCCGTTTCGTCATTCGAATTTCGAATTTGATTCGTCATTCGAGTTTCGAGTTTCGGATTTCCGCGCAGCGGCTCGCGTTGCTTTTCAGCATCGGCAGCTTGACCCTTTTCATCGCGCTTCCCTTCAGTTCTCGCCGATAATCCTCCTGGGTCCACCCCAGCACTTGCTCTGGATCGAGCGTCCCGCTGGGCCATCTTGGTTTGAGCGCGGCATCCGCCGCGGCGGGGGGGTCGCGGTTCCATGGGCACACGTCCTGGCAAATGTCGCATCCGTACATCCAATCTCCGGATTTCGCGATCAACTCCTTGTCGATTTGGCCGCGATGCTCGATGGTCAGGTAAGAAATGCACCTCCGGGCGTCGAGTTGGTAAGGTTCGGTGATCGCTTGCGTCGGACATGCGTCGATGCAGCGCCGGCACGAGCCGCATCGGTCCGTCGCCGGCTCATCGGCCGGCAACGCCAGAGTCGTCAGCACTTCCCCCAGCAATATCCACGATCCGATTTCTTCGTTGATGATGCACGTACTCTTCCCCAACCATCCGATCCCCGCCCGGGCGGCCAATTCCTTTTCCATCACCGGGGCCGTATCCACGCTGCAACGCGTTTTCGTCTCGGGCGCGATTTGGCGAATCCAATCAGCCAGCCCGTGCAGCCGCCCCTTGATCAATTCGTGATAATCCTGCCCCAGGGCGTACCGCGCGATTCGCCCATGCCCGGCCGGCGCCCGCTCCAACGGCACAAAATAGTTTAGACCAACCGAGATAACACTTTCCGCACCCGGCAAATAGACCGCCGGATCGGTCCGCTGCTCGAACCGCTCCGCCAGATAGCTCATTTCCCCGGCTTGGCCCGAATCCAGCCATTGCCGCAAATACTGCCGGTATCCTGACGACGTCGCCGGGGCGATTCCCACAAGATCAAACCCCAGTTCCCTCGCCCGCCGTTTGATCGCCGCGGCAATCCCCATCCCCGCCAAAATGTTTTGCGCCAAATTCACCTTTGGCAACAGTATAATCGCCGTACACGCCAAGAAGGCGACACCGGCGGAAATTTGGCGGTTATCGTCAAATGTGTTACCGCGAGGAGCGAAGCAGCGTTGTTGCCCAGCGCGGCGTAGCCGCAACCAAAATGGAACGCAAACGCGGGCATTTCCTTGGAACCCAAAACGCAACAGCGAGCCCGGAAACGCGGATTTACCGCCCGCTTCGCTAGAGTTCGCAGAGAACGCCGAGAAAAGAGGGAGGATATTCGCCACAGATGAAAAATCAGATGGACACGGATAAATCAAGACAAAATCCTTTGCGTTTCATCAGTGTCCATCGGTCTTCATCTGTGGCAATCGTGCATTGCTCCGCGTCCTCGGCGATCTCTAGCGAAGCGGGCGGTAAATAATCCGAGGTGAAAATTTGCGCAGCGGGCGAAGATTTTGATGGATTGCAGCGCGAAGTCAGATCAATAATTCTTCGCGCTCCTTCGCGGTAATATTTTTTGGTTGCTGCCATGCCGCGCTGGGAAGCTTCGACCCAAAAAACCCCGCGCGCCCCGTTAAGCGCGCACGGGGGTATTTCTCCCATTTGCATTCACCGGCGTGATCGACGAAGCATCAGCAGTGCCATGGGACTCAGCAATGCCAGAGAAACCGGCTCGGGAACGACGGTTACCAGGAACTTGTCCCCGCTATCGCTGAACGGGGCGGCGTCGTAAGTGAACGACGTGGGCACCGGTGTTGTCGGGTAGAATGTAGAATCACCGGACACCGATGCCGGCGAGTCCGTGCTGGTGAATCCAAACCCTGATAGCGAAGTGCCCGCGGTCACGTCGTCGGCCGCTGACGAAGCGAGCCATTGGATGGCGTACCCATCACCGGGACCCCCATGCGTGATATTGTCAGTCCAGCCAGTGGGGTCGGTGACCGACAAAGGTGAAGTGTCCAGGAAGTCTTCTCCGGGAACCCAGGCGAACCAGAAGGTCCCGATAGGGCTCGGGCTGGCGGCGCTGTCAGTAAGCTTGAGGGAGTAGGAATTCGTCGCGCCTGTCGAGACCGTCGTGATCGTGGCCGATGCAATTGGCGGCGATGCGGCGGCGGCTTGCCGAGCGACGCTCGCGCTCAAACCCATGGCCGCGAGTGCGGCCAAAAAACACATAGGACGCATGAGGTTTCTCCTTTTCCGATTGCCTGGGAGGCCATGAGAGTTTGCCGCGGCACATTGCTCGCGACCGCAGGGAGAAAATAATTGATTTGTTCGGGTTGGAGCGATTTCTGCAAAGAATGCAGCCGATCAGCGAAAGAAGTAGGCGGTCCTTGAATTGACGTACGCGTGCAGGTCCGGCGGCTTGAGCTCGACGTGACCATCCCGGTACAGCACATTGATGCGAACGTCGCCGACGTGCGCCGATGCGGTGCCGCAGTACCACGGTTGCAGCGATGTGCTGGTGTCAAAAGAGGGAATCAGCCAGTGGCGGCCATGGCTAAACGTATATGTGCCGTTAGTTTGGTAGCTTGCCACGTCCGCCATCAGCGGAGGGTTGGAATCGATCGCGGTTCCCGTGAAGGTGTTGCGAGTCAACCGGGTGACTTCAAAGGGTGCGCCGTTTGGATTCTGTCCCCCGGGGGCCTCGGTCTCCTGAATGTTTCGGCCCATCCATACGTAGCCAAACCCCATCCAATATTTCGTCAGGTCCTCCTCGCCCTCGGCGACTGTTTTGGGGTTGTCAGGCAACAACTCCGCGCTGGCCCGCGCCGTCAACTCCGAGCCTTCGCCGTAGGGAAATGCGCTGGGTCCTTGATCGGCCAGGGCGGACGACGGGCAGATGAACAATTTCTGGTTGGCGCGATAGTCGTCGACGAGGACGAAGTAGTCCTTGGTGTACATCCAGGTTGGCATCCAGCCGCCGGCCCCCGAAGCCGGGGTGTCCTGCCCTTCCGGAACGCGGTCGTTGTGGTCGTGTGCAAAGAGGATTACGAATTGCCCCATCTGCCGCAGGTTGTTTGCGCACGCCACGCGATTGGCCGACTCGCGCGCCGCCGTCAGCGCCGGAAGCAGAATTGCAATCAGCATCGCGATAATGCCAATCACAATCAGCAGCTCAACCAACGTGAACCCTCGGCCGGCAGACGGCGGGAGTGGATGTAGCCGGGAACCGGGCCTCATCGCCTCCAAGTATATGCAACCGGTTGCCTTCGGATGGTTAGCGGGGTTTTAAGAGATGAGGCCCGATATCTAAGCGGATCATTTGAAAATGGTTATGTCGTGCCGGTTCCCGCCCGGTCAGTTATGGCCTGCAAACTTTGCAGTTCCTTTGCCGGCCCAAGGGGCTGGTACGGTACAATCCGTCATCGGTTCCAGAGCAACCCCATGAGCCTGTGGCGAAAAATCCTCTTCAAAGATGCGGTCCTGTTTGTCAGCTTGCTGCTTATGATTGCCGGCTCGATGTTCGGGCTGTGGCGGCAGCGCGAGCACGTTCAAGCGTCCTTGAACGAGTACTCCGCCCTGCACCTTGTGGAGGTCGCCGAGGCCCGGCTGCTTGCTTTCCAGCAGGCGGTGCGCAGCGGCGCGGTGAATCAACCGGCGGCGATTACCGACCTGCGGGCGGCTCTGTCCGCGATGACCGAATACAAAGCCGTCCTCAGTCAATACGACAGCATCCTTCCACCAGAGATCACGCCGGACCTTCAATTCCTCGCCAGGACAAAGACCAGGAGCATTGTGACCGGGCTTGCACAACTGACGATGCAAGTTGAGACGCCGAAGTCCCACGGTGCCGCGCATCCGGAGGGCGCGGCACCGCCGGACCCGGCCGCCGTCTCCGCCGCCGTCGATCGTTTGTCCGGCGAATTGATGGATCTGCTGGCGACCTGCAATGGTTTCGTCCATCGCACCCAACTCGCATCGGATACGGATCTCCGCGTTACCACTATCGCCGTCGCTTCAATCGCGGGCTGCACTCTGGTGATCGCGCTTTTAGCCAGCGGCTGGCAGTACCGCAAAATAGTGGTCCCTCTTCAGCGCCTTCGAAGATGGTGCAGGCTTGTCGCATCGGGCGACTTTTCAGTTGGGTACCAGCCCACCGCCGACCGCGAGTTTCAAGAGCTGGCTCGCGACGTGAACAAGATGGCCGATGAACTGAGCGCCTTTTATCGCAAGCTCGAGTCGATGGTCGCGCTCAAGAGCCGCGAACTGGTGCGGTCGGAGCGTCTGGCGAGCGTCGGCTATCTTGCCGCCGGCGTCGCCCACGAGATAAACAATCCTCTGAACATCATGTCCGGCTATGCCGAGTTGTCTCTGAAGCGTCTCCGGAGGCTCTCGTCCGACTCGATGGATGCCGAGGTGGCAAAACATCTGGCGATCATTCGCGGCGAGGCTTTCCGATGTAAGGAGATCACCCAGAAGCTCCTGTCCCTGGCCAAGGGCAATGGCGATGTCCGCGAAATTATCTCGTTGGGCGATGCGGTGGTGGAAGTGTCGAAGCTGGTGCGCGGACTGAAGACCTTCCGCGGGAAAAGCCTGGAGATATCCATTGATCCGCAGGAAAAATTGCTTGTTCGGGCCAACCTCCCGGAGATGAAGCAGGTGCTGCTGAACTTGCTCATCAATGCGATTGAAGCCATGGAGGTGGGATCCGGCGACGTCGTCGTTGAAGGTCGCCGCACGGGGAATTGGGTTGAACTGGAAGTATCCGATAATGGCCGGGGGATGAGCGGAGAGACCATCGAACGGGTTTTCGAGCCCTTCTTCACCAATAAAAGAGGTGCCGACGAGCCTGGCACCGGGCTGGGGCTGTCTATCAGCCACGCGATCGTCACCGATCACGGCGGCGAGATTCTGGTCCAAAGCGACGGGCTGAACCAAGGCAGCCGGTTCACGGTTCGACTTCCCGCGGCGGTCCCGAGCTTGCCGCCGTCGATCCGGCAAGACACACCGCCGATCGCGGAGCCTGTCGTATGACACACCAGCCCTCACCCGGACCGACTGAAGATTGCGATTCGCCCGGCGGGCTCTCACCGCGATCGGCCAGCCAGCGCGTGCTGATCGTGGAAGACGAGCGGCGGCTGCGTGAAATGCTGCACGCATCCATCGTTGAAATGGGACTTTATCCCACGGGCGTTTCGTCCGGCGAGGCCGCGCTAAAATTAGTGAGCCAGCAATTCTTCGCCCTCGCGGTGGTCGATCTGAATCTCCCGGGGATCAACGGGCTGGAACTCTGCGAGCGCTTGCTTCAGCAAAAGCCCCATCTTCAGGTCGTTATCCTGACGGGGTTCGGTGATCTTAACGCCGCCCGGCAGGCGATCCGCCTGCAAGTGGTCGACTTCCTGATCAAGCCCTGCGGGATGGACGACCTGGAGAATGCGCTGAACCGCGCCCGCCAGCGGTGGCTCGACCGATGGGCGGTCGATTCCATCAACCAAACGCCGCAGGCCATCGGCCAAACGCCTGCCGCCGCTCCCGCGCCGCCCGTTGCGGCAGATGCGCAAGCTCAGCGATCAATCGACGACATGGAGCGCGAACTGATTCTTGCGGCGCTGACTCGCCACAACGGCAATCGCCAGGAAGCCGCCGCCGAATTGGGCATCAGCGTTCGAAAAATCTACTATCGACTCCACCAATATCAGAAGCTGGGTTTCATCACTCCCGAGTAGAGATCATTAAATCCCTGGGCGTTAGTTGAATCGAATCCTCCCCGATTCCGACCTCCGACCATGCCGCTCAGCAAATCAATGTGGTGTTAGGTATTAGTTAATACGCAGGCTGGGTCTGGTCTCGCTGACTGAGCGCGCAGCGGGGGGGGGGGGGGCGATTTCATTCCCGAAAGCCCACGGATAGCTATCCGTGGGTTCTTTTGCCCGTGGATCATTCCAAATCCACCCGATGCCGGATTTCACGTTTTCTTGACACGGATTTTCGCCGCTCTTAAGATCGCTTTCGCGGATTTTTCACTGGTTCCAGCCGTCTTGTATTTTCGCACTCACTGTTTTCGGAGGCCAGCATCATGATGCGGTTATCCCGTGTCTTCGCGAGTTTTACCTTGGCCTGCTGCCTGGTTGCGCCGGCCTCATGGTTTGCCGCACGGGCCGATGACGCCGCCGCGCCGTCGGCCAATGTCCCAACCCCCGCTCCCGACAACGCCGCGCCGCCGCCCGCCACCCCCGCGGCGACGCCGGATAACACCATGGCGCCGTCCGAACCTTCAGCCGCCACCCAGCCCGCCGAAACCGCCGAGCCGCCCGCGGCGAGCGCCGCCGAGCCGGAGGCTAAGCCCACCCTCGACGATTTGACCGACGCCTTCTGGCACTACGGGAAGATTGCCCGCTACGACCTGGCCGCCGATGCCGGACAGAAAATCCTTGATTCCGGCGCCGACGCCGCGGCGATTCTGATGTCCTTTGAGGCCATCACCGCCCGCCACAACGACACGATCGACACCTGGATGCTCCGTTGGAAATCGCTGCCCCTCAGCGACGCGGTGGACCGCCCCTCCGTGCAGGCGATGCGGCAGGTGACGGCCAAGCTGGACGATCTTATCGCCCAGGGCTACGCCACGCGCCGCAGCGATCCCGATTACATCCGCCGGACCATCTATGAGATGTCCACCGGGGAACGGGCTTACGACAACAATATGCCGCGTCTGGCCCAGAGCGGCGAGGTGTCGGTGAAAATCCTTATCGACATCCTTCGCGATCCGGCGCAAAACCAGTACCACGTCACCTGCCGCAGAATACTGCGCAACCTCGGCCGAAAGGGCCTCAACCCGCTCCTGGCCGCCACGGAAATGAGAGATTTCGACACCCTCGTCGACGTCATCTCCGTTCTGGGCGACATCGGGTATGACGCATCGGTTCCGTACCTTGCCCGCCTGGCGGCCGCCCGCAACGTCCCCGACGGCATTCGCGTGGCCGCGCGAAAATCGCTCTTTAAGATCGGCCTGCAACGAAACACCGCCGTGCGCCCGAGCGATCTGTTTTTCAATCTCGCCGAGAAATGCTACTACGGCAAATCCGACATCGAACCCGCCGGCGATAAGATTTCCTATATCTGGTACTGGACCGACGACGAGGGCCTGAAACGCAAGGAGGTTCCCACGCCGATCTTCAACGATCTGCTGGCGATGCGAGCCTGTGAATACACGCTGAAGCTGGATCCCACCTCCGGCGAGGCGGTCAGTCTTTGGCTTACCGCCAACACCAAGCGTGAATGCGATCTCCCGGCGGGGGAGGTCGATCTCACCCATCAGGGCGACCCCGACGCCAATTACTACAACGTCTCCGCCGGCGCCAATTATCTCAACGACGCCCTGTCGCGCGCCACCCGTGACCGCGCCGCCGCCGTCGCGCTGAAACTCTGCCAGTCGCTCCGCGACATCACCGGCCGGGGCAATCTCAGCGGCAACGCGATCACGCCCCTGATGGATGCCCTGTACTTCCCCAATCGGCAGGTCCGCTACGCGGCCGCCTTCGCACTGGCGCAATCGCTGCCCAGCAAACCATTCGCCGGCTCTGACCGCGTCGTGCCGCTTCTGGTTGAGGCGGTGAATCAGACCAGCAAACCCGGCGTTCTGGTGGTTGCCCCATCCACCAGCAGCGATTCGCTGACGGAGGGCGACCTGCGCGATGCCGTGCAGGGCCTGGGGTACTCTGTGGTCGCCGCCGCCACCCCCAGCGATGCCGCCTCCGCCGCCATCACCCTTCCCACCATCGACCTGATCCTCATCTCCGAAGACAGCGACGTGCGGAAAATGATCGATCTGGAGCAGCAGATCGCGCGGCTTCAGGGCGCATCAATGCTGGTGCTGACCCACACGGCCCAAAGTCCCTACGCCGTCGCCAGCGCGACCGATCTTCTGATGAATGCCGCGGTCATGCCCGCCAAGGAAGCGCTCAAGGACGAACTGAAGACGGACATCGACGCCGCCCGCCAACATTCCGGCACGGCCGTCATGTCCGAAAAAGACGCGTCCGATGACGCGCTGGAGGCGGCCGCGCTGTTGGAAAGAATCGCCATGACCCGTGGCCAGGCATTTAACGTATCCGCCGCCGAGGCCGGCCTCCTGACCGCTCTGAGCGATTCCAGGCCCCAGATCGCCACGGCGGCCGGACGAGTGCTGGCCACGCTGAATTCCGACAGCGCGCAGAACGGCCTGGCGATGAAAGCCAACGACGCCGCGACCCCGCCGGACGTGCGCGTCAGCTTCTACAAGAGCGTCGCCGAAAGCGCCAAGCACTTTGGAAATCGTCTTCAATCCGAGCAGATCGCGGGATTGGAAAAGACGGTGTCGGATAGCAAGGACTCCGCGGTCCGCGACGCCGCCGCCCAGGCCCGCGGCGCGCTCAATCTTCCCGCGGATGCGGCGCGAACGCTGATCCTCAAGCAATCCCGCGTCTAACCCGCGTGCGCCTCTGCCTCCGGCTCGATCACCACCGCCGTGCCGTAACACAGCACTTCGGTTGCGGATACCGCCTTGCCGCCGATTTCCGAGGCATCGTACCGAAACCCCACGATGGCATTGGCGCCCACCGCCAGCGCGTGCTGGATCAGCAGGTCATACGCCTGCTGGCGCGTCTGCTCGCACATTTCGGTGTACGCCCCGATCCGCCCGCCGATGATCGACTTCAGCCCGCCCAAAATCCCTTGCGAGATCGTCGGCGCTCGCACGATCAGCCCGCGCACCACGCCGAGATATCTGGCGATTCGATACCCCTCGATGGTGAACGTCGTCGTGACGGGAATATGCGGCCCGCCGCCGGAATACGGGATGGTGGTTGAAGTGCTCATGTCCCGTAGGATACCGTACGGGAAAGCAAATTCGAAACTCGAAATTCGAAACTCGAATCAAATTCGAAATTCGAATAACGAAACGGCCGTTGTTTCGAATTTTGAATTTTGAAGTTGATTCGAGTTTCGAATTTCGAATTTGAAGTTGTCCACACTCATCCTCCCAAATACGCCCGCTTCACCTCCGGGTTTTCCAGGAGATTCGCCGCTGAATCCGCCAGGATCACGCGTCCGCTTTGCAGGACGTAACCGCGGTGGGCCACGGTGAGGGCCATGTGCGCGTTCTGTTCCACGAGAAAGAGGGTCGCGCCGCGCTGATTGATCTCACGGATGATCTGGAAAATCTGCCGCACCACCATCGGCGCAAGGCCAAGGGACGGCTCGTCCAGCAGAAGCAGCCGCGGCTTGCCCATCAACGCCCGCGCCATCGCCAGCATCTGCTGCTCGCCGCCGCTGAGCGTCCCGGCCCGCTGGTGCTTCCGCTCCAGGAGCACGGGAAACAGCCCGAAACACCGCTGAAGTTCCGCGTCGATTTCCCGCCTTCCGTGCAACACGAATGCCCCCAGCATGAGATTGTCCCGAACCGTCAAATCCGCGAAGATCTGCCGCCCCTCCGGCACGTGGCTGATTCCCAGTTGCACGATCTGGTCCGTCCGCATCCCCACCAGTTCCCGCGTGGCCCCGAAATATTCCAGGGTTCGGCTTCCATCCGATTCCGCCGCCGGCGGACACCAGGTGACGTTCCCGCTTGCCGGCCTGAGCAGCCCGCTGATCGTTCGCAGCAGCGTGGTTTTGCCCGCGCCGTTGGCGCCGATCAGCGCGACGATTTCGCCCGGCGCGATGTCGACCGATACGTCGTGCAGCGCCGTGATCGCCCCGTAAGAAACGGTCAGGTTGGTTGCTGAAAGCAGCATGGTAAGAACTCCGAACAACAAATTCGAAATTCGAATGACGAATCAAATTCGAAATTCAAAATTCGAATTTGCAACTTCGAATTTGATTCGTCATTCGAATTTCGAGTTTCGAATTTCCGATCCTCCCTCTTCCGCCTTTCCAAGATACGCCTCAATCACCCTGGGGTCATCCTGTATCTCCCTTGGCGTTCCCACCGCGATGGTCTCGCCGTGATCCAGCACCGTGATCCGCTGGCAGATTGACATCACCAGCTTCATGTCGTGCTCGATCAGCCAGATTCCGACGTGGAACCGTTCCTGGACCGAGCGAATCAATTGCATCAACTCGGCCTTTTCCCGGGGGTTCATTCCCGCGGCCGGCTCGTCGAGCATCAGGAGCTTCGGCCGGGTCGCCAGCGCCCGGGCGATCTCCAGCCTGCGCTGGTGTCCATAGGGAAGGCTGCCGGCCAGCGCCGGCGCCTGATCCGCCAATCCGAACGCCGCCAGCAATTCCATCGCCTGGCCGCGGGAACTGGTCTCCTGGCGGAAAAATTTCGGGCTGCGAAGCAGGATGTCGGCGAACCCGCGCTCGGCCGAGCGGTGAAGTCCCGCCGCCACATTGTCGAAAACGCTCATGTTCTGGAACAGCCGGACGTTCTGGAACGTGCGGGCGATTCCGGCATGATTGACGGCGACGGGCGATCGGCCGTCAATGCGCTTTCCGTCGAGGGTGATGGTCCCCTCGGTTGGGCAGTAGACGCCGGTGACGATGTTGAAGGCCGTGGTTTTGCCCGCGCCGTTCGGGCCGATCAGGCCGACCAGTTCCGCGCGATCGAGCGTGAAATTGAAATCGGCCAGCGCTTTCAATCCGCCGAACATCATCGAGACGTGGGATATTTCCAGAAGCGTCATGATCTTTGGGTTTGAGGGATCCTTTTTCGCCGGGTTTTTCGAATCGCGCCTTTCAATTTGGAGCGCGTGATCATGATCACCAGGAGCAGAAAGGCGTAGAGGACAAAGCGATTGTCGGCCATCCAATGCGCCTGCGGGGTCAAGGCGCCGGGCAGAAACCGTTCGGCATTGTCGAGCAATTCCGGAATCGCGGTCAGCGCCACGGCGGCGATCGCCGCGCCGAAAAGGCTTTCCACTCCGCCGAGAGTCACCATCACCACGATCTCAATCGATCGCATGAACGAAAACGAATTGGTGTTGAGATATCCGTCGAGATGGACGTATAGCGCCCCGGCCACGCCGGCGAAAAACGCCCCGGTGACGAACGCGACCACGCGATGATGGGTCGGGTCGATCCCCATCGCCGCCGCCGCGATCTCATCGTCCCGCACGGTTTTGATCGCCCGGCCCGTTGGCGAGCGCACGAGACGGCCGATGAGCATCAACGTCAACGCCGCGGTCCCGAAAATCCACGGCGACATGTAAAACGGCTCGAAGATCTGATCGGCGGGGCTGGGTTTGGTCCAGTAGACGTTCACGCTCAGGCCCGTGGCGGCGCCCAGCGCGGGGATCGTCACGATCACGTTGCGAATGATCTCGGCGAAGCCGAGGGTCGCGATGGCCAGATAATCCCCGCGCAGTCGCAGCGTCGGCAAACCGACGAGCAGTGCCGCCGCCGCCGCCGCCGTTCCGCCTCCGACGATCGCCACCATCAGGCTGGCCGGCTTGCGCCATGCGTCCGGGAGCGTTGCGCTGAGCCACAATCCGGCGGATCGGCTGTGCAGCAGGATCGCGTTGTACAAATGCACCAGCCCGATCGCGCCGCGAGACCAGATGCACAATGTGGGAATCTCGGGCGAATTAAACGCGTTCCGCGCATCGACCACGATCCAGATTAGAAATATCGTGATCAGAATCAGCGGCAACGCCGGGAAAATTCGCCGCGCCTGGCGGATCAGCAGGAACAACCCCAGCACAAGTCCCGATGCGATTCCCGCCACCACCGCCAGGGCCACGAAACTCATCAGGGTCGCGCCCGGGTTGGCGAACAACTGCCGCGGATCGGGGTAATCCGCGTTGGGATCAAAATTCCACGGCGCGAAGACGAACGTTGAATATCCCGCCAGATAGGCTCCCACGGCCATGAACCCGGCGTGGCCCAGCGAGAATTGCCCGCTGACTCCGATGGTCAATTGCAGGCTTACGGCGAGGATAATGTTGATGCCCGCGATCATCGCCACGTGCATGACGTACGGCCCCGGCCGGTCCGCGAACTCCAACTCGCGCCCGATCCAGACGATCGCCACCAGCACCGCCGGCATCCAAAGATTGTGGATGAGCGCAAGCCACCAGGATCGGACTAGCGGCAATGAATCGGTCGGCATCTTTTAAACCTTTTCCTGCACCGCGCGCCCAAACAGCCCCGACGGCTTGACGACCAGAATGGCGATCAGAACGAGAAACGCCACGCCGTCGCGATATTCCGAACCCTTCGGGAAATAGCTGACGACCATCGCTTCGGTGATTCCAAGGAGAAATCCCCCGGCCAGTGCTCCGCGGATATCGCCGATCCCGCCCAACACCGCCGCGATGAACGCCTTCAATCCGGGAAGCAATCCCATCAGCGGATCCACCTTGGGAGACCGCAGCCCGACCAACACGCCGGCCACGGCGGCGAGAACCGAGCCCAGGACGAACGTGAAGCTGATCACCCGGTTCACGTTCACGCCCATCAGCGCCGCGGTGTCGAAACGATACGAAACCGCCCGAAGCGCCAGGCCCATCTTCGTCTGGCGCACCACGTACCGCAGCGCGAACATCATCACCAGCGCGATGAGGAAGATCATGGCATCCACCTTTCCGATCACCAACTGGCCCATGTGGACCAGGTCCGGATGGGCTTCGACGCCGGGGATCAGATCGGGAAATGGCTTGGGATCGGGGCCGAACATCCACTTGGCCTGCCCGCCGAATTCAAGCAGCATCGAAACGGCGATCGCCGTGATCAGCGAGACGATCCGCGGCTGATTGCGCAGCGGACGATACGCGAGCAACTCGATGAAATATCCCAGCGCTCCGCAGACCAGCATCGAGCAGACGAGCACCAGAAAGAACCCCGCCCAGGTGGGTTGCTGGAGGTGAAACCATCGGGTCGACGCGTAGAAACCCGTCATCGCGCCGATCATGTACACGTCGCCGTGGGCGAAGTTGATCAGCCGAAGCACGCCGTACACCATCGTGTATCCCACGGCGATCAGGGCGTAGATGGCGCCGATGGACAGGCCGTTGATGAGCTGCTGAACGAATTGTTGAAACTGCGGCATAGTCCGGAACGCGCGCGGGAAAGGGCCGGTTATTTGCCAGAGCCGGCGGCATCGGGTTGCACGGTCGCCACGAAGTGCGCCTGGTCGTTTTCGATCTTCAGGATGACGATCGGCTTCTGCGCGTTTCTCCGGGCGTCCATGGTAATGTTGCCGCTGGCTCCGGGATACCCCTTGGTGTGCGCCAACGCATCGCGAATCTGTCGGCCATCCGTGCTCCCGGCACGCTTGATCGCATCGGCCAGCATCCCCATCGCGTCGTAGCCCAGAATCGCCATCGCGTCCGGCGTCTTGTTCGCATACTTGGCCCGGTAATGAGCGACGAAATCCTTCACCCTCGGGGTGTCCTCATCGGGCGAATAGTGATTCGTGAAATAGCATCCGTTGACCGCGTCGCGTCCGATCTGAAACGTCTTATCGCTGTCCCAACCGTCGCCGCCCATCAGCGGAATGCTCATCCCCAGATCGCGCGCCTGCCGGCAAATCAGCCCCACCTCCGTGTAATAACCCGGAACGTAAATGGCATCGGGGGCGGCTCTTTCGATGTTGGTCAGTTGGGCCTTGAAGTCGATGTCGCCTTCGCCGTAGCTCTCATCGGCGACAATCTGCCCGCCGTTGGCCTTGACGGTTTGGGTGAAGAATTGCCGCAGGCCGACGCTGTAATCGTTCTTGACGTCGTAAAGAATTGCAAATCGCCTGGCCTTGGGGCCTTTGTCGTTATTCATGGCGAAGTTCGCCATCGCCGCGCCTTGGAATGGATCGATAAAACAGGCCCGGAAAATGAAGTTGCCCACCGCCGTCACCTTGGGATTGGTGCTTGACGGCGAGAGCATCGGAATCCGGCTGCGTTGGCAGACCGGCGCCGCCGCCAGTGACCGGCTCGACGCCACCTCCCCGATGACGGCGATCACGTGGTCCTCGGAGATCAGTTTCTGGACCGCCGTCACCGCCGCCTCCGGCTTGGACTGATCGTCCTCCACCACCACGCGAATTGCCTTGCCCAGCACGCCGCCGGAGGAGTTGATTTCATCCAGCGCCAGTCGCAACCCTTCATCGGTCGACGTGCCGAACGTGGCCGTTCCGCCCGTGAGCGACCCGAATTCCCCGATCACGATGTCGTCATCCGCCCGCGCGGCCCGGCAAACCCATGACGTGACGCCGATCAGCAGCAATATCAGAATGTCGCGTCTCATGCGAATCTCCATCAGTGGCGGGGTGTTGCTCGCGAATTTAGTCGCCCTCCATGCGCTTCGCAAGACATCGGAAAATCCTCCGAACTTCGCGCCGCATGACAAGCCCATCGTTTGCAGTTACATTTCCCGCATGTCTAACGGATTTCTTGCCCGCGGAAAGGTCGTCGAAGCAAAGGACTCCATCGTCGTCTTCCAGCCTTGCGATACAAACTATCAGATTCACCTTCAAACAGCCCGGCCCTACACCGGTCCCATCGGCCAACTCATCGACGCCCGCATCCGTGCCAAGGCCAGAAAGGTCTACACCGTTGCCAGCGGCGGGGGATTCATTTCACCGATCTTCGGCTCGCCACGCACCCTCCAGGGCCGCGCCCTGCACGTGGAAGAACGCCAGATCATTATCCGCGCCGGCGTCCCCATTTCCGTCGAGCTTCCGCAACCCGAAACGGCAGTTGATCTCTCCGCGGGGCCTATCGCGCTCGGCTCGATCGTTAACGTTGCCGCACTCCCCGGCGCTACTTTCGAGTTGGTGGTTTCCAAAACCTGAGAACAACACCATTTTTGTTAATGTGGGTAAGATATAGGCCGCTTTTTTGTCGAGTTCGCTTCACCCATATAGGAGTCAACATTTATCCAATTTACCAATTTTCCCATTTGACGTGGCAACATCATGCTAAACTGCCTCCTATTCTGGTTTTGATAGAGTGGTTTACCGACTTTGGCCATTGAATTTTTGGGGCCGTTCATCCAATACTATGCCGAGTTCATCGGGGTGAGGACGGGAGATTCCTGGATGGGTGAGCAGTTGGGGGCGCCCGGAGCTTGCGGCGCGAGCTTAAATGTGATCCCGGCTTCCAAGCGTGGGTCGAAGCCGGGATTTTTTTCTTCGCAATTCACGGCCTTGCCCTGCCTTGGCTTCCAACCGATTGTTCCATGGAGCGCTGCGATTCGGTCCTCGGTTTCGAGGGCCATTTGAACCTGTCGAGGAGAATCGTTCTAATTCTTTTTGGCAAGCGGCCACGCAGGAGTGGCGGAATTGGCAGACGCGCAGGACTTAGGATCCTGTACCGAAAGGTGTAGGGGTTCGACTCCCCTCTCCTGCATTTTCGCTGTCTATGATACCTAGCAGGACAATGATTCACCGCCAGGATAAAAATCAAACCGCCCCTCGGCTCGACTGGCCGAAGTCGCACGCGTGGCGGCATTGGCTATTCGTCCTGGCCGGCGCGATCGCGATCCCGTCTGCCCAGGCCGACACCCTGTCCATCCGCCATCCGGGCGAGCCGGACAGCGTTGCTCCAACCGTATACAACGACGTCAAGATTACCGATATCCGTCTGGGGCACATCGAGTTCGTCACCTCGACGGGCAACGACGTTGTCAAAGACCTCGCCTCGGTCGTGGCGATGTCCATTGACGATGAACCGCAATTCAATCACGCCGAGCAGGATTACGCGGCCAATCAATTCGACCGCGCCGTCGAGGGATTCGATCAAACGATTCAGAAGACGGACAAATCCTGGCTCAAGGCGTATTGCCAGCCGCTCCTGGCGGATTCCGCCAACAAGGCCGGGCGATTCGACAAGGCCGTGCAGGCTTATGTGTATCTGGCGCTGAACCAACCGAGCACGGCCCCGGCGCATCGTCCGACGGTTCCAGCGGCCGGGTCGGTGTATCTCGATGGAGCCGCGCAATCGCTTTCCGCCGCGGCCGACACGCCGAACCTCTCGACTCAGCAACAGGCCGCGATTCTCTCGCTTCTTCTGGACGTGCAGCGCGCCCGCAACGACGCGTCGGGCATCGACGCCGCCGCCAGCCGTCTCGCCAAGCTCGTCGGGGATTCGGGAAATCCCACCGCCGACGAGGCGTCGCTCGCCCTGGCCGATGCCAAGTTGGCCGAGGCCGGGTCCGCACTGACGCAGAAGAATTACGATCAGGCCGTCTCGATCATTACCGCGGCGGGAAGTCTGTTCCTCGATCCGCGCCGGCAGGCCGATGCGATGTACCTGCTCGCCCAGGCGCGCGACGGGCAAACGAAGGCGAAGAATGATCCGGACGCATGGAAGGACGTCGCGATTGCCTACATGCGGGTCGTGGCCGATTTCAAGGACGCCGCCGGCGCGCCGCACGTGGCGCAGTCGCTTCTGGCGACCGCGGGCATCCTGGAGAATCACCTGAACCAGCCGGGCAAGGCGATGCAGATCTACCAGAGCGTTCGCACCCAGTTTCCAAATTCCCTCGCGGCCGACGAGGCGGACAGACAGCTCGCCCGCCTTCAGGCCGCGGGCGTTCGGCCCGATTGATATCCGCTTAGAATGAAAGGCATTTGAGATGTTCAAATTCATTCGGAAACACAAGAAGGAGGCCGGCGTCGTCATCGGCGTGGTCCTGATGATCATGTTTCTCGGCAACCTCGGTCCCCAGGGGGCGCAGCGGAACACGCAGATACTGCGCACCGCCGGCACCATCGGCAACGTCAAGGTCACCCAGTTGCAACTCAGCAACTCCGCCGCGGAATGGCAGTTCCTCAAATCCCTCGCGTACGTCAATCCCAACGATCCCACGGCCAGGCCGTTGCCGCTGATGATGGCGATCCTCGGCCCGGAACTCGTTGGCCAGATCGAGCAAGCCCAGAAGAGCAGCCAAGGCTTGCCCATGTTTTTCCTCCTTACGGAAGAGGCCAAGAAGCAGGGCATTATCGTCAACCCTGACGACGTGATGTCCCTCATTACCAACCGCATAGCGCCGCAGACGGAGCCCGGCACCGAAGATCGGGAACGCGAGGTGGATGCCGTCACCGAAGCCGAATTGGTTCGCGGCCTGGTCAACCGCTACGAAAGCGTCGTCAAGATCACCCGGCCCTACCAGGAATTCACGCTGGCCCGCAGCGCACAGGACCTTTCCCTGAAGGTGGCTCCCATTTTTGCCAGCGGGATGCTCGACGGGATCGGCGCGCCGACCGACGCCGATATCCAAAAACAGTTCGAGAAGTACAGCGATCGCGTCGCGGCCGTGGCAAACCGGTTCCCCAGCGATTTCGGACAGGCCGACGATCCCCTTGGCTTCGGTTACAAGACCCCCAATCGCGTGACGGTTCAATACATCGGCCTGAACTACGCCGATCTGCGCCAGGCTGCGATCGCCTCCAAGAACAATCAGGATTGGTACGTCGCCGCGTTCGGTGAATTCAAGGCCAATCGGGACGATTACGACAGCCAGCCCGTGCCCGCCGCGCCCACCACTCATCCCTCGGCCTCCACGCAGCCCGCGACCTCGGCGCGAAAGCTGGACGATCTCGAAGCTGATTTCGAGCTCCACGTTCCGCTGGTCCTTAACAAGCTGTATGAAGAGCAGACCAGGACGCTCCTGCAAACCATCGCCAAGGAAATTGGCGAGAAGCTCAGCGCGGGCTTCGGCACCTATCGGGACGCCATCGCTGGCGGCGGCAAAGACACCGCCGGCCCCGCGGCCCAGTATCTTTCCTTCAAATTCTTCCGCGACCTGGCCGACTCCCTGCACGCGCAATATGGCGTAACCCCCATCCTCGGCGATATCCGGCAACCCAAAAGCGACGTGGAACTCGCTCAAATCGAGGGCATCGGACGTTCCCAGGTTGCCTCCAGCAACATGGCCGTGACGTTCCCCGAATACGCCGCACAACTCTTTCAGCCCTGGATCAGCGATGCCGACAAAAATTCCCAGCGGGGCGCACTGGCGATCTCGCAATGGCAACCGTCCAACCCCCTGATGGACGCGCAGCACAACCTTTACGTCTTCCGCATCAGTGGCAGCGATCCATCCCACACCCCGCCCCTGGCCGACGTCAAGGAACAGGTGATCGCCGACTGGAAGATTTCCGCCGCCTACGCCAAGGCGCTGGACGCCGGTCGCGCGCTTCTGGCCGCCGCCAACCACAGCGGCCTCGACTCGGCCGCCGCAGCCGCAAAACGTCCGCTGCCAATCCAAACCGATCTGTTTGATCCGCAGTTGATCGTTTCGGGCCGCTCGGCCCCCGTCATCAGCCCGCTGATTTTGTCGCCCGATTCCGCCCGCGAACTGGCCACGGTCGCCCAACAGCTTTTGAGCACGAGTCCCGCCGCCAATGGCCGGCCCCAGCTTTTATCTCCGCTTTATGCCGATCGCACCGTTGCCGTGCTCGAGTTATACCAGGCAAGGCCGATTTGGGATTCCCAAACCAAGCCGCTGTTCAGCCAGCGTATCATCGCACAGTTGATGCAGACGCATTCCGATCCCCTGGAAATGGGCCTATTCAACGCCCAGGCCGTGGCCGATCGTGTCGGCTATCATGCTGAAGCCAAGACATACTGAAAATCTTGACAATGCCAACTCATCGCTTATGTTGCCGCTCTTCACCTAAGCGCCATTAGCTCAATTGGCAGAGCAGCTGACTCTTAATCAGCGGGTTGTAGGTTCAAGTCCTACATGGCGCATTTCGGCACTTTCGGCGAGAATGGACAAGGATTGACATTTCCGCTGCAAAACCAAGGGTTTTCGCACTTCTCGACCACTCGCCCCCTTGACACACTTGGACACCGATTGACCCGTTTTGACCGTCGGCGCCGTGCAGTTTACTGTGCGGTGATCAGCTCCATTGCCGCATGGAACGGGGAATTGGCGTTATCGACTTGAGCCGCGGGAGATGATTTTTCGGCCGAAGACCATGAGGCAGAAGCCGATGAGGCCGAAGGGGATCATGTAGGGGAAGTAGGCTTTCCAGCCCCAGGGTTTGTAGTCGAGCATGTATCCGAGAATCCAGAGGCCGAGGGAGGCGCCGAAGTATTGGAACGAGTCGATGAGTCCGGAGGCGAAACCGGTCATTTTTCGACCGCCGATATCCATGGCGCTGGCTGTGCCCAGGATGGAGTGCGTGGAATTGCAGGTGAAGGAGATGAGGAGAAAGAACAGGATGGCGGCGTTGACGGTGTGGACCTGGATGGCGAGAAAGACGATGACCGCTTCGGACAGATAGAGGGCCGCGGCGACCGGGGCACGGGCGCCGGCGAAAAGTTTGTCGGAGACGTAGCCGGACATGAGGGAGCCCGCGGATGCAACGAGGGGGATGAGAAACGCGAGAAACTGGAACTTGGCCGACCTCATGTCGGTATTGAAGACCTCCTGCATGTAGCGCGGGAACCAGCTATCGACGGGATTGCGGACGGCGCCGGTGCAGGCATAGGCGGCGGCGACGATCCAGACCGCGGGGTTTGCGGCAATTACCTTGAGGGCGGTGCCGAGTTCTGCCCGGGTGGTGGCGGCGGCATGTTCTTTCGAGACGAGCATGATGTTGGCGTCCGGCTTAAAGACGGAGGCCATGAGATGCAGAATAATGAAGATGAGGATGATGGCGGCGACGACAAGGACGCCCATGTCCATCGGGCCGATCTTGCCGACGTGGTAGAGGTAGCCGATCGAGCCGCAGACGAGCAAAACGACGGATGCAATGAGGCAGAAGCGAACGATGGTTGCGGGCGAGGAATTGGCGGGGGTGTATTCTTCGACGGGGAGAAAGCCGCATTCTTCAGGAGTTTCCTTAACGCCGAAGGCCATGGCGATAGCGACAAATGCGCAGACGATGGAGGGTCCCCAGAAAAGCCATTTCCAGTGAAGAGGCGCGACGTGAACCATTCCGAAGAGCGTGAAGCCGGCGAGGAGTGCGGGTCCGAAGTTGAAGATACCGAATCGTCCGAGGTTGATCATAAAACCGAAGATGCCGGCGAATCCCCCGCGTTCGGTTTTGGCGAACCAGGCGGTTTTGATTTTGGTCATGCCGGGAGCGCCAAAGGACTGGAGATACCCATCGACGCCGCGGATGGCGATAAAGAGGCCGAGGACGCCCCATACGGAGGCGGCGCCGAAGAGAACGTTCATGGCAATAGTGCCGGCGGCGCCAATGAGCATGGCCTTTTTCCCGCCGATACGGTCGGTAATCAGGCCGTTCAGGATTTGTCCGAAAGCGTAGGCGAGCGACCAGGCGGTCAGTATGTAGGACATCCTGGAGTAGGAAAAATGGTACTGATCGGCGATCGACTTGTTGGCGATGGAGAAGTTGAATCGACAGAGATAAAACGAAGTGTAGAGAAGGCCGAGGTACCCCCAGTTGAGGCCGCGGCGGGGGCGGAAGCCGGGAGGATAGCTCCGAAGGGCAGGGCCGGAGTCGGCATGCCCATGTATTTGTGTATCAGGCGAATTCAATGGCCTCAATTTCCACCGACCGCGGCAAGGTAGTCGGCAAATCCACGAAGTTCCTTCAAGGATATGGCCATCGGCACATTCTACACCGCGAACGGGGCAAAAATGAAACTTGCCGGTGCGGCCTCGAGCCGCACACCCACATGGATGAGCGCATTCGAGGGTCGGCTTTCTCCTCGGCTATCTGAGATCGGTTAAGCGATCAGCCCCGCCTATTGGGGCGGGGCTGATTCGCTTGGCGTAAATGTGTAGCTTCCAAAATTACATCGAACGACGCCGGCGGCGCGCCAACAGGCCGATGGCGCCCATGGCGAGCAATCCCGTCGTCGCCGGCTCTGGAACACTGGAAGTCGGCAAGGTCAATCCATTGGCCACTGCGAAGGCGTCCAAGGCCGCAACATCGCCGGCCGCGGCCGCGCCGCTCACGCCCTGGTTGAAGTTCGCCGCCAACACGTTGAAGTCGGACGCGTTGACCAGGCCGTCGTAATTGAAGTCGCCCTGGTCCCAGCCGGTGATGCTCTGGTTGAAGTTCGCGGCCAGGATGTTGAAGTCCGAGCCGTTCACCAAACCGTCCAGATTCGCGTCGCCAAGGAGCGTGTAGGCCACTTCGATCTGGCCGGAGGCCAGGCCGG
>Ga0187867_10000824_pt1 | contig 27217 bp, 25 predicted proteins | sample June2016WEW_13_1_FD_132976 | JGI IMG/M metagenome (GOLD analysis project Ga0187867, IMG submission 132976) | Peatland microbial communities from SPRUCE experiment site at the Marcell Experimental Forest, Minnesota, USA - June2016WEW_13_10 | ecosystem: Environmental > Terrestrial > Soil >... | reverse complement strand
GACACCGAGACTTTACGGCGACGCCTTCCAGCTCAACTTCACCACCGCTGACGGCCCGCCGAACCCGGCTCTGCTCAAGGGACTCGAGCGCGACCCTTCTGTGACCGGAATCACCGAGGGCTCGGCCGTCGAGATCTCAGTCGACAAACAAGCCGTGGGGGCCGTCGCCGCGACTCCCGTCCGTGGCGGGATCTTGTTTCCGTCCGTCGACGGCCATTTTCCGATCGGCGTTCATGAGATCGGGCTCGGCGCTGCAACCATGCGCGAGCTGGGAGCCCATCTAGGTTCGGTCGTCCACGTCGCTGTCCTCACACCATCAGGGAGAACACGTAGCTCAGCCTTCCAGGTCGTTGGGCAGATCTCGTTTCCGGTGCTCGGTGGAGCCGTGGGCCTGGGCAGCGGTGCCGCCCTGACGACGGCTGGCTATGAACAAGCGGTGTGCCCTGTGGGCCCGAGTTATAAGGCTTGCCTGCAAAGGCTCCAGTCGGGACCAAACGACGGCGGGCTCTTGGTAAGTGTCGTGCCGGGGCGGCGCGGGGTGGCTGCGGTAAACCACTACCTCAAGGTGTACCAATCCATCGTTGCTCTGCCCGTGACACCGACATCACTTGTCAACTTCGGCGAAGCAGTCAACTTCCCTCTCATCTTTGGTGGCTTGTTAGCCGTGTCGGGCGCGGCCACGCTCGTTCATCTGCTGGTGGTCAGCGTCTCGCGCAGACGGCGGGAAATGGGGCTTTTGAAGTCCCTGGGTTTTGTGAACCACCAGATAGCGGCAACAGTCGCCTGGCAAGCCACGGCGTTGGCCCTTGTCGGGATCGTCGTAGGAGCACCAGTCGGAAGCGTGCTCGGAAGCTGGGTTTGGGACGCTTTCGCCAAGAACATCGGAGCCGTGCCGGTCTCTGTGGTACAGGTCTGGCTGCTCTCGACAATCGTGGTTGGCATCCTTGTCGCGGCCAATCTGCTCGCGGTGGCGCCGGCATTCGCAGCACGACGCTCCAGGCCACAGCAACTTCTACGGGCACAGTGAGTCGTCCGAGGCGGGCAAAGCGCGAGATCGCCACCAGCTGGGGCAACCTGACTGCGGGGAGCTAATTGCTGTGACCTCGGCGCAGTTGGGTTCAAGGCGAGTCCGGGTCCCGCCACCTAGGACTGGACGTCTGGAAGTCCCAGTAGGGGAGCGCTGTCACGTTCGGAGTTTCGAGGCCGGGTGGGCCCTAGCGAACACGGTACGGGTTATGCGGGAATGCAAGACCTGCGCGCAGTCGCGTTCAAGACAGGGCGCCTCGTTGCCTCATCGGACAGTAGGCCCGTCGGGAGGTCTCAGTGGGGGAGCGTCATGAGCTTCCGAGTCGCCCGTTCGAATAGCCACCGTGGACGGTAGGTGGTAGAGCCGGTTTCAAGGACTGCCAAGGCGGCGGGCTTCGCCGTTGCGCCAACGGCGTCGATGCTGCCGGCAGTCGCCCGCTTCGTGTCCAAGGAAGGTGCTTCCGAAGGAAGACACCTAGGGCACCGATCCGGTGGGTGTCACGGCATCGGCCGCCACGCGGCGGGGACAAAGCTGGGCGTGTCGCCGGGAGGCTCCGCCACGACCGGACTCGACGTGTCGGAGGGAGGCCCGATTCCTTGGGCATCTGTGGCGGACACATAGAACACGCAAGCCTGGTTGTCCGGGAGACCCGTGATCACCAGTGAGGTTGCGCTCGCCGGCACGTCGACGATCTTCCAGACACAAATGGCGGCACTCACTTGGTAGCCGGTGATCGGCTCGCCCTCGGTTGTGGGCGGCGACCAATAGAGCGTGACCTGCCCGCTTCCTACCACGACGCTGTCGAGGACCGGGGCACCGATGTCGGCGTAGGGAGTGCAGCCGGTCGAGCCCACGAGCTCGCTCTTGCCGAAGGCGCTCACGGACTGGACGAAGAAGAACACGTTCCCCGACCCGTTGGTGAGACCCGTGAAGGTGTATTCGGTGAGCTGGCCCGGGACCGAGACTCCGGTGGGGGATTCGTCGAAGACCTCATAGCTGGTGACGGGGCCGGACGACCGGGAAGGCGTGGGCGGAACCCAAGAGACTGTGGCGGCGCCGTCACCACAGACAGCCGTGACGTCACTTGGGGGACCCGGAGCTCCGAGAGGCGTGATCGCGCCTGACAATGGCGAGCTTGGATAGCTACCGGCATTGTTGGACGGTGTCACGGAGAACTGGTAGCTGACACCGTTTGTGAGCCCTACAAAGGTCATCGACAGCTGGTCAGGTTCGCTCCAGGCCGTAAGGTCGCCCGGGTACGAAGTGACCAGGTACCCGCTCACGATCACGCCGGCTCCGAGATCGGGGGCCGTCCAGGTGAGAGTTGCCTCGCTGTTGCCCGCTATCACTGAAGTGATCCTTGGCTCAGCGACAGGAGCCGGGCTCAGTTGCCAGGTGTCTGCCCCGGCGGCGGTCTCAGGTATGCCGTTGAACTCGTTGCCGACAAGCAGCATCTGGGACGTGGCCGGGTCCCACGCCAAGCCCGAGTTCATCCTGGCTGACGGGCTCTCCGGCGTCATGAGCTGAGACCACGTTGTGCCCTGCCACTCCCAGGTCTCGTTCCCGGCCGAGCACGATCCTTCGCAGTTCCCCTGGCCGCCGAAGAGCACAATCCTTTCTATGTAAGGGTCGTAATCAAAAGCAGCATCGGAGGGCGGGGGGGCTCGCGGGAGGCACCAGCTCTGACTAATTGCTTCCATCCCACTGCCAGGTGTCGTCCAGGCGGAGCAGTTGGCTGGACGTCACCACGTAGCCGCCGAACAAGATGAGGTCCCTGGTCGCAGAGTCGTAGGCAAGGGCCGCGTCGTTGCGCGGCGGGGGACTACTGACTGGAGCCATCTCGGCCCAGTTGTCCCCACTCCACATCCAGGTCTCCTCGGTTTGTGTCGTAGCGCCGACAGCTGCGACGTACAACAGCTGGGTGGATGTCGTGTCGTAGGCGAGGCTGGCAAGACCTTGTCCACTGGGAGGCTCATGAGTGGGCGTCAGCGGACGCCATCGGACGCCATTCCAGGACCAGGTAGAGCAGGGACCGTTCGTGACGTCCGGTTGCCCCAGGAAGATCAGTTGGCTCGTCTTTGCGTCGTAGGCCAGGTTCCCCGTTCCCGCCGGTCCCGTGACGGACAGCTCGGTCCAAGAGCCGCTTGCCCACGAAAAAGTTTCCCCGGCCACCACAGAGATCATCTGCCGGGACACCGCCATTGGGACTAGACGGGTCTGGAGTGACGTCGGCCCAATTGGAGCCACTCCAGATCCAGGTGTTCTGCACCGTCTCGGTTGTGAGCCCGGTGGGTCCCATGAATCGGACGAGCTGTGAGGCGTGCGAATCCCAGACGAGAGAGTCCGCGTTACCGATGCTCTCGAGTGAGTAGAGCTGCGGCACGGCTGCTGGGAGGCGTTCGACCCAATCTGAGCCGTCCCAAGTCCAAGTGTCGTTCAGGTCTTGAACCTCGACCTGTCCCGCGACGTGGCCGAAACCCTCGAACAACACCATCTGCGAACTGGCGAAGTCGAAGGCAATGCTCGCCCCTGAGCGAGACGAAGGGCTTCTTCGGGGATTCCTCTTGGTCCAGTCAGCGCCGTTCCAGGTCCAGGTGTCGCCAAGGTATCCACTGTCGTTACTCCCACCGAAGAACACGAGTTCAGACGTTTCGGGGCCGGGGCGCCCAAGACTGTCAGCGTGCCGGCAACGAGCACCGCGGGTACCGCCCTCCGAGCAAGGCTGCGGGCCAGCCGTAGCCCTTTGTCGCGGATAACCCGGTGACTGAGGTCACTTCCACCTCGATGCCGCACAGTTACTCACCGCTCGGCAATCCGCACCATACTTCGCGTCGCTGAGAGTTGTGCTGACTGCGCGGAGCCGTCGCCTGGTCGAGGTCGGTTCTGACTGCCGCGGGAAAGGACGAGACGACGGCACATGGCCCGGAAGCCCGCCGTCTCCGGCGGTCGTGCAAAAATTACACCGGACATAGCCCGCGGTTTACCTTGTCGCAGCCTGCGAAAGTAGGCAGCTTGCCGACCGGCTGGGAACAGTATGTAGCGCGCAGATCGACCAGAGCGGGGACGAGATACTCGTGGCAGATCCGCTGCACCTGCGCCGATCGTGCAGTCATAAGTCTGCGTTAGCTGTTACGACTCCCGTTATGGGTGTTACGGGTCCTGACCGGATCCGCTCACGGGCAGCGGCCTCGCCGGGCCCCGTTCAGCAGTCCACTCCTCTTGCTTGATCCGGATGAGATACCTATCACGCAGTCCTTCATGCCACGATGACGTGATGAACTCCTCGGTCAGCGAGCCGTGGCGAGCCGGCGTTTTCGTTCACCTCCGCATTCGAGTCGCGGAGGATTGCCAAGCCCAGTTCCGCTCGTTTCTGGACGAGGCGATTCCCTTCTACGAATCTCCGGGTGGTATCCGGGTTCGCCTTCTTTCAGATGACGACGACCCTGAACGCTTCATCGAGCTCGTGGAGTACATCGATGAGAGCGCCTACCGTCATGACGACGATCGCGTCCATTCAGATCCCACCATGGCAGATTTCCTCGCGCGCTGGCAGTCGTTGCTCGTTGAGCCCCCTGTCGTCGAGGTCTATCACCAGGTCGAGCTCCGGCACTGAACACAGCAGGAACGACGGTGACGAGCCGATCACCGGGAAGATGTCACGGGTCTCCTCACGCCTTTAGATGCGGAGTAGCACCCAAGAGCGGCTGTCGGCGCTCGCGGGCGGGGGACGGCCGTCTGTCGCACGTCGCGACGGTCCCACCCGTAACGCGACATAACGGACATTATCGGCGGTTGAGCTGAGCGGGCCCTCGGGGCTGTCCGTCGTCTAACAACACCGAGGTCGCTGCGCAACCAGGGTCAATCGACGTGCTCATGAGTAGCGTTTCCGACATCGCAACGAATTGGGAGTTGGTTCCCGTAGTGGATGAACGTGCGTTAATCGAACTCGAAGCTGGTCCGATCGCAGCTGGCGGTGGTTGTGTCGCTAGAGCCGACGACGGCCGGGTGGTCTTTGTGCGCCACTGCTTACCCGGTGAGCGCGTACGGGCAGCGGTCACGGAGGAATCGAGGTCCTTCTTGCGAGCGGACGCGCTCGAGGTAATCGAGGCGTCGCCGGACCGGGTATCGGCTCCGTGCCCTTACGCAGGTCCCGGTCGCTGTGGAGGCTGCGACTGGCAGCACGTCGGCCTAGGAGCTCAGCGCCGCCTAAAGGGAGATCTCGTGGCGGAACAACTTCGACGCCTTGCCGGCACCGAGCGCGAAGTCGTCGTGAAAGAGGTCTCCGGCGCTCTGAGGGGGCTCGGATGGCGAACGCGTGTTCGATTCAGTGTCGGCGAGGATGGCCGCATCGGTCTACACAAGCACCGATCCCACGATCTGCAACCGGTGGATCATTGTCTGATCGCCTCCGCCGGGGTCGAGGCTGTCGGTGTTGAGCAGCTCGAGTGGCCAGATGTCGAAGATGTCGAGGTGTTCGCCTCAGAGAATGGCAACTGCGTCGTATCGATCAACACGCGTCGGCGACGAGCGGGTCGTCTTCCGTCGCTTGATGCCGGTCTTATCGTGAACGGACGGGTGGCTAGGGAACCCGAGCGACTCGCCTTCGAGGTGCTCGGACGACGTTACGAGGTCAGTGCGGGTGTCTTTTGGCAAGTGCACCCTGGAGCCGCTCAGGTCCTCGGTGAGGCCGTCTTGGAAGGGCTTGGGGCGTGTCCTAGCGATCGTGTGGCCGATCTGTACGCAGGAGCAGGTCTGTTTGCCGGGCTTGTCGGCGACATAGTTGGCCCGAGGGGATCCGTGCTCGCCGTTGAGCGGGATCGGTGGGCCTGCGCGGACGCGGCGAGGAACACGTCCGACCAGCCGCAGGTGAAGGTCCTCAAGGGAGCTGTCACGCCTCTTGTGGTGACTGAGTCGCTCGGTGAAATGGACCTGGTGGTCCTGGACCCTTCCCGTGAGGGCGCCGGCCGCGCGGTCATGTCGTCGCTGGCGGCCCTCGAGCCGGGTCCCTGCCGGGTCGTCTACGTGGCCTGCGACCCGGCATCGTTCGCTCGCGACCTGCGAGTCCTGCTTGACGCAGGCTGGACGATAGGTTCGCTTCAGGCTTTCGACCTGTTCCCGATGACCGAACACGTGGAACTCGTGGTCGTCATAGACCCTCCCCGGGCCTAACGGCGTCTCGCCGCCACTCCCCCGCCGTGGCTGCACAAGGCGGCGGCATCTAGCGGCTGGCGGTCAGGCCGGCAGGAGCCTTGCATCGGCCAATTCTTGTGGGTTCCGAGCGAACTCGCGAGCCTCGCCGGCAGTTCTCAACTTAAGGTGACTACATGACGGAGATCGCTGACCTGAGAGCCGCTGCCGGCGTGTCTGTTGCCGCCCTGGCTGGCTACGCCGATCTGGATTGGCAGCAAGTGCCAGCTGCCGAACTGGAGTGGAGCTGCCGACAGACCGCGCTGCACATGGTTGATTGTCTCTACTTCTACGCCATGCAGATCGTGTACGGAAATCCCGACGGATACCTGTGCACCGAGCTTGCCCTCGACGACTCGGCATCGCCGCCGCGGCTGCTAGCCGCACCAAGCGCGCACGCAGAGCTATTGCACCGCGTTGCCCGATCCGCTGACCCAAACCTGCGCGCGCACCACAATTATGGTGTCTCGGACGCGGCCGGGTTCGCTGCGATGGGCGTCGTGGAGACGTTGATCCACACCCGTGACGTGGTCCGCGGGCTGAACCCCGAGGATCAATGGCGGCCGCCGTCCGAGCTTGCGGCGCCGGTGATCGCGCGATTGTTTCCGCACGCGCCCAGCGGTGACCCAGCCGATGTGCTGCTGTACTGCTGCGGCCGCGCCGCCCTGGGTGAGTTGCCGCGCCAGACACTATGGCGGTGGGACGGGACGGTCAGAACCTGAATTGAATGAGCATGCTCCTAGCCTCTCCCCCACCCATAGCCGTCAGTGGCGGGTGCTTACTTCGCATGCAAAGTACGGCAGGAAGCGCGCCACCACAAAGAGCTTAAGCGGCGTGCTAAATGTTCTCGAGACCATACTGAATGGCAATAGCTGTATGCGTACGACACAGCTCGTATGCGTGATGAGACTTAGTGTTGTGCGTTGGAAAGATCGTTGACAGATGTATTCGAGGAAATCACGCCTGGGTGAGGCAGATCTGATCGCCCTGGCTCGGCGGATTTTGTGCGCATAGGTGACCAGACTCTGGTCGTCGAAGGTGACGAGCTTGAGGCCTTCACCTTGACCTCTGCCTGCGCGATAACCTTGAGGTGCAGAGCGACAGTCGAGGCAGGCCCGGACGGGCGGTTATAGAGTGTGTGCGCTGGAACTCAAGAAGTTCTAAAGATAGGACGAAACACGTGGTGACCATTTCGAAGCATATTCAGGATTTTCTCCCCGGTAAGCTGGCCTGGGTGGCGACTGCCGCCAGCGACGGCACCCCCAATACCACGCCGAAGGGCTCGGTGCGGGTACTCGACGATCAGCACATTGTCTTCGCCGATCTGTACTCCATCAAGACGCGGCGGAACCTGGAGGAGAACCCGAAAGTAGCTGTGACAGTGATCGACGCGGCTACGCGCATCGGTTATCAGCTCAAGGGAACCGCCGAACTGTTGTCGAGCGGCGAGCTCTTTGAACAGACTGCGGAAGAGTTGAAGCAGATTTCTTCGGCGCTGGCTGCGCCGACGTACGTGGTGAAGATAAGCGTTGAGGCCATCTACGATCAGTCGGTAGGGCCGAATGCGGGGAAGCAGATAGCCTAAGAGTCGAGTACTTACCGCTCGCCATAAATGCCGCCCTAACCATTGCCGTTTCTCGGGTCGAAGTCGCGACCGACAGGGCAAAGCAGGATAGCGCGCAGCTGCTTGGCGTCTTCCGGATAGATTCGAGTCGGAGGTGAGAGCCTCGCTACGACCACGCCTCGGCGCGCGCGAGTCGTCCTTCAAGTGGCACAAGTCAATGGCGACGACGTTCCGCAATTCACTTTGGCGTCGTCGTTCTATGCGTCTAAACCAGTCCTACTCGCCTCGGCGCTGCGTGGTCGTCATTGACATCACGCACCCTTGGCCGCCGTACGCCCCGGGGCGGTTAGCGAGCCAGTACCCCCGAAGTCGGTAGACGAGTTGAGCTACCGAGGCGACCCACGGGCCTGGCGGTCGCCTCGGGCTCGCCGTCTTGACCGCGGCTCCGGTTCTCCGACATCGACGCCCGCATCCGGTTGCGAGCGCGCTCTGAGGTCCCGGCCCAAATGCCCTTCAAGGACGGGTGCTCCAAGGCGTAGTCCAGACACTCCTTGGCAACTGGGCACCGGGCACACTGAAGCGCTGCCCGGATCCGACTAGAACCGTCTGGGGGGAAGAAGTCCTCCACTCCCCTGCCGCGACAAGCAGCCTGGTGCTGCCAGGCCGGGCGCTGGAGCAGCAGGCTCAAGTCGGGCAACGGGTCCAGCGAGCGCATGGCGGCCTCCGTGAAGTCATGCAGGGCCTGGTCGTTCCATTCGTCGAGTTGCCAGCCGCTTGTTGCCACGGACCGTCTCCTTTGCGCGAGTGGCGACGTCGCCCTTGCAACGACGTCGCCACCCTGCCTGCACAAGACATTCCCCGCCGACCCGCGGCTGAAACCACCTTTTTGCCCGCGAGTCGCACCTCGGCAGCTGGAGCTCACACGGCTTCCCCGGGCTTACCTCGTGTCTATGACCTGGAAGCTCTCAGCCAGATGGCCATCCTCAAGACCCATTGCGACAGCGTTGGCACTCCCCCACTCCCGGATCATGTCCTCCAGTCGGTCGGGGTCGGCCAACTGGCTGACGTGGCAACGCAGCGCCGCGAGCTTGCGCTCGATGGTCGCGGTGATGTCCACCACCTTGGTCGCGCGCGGGGAGGCCATGAGCCAAACCTCATCGACAACGTGGGGCTCAAGGCCCTCCGCGAGCAGCTCCGGGTGGGCGTAAGGGTTCCTGGCGTCGGGGTATACGGCCTGCAGAGTTGCCTCGCCCGCTGCCAGGTGATCTGGGTGGCTGGCGCGAATCCGCTCCCAGTTGCGCTCCGGCGACGGGCACAAGACCCGGCGTGGTCGCGCGATCCGGATGACGCGGGCGATGTCCCGGCGAAGCTCCAGGGAAACTTCTAAGGAGCCATCGGGGTAGCCAAGGAAGTGGACCTCGGTCACACCGACCTCTAAGGCAGCTTTGCGCTGCTCGTCCTGGCGGATCTGTTTGAGCGCGGCGACCTCGACACTCGGGTCGGCGCTTCCGGCCGCTCCGTCGGTCACGATGCAGTAGACGACTTCGATCTCCTGGTCGGTCCACGCCGCCACTGAGCCAGCGGCGCCGAAGTCGACGTCGTCGGGATGCGCAGTAACCACGAGCACTTTGCCCGGATCGGCCTGTTCAGTCACGACCCGACGCGACGCAAGAGCACGACGGGTATCACCCGCGTCGTCTTCTCCTCATACTCCTTAAAGCCCGGATAGCGCTCGGCCTGTATCGCGTAGAGCCGATCGCGCTCTTCTGGGCTTGCCACCTCCGCGTCGACGTCGAAGGTGTCCGTTCCCACCTCGATGGTCGCCCGTGGATGGGCGAGCAGGTTGTGGTACCAGTCAGGGTTGGTAGGGGCCCCGGCCTTGGACGCGAACACAGCCAAACGGTCGCCGTCGACCAGGTACATCATTGGCGTTGTGCGCTTCTCGCCCGTCTTGGCACCGGTGCTCGTGAGGAGCAAGAGAGGTGCTCCGGCGAACTGCCCGCCAACATGGCCGCCCGAGGAGCGGAATTCGTCGATGATCTTCTGGTTCCAGTCGTTGTATTCGCTCAACTCTGCCTTCCTTATACGGTTAGGGCTTAAGGACCTCGCCACCGTAACGCCCGGCAGCGCTGTGACCGGCTCACGGCACGGGCGGGGACGTCGCTAGATGGGCTTTCGCGCCGGGAACACGGGAATGCCTGTTAGAGTTCTCGAGGTCCGGTCTGATTCGACCGGTTTCCGGCAATCGCCGGTGAGGCCTAGAGACGACTGTTCTGGTTGGCCTTTTTTGAGCTGACTGGAGTTTCTTTGCTACCGACTTTTTCCGATCTTGGCGTACCCGCGGATCTCATCGCGCTCCTCGAACAGGGTGGGATCACAACGCCCTTCCCCATCCAGGAGGCCACCCTTCCCGACGCGCTCGCCGGGCGCGACGTCTCGGGCCGGGCGCCGACGGGTTCGGGTAAGACACTCGCCTTCGCCATAGCGGCCGTGGAGGCACTCGGTGCCGGGTCCCGATCGAAGGTCGCCCGGCCTCGGGGCCTCGTCCTGGTGCCCACCCGGGAGTTGGCCGCCCAGGTATGCGGCGTCGTTGGCCCGCTCGCCAAAGCGCGTAACCTCTCGGTCGCAGCCGTCTACGGTGGCGCGGGTTACGGACCGCAGCTGCGTGCGCTGCGTGCCGCGGTCGACATCTTGGTTGCGTGCCCGGGCAGGCTCGAGGACCTCATTGACAGGCGTGAGGTGAACCTTCAAGACGTGAGCATCGTCATCGTTGACGAGGCTGATCGGATGGCGGACATGGGCTTTCTTCCCGCCGTGCGGCGCATTCTCGATCAAACTTCCCCGAAACGCCAGGTTCTGTTGTTCTCAGCGACACTTGACGGCGAGGTGGATGTGCTCGTTCGTCATTACCAGCACAACCCGGTTCGTCACGAGGTCGAGCTGACAGAGGCATCCTCGGGCGAGGTGCGCCATTTCTTCTGGAAAGTCGACCGTAACGACCGGGTGGCATTGGCGGCGAAGATAGCGACCGCCCACGAGACGGCGATCGTGTTTTGCCGGACCCGCCACGGGGCGGACCGTCTCTCGCGCCAACTTGGGGCCTCGGGAGTGCATTCCGTCGCGCTGCACGGAAGCCGTACGCAAGCTCAGCGTGACCGTGCCCTGCAGGCTTTCCATTCCGGAACTGCCCGTGTGCTTGTCGCGACCGATGTCGCGGCGCGCGGAATTCACGTCGAGAATGTCGCCTGCGTGCTCCATTTCGACCTGCCGGCTGACCACAAGGACTACGTCCATCGTTCGGGGCGCACGGGCCGGGCAGGCGCGGATGGCATCGTCATCTCGCTTGTCACGCCTGACCAGGCTGGCGCGGTTCGCTCCATGCAGCGCGCCCTCGGGTTCTCTCAGGCGCTCGAGCAGCCCGGCTTGCTCCCGGCGGTCCCGCTGCGTCCGAGGGTGGCACAGGGCGGCGTCGCGGCACACTCCGCAATGTCGCTTCACAGCTCAGCTGGGGCCCAAGAGCAGGACCGTGGCAAGCGCATCGGCCGAGCTGCTCGACCGGTTCGCGCCGGGCACTTGCAATCACAAAAGCGCGATCCGCGCAGTCGTCGCTCGCTGCGACCGGCGACCGGGACCGTCAAATGGTTCGACCCCATCAGGGGCTTCGGCTTCATCGCGCCCGACGCCGGCGGGAGAGATGTCTTTGTCCACCGCTCTGCTTTGAGCGACGCCGATCAGCTGCCGGCAGAAGGTGCTCGAGTCGAGTTCCTCTCCCGTCCAGGACCGAAGGGGCTCGAGGCCGTGGAGCTGCGCGCAGGCTGAGCACTTGGGCGAGCGCCTCAGCTGCTTGGCTCAGCTCGCGCCCGGCTCTGGTGCAGGCTTGGACCCGAGCACGAGCGAGAGAGTTGTCCGCTTCGAGTGTCGGTAGAGATCTATCGTGACCCTCTCGCCGGGATGAGTGGCCCGCACCGCCACGGTGAGAGAGACGTTGCTCGTGACGGCACGCCCGGCGAATCCGACGATCACATCGCCGACTCGGACGCCCGCGACCGCGGCCGGCGCACCCGGGAACAGCTCGACCACGAGAGCGCCGCGGGTCGGGGTGAGGCCGTACTCGAGGCGGTTCGCCGGAGTCACCGACACGACCTCGACACCCAAAAAGGCCTTCGGCGGCCCAACCGTCCCGCCCTCACGAAGCCCGGGCAAAAGCGCCTCTATGCTCCCGATCGGGATGGCAAAGCCAATGTTCTGTGTTGGCGCCTGTCCTGGTGAGGTTGTGGCCGCCGCCGTGTTCATTCCGACGACCTGAGCGGCCGCATCAACGAGCGGTCCGCCCGAGTTTCCCGCATTTATTGCCGCCTGGGTCTGCAAGAGCCCCTTGAGCGACTCGATCCCCTCGCAGTCGTCCCCGCCGGTCTTGATCGTCCTTCCTTCAGCAGAGATGATGCCTTCTGTGACCGAAGGCGTGCTCTCGGAAAGCGCGAGCGCATTCCCTATGGCGAGCACCTCTTCGCCGACCTTGATCTTGCCGGAAAGACCCAAGGAGACGGCTTTCACGGCTCCGGGCGCATGCAACTGGAGCAGTGCCACGTCGTAGGCGGGATCGCTGCCGACAAGCGTGGCTGGGTAAGCCCGCTTTTGTCCGTAAAGCGTCACCTTGATCTCGGTCGCGTTCGCCACAACGTGGTTGTTCGTCAGGATCTCGCCTCCTCGGGTGAGGATCATCCCCGTCCCCTCGTTGAGATCGGTCCCCCCAGTCAAGGTTCCCGAAACGCAACCAGGTCCGACCCCCTGTATCGCCACGACCGAGGGCAGCACCCGGGCGAGCACCGACTTGACGTCGTCCATACGCGCGAACGCGCTCGTGTCCGGGGAGAACCTGACGATCGTCGTGTTGTGGCCGCGAATGATGGCTGCCACCGCTGCACCGGCACCAAGGCCGGCCGCGGCAGCCACAACAGCGGCGAGAAGGACGACCGCGACCCAGGCCCGCCGTGTGCCGCCGCCCTGCGGCCCCTCGCTCGCCGCAGGCGGTACTGGGAAAGGCGCAGAAGCTTCCGCCGAACCTGGCCACCCCTGAGGGGTCGAAGGAGTGCTCTGGGCTGGCCAGACGCCGTCTTCAAAGGCCCCCTCGCCGACGTCACTTTCCACGGATGACGTTGTAGCGCGTCGTGGCGAGGCACGCCGCGCGTGGCGATTCGCGCCGCGTTGGAGGCTCCCGCTTCGCAAACTCGGCTGCAGCGGGTAGTTTGACCGGAGCATGCCTAATCGTCTCGACATCGAATTGACCAGCGTCCGGGGGGACGGCAGCTACACCTGGCGCGCGGCCGGGGCTAGACAGCCCAAAGGTGTGGTCGATGCCAAGATCCTCTCCGACAGCGCCAAGGTGGGAGATGTCTTGCGCGTTGAGGCAGAAGTCGAGATAGACGGAATCACGATCTTGTCTGTCTTGCCGCCGAAAGAGAAGGCAGAGCAGGCCGGCAGGATCGAACTGCTCGGCTCCTCCAAGCCCGTCGCGGCGGTGACCACGGTCCTCGTTTCAGAAGGAGGTCGCGGCCGCGGCGACCGGCGAGACCTTCTCGACAGCCCACGTCGCAACGACCGGCCCGGCACGCGCGATCGTCGGCCTTCGCGCGCCGGAGAGCGCCCAGACACGCGAAGGCCTCACTCTGGCGAGGCTACGAGCGAGCCTGGCGCGCGGCGGCCGGAACGACGTCCTCGCACGGAAGGTGCCCAAGCGGGCGAGGCCCCCCCCGGCTCTGAGGGTCGCACCCCTCGCTCCGGTGCCGATCGGCGACCGGAACGCCGTCCCCGTCTCGAGGCGACGCCCGGAGGCGCTCCCTCGAGCGGCGCCAGCTCGCCGGCCGGCCAACGACGTCCTCGGACCCCGAGCGGTACCGGGCCTCGTCCCGGAGCGCCCAGTGGCGAACGGACCCGCACCGAGGCGGGCCGGCCCCCGGCGGGCCGTCCTGTCACACAGTCGGCGCCTCGGCGCGTGCCCCCGCGCTTCGAGCCGGGAACCGCCCATCGTGACGTCCTGCTCGCGAGCTTGGCGCCTGAACAGCGACCAATCGCTGAGCGTCTCGCCGCCGGCGGCATACCGGCTGTTCGCCGGGCGATCGCCGAAGAGCGCGAACGGGCTCGCTCCGAAGGCAGGCCTGAGGTCTCCGGTGAGGCGATCCTTGCCCTCGCCGAACAACTCGCGCCTTCTGTCAAACAGGCCATCTGGCTCGACCGAGCCGAAGCAGCGGTTGCCCAGCTCGAACAGATCTCGCTTAGGGACTTGCGCACCACGGTCGCGGCCGCAGCACCTCGGGACGAGACGGCGCGCGACCTCGACCGCAAACTTCGCGAGGAGCTCGACCGGCGGGTGAAGAAGCTTCGCTCAAACTGGGAGGAGCAGATAACCCACGCCCTCGACGAGAACCGCGTCCTGCAAGCGTTGCGCTTTTCAGCCCAGCCCCCGGAACCGACGGCCCGCTTCCCGGCAACTCTTGTCGAGCGGCTCGCGTCCAGCGCGGGTGCCGCCATGACCTCGAGCACGCCGGTCGAACGTTGGTTGGCTCTGCTCGACGCCGCGGTCGGTTCCCCGATCCGACGCCAGATCCATCCCGCGGGTCTGCCCGAGGACGCGTCCGGGGAGGTCGTTCGCAGGTCCCGGCTCGCCGCGGGCAGCCTCCCAGCCCTGGCGCCGATGCTCGGGCTGTCCATGCCTCCGCCGCCCAAGCCGATTCGAACGAGCCGCCCGCCGCGGCCGCCTCGTCCGCCCGCGCGCGCTCCGAGACGGTCCCCTGCTCCGAGGGTGGCTGGCACTGGTCCTAACGCGCCGGCGACCGACGATTCGAGCCAAAGCGAGACACCCGAGGACGTCGCTTTGCCGGAGACCGCCCTCCAATCGCCCAGGGCCGTTGCAAACGACGGGGCCGGCCCAGAAGGTGCAATGGGAGAGGGCTCGCCCCAGCACGCCCTAGACGAGGCCCAGGGACAAGCTCAAGACGAGACCCTGGGGCTCGAGACGCTTTTGGAAGCACCTCGTGCCGCAAGCGCCGGGGCGCAAGTCGACACGGAGACGACCGCGCCCGCACAAAGCGACGAGGCTGCAGCCCTAGCCCCGAGTGAGAAGGCCTCGCCCGACCAGGACCTCGGCGAGGCCGCGCCGGCATCTGCCGAGCAAGCCGTGGTTGACACAGCCCCTGGTGACGAGACTTTGCCAGCGGCCGCGCCTGCCGATGAGCCAGTGTTGGAAGCGGATCGAGAAACGGTGTCGCAACAGGCTCCCGACCAAGACCCAGAGGGCTCGACGGTTTCTTAGGCGGACCTGTTAAAAGGTCGGTCCGGCCCGTTAGCCGAGCTGTCGGTGCATCACCAGCAGGCGGGCCACAAAGCCAGATCCTTCGAGGAAGTTCTTCGCTTCCCGCACGCCCGGAAGAACCCACACGTCAAGACCGGTTGCTCCCCTGCGCCTAGCCCAGTCGACCACGGCCTCGACAAGCTTCTCGCCGACACCTACCTCGCGAGCGGGCGGGTCGACGAAGAGAACCTCGATCGTGGCTTGAAGCGACGAGTCAGATGTCTCTTCGAGTCGGGCAACGGCCACTCCGACCGGTACTTCCTCGAGCAGCCCGAAAAGGAGCAGCGACTCGGAGTCGTGGAGCATGGCGGTGAATTGGGTTTCGAGCGGCTCGGCGAACGCCTCTTTCAACAAGTGCACGGCGCCCCCCCGCTCGTTGACGAGTGCTTCCCGGTAGCTGCTGTAGAGCTCGACGAACACCGGAAGGTCACCTTCGGTGACAAGACGGGTTACCAACTGCATGTGCTGCTCGGCCGCGCGGACTGCGCCGACTCAGGCGGTGGCGCCGTCACGCTCCGCATTAAGCTGCGCGATCTTGTGCAAGACGGTGCGCCGACGACGAGTGGCTGATTCGTGCTTGCGAACTGACTCGAGCTCGGCCGGCGTCAGTGAAGCCAGTCGCTCTACGACCTGTGAGGCGGCGAGGGTGTCATAAGCGGGTATCGGAAGCTCGTGGGCCCGGGTGCTAGGCGCGACCTGAGGCGCTTCTGAATTACGTCTCCGCCCACCCGAGCGCGGTCGCGCGGCCTTGTCGGTGTCCCTGGACGCCTGCGTACGCCGCGCGGCGCGCAAAGCCGAATCGGGCGCCATAGCCGAAGATGTCGGAAGTGGCGGGCGCGCTGCGGGGCCATCTGAGTTCGAAATAAGCGGCCGCGGGAATGGCCGCGGCTGGGCCGGCTCGCTCGAGAGGCCCTGAGACGAGGCCCCGAAACGTCGGACAGCCTCGGCGACGGCGAACCTACCGATCATCCCGGCGACACCGATCTGTCTTTCGAAGCGCTCTCTACCAAGCTCGGCGAGGCGGGGAAGCTCCTCTACGGCAAGTGTCGCCGCGCCCAAAGGTGCATAGACGAGCCAGTCGAGCAGTGTTTCGGGGAGGGGTCTTTCGTCAGCCACGAAACGACGCTACCTCCGGGCGCGCCAAGACCTGACGCGGCGTGCTCACACGCAGTCTCGACAAAGGAGGCGCTTTTTGTCGGCGAGCTGCGTCTGGCTCTTCACGAGAAAACACGAGCGGCACACGAACTCGTCCGGCTGCTTGGGGAGCACTCGGAGAGAGCCTTCGCCACGGTCCTCGGAGTCGGGGGCTTCCTCCTCTTCGTCCTCCTCGTCATCGACGACGACCAGCCGCTCTTTCAAGATGACGTCAAGGCTGGCTTCGATGTCGTCGTCGTCGAGATCGTCATCGTCCTCGTCCTCGCTCTCGATCGGCACGACGTCGCCCTCTACGGCGACTCCCACCGTTCCCACGACGACGACGTCGTCGTCGTCATCGTCGAGGTCGTCCACGAGAGCGACGTCACTGAGGTCGTCGTCGTCGTCATCGAGGTCGAGATCCGCGTCCGCCAGATCCTCGAGGTCCGCCTCGTCCGCGTCGGGGACGTCGAGATCGTCGACTTCTATAGGTTCTTCGAGATCCTCAGTGTCCTTGGTGTCCTTGCGCATGAGCGTCCTTCAAGTGATCGGTGCTGTGGCGCGCTCCCCCGGGAACCGGTGCCGGGGACGCGGCCGGAAGGACTATACGGCACCAATGCTCGGTTCGGACGACTTCCGGCGAGATTCCCCCAATTCGCTGGAGGTCGGCGGTGCAGTCGCGCGGCGGCGGCAGGACCCAGGACGCCTTTGGGGCCACCCTTTGTCGCCTGCCCGGGCGATACGCCGGCGTGAAAAGCCGGCGGGGGCGTTCTCTACTCGACTCCTGGGTCCCCACCACTCGCAACACCCCCGGACGCTTTTCGAGCGGGTCCCGGTGTACCGGAAGCCGCTCTCGGCTTGAGGGGACCCTCTAGTTATGCCCACTGGGGCAGTGCTCGTCAAGAGGAAAAGAGAACTCCCCCGTCAGAGGCTCGGCCCGACGCTTTGCCGCTTGGCCTCCGCCCGCTGCTCGGCCTCGAGGCGGCCGAGGTCGGTCTCTGAGTGGTCGACGAAGGTCATGGCCTCGGCGATGGCGCGATGCCCCGCCTGTTCGGCGATGAGCCGGTGCATCTCTTGGACGATCTTGCGATAGGCCGGATGTCCCTGCGGACCCGAGCGCAGCTCGAGGACGTGCATCGCCTCCCGGGCGTTCAATTGCAGGACGAAACGGATGTTGAACGCGAGAGCCACGGCGTAGCCGCTCTGCTCGGGGAAGTAAGGGGCGAGAGCGTCATGCAGGCTCTTCGAGCGTTCCAAGGACTCGAGGAACCGGCCGGAAAGCCCGGCCGCCTCCACAAGCGCCGGAACCTCGAAGCCCAGATCCGTACCGAGCGGCTGCCACTCGACGGTCAGCAGGCGGTGGCGCTGCAGGTCCCGGAACGCCCCGTAGTCGGCCACGATGTCGAATCGGTAAGAAGTGCACTCGAGAGCCCTCCCAGGGCGGTGGCGGCGATTTGAGCGCTCTCCCACGTAAGCCTCGATGATCCGGCGTCGCCCGTCCGGCCCGAGGGCGGCGACCCGCCGGGCGATCTCCTCCTCGGGAGCGTTGAGGTACGGGTAGCACATCGCCGTGAGCACCTCGTCCTCTCCCGCCGGATCGAAGTCGGTGAGGCTGACCGAGGTTCCCGGTGCGGGGACCTCCACAGGCCACAGCTCGTGCACCGCGGTCTGCATCTCCTCGCGGCGCGCCTCGAGGTACTCGGTCCAAACCCCACCCCGCTCCGGGCGGTCGACCCTGGCGAGGAAGGACGGGATCACCTTGCGAAGCTCGACGAGGATGAGGTCCGCGTAACGGCGCGCCTCGGGCAAAGGATGTGCCCGCATGCGCAGTAACAACTGCTCGTAACCCTGCCCCGAGCCGAAGATGCCGACATTGGACAGCGAGCCGGCCGGGAGCAGGCCGCGCAACGCGTCCAGACACCGTGCCCGCACCGCATGGCGGTGGGCCAGCTCCGAAACCCCGCCATGGCGCGGGCTCTCGTGGAGCACGAAGGCTTGCAGCACCGGAAGGAGCTCGCCGTAGGTGTCGAACATGCGGTCCATCTCACCGACATAGCGAGCCCCTAGGGGCGATTCCAGCACAGCCTGGTCCCGGTGGTAGCGGTAGTGACCCGAGGGCAGGCGGCTGTCGTAGGGGATGTAGCGCGTCGACTGCTCCAGGTACGACATGAGCCGTCCCCGCTCCAAGATCTTGGTGAGCAGGTTCGACGACTGCTCACAGGCGAGGTGAACCCCCCCGAGCTGGGCGACCGAGTCGTCCCCGTACTCAGAAAAGACCCTCGCGTACAGCTCCTCGGCCCGCCTCAGGCCGACCGAGGCATCGAGGCTCGTGTCCCCCACGACGTCGAGCTCCTCGAAGAACTCATCGAGAAACAGCCGGCGCAGGCTCTTGGGCGAGCGCGAGTAGCGGGCGAAAAGGGCGCCCTTTACCACCTCGGGCAAGTTGACAAGGGCGAACACGGGGCCGTCGAGGTTTGTGAAGTAACGACCGAGCACTTCGCGCTCCTCGGCGGTGAATATCTCGCCACCTGGGATAGACATGCCCGGACGAGATTACGGGGCGGGCTGCCCGCCGGCGCGGATGGTCCCGCGCTCGACCGGGATCGTCACGACCGACGAGGCGGCGACCACATCGCGCAGCAAATGCTCGGCCGCCGCCCGGGCGCCTTTGGCCGTCTCGGGCTTTGCCGCCACCACCGCCACCTGGCGGAGCAGGTCGATGACCTGCTTCACGTTCCTCACGAAATCGCCTCCCGACATGAGCGGTGCCGCTCTTTGTCCCCGGCGGCCCGAGCCGGCGGTCGGCTGGAGCACCTGGCGCAGGTCCCTGCCCCGTGCCCAGTCGTAGATGAGCGATGCAAAGCCGGCGTCGACGCCCCGGGTCACGGGCAGGCGCGCTTCGCGCTCCTCGTTCGACAATGCCTCGGAGAGGTCCTCGATCGCCTCGAGGCGTCGGGCCACCTTGGCACTCGGGGGAGGTAACGGCGCCTCCCGCTCCCGGCGGGCCTCGTAGCAAAAACCCGAGGCAACGGCGGCGAGGCTGGCCGGGTCGAGATCGTCGAGCTGGCCGGACTCGAGAGCCTCGGCGACGAGGAGATCTGCCTCGTGATAGAGCCCCGCCAGACGGGCACCCGCCTCGGTGACGGTCCAGCCTTCGAGATACCCGCGGCGTTGCAGCACGCCGAGGACCGAATCGAGCTCGCCGACGAGGTCGTCCTCGCTCAGGAACTGAGCGAAGGAGGAGCTGACGAGGGTGTAGGCCTCCTCGTGGTTGTGACGGCGAACGAGGTTGACGGCGAGGTTGTAGGTGGGCCGGAACGAGGAGGAAAGCGCCCGGGGTCGTCCGCCGGCGATCCGGGCGACGTCGCCGAAGGTGTGAAACGGTGAGCAGAGCACGGCCGCATAGCCGATGTCGTCGATGCCCCTGCGGCCAGCTCTTCCCGTGAGTTGGGTGTACTCGCCCGGCGTGAGCTCCTGGTGGCCTCTGCCGCCGAATTTGGTCACCTCCTCGATGATCACCGAGCGAGCGGGCATATTGATGCCAAGCGCCAAGGTCTCGGTGGCAAAGACGACCTTGACGAGGGCTTCGGCGAAACAGGCCTCGACGGCCTCCCGAAACGGCGGCACCATCCCGGCGTGATGCGCCGCCACGCCCGCCTCGAGGCCGGCCGCGTAGGTCGCGTAGCCAAGCACAGCCAGGTCCTCGTCGGTGAGCGGATCGACATAGGACTCGACGATCGCACGGATGCGTTGGCGCTCTTGTGGCGTCGTCAGCTTCAGCCCGTCGTCCAGGCAGTGCCTCACCGACTCGTCGCATCCGGACCGGGAGAACACGAAGTAGATCGCCGGCAAGAGGCGCTCGGCGGCGAGCCGGTCGACCACCTCCACGCGCCTTGGTCGGTACAGCTGTGCCCGGCCCGGGCGTGGCCTGGCCTCAAAGCCCGCCTGTTTCGTGCCTTGCGCCGTCAAGCGGGCAGCCCCGGCGCCTCTCCGGCCGGATCCCGGTCGCACGAGCATGTCGTCGAGCCTGATGGCCTCGGGGTTGGGCCGCCCGTCCACGAAAGTGGGAAGAAGGTGCAGGTGCTCGGCAAAGCGGTCGCCCACCACGAAGAGGTTCTTCAGCTCGACTGGCCGGTGTCGTTCTATGACGACGCCGGTGGCACCGCGGACCTCTGAGATCCACGCCGCCAGCTGGTCCGCGTTCGCCACCGTCGCCGACAGACACACGAGGGTGACATTGGCCGGGGCGCCGAGGATGACCTCCTCCCAGACGCCCCCCCGGTAGGGGTCCTGCAGGTAGTGGACCTCGTCTAAGACCACATAGCGCAAGTCGGCGAGGCGCCCGGGCTCGGCGTGGATCATGTTGCGCAGCACCTCGGTCGTCATGACGACGATCGGCGCCTGGCCGTTGATGGAGTTGTCCCCCGTCAAAAGGCCGACTTGATCGGCGCCATACCTGCGACGGAGGTCCCCGTACTTCTGGTTCGACAATGCCTTGATCGGCGTCGTGTAGAAGACCTTGGCGCCTTCAGCTAGGGCGAGGTGGACGGCGTACTCGGCGACGACGGTCTTGCCCGAACCGGTCGGTGCGCTGACGAGGACGGACTGGCCATCATCCAACAGGTCGAGCGCGTCCAGCTGGAAACGGTCGAGGGGATAGGGATGCTCCGCGACGAACTGCTCACGGGAGGCGGTGGCCAACGGCGCCTTCATGGCCTCTTTCGGGCGCGAGAGCTCACTTACCGAGCATCTTGCCGATGATTATCGAAGCCTCGTAGAAGAGCAGCAACGGTAGGGCGAGGGCGAGCATCGAGAACGGGTCGGAGCTCGGCGTGACCACCCCGGCGAACACGACCATCCCGATGATCGCCCATCGCCGCCACTTGGACAGCTTCGCCGGCGTGAGCACCCCTGCCAGCTCGAGGGCGACCAACAGGACCGGGAACTCGAAGGTGACGCCGAAGGCGACCATCAAGAGCAAGATCAGCTGCACGTAGGAGTTGGGCGACAAGATGGCGACGATCGTCTTGTTCGGGCCGCTCACATCGAGCAGGAAGCGCATGGCGTGGGGGAAGGTGAGGTAGGCCACGAAGGCGCCGAGGGCGAACAGGCCGGCCGTGGCGAAGGTGAACGGCAAGGCGTAGCGCTTCTCGTTCGCCTTCAAGCCCGGGGTCACGAAACGCCAGAGCTGGAAGAACAGCACCGGCAGGGCGATCAGGATCCCGCCGTAGGCAGACACGTTGAGGCGCAGCGCGAAGCCCTGCAGAGGCTGGGTCACATAAAAGGCGCACTTGCCCTGTTGTTTCGTGTGGGTGACGGCCTGGCAATAAGGCGCTTGCAGAAAGGAGAGGATCTGGTCGTAAAAGACGTAGGTCACCACGGCCCCCACCGCGATGGCGCAGATTGAGATGACGAGGCGCCGGCGCAGCTCCCCCAGGTGCTCGCCCAGGGTCATCTGGTCGGGGTGCGGCTTGGGGTTCTCTCTTCTGTCGCGAAGCCTCGCCAGCCTCGCCGGGGCTGCCATCGCTCAGTTCATGCTCGGCTCGTCGAACACGAACACCGTGTCAGCCGAGCGTGTGTCGGCCGAGAGCCTGCCCACAGATGACCACAACGGTACCGCCGGCGGTCTACGGGCCGGAGAAGCGGGTCCCTGTCTTCCGAGCAGTGGCTGCCAGCCCGACTCGCCGTAGTCGGCTTCGCCCCCTCCGGTCCAAGAGCCGCCCCGCGTGGCGAGCGTGTCGACGGTCTCACTGGCCGCGGCGCCCGCTGTCGAGGTGGACTCCCCCATACCCGAGACGAGCCCGGAGATGTAGCCCGTGACAGCCTTGCTCGGGCTGGTAGGTATGTTCGGCAAGTCAAGGTCGGGCACAAGGGCCCGAACCTCCTCGTCGAACTTCTGGCGCAGCTTGTTCAGCTCGCGCCAGGCGCCGCCGAGCTGGCGCGCCGCACCCGGCAGCCTCTCGGGCCCCACGACGACAAGCGCTATGACCAGGAGCAGAAAAATCTTGGCCGGATCGAGACCGCCCATGAGCTGATGCTACCTTGCCGCCGGTGCGAAGACCGGCCGGAGCCGAGACGCCTGCATGAAGTCATTTCCTCTCTAGAACCAGTGAAAATAGGGATGCCCGAAGCGCCAGACGATCACGAACACCCTGCCCACGATGTAAGAGGCCGGCAGCGTCCCCCAGGTCCGGCTGTCAGCAGAGTTGCCCCGGCAGTCACCCATCACGAAATAGTGCGCCGGCGGGATCTTCGTGGTCGGGATGTCCTCGGCGGCTTCGGCGCAGGATCCTGTCAAGGGCCCCAGCCAGGGCTCTTTCAGCGGCTTCCCGTCGATCAAGACCGTGTGGCCGACAGAGGAGATGGTCTCGCCCGGCAGGCCGATCACGCGCTTTACGAGGTCGGCGTCGGCGGTGCCCGTGTCTGCAGGCGGCCGTTTGAAGACCACGATGTCGCCCCGGTGGATCGTGTAGCCGAACTTGACCACGACGATGCGGTCGCCGAGCTGCAAGGTCGGCAGCATCGAGCCGGAGGGCACGTAGAAGGCCTGGACGGCATAGGTGCGCAAACCGCCGGCCACGAGCACCGCGAGCAGCACGACGAGGAGCCACTCCAAGACGCGCCGCTTCGTGCTCCTGTTGTGCGCCGACACGGCGGCCTTGGCGCGTCCATGGCCAGTTTTCGGTGCCGCCCCGTCGTTTGGATGCGGGGCCGGAAGTGGTCTCGGGATCGCTGCCGGGTCCGCCACGGTGCCCCATACGAGCAGCTCTTCCACAGGGTTGCCCGCGTCTGTGGAAGCTTTGTCGGTCTCGGTCATCGCCAAAAGCCTAAATCGACTCGATGAGGCGCTCGACACGCTCGTCGTGGGAACGGAACGGGTCTTTCAAAAGGACCGTGCGCTGGGTCTGGTCGTTCAACTTGAGATGCACCCAGTCAACGGTGAAGTCGCGGCGTTTCTCCTTGGCGCGCCTTATGAACTCGCCCCTCAGCCGGGCCCTGGTTGTCTCCGGGGGCGAGTCCATCGCCTTTTGGATGGCCTCGTCGGTGGTTACGCGCTCTACGCGGCCCTTGGCCTGGAGGAGGTAGAACACGCCGCGGCTGCGGTCGACGTCATGGTACTGCAGGTCCAAAAGGGCCACCTTTGGATGTCCGAGGGGAAGCTGGTGGCGGGCCCGGTAAGCCTCGACGAGACGGTACTTGACGACCCAGTCGCATTCGCGGTCCAGCCCGAGAGGGTCCTTCTCGATCTGCTCCATACAGTGCTTCCACATCGACAGGGCGCGTTCTTCGAGGGGAGGGAGTCCCCTTTTCTCTTCGTAGCGCATCGCCCGTTCCAGGTACTCGCGTTGGATGTCGAGGGCGCTCAGCTCGCGCCCGTTGGCGAGTCGCACCTCGCGGCGGCAGGTGATGTCGTGACTTATCTCGCGAATGGCCCGGATCGGGTCCTCGAGAGTGAGATCGCGGATCACCACGCTCGGGTCTTCCAGCATCCGCAACAAGATGCTCGTCGCGCCGACCTTCAAGAAAGTGGCGTACTCGCTCATGTTCGAGTCACCGACAATCACGTGCAGACGCCTGAAGCGCTCCGCGTCGGCATGGGGCTCGTCGCGGGTGTTGATGATCGGTCGGCTCCGGGTCGTGGCCGAGGAGACCCCTTCCCATATGTGCTCGGCCCGTTGACAAAGACAGAACATGGCGCCTCGCGCCGTCTGCAGCACCTTTCCCGCTCCGGAGTAGATCTGGCGGCTCACGAAGAACGGGATGAGCACCTGGACGAAATGCGAGAAGTCGTCCCTGCGACTCGTGAGGTAGTTCTCATGGCACCCATATGAGTTGCCCGCCGAGTCGGTGTTGTTCTTGAACAGGTAGATGACGCCGCGGATGCCCTCGTCACGCAGGCGGCTCTCGGCTGAGGCGACCAGCCCCTCAAGGATCCGCTCACCCGCTTTGTCGTGGGCGACCAGGTCCTCGATGGAGTCACATTCGGGCGTGGCGTACTCGGGATGGCTGCCAACGTCGAGATAGAGCCTGGCGCCGTTCTCGAGGAACACGTTGCTCGAACGGCCCCAGCTCACGACCCTTTTGAACAGGTACCGGGCGACCTCGTCCGGGCTCAGGCGGCGCTGGCCGCGAAGCGTGCAAGTGACGCCGTACTCATTTTCGATCCCGAATATCCTGCGCTCCACCGAGGTCCACGGTAGCCTCGAACCGGATGCAGCCATCCGACCGTATGGTCCACCTCACAACTGTCGCCGGTTCCTTTCACGGCCACGTGCTCGCGGCCCGCCTCGGCTCCGAGGGGATCCCAGTCGAACTGAGGGGCCTCAGTGAGGGCCCTTACCCTCTTCCGGCCAATGTGAGCGTGTTCGTCCACGAGGACCAGCTCGAGCTGGCCCGGTCGCTGCTTTTGGCCGACGCGGTCGATGCCGTCTTCGACGAGCGCTACTCCAACCTGGGCCCGGGCGACGCAGGCGCCATGGACCTTCCTCCGGTAGACGTCCCAGTGTCGACCCACTTTCGCCGCGCCCACACTTTGCTCGTGCTCAGCATGGTCGGCCTCGTCCTGGTCGTGGCCTTCGTCACCTCGTTCGTGACGTCTTTTCACTAACCGGCCGCCTCACCAGGGTCGGGCCGGGCGGCCTCCTCCTCGGCACTCGGGTCGGCGGTGACCGGCACCGGCGGCTCGCCGTCGCCCAACGCCGCGGCGATCTCCTCCTCGCTGACACGGCGAAATGACCGACGCCACGGGCCGTGCTCGAGTACGGCGACCTCGAGGTCCCGGGCGTGCAGGGCCCGAGCCGGGCCGGACAAGCTCGCCACACAGGCGCGGATCGCCTCGCGAAGCGGCCAGCCCTGGACAAACCTCGCCGCCATGCGCTGCGAGATGGCGTCGGCTTCCCCGCCGAGCACGGTGAAGCGCTGCTCGTCTGCGACCGTGCCGTCGTAGGCGATGTGGAACAGCTGGTGGGCGTCGCCGAGCGGGTCGAGCTCGGCGACGAGGATCTCGACCTCGAGAGGCTTCATCTCGTGGGTGAAAACCTGTCCGAGGTACTGGGCGTAGACGTTGGCGAGGGAACGGGCGTCGACGTCCTCCCTCGAGTAGGCGTAGCCCTTGGTGTCGGCGTGGCGCACCCCGGCGACACGCAGCTGGTCGAACTCGTTGTAGCGCCCGACACCGGCGAAAGCCACGCGGTCGTAGATCTCGCTGATCTTGTGAAGGGTGTTGGAAGGATTCTCCGCCACGATGAGGACGCCAGATTCGTAGGTGGTCCCGACGAGAGCACGACCCCTGGCGATGCCCTTTTGGGCGTATTCCGCGCGGTCCTTCATGACCTGCTCAGGAGCCACGTAATAAGGCATCGTCACGAGCGCTCACCTCCTTCGGACCGCTCGCGCCGGTGCTCGAGGACGTGGCGGAAGTGCTCGGCCACTTCGGAGTCCTCAAGGCGCGTGTAGCCCTCGGCGTCGACGGTCGCGACCACCGGGTAGATGCCCCGCAGCGGGTCCGGTCCCCCGGTGGCGGTGTCCTCGTCCGCCGCCTCGTAAAGGGCGGCAACGGCGAGCTCGATGGCCTCGTCGCGCCCGAGACGGTCGCGGTAGCCGAGCTTCACGGTGTTCTTCGCGTCACGGCCTCCAGAACCGGTGGCGTGGAAGTCGGTCTCTTCGAAACGTCCTCCGGTGACGTCGTAGGTGAAGATCCGACCCTTTTTCAAGCGCAGGTCGTAGCCGGCGAACAGGGGAATGACGACGAGGCCTTGCATAGCCATGGGTAGGTTGGCGCTCACCATCTGGCCGAGCTGGTTCGCTTTGCCCTCGAGGCTCAGGCGCGTGCCCTCGACCTTCTCGTAATGCTCGAGCTGGGTCTGGAAAAGGCGCACCATCTCGATCGCAGTGCCAGCGGCGCCAGCGATGGCGACGGCGGAATGCCGGTCGGCCGGGAAGACCTTCTCGATGCTGCGGTGGGCGATCATGTTGCCCTCCGTGGCGCGACGGTCCCCCGCTACGACGACGCCCTCGTCAAAGCGCAGGGCGACGATGGTCGTCCCATGGGCGACTCCGGCCATGGCTCCAGAACCAGGCCCTGGCACAGGCGCAGAGGAGGCTCTCGTGGACTCGAGGGCCTCGCGAGCGACGCTCGGCCCGGCGGCACCCGTCCTTTTGAGCAGCTCGGTGAAGCTCGGGCCCGGATCGGTGCCGAAGGGGAAAAGAGGCAGGCTCATGGGGGCGGCTAGGTCTCGCTTTCTCTCACTCGCCCCCCTTTTGAACGTAGTTGCGGACGAACTCCTCAGCGTTGTTCTCGAGGACCTCGTCTATCTCGTCAAGGAGATCGTCGATCTCGGCCTTGAGCCGGTCGCCCCGCTCGGTCGTCGCCGGCGCCTCCTCTTCGGCCGTGGTTGTCTCACGGCTCGTCGTCGGTCGCTTCTTCAGCTCGCGCTCTGCCATCACCGTTCCTTATGAGCCCAATCGCCTAAGTAGCTCTGCCGGAGTCTCGCATCCTTCGAAAAGCGTATCGACATGGCGAGCGGTGCCCTTCAGCGGCTCCATCATGGGCACGCGGCGGAGGGGGTCCTCCCCGATGTCGAACACGACCGAGTCCCAGTTCGCGGCGACGATCGCCGATGAGAAACGCTCGAGGCACCGCCCACGAAAATACGCCCGCGTCGAGTCCGGAGGCGACGTCGTGGCTCGAGCCACGTCCTCGTCGCTCGTGAGCCGCTCCATGGACAGACGGGCGAACAGCGACTTCGCGGGGCGCAGGTCGTGGTACTGCAGGTCGATGCCGGCGAGCTTCGAGTCGTCCCACTCCAGGCTGTGGCGTTCCCTGTAAGCCTCTACGAGCCGGAGCTTGGCAACCCAGTCGAGCTGACCCGCGAGCGACTGCGGATCGCTCTCGAGACCCTGGAGCACCGCCTCCCAGCGGTCCAGCAGCCGGCGGGCCACCTGCTCGCTGCCGAGG
>Ga0187867_10000821_pt1 | contig 27271 bp, 24 predicted proteins | sample June2016WEW_13_1_FD_132976 | JGI IMG/M metagenome (GOLD analysis project Ga0187867, IMG submission 132976) | Peatland microbial communities from SPRUCE experiment site at the Marcell Experimental Forest, Minnesota, USA - June2016WEW_13_10 | ecosystem: Environmental > Terrestrial > Soil >... | reverse complement strand
TCGCAGGCGGCATGAGCGGCGAAGTCGGCAGCACGTCGCCGGTGATCGGCACGCGCTACGCCACCACCGCCCAGCAGCACCTGCGCATTCTGAAACAGTACAAGCGGATCGCCATGGTGGGTCTGTCGGCGAATCCTTACCGTCCCAGCCATTTTGCGGCGCTGTATATGAAGGCGGCGGGTTACCAGATCTTTCCGGTAAACCCGCGCGAGAAGGAGATCCTGGGCCGCCGATGTTATGCGACGCTGGCCGAGGTACCTCCGCCGGTGGAGATCGTGGATATATTCCGCGAGGCCGCAGCCGTGCCGGCGATTGTAGAAGAAGCGATCGCGGCGGGAGCCAAGGTCGTCTGGATGCAGCTTGGCGTGATCCACGAGCAAGCCGCTGCACGCGCGTTAGAAGCGGGGCTTGAGGTGGTGATGGACCGTTGCGTGAAGATCGAGCATGCCCGCTTTTTTGGGGGGTTGAGCACGCTGGGGCTGAATGCGGGGGTGGTGTCGGCGAGGAGATAGAAGACAGAAGTCAGAAGACAGAAGTCAGAAGGGCGCTACGCAGATTCCCGCGCCATCGAACGAGTGTTGGCCGCCCACGCTTACCGTCAGATTCGATTGCACGTTACCGGAGCAGGCCTCGGTGCCTGGAGGCGGATACGGCACGATGAAGTTGATCTGATAGAGTCCGGGGAAACCCGGAGTGAGGCCGGCATTACGAGGCGTCGGGAGAATGGGTGTCATGTCAGAAACATCTGAAACCACTATGGGTTGGGCCGCCAGCGCGTTGGGCCGGAAGTTGAAGTCCAAGAAAAAGGTCTCATACGTTGGCGTTGCAGCAGCGGCGGCCTGGCCAGTCTGAACGAGCGGAACGGTCAAGCCAAGGCCGACTGCATAGGCGACTACCTCCTCGCCACCCTGGGCCGGACTTCCTTGAGTCACCAGCGATCCATTGGCGTGCGTCACCAGAGGCGCGCAAGGCAATCCGCTGTATGGCGCGGATCCGCTCCCGGTGGGAAGAAGGGTGTCACAAGCAGTCAGAATGTGAACGCGATCGCCCACCGGAGCCAGGTCGATGGGCGAGCCGGCGATGGGCTTGAACCACAACGGCGCACCCCGGGTTTGTGAAGACGCAGTAGGGCTCTATCTCATAAGGAATCTGGAGGGTGATGGCGGTCACCGACGAGCAAAGCGTCAACGACGGGCAGTCGGACGGCGAGTGAACTCCCAACACCGGAACTGTCAGGCCTGATACAGCGGCAGCGATATTGCCCTGCACATCCCCCGCCACGAAAACCGTGATCAACTGTCCGGGAGCCACAGCGACCGGCGGATACAGGTATCCCATACCGACAATAGGGTTCGAGGATACGCTCTGGCCGAATGCGGTGGGCAAGAGCGATGCGAACAACGCAATAGAAACTAAGAAGCGCCTCATAATACAGTGCAGTTCCCCATATGTGAGGCCGGCGGTCATGGCGTAGCCGCGCCGGAATCCTGGCAGCCGTGTTCGAGGACTGGCATGACATATACTAAGACCGGGAAGACGGCGTTTTAACGACGGCGGGATCGGAGTTAGATCCCACTCATTCATCGTAACCGATCACACAGTTCAGACGCCTAAGAGATTGGAATACAACTTATGCGACTGCTCCTTCTGGCGGCGATTGCCACCGGCTGGGGATGTTTGGCGCAAGAGCCGGCGCCGTCACAGACGCTGACGGCGCCATCGGGGACCGTGGTCATGTTAGGACTGACCGGTCCCGTCTGGACCAAATCCGCCCAACCTGGAGAGACCGTTTACGCGGAGACCACCTTTCCTGTAGCTGTGGGTGGCGCGATGGCGATTCCGCCCGGCACTTATGTGAAGGGCACGATCGATATTCTGTTTCGCGCGGGTCTGCGAGCGAGCCATGCCGAGTTCAGGATGAGTTTCGCGCAGATGGTTTATGCCAACGGCTACACCGTCGCGCTTCCGGCGGCGGCTGCCACGGTGAATGTGCAGGTAGCGGCGAGCAGCGACGTTTTGCTGGACAACGGCACGCAATTCGAGATGATGCTGGGGCAGCCGTTGGTGTTGGATGCGGCCGCGGTCGCCGCCGCGGTGCGCGTGTCCAAACCGCCCACGCCGCGAGATTGGAAAACGGCGTCGCTGTGCCGCCCCACTCCAGCGACACCGGGCACTGCGGATACTTATATACCGGGCACTCCGGGCACGCCATCGACTACGATACCGGGCGGTCCCGGTATGCCATCGACAACCATCCCAGGGACGCCTGGCACGCCAGGAACCGTCATCCACGGCACTCCGGGATCCCCGGCGATTCCGTGCCCGGGTCCGCCGGCCGTGATTTCAGCGGCCACCGCGCATAAGGAATCGTTCGTTCTGGTGCATCCCGTTAGCGAGGCCGGTCAGGTGGTGCCGGCCGGCAGTTACGAGGTTGCCTGGGAAGGGTTGGGGCCGGCGACTCAGGTGCGAATTCTGAAGCGCGGGAAGCCGGTGGTGACGGCGCAGGCAACGGTGGTCGCGCTGGGCAAGGATGCACCCTCCGGTAACACGTCGTGGCGGACCAATCCGGATGGATCGTTCTCATTAGATTTACTTCAGTTCAAGGACCAGAATTTCGCCCTGCGCTTCGATCCCTGAAAGCTCTCGTAGAATTTGGAGAAACAAGCTTATATGCGATTGCTCGCTTGCACAGTATTGCTGACAGCTACAGGATGCCTGGCGCAGGAATCCGCGCCACCCGCAGCGGCGCCGGTGATCACGGTTCCGGCCGGGACCAGAGTTCCGCTGCGACTGACCAGTCCCCTGGCGACCAAAACCGCGCAAACGGGCGACGCCGTGCATGCCGAAGTGGCATTCCCAGTGACGGCTTCCAACACCGTGGCGATTCCGCCGGGCACGTATGTGGAAGGGACTGTCGACCAAGTAACTCGCCACGGCTCTCACGCCGGGTTCACGATGCATTTCACCCGTATGGTCTTCAACAATGGCTATACCGTGGCGTTGCCCGCCGCAAATGCGGACACGCGGGCGGGCTTGTTGCGCACCGCCGATCCGCAGGCCGCCGCGTCCGCCGGCCCGGATGTGCCGGTTGACGCCATGGCCCTGCAAGGCACGACCCCGACGCCGGCTCCACTACCGTCGGTAGGACCGAGCAAGGGTTTGGTGATTGGGCTGGCGGCCGCGGGCGCCGTGGCGGCAACCGTCGTAGCAGTGATCTTCGGGCGGCGCGCAGGCGACCGGTATCTGCGGGCCGGATACAGGCTGGAAATGGTACTGGCGGACTCGCTTTCGTTGGATGCGGCGAAGGTCGCGGCTGCCGTGGCGAATCCGACGCCGTAGTATCAAGTCCAGGCGGCCTACGAGCCCGCCCCACACAGCTTCAGTACGGCGGACTCGACTTGCGTCCAGGCGGGCGTCCGCGGATCGATCAGCTCGAAATGGCCGGCATCCGGCAGTTCGATCAGGCGCGCGTCATCGCCGGCCGCAGCTGCGGCAGCCTGGAATCGCCGGCTGATCTCGATGGGAACCACGTCGTCCCTGGTTCCGTGCAGGAGCCGCTCGGGCACGCCGAGTGGCAGCAGTTCGATAGGAGATGCCTGGCGGTAGCGCTTTGGACGTTCCTGGGGCGTGCCTCCCAGCAGTTCCGCCACCACTCCCCGGCTCAAACTCAGTTCCCAAGCGCGGCGCAAATCCGCCACTCCGGCAAGCGAAACGACGCCGCGCAGCGGGATCTTGTGCTGGGCCGCCAGCCACAACGCCAGTTGTCCGCCCGCGGAGTGCCCGATGGCCACCACGCGCGTGAGGTCCAACGGATAACGACGCGCCAGCACCGGCAGGTATTCCGCGCCAAGCAGCACGTCCTCGCCGGCGGCCGGCCAGCCGCCGCCAGGATCGCCGATGCGGCGGTATTCCAGGCTCCAGGTGGCTACACCGGCGCGCGTGAGGGCTGCGCAGAGATGGCCGATATGTTCCAGATTGTAGGCGGAACGCCAGTATCCGCCGTGAATGACGATCGCCACGGGGAAGGGCTGGGACTGCGGGGCGGCGTTTTTCGGCAGACGCAGATCGCCGAATTGCTGGGGCGCATCACCATAAGCGATCCTTGCGTCGGCGGGTGGCGGAGGCAGGTCCAGAATTGACGTGGTCATGGGATGGTGCGGGCGGCATGCGGCCAGCAGGAGCGGCAAACACAAGAGCTTGTGTCCCCAGGAGTGGGGACACGGCACGCAGGAGTGCGTGCGCCACGGGGCCATCAGTCGAGCCTGCGGATTTTGATGTTGCGGAACCAAGCGTCGTCGCCGTGGTTTTGCAGAGAAATGGGGCAATCCTTGCGCGGTTGCTTGGTCAGATCGACGGTTACCGGTGTGCCTGCGCCCCAACGGTGCGCGACGCGCTCCGCCGCGAGCGGCGAATCGAGATCGGTCTCGACTATTTTCACGCCGTTCAACCAGTGCTCGACATGATTGCCTTTCACTACCAGGCGCGACTCGTTGAACTCACCCACCGGCCGCGTGACATCCTTCGAAGGACCCACGATGTCGTAGAGCGCGCCCGCCTGGTGACTAATCCCCACGCGCGCATCGGAGTTGCGCGCATTGTCGAGCATCTGGTATTCGAAGCCCACCACGTATTCCTGCCCGTGATCGGGCCGTTCGGCCAGCCGGTTCGCGACGGAGAAATTGACCACGTCCTCGAAGCGATGCCCCGCGTAGTGCGCCAGGAATACGCGGTCCTGAATGCGATACTTCACTCCGCTGTTGGCGCCGGGCGCTACCTTCCACTCCCAAGCCAATTCGAAATCGCGGAATAAATCCTTGGTGAACAGGTCTTCGGTAATATGCGGGCCGCGGTTGGCCTTCAGGCAGCCATCTTCGATGCTCCAGGCGTCGCCGGGCGGAACTTTTTGGCGCGGATCGTCCCATCCGGCCATGGTCTTGCTGTCGAAAAGCGCGACCCACCCGGATTGGGCCGGACAGGCCAGAGGTACAGCCAGCGCCGCACACACACACCAGGCCAGCTTCATGCAGGCGATCCTTTCTGTTTGGCGAAGATTTTGGCGAGCACCTTCACGGCCGTGTCTACTTCCCGCTCGTTCACGATGTAAGGCGGCAGGAAGCGCAGCACGTTCTCGTGCGTGCAGTTGATCAACAGGCCATCCGCCATGGCGTCGAGCACCATCTGCTTGCCGGGGATCTCCATCTCGACGCCGATCATGAGGCCGAAGCCGCGCACCTCCTTGACGAAGGTGTGTTTGCGCGCCAGTTCGTTCAACATCACGTGCAGATAGCCGCCCACCTGCTGGATGGAGGGCAGCAGGCCTTCCAGAATATCGAAGAACTCGAGCGCTACGCGGCAGGCCAGCGCGCTGCCGCCGAAGGTGGAGCCGTGCATGCCGGGGCCAATGGCGGCGGCGGCCTTCTCATTGGATACGATAGCGCCCAGGGGCAGGCCACATGCCAGCGGTTTCGCCGCCACCATAATATCCGGCAGCACCACGGGCTTGGTGCGCTGATAGGCGAAATACGTGCCGGGACGGCCCACGCCGCATTGAATCTCGTCGAATACCAGCAGGGCGTTATAGCGGTCTGCCAACTCGCGCGCCTTGCGGGCGTATTCGGGTGTAGTGGGATAGATGCCGCCTTCACCCTGGATCAGCTCGAGCACCATGCCGGCGGTGGATTCGCCGAAAGCCGCTTCCAACGCTGCCATGTCATTGCCGGGCACGAATCGGATGCCGGGCAGTAGCGGCTCGAAATCGTGGCGGTATTTGGGTTGGCCGGTGACCGAGAGAGCGCCCAGCGTGCGGCCGTGGAAGGAGTTTTCGAGCGAAATAATTTCGTGCTTGCCGGGGCCGTTTTTGTTGCCGTGCGACCGGATCATTTTCAGCGCGCCTTCCATGGCCTCGGTGCCGCTGTTGGTAAAGAAAGTCCGCTGCAGGCCGCTGACTTCGGCCAGTTTCCTGGCGAGCGGCCCCTGGTATTCGTGGTAGTAGAGATTTGAGGAGTGGATGAGCAGCGCGGCCTGCTCGCGAATCACTTTGACGATGCGGGGATGCGCATGACCCAGCGCGTTGACGCCGATGCCCGCGATGAAGTCGAGATAGCGGGCGCCATTGACGTCGTAAACGTAGCAACCCTTTCCCTTGTGCATGACCAATGGATAGCGGCTATAGTTCTGGAGCAGGTACTGGCGTTCCAGGTCGACGGCGGAGTCGACGGCGAGAGAGGACAAGGCGTCTGGGGCGCTGGTCATTTACTCATCATACAGCGTGGGGCAGGACTCCAGTCTGGCGGCGGGCCTCAATACTTCTTCAAGAATTCGGCCACGCTATTCTGCTGCGCCGCCTTATATGCCGCGCAGATGCGAATGCCTTCCAACGTCTGGGCCAAGTTACGCCGTGTGCCCGAGAAGCGGTCGACCTTCGGCTCGAAGAATGCCTGCACCTCTTCGGCCGACTTCTCGTCGCAGAAGGCCCCTCCCAAGAACGGCAAAGCCTCGCCAAACCCAAACGACGATCCGGCGGGTATCCTGGCGACCAGTGCATCGTAGTTGGCCTTGACGAACTCGAAGGGAAGAGACCGGGTCTGGGGCACGCCCATCGGTCCGAAGAGAAAAGCATTGGCCTCGCGCAGGTCGAAATCGGGCTTAAGCGCCAACTCCATCGCGGTACCCGCGATGTGCGGATCGCTGAAAGAACCCATGGTGTTCAAGATGAGGTCGCGCTGGTGCCGGTCTTCAGTGCCGGATAAGGCGGTCGACAATTGCTTGTAGAAGGCTTCGTCGCCGGTGCGCGCCGCGACGTTAAGCACCGACCCGGCGACGTCCGCGTCGATGGCGGTACGGTCCGTGATCCACAGCGCGCCCAATCGGCGGGCTTCGGCGGCCAACGATTGATCGGTGCCCCACAGCGCCACCAGCGGCACAATCGACGAGCGCGTCAGGCGCGTTTCGGAGCCTTCTCCGGCCTTCGCTTTCCAGCCCAATTGGCGGGCACGCGCGCCGAACGCCTGGTCCACCAAACGGCCGTAGTTCGGCCGTAATTCGTTGGGCACCATGTAATCGTGCACCACGGCGATGATGGCGATGGACGAGCCCACCACCTGGCGCACCGGATCGTTGGCGAATTCGACCGCCAACTTCAAAGCCTCTCCGCTCTGGATTTCGCCCATGCCGGCGAGCGCCTCCACATCTCCCAACGCCGCAACCCGCTCGGTTGCCGAGAGCCGCAGGGCGCCGCCGGCCAGCAACTTGTCCAGCAGATCGCCTTCATAGCGCGTCCGGTAATAGCCTTCCCCATCGGCATTGGCTTCGACCCACGCGGGGCAACCTTTGGCCTTCGCCAATTTCCAATCCGCCGAAGTTTCGGTGAGCAGCGTGCACTCGCGATGCGTAGAGTCGCCATCGCCGTAGCGGACGCACACCGGGATTTGCCAGGTCTGCGCAGCCGAACCAGGCGAACCCAAAGGCAGGGCGCGCTTCTGGCTGAGATGCAAAGTGGCTCCGCCTGGCGCGCTGCAATTCAGGCCGACGGACACCAGCGGCACGCCCGCCTGATCGAGGAACGTGGAGAAGGCCCGGCCCACAGGCCGGCCGCCCGCCGAAGAGAGCGAATCCAAAAAGTCGGCCGCCGTGGAGTTACGCCACGAGTATTGGCGAATGTACCGCTGGACACCGCTCCGGAAGGCCTCCTCGCCCATCCAGTTTTCGAACATGCCGATGACGGACTCGCCCTTGCTGTAGGTGATGTCGTCGAAGGCGTTCGCGATATCGTCGTTGCTTTCGATGGGCTGGCGGATCTTCCGCGCGGATACCAGGCCGTCGCTGCCCATGGCGCCCATGCGCATGTTCTGCTCGTCGATCACGGTGTTCCACTCCGGCTTCCAATGTCGCAGGATCTTGTCATCCATCCAGGAGGCGAAGGCTTCGTTAAGCCAAATATCGTCCCACCAGGCGGTGGTCACCAAATCGCCGAACCACTGATGCGCCATTTCGTGCGTCATGATGGACGCGTAACCGCGCTGGCGGTTGATGCTATCCTGCACGGGGTCGCGCAGCATGACGCTCTGAACGCAGGTGATCAGTCCGGCATTCTCCATCGCGCCGCCAAAAAGCGGGACGGCCAGAATATCCAGCTTTTCGTAAGGATACGGCACGTCGAAATAGTTTTCGAGTTCGGCGAGCAGCGGCCCGGTTACCTCCGCGGCGTACTTGCCCTGGGCGGCCTTGCCTTTGGGAGTGACGATGCGCACCGGCGTGTGGTTCTTGCCCGCCTTGCCTCCGTCCACGAAATCGAAAGGCCCTACGCCGAGCGCCACCAGGTAACTGGGCAGCGGCTTGGTTTCGGCGAACACCACTTTCTTGCGGCCGTCCGGCTCTTCGGCCTCCGACTGTACTGGCGTATTGGAAACCGCGGCGTCGGACTTGTTGACGTGCAGCGTGAGTTGCCAGGGTGTTTTGAAATTAGGCTCGTCGAAGCAGGGGAAAGCCCTGCGCGCGTCGATGGATTCAAACTGCGTGTACACGTACCACGTGCCGGCGTCCTGCTCCTTGAATAACCCGTCGCTGCCGATCTTGTTGAAGTCGCCGTGATATTCGATACGCAACTTCGCGGGGCCGGCGGGAATCGCCGATGGAGCCGTGAAGCTGGCGAATTGGTCGCCGCTGGTTTGAACCTTCGCCGTTTGCGTGCGTCCGCCGGCAGTCAGTTGAGCCGCGTCGATTGTGAGAGCGCGGGAGTTCAGCCAGACGGTATCCGTGGGCTTGCGGAGGTCCATGTCGATTTCAATTTTTCCGGTGAAGGTGTCCTGTTGCGGAATGACCGTAAGATCCAGGCGGTAGCGCACGGGACGGACGTCTTCGCCAAGGCGGAGTTTGGGCGGCTCGGCTGCGGCGCAGATAGCAAGAAAGAGGAAGGCGAGACGGGACTTGGCCATGCATCCAAGATTGTCGCACTTCTCGTATCCCGCAAGGCGGTGCAGGCGGTATCGCCGGTAAGGAACATCATGCCCGACGAGACGTAGGATGGCGGCTTGCGGTATCCGCTGATAAGATTGAAGCATGTCGACGTTGTTGGAGAAGGCACTGGAGAAAGTCATCGCCCTGCCTGACGACGAGCAGGATGCCATTGCATCACAAATTCTTGCGTCGCTCGCCGACGAGGAGGCCTGGAAGAAGCACTTTGCCGCGAAGCGCGATGTGATCCGCCGCATGGCCCTAGAAGCACTCGCAGAAGACGAGCGGGGCGAGACGCTACCGTTGGACGACCTGCTTTGATGCAGTCACGGACCACCCGGCGGTTCCGGAGTCTGCTTTCCGGCCTGCCCGCAGACGCCCAGAGGGACGCAAAGCGCGCCTATCGTCTCTTCCAGAGCAATCTGGCGCATCCGGGCTTGCAATTCAAGAAACTGGAAGGGGAGGATGACGTTTATTCGGCTCGCATCGGTCTTGATTACCGCGCTTTGGCAGTTATGAAGAAAGACAAAGTCATCTGGTATTGGATCGGCAATCACTCCGAATACGACCGTCTGGTGTGATCGTTTGCGAGCTGAGACGCGGCCCGACATAGCGCCGGCACCGACCAGCGCCATCTGAGCCGTTGCAAGCAGCAGAAAACCACGGTATTGTCGTACCTGCTGCGGGAGCAAGAGTTGGGTTGCTCGGCAGCCCAGTTTCGCAAGGGGCTTGGCAACCGCCCGATCCATCTCCCGCGTTTCCGGCAAGGAGTGCGCATGTCCAAGTCGTCACCTAAGGTCACTGCGGCGAAACCAAAAAATGTATTCTTGAAGCCCGTCACAATCCACCTCAAGGGCTAGTTCAAGGGCCTGACAAAAGGGATCATTCACGGCGTCATCGGCAAATGGGAGGAATTGGGGAACGATGCGGTTGAGACGCTGCTGAATTCCACTTCCGCGCAGCCGCGATCCTGGACGCTCACTGTCCAGTCCGAAAAGGCCGCGTAGCGCCCCGGCGCGGCGGCGGAAACGGCGTATTTGCCCGGCGCGAGGCTGTCCCCACGGAACTTGCCGTCGGCGTCCGACGCGGCAGTCTTCGCATTGGGACCGTTGACGGAGACAGCGATGTTTGCAAGGTTATCCGTATCGTAACCGCCCAGCTCGTTAGGCCGCTGGCTCTGTATATGGCCGAAGATGGAAGCGCCAGGCGGGGCCTTCGGAAGAGCTTCGATCCACTGAATATCCTCATCGTCAGTGCGGCTAGTGACTTCGTGAGTACGGCTGCAGTGACCCGCGCTGACGTCGCCGTTCGGCGCGGTATAACCATAGACCAGGTAGTCGTGGCCTTCTTCGAATGCGTAGCCGCAAGCCGAGCCTTGATCGGCTGTGTGGACGACCACCTGTTCGCCCGGGCTGCCGCGATAAGATTTTGTAACGTCGAAATGTACCAGGTATTGGCCCGGTCCAATCATCGCCATCTTCTTGCCGTCCACAGTCCTTTCTTCGGGTGGCTTGTCGTAGACGTGCTCGATCCGCACCACGTGGCCCAGGAAGAGCACGGAGGTGTTCCAGTAGACGGAGCAGACGGGCGTGGGTCCGGTGCAACTGCATGCCAGGCCGGGACACGCGCTGAAAAGACTGAATATGACGAATGCGGCAGTCCTCGTCATCGACAAATCAGACGACCCTGGATTGAGTCTGGTTACGGGCAGCTACACCCAGACCTTTTGCACCGGCGCGACACCCTCCTTGCAGAGATCGCAATGCGCGGCGTCGGCATAGTAACTGGCGTCGAGCTTGGCCAGATAGTAGAGCGGCAATTTACCAAAATCGCGCGTACGGGGGGTGGGCTGGTAGACGATGACAGCCAGTGCCACCACGCGCGCGCCGCGCGATTCGAGCAGTTCCTGCATCTCGTGCAGGTTGCGGCCGGAGCGCAGGAGATCGTCCACCAACACAACCTGTTCGCCCGGGTGCTGCTCCAGGAACTGGCGGAAGCGCATCGGCTGGCCGGTTTCATCCCGCTCCGCCCAGTAAACCTGGCGGGCGCGCAAGGCTTCGCAGACGCCATATGCCACGGGCAAGCCGGCGTTGGCCGGCGTGACGATGGAAAGCTCGGGAACGATGGCGCGGATTTCCGCGTTTTCGCGCAGCAGGCGGCTCAACCCCACGCTCAGCATACGGGCGTGCTGGTAGTATCGCATGGCCAGCGGAACTTGCAGATACTCGTTGGAATGCAAGCCGCTGGGGTATTCGAAATGGCCGTCGCGCAGAGCGCCGGTATCGCGCAGCACGCGGACGACTTCGTCCTGTGTTGGTAACAGGTGCATGTGACTCCTGCCTTCTGTCTTCTGACTTCTGCCTTCTTACTTCTGCCTTCTTAGTTCGCCCCGTGACCGGTAAGTACACGGGGAATCGTACGCAGGATGATTTTCCAATCCAGCGCCAGCGACCAGTTATCAATGTACTGCATATCCATGCGCATCCAGGTCTCGAAGTCCAGATTGTCGCGGCCGGCTACCGCCCAGAGACAGGTAAGGCCCGGCCGCATGCGCAGACGGCGGCGCTGCCAGGTTTGATACTGCTCGACCTCGTCGGGAACAGCGGGCCGGGGTCCCACCAGCGACATATCGCCTTTCAGCACGTTCCAGAGTTGCGGCCATTCGTCGATCGAGAACTTGCGCAGGTAGCGGCCCACCCGTGTCAGCCGGGGATCTTCCGGGATCTTCATGGCCGTCTTGCGCGTGCTCAGGTGCATGACATCGGCCTTCATCTGCTCGGCACCGGCGCACATGGAACGGAACTTGTAGAACACAAACCGGCGGCCGTTCAATCCGCAGCGGACCTGTGTGAAGATGGCCGATCCGGGAGAAGTGAGCCGCACCAGCAGCGCCACCGCAATCATGAACGGCAGCAAAACAATCAGGCCGGCGGCGGCCAGGGCCACGTCGGTGGCGCGCTTCACCAGCAGCCGGATCTCGTCGTGCGGGGCGGCCGAGAAGGTGAGTAGCGGCGTGAACCCGAGGCGCTCCAGGTAGACTTCGCTATTCACGTGCGGGAAGAAGTCCACGGCCACGCGGGTGCGCACGCCCTCCTCATCGCAGAGCAGGAAGACGTCTTCCAGTTGCGCGAGGGTATCGCTGGCGACGGAGAAGATCACCTCATCGATCACGCGGTTGCGCAGCAGTTGCCGCAGTTGATCGATGGGGTAGACCTTGTAAGTGGATGCCAGGTGGATCTCGGCGGGGGCGGAGTCCGGTTCCGGCGCCAGAAAACCCGTGAGGCGGACGCCATAATCGGCCGACTGTTCCAGCGCCTCTCCCAGCTTGCGGGCGCGCTCGCTGGTGCCGGCCACCATCACGAAATGCGGACCGCCGAATTCGCGCCGGATAGCGCCGGCCATGCGGCCCGAGAACAGGCGGAACAGAAACAGCAACGCCCACGCGTAGACGATGAATAGCGCCAGGAAGGGACGGCTTAGGTCCAGGCGTAACGCGAACTCGAACAGCACCAGAGCCACGGCGCCGTACGCGCATTGGCGGAACGAGTCGCGCAAGATCACCCGCGGGTCGCCGGCATCCAGCCTTTCGTAGACGCCGAGCCACAAGCCACTGAGCAGCCACACCGCAGCGGCGAAGCCCAGCACGAGGGCCTTGGTTGGAAGGACGAGGAAGAAGGCGCGTTCCAGGTGCAGCAGGGTGCGGGTCCGGTAGGCGGCCTCGAATGCCAGGGTGGTAAGCAGGATGTCGGACAACCCGAACAGAAAACGGGCTTTGCGGCGCTGGCGACTGAACATCCGCATGCCAGCATAGCATGTGGGCAAGCCCGCGGCCTGCGGCGGCCTCTCAAGCCGCTCTCAAGCAGCCAGGAATCTGCTAACTTCGAAGATAGAACATGAGGGCACATCGCTGGCTTGTCTGTCTGCTGCCGCTGCTGTTGGCGGCGCAGAACCTGCATGAGTTTGAGAAAAACGTTACAGAGTTTACGCTGGCCAATGGCCTGCACTTCATCGTCGTGGAGCGGCATGAAGCCCCGGTAGTGTCGTTTCACACCTACGTGAACTCCGGATCGGTGGACGATCCGGCGGGCGCCACCGGCATCGCGCATATGTTCGAGCACATGGCGTTCAAGGGCACCGAGAGTATCGGCAGCAAGAATTGGCCCGAGGAAAAGGAAGCCATCGACCAGGTGGAGGCGGTCTACGACCGGCTGGACGCCGAACGGAACAAAGGGGTGAAAGCGGATCCCGCCAGGGTCGCGGCGCTGCAGGAGGAGTTCAAGGCCGCCGAAGCTAAGGCCAACTCACTGGTCGAGCCGAACCTTTACCCGCGTATGATTGAGCAGAATGGCGGCGAGGGCATGAACGCCGAGACGTCCTTCGATTCCACTGAATATTTCTATAGCCTTCCATCCAACCGGATCGAGCTATGGTTCCTGCTGGAGTCGCAGCGGTTCATCGAGCCCGTTTTCCGGGAATTTTACAAGGAGCGCGATGTGGTGATGGAAGAGTACCGCATGCGCGTGGAATCCCAGCCACAAGGCAAGCTGATGCAGACGTTCCTGGCGACGGCGTTTTCGGCCTTTCCTTACCGTGTCATGAGCTCTGGCTGGCCCAGTGACGTGACGCACCTGCGGCGGGCCGATGCCTGGCGGTTCTTCCATGAGTATTACGTTCCGGGAAATATCACGCTGGGGATTGTGGGCGATGTAAGTCCCGCCGAGGCGCGCCGCCTGGCGGAGAAATATTTCGGCCCGATGCAGGCGCGTCCGTTGCCGCCGTTGCTGCACACCGTGGAGCCTCGCCAGGAAGGCCCCAAGCAGGCGGAGGTAGAGTCCCCCAGCCAGCCGATGATATTCATAGGCTACAAGCGGCCGGACCAGTACAGCAAGGAGGACCCCGTGTTCGACGTCGTCAGCGGAGTTCTTTCCAGCGGCCGGACCGGCCTGCTCTACAAGGAACTGGTGCGCGATAAGCAGATCGCGTTGGAGGCGGAAGCCGACGATACGTTTCCCGGCGGAAGGTACCCGAACCTGTTTTTGTTTTTCCTGGCCCCTGCCGCCGGACACACTACGGCGGAAAATGAAAAGGCGTTCTACGAAGTGCTGGAGAGATTCAAATCGCAAACGGTGGACGGAGTCACACTGGCGCGGGTGAAGACCAAGACGCGGGCGGATCTGATCCGGCGGTTGGATAGCAACTCCGGTTTGGCCGGCTTATTGACCGCCTATCATGCGATCTATGGGGACTGGCGAAAGTTGTTTACTTCCCTGGATGAGTTGGACGCGGTCACCGCCGAAGATGTGCAGCGCGTGGCGAAAGACACTTTCGTGCCCGAGAAGCGCACGGTGGCGTACCTGGTGGGAGGTGCACAATGAGGGGTGTCGAGATGAGTCTCGACACGGCACGCATGAGTGCGTGCGCCACGCTGCTCATCGCAGCGCTCTACGGACAGAACACCGTTTCGCCCGCGGCCATCCCGAACACTCCGGCCGCTTACCGGGAGTTGAAGTTTCCGCCGCTAAAACAGATCCCCGTCCCGAACGTGGCGACTTACACTCTCCCGAACGGGATGAAGCTCTACTTACTCGAAGACCACGAGCTGCCGACTGTAAGTGGAGCCGTACGAGTCCGCACAGGTAATCTGCTGGAACCTGCGGACAAGGCCGGCCTGGCCTCCATCACCGGCACCGTAATGCGCTCGGGTGGCACGCGCAGTAAGACCGGCGATCAGCTCGACGAGAAACTGGAAAACATAGCCGCCTCAGTTGAGAGCGACATTGGCGAATCGAGCGGCTCGGTCTCCTTTTCCGCGCTGAAAGAGAATACCGACGACGTGCTGGGCATCTTCAAAGACGTGCTCACCGAGCCTGAGTTCCGGCAGGAGAAAATCGATCTGGCACTGTCGGAGATGCGCAGCGGCATCGCGCGGAGGAATGACGATGCGCACAGCGTGGCCGACCGGGAGTTCTCAGACATCGTGTATGGCAAGGATACGCCCTATGGCTGGCAGATCGAGTATGCCACGCTCGACCGCATCAAGCGCGCCGATGTAATTGCCTTCTATAAGCGCTATTACTTCCCGGCGAACATGCTGATGGCTGTGTGGGGCGATTTCTCCACCGCCGAAATGCAGGCGAAGTTGGCAAGATTGTTTGGTGGTTGGAGCTACCAGCAACCCAAAGTGCCGCCGTTCCCGCCGGTCCGCGAGAAAGCCCAGCCCGGCATCTACGTCGCGAACAAGGACGATGTCACGCAGACATTCTTCATCGAAGGCCATCTGGGCGGCCAGCTAAACGACCAGGATTTTCCGGCGCTGGAAGTGTTGGGCGACATCCTGGGCGGCGGCTTCCAAAGCCGTCTGATGCAGCGTGTGCGCACACAGCTCGGGCTGGTGTACGACATCTCGGCGGATTGGGGCGCGAACTACGATCATCCCGGCCTGTTCGAGATCGGCGGCAGCACGAAGTCGGCTTCCACCGCCGACACTTTGAGAGCCATCCAGGAGCAGATCGAGCGCATCCGTTCGAGCGAGGTCACCGACGACGAACTGGAGACCGCGCGGCAGTCGGCGTTGAACCGCCTGGTGTTCGCCTTCGACACTAAGACCAAGACGCTGAGCCGGCTGCTCAACTACGAGTATTTCGGCTATCCGAAAGACTTCATCGACCGTTATCAAAAAAGCCTGGAGGCAGTCACCCGCGCGGATGTGCTGCGCGTAGCCCGCGAGCATGTGCATCCAGCCGATCTGACCATCGTGGCGGTAGGCAAGACGGATGAGTTCCAGAAGTCTCTCGCAACCCTGGGTCTGCCGGTTTCGTCCATTGATTTGACGATCCCCGAACCCAAGCCGGCAACATCCCAGTCCAGCGCCGCTCACCCGTCCGGCGGCGAGGAAGCGTCGAAAGGCAGACAGCTTCTACAGCGCGTGCAGCAGGCCGTCGGCGGTGCGGACAAGCTGGCCGCCGTTAAGGATATGTTGGAAGTCGCGGAGATGCACGTGGACCCGGCGTTCGGAGGCGTCACCATGAAGCGCACGGACCGATGGGTGGCGCCCGCGTATTTCCGCGAGGACACGCAATTGCCGATCGGCACGGTCACGATTTACGGGGATGGCAAGACCGGGTGGACTGCGGGCCCGCAAGGGCAGTCGCCGCTGCCGCCCGCGCAATTGAAAGCGGTGCAGGATAAGCTTCTGCGATTGTACTTTTCTCTACTGCTGAGCGACCGTCTGCCCGGCCGCACAGTGACTTGGGCCGGCGCGGGCAAGCTGGAGATTTCGGATGGGCAAGGCAGCACGGTGCGGCTCTTCGTCAACCAGAAGAACGGGATGCCGCTCAAAGTAGAGTATGCTTCCCCGGGGATGAACGGGCCCCCTTCCACCGTTGACGAAGTCTATGACGGCTTCGAAGAGGTGGGTGGCATCCAGGTCCCCAACAGAATAACCATCCTTCAGAACGGGCATAAGTACGTGGATTTGACCGTCGAATCCATCCAGTTCAACACTGGATTGAAATTGGAAGATCTGAGCAAGAAGCCATGAGAATACTTTGGGCGGCAATGCTGGTGGCCGGCTTGGCCAGTTCGGCCGCGGAGGCCGAGACCGGTGTGCAGAAAGGTAAGCGCATCGTCGATGAAGCCTTGGCGGCCTTGGGCGGCCAGGCTTATCTCAACATGCAAAACCGCGTGGAAAGCGGGCGGATCTACGGCTTCTACAACGAGAAAATCTCCGGCATGACGGTGGATGTGCTGTACACCAGTTACCTGCCGCGGCCTGAGCCGCTGGAGCCTGGGTTCCTGGGTGTGCGCGTGCGCGATGCGCGCGAAAAGAAACAAGACGATGTCATGCTGTACACGGACGGCGCCGGATATGAGATGACGTTTCGAGGGGCGCGCCCCCTGGCCGACACGGTGGTCAAGCAGTTCAAGGTGGGTACGCTGCACAACATCTTTTACATCCTGCGCCAGCGGCTCGGCGAGCCCGGGCTGATCTTCGACGCGCGCGACTCCGATTTCTTCGATAACCGTCCCGTGGATGTGGTGGATATTACCGACGCCAACAATGAGACGGTCACCGTATCATTCGACCAGATGAGCAAGCTGCCTGTGCGGCAGGTTTACTACCGGCGGGATCCGATCGATAACACGAAGCTCGAGGAAGTGACTATCTTCAGTAAGTATCGCGCGGTGGGCGGCGGAGTGATGTGGCCGTTCACCATCCGGCGCGAACGCAACGGCGAAAAAATCTTTGAAATGTACTCGGAAAGCGTGGAAATCAACCAGCCGCTGAAAGACAGCCTATTCACGCTTCCGCAGGGCATGAAGATCTTGAACAAAGACAAGTAGCGCCTGCGATCGCCGCGCGTAGCTCGCCCGAGGTGCTGGTACAATAGCGCGTTCGGGGAGGCAACGTTATGGAAGATACGGTGATCCGGCCCACCATGAAGTTCATCAAGCTTGGGTACGCCTTGGTCCTGCTGCTGATCGTGGCGGGCATAATCCTCTTTTACACTATGACCGGGCCGGATAACGAATGGCGCAAGCGGCCCTGGATTGTGGCCGTGCCCGCGGTACTGTTGATCTGGCCGATTCGCCGGCACGTCGCCCAGCGGTTCACCAAGGCTACGATTGCAGGCGACAAACTGCGCTACGAAGTCGGCGCCCTGGGCAAGACCACGCGGAACATCTCGCTGCCGAAGGTGCAGGACGCCCGCGTGGATCAATCCGTAATCCAGCGGATGTTCGGCGTCGGCGACCTGGCCATCGAGACCGCGGGCGAGGCCAGCCGTTTGACCATCCGCAACGTCGACCAGCCGCAACAGGTCGCGGATGAGATACTGGCCGCGTCACACGGCGCCGCCGGCGGACGCACCCCGTGAGCGGCAAACTGACGGGCAAGGTGGCGCTGATCACCGGCGCCAGCCGCGGACTGGGCAAAGCCATGGCATTGGCGCTGGCCGGCGAAGGCGCCGCGATTGCCCTGGTGGCGCGCGATCGCGAGGCGCTCGAGAAAACCGCCGAAGAGGTGTGGCGCACCGGCAGCGGCGCGCAAGTCTTCCAGGCCGACGTGACCAGCGAAGAGCAGGTGTTGCGCCTGGAGCAGGAAGTCGCCGCGGCATTCGGGCGCGTCGGGATCCTGGTGAATAATGCCGGCATCAACATTCGCAAGCAGCTCACCGAGTTTACGCTGGACGAGTGGCGCCGCGTAGTGGATACCAGCCTGACCAGCACGTTCCTGATGTGCCGCGCCTTCGTGCCGCACATGAAAGGCAGCGGCTACGGGCGCGTGATCAACCTGGCCTCCATCATGGCGCATGTGTCCATGCCGGGCCGCTCCGCCTATTCGGCCAGCAAGAGCGCCATATTGGGCCTGACCCGCGCGCTGGCGCTGGAACTCGCGCCGGACGGCATCACGGTGAACGCCATCAGCCCCGGCCCCTTCGCCACGGAGATGAATACGCCGTTGATCGAGAATCCGGAGCTGAATTCGCAATTCGTCGCCAAAATTCCGCTGGGCCGCTGGGGCCGCGTGGAGGAAGTGGGCCAATTGGCGGTGTATCTGTGCTCGCCGGAAGCCGGATTCATCACGGGAACGGACGTGTTGATCGATGGGGGATGGTGTGCGGGGTAGTGGCTGAGCGGGGGAGGGGGCGAACGGGCGAGGGGGCGATGGCCGTGATCGGAAGTTTTCGAGAGTTGCGCGTCTATCAGGCTGCGTTCGAAGCTGCGATGCGCATTTTTGAACTGTCGAAGCGCTTCCCAGCCGCGGAGAAATACTCGATGGTTGATCAAATGCGTCGGTCGTCCCGATCGGTTTGCGCCAACATCGCGGAGGCATGGCGCAAGCGCCGTTACAAAGCCCACTTTATTAGTAAACTAAGCGATGCAGAGGGCGAAGCCGAGGAAACCCGGGTCTGGCTCGAATTCGCGCACCGCTGCGGCTACCTGGAGCAAGATGACTTCCACCAATTGGACGACACTTACGACAAAATTCTCGGCCAGCTTGTTCGCATGCTGGCCGAACCGGACAAGTGGTCCATTCACTGACCTCGCCCCCTCGCCCCCTCGCCCCCTCGCCCCCTCAGCCACGATTGCTGTGCTTCTGTCTCTCGTGTCCATCGCGGCCGCCTGCCACCCCACCCACCGCAAGACCATCGCCGTCGTGCCCAAAGCCACCGCCCACCTGTTTTGGGTCTCGGTGCATGCGGGCGCCGTGGCCGCGGGCCGGGAGTTGAACGTGGACGTGCTGTGGAACGGTCCGTCATCGGAAACCGATTACGCGCGCCAAGTGCAGATTGTCGATTCCATGATCGCCCGCCAAGTGGACGGCCTGGTGGTTGCCGCGCAGGATCGCACCACCCTGAACGCGTCGCTCGACCGCGCGGCCGCCGCCCACATACCCGTGACTGTGTTCGACTCAGGCGTGGATTCCACGAATTATATGACTTACATCGCGACCAATAACTTCCAGGGCGGACAGATGGCGGCGCGCAAACTGGCGGAGCTGTTGAACGGCAAGGGCAAGGTCGCCATGCTGATGAATGCTCCGGGAAGCAAGTCCACGTTGGATCGGGAGTCCGGCTTCGAGGATGTCTTACAGAAGGAGTTTCCCGGCGTGCACATCGTCGCGCGCCAGTTCTCCATGTCCGACCGCGCCAAGGCCATGGCTGCCGCAGAGAATTTTCTGACGGGCCAGCCCGATTTGGACGGCATGTTCGCCTCCTCCGAACCCAGTTCTGTGGGCGCCGCGCTCGCGCTGAAGTCGCGCGGACTCGCCGGGAAAGTCAAGCTGGTGGCGTTCGATGCCAGCGACGACCTGGTGCAGGACCTGAAGGATGGCACCATCGATGCGCTGGTAGCGCAGGACCCCTTCCGCATGGGCTATGAAGCGGTCAAGACGCAGGTGGACAAGCTGCACGGTACCAACCCGCCGAAGGTGATCGATCTAAGTGCCACCGTAGTGACTAAGGGCGATCTGGATAAGCCCGAGATTAAGGCGCGGCTGTTTCCGGACGTGAAGAAGTATCTGAATTAGACCGGTATAGCGGCACAGTCGCGTGGGATCTCAGCACCCGGATGGCGGTGATCCGCCACTCCCCTTTGTCTTTCCGCATCACAAATAGCAGCGGCACACTTCGTCGCAGCGTCACCGCACCCCGGATCGTGCTGGCGCCGTCCACCATCGCGACATCCGGAGTGATGAACCGGACGCGGCCGCTCACCACGCGCGGCGCGGTCAATTCCGTCCAAACCTCGTTGATTCCGATCGCCACGCCGCCATATTGAGATTCCCTTCTATGCAGGTCGATCAGCCGATCAAAATCCACTTCGGAATCCACATCCCCGGCCAGTAGCTTGGCGCGCTGGGCCGGGTCGTTGAGCGCGGCGATCGTCTTGTCGATGGCCGCCCTTTCCTGGGCTTGGTCAGCCCATAATCCGGCAGCGCAGAACAGCGCGAAACACAGAATCGCTTTCATGCTAGGGAGATGCCGCGCCGCCAGAGTTCCTTTCAAGTTTGGTCTTTTATTTGCTCGGTAACGTCCGCGGCCCGATGAAAAAGCCCGGAAGCGCCACAGATCCGCTCTGGTTCAAAGACGCGCTGATCTACGAACTGCATGTCCGGGCGTTCTCCGACAGCAATAATGACGGAATTGGCGATTTCCAGGGCCTCATCCAAAAGCTCGATTATCTACAGGATCTGGGTGTCACATGCCTCTGGCTGCTGCCCTTCTTTCCGTCCCCCCTTAAAGACGACGGCTACGATATTGCCGACTACCTGAACGTACATTCCATGTACGGAACTATGGAGGACTTTCGCACCTTCCTGGCGGCCGCGCACGAGCGGGAACTGCAGGTCATGATCGAACTGGTGATGAATCACACGTCCGATCAGCATCCCTGGTTCCAGCGCGCCCGCCAGGCGCCCAAGGGATCGCCGGAACGCGAATACTACGTTTGGAGCGACACGGATCAGAAATATAAAGAGGCGCGCATCATCTTCACGGATAGTGAAAAATCGAACTGGACCTGGGATCCGGTGGCCCAGCAGTATTTTTGGCACAGATTTTTTTCCCACCAGCCGGACCTGAATTACGATCATCCGAAAGTGGTCGATGAGATGCTCAACGTGGTGCGCTTCTGGCTGGACCTGGGAGTGGATGCCCTGCGGGTGGACGCCATTCCGTACCTGGTGGAACGCGAAGGGACCCACTGTGAAAATCTTCCCGAGACCCACCTGCTGATCCGAAAACTGCGGCAGGAGATCGACGCGGCGTTCGAGAATCGCATCATGCTGGCCGAAGCCAACCAGTGGCCCACCGATGTGCGTCCTTATTTCGGCGACGGAAATGAGTGCCACATGGCGTTTCACTTTCCGCTGATGCCGCGCATCTACATGGCGCTGCGCCAGGAGGACCGCCTGCCGATCGTCGATATCATGGCGCAGACCCCGGAGATTCCCGACACATGCCAATGGGCGTTATTCCTGCGAAACCACGACGAGTTGACGCTGGAGATGGTGACCAACGACGAGCGCGACTATATGGTTCTGGCTTACAGCGCCGACTCCCGGATGCGCATCAATCTGGGCATCCGGCGGCGCCTGGCCACGTTGATGGACAACAACCGGAGGCGCATCGAACTCCTGAACAGCCTGCTTTTCTCGTTTCCGGGAACGCCGGTGCTCTACTATGGCGATGAGATCGGGATGGGCGACAACATTTACTTGGGCGACCGAAACGGCGTGCGCACGCCCATGCAATGGAACGCGGATCGGAACGCCGGCTTCTCGCGGGCCACGCCCGCAAAGCTGTACAGCCCGGTCATCATGGACCCGATCTGGGGTTATGAAGCCGTAAACGTGGAGGCGCAGCAGGGCGATCCGTCGTCGCTGTTGAGCTGGATGCGCAATATGATCGCCTTGCGCAAGCTGTTTCGCGTGTTCGGCCGGGGTACGCTCGAGTTCCTGAATCCGTCGAATCGCAAAGTGCTGGCATATCTGCGGCGCTATGAGGAACAACAAGTGTTATGCGTCGCCAACCTATCGCGATTTGCGCAGCCCGTGGATCTGGAGTTGCCGGAGCTGGAGGGCGCGACACCGGTGGAGATGCTCGGGTATGTCGACTTCCCGCCGATCGGTAAGCAGCCTTACCGCCTGACGCTGGGGCCATATGGTTTCTTTTGGCTGGAGCTGCATAGCGAAACCAAACGTTCCGCAGCCGCGGCCAGCCAGTCCGCATTGTCGGCCGTCGCGGCGGACAACTGGGAAGGCTTGCTGGAGGGTACCGCACGGTATCGGCTGGAGTCCATGCTGCTTCCGGAATACTTACAGAAGCAGGACTGGTTTAGCGGCAAGGCGCGGCACATTCGCGGCGTCAGGATTTCAGACTGGGTGGCTCTCCCGGAGCCCCATCCTGATTCCAGCGCCGTTCTCGCCCTGGTGGAAGTAAGGTACGAAAAGGGAGAGCCGGATACTTACGTTCTCCCCGGTGACGAACGCGCCGACCCAGCCTTCCTCTCCTTGATCGAGCACGCGCAAACGGCGCCGGCGCGAAACGGATCGATCCGGGGGCAGGCGGGCACGGAATTTGAATCGATCCGCGGTTCCGCGGGCGCCTCCATGGAGGTCCGGCTATATCGGCGTCTAGTACCCGGACCCAATCCGGATTGCGAAATGCGGCGATACCTCACGGAGCAGGCGCATTTCCCGGCCATCCCGCCATTTGCCGGCGCAATCGAATATGTGCCTGCCGAAGGAGAGCCGGCGGCTCTGGCGATCCTGCAAGGCTCTGTGGCAAATCAGGGAGACGGCTGGACACTGACTCTCGAAGAGCTGGCGCGCTATTACGAGAATTGCGCTACGGCTGCATTCCCGGAAGGCGGGAACGCGGCGTCCGGCGATGTGGTGGACCTCGCGGAACAGGAAACGCCGCAGTTGGCGCGAGACCACGTGGGCATTTCACTCGACTCAGCCGCCCGGCTCGGCAGCCGCACAGCCGAGTTGCATCTGGCGCTGGCTGCCGCCACCGAGGACCCCGCGTTCATGCCGGAAACGTTAGCCGCCGGCGATGTGCAGAACCTACTGGCCGGCTTTCGCAAGGATGCCTCAGGTGTCCTGGATCTCTTGAAGGGCAGCATCGCCGGACTGCCGGACGATCTGATCGACCTGGCCGGTCTGGTGCTCGGCCGACGGAGACAGATTCTCGACAGTTTACGCCTGCCCGCGGGCGATGGCGCGCTGGGACAACGCATCCGGATTCACGGCGATTACCGCCTGGGCAAAGTACTGCAGGTCAAAACAGATTACGTCATCGCCGATTTTGAAGGCGAGCCGGGGCGGACTATCGCCGAGCAGCGCGCCAAGCAGTCTCCGCTGAAAGACGTGGCCGGCATGCTGCGCTCCTTAGGTTACGCCGCTTATGCCGGCCTGATTAGCCATACCGCGCGCCGGCCTGAGGATTGGGAAAGCCTGGAGCCTTGGGCGCGGCTCTGGGAACGCTCCACGGGAGCGGAGTTCCTGCGCGCCTATCGCCGTACGGGTCAAGGCTCTCAGTTCCTGCCGCCAGGGGACGGGAACTTTCGCAAACTGCTCGCGATTCATTTGCTGGACAAGGCTCTCAACGAGCTCTCGTACGAGTTGCACAATCGCCCCGCTTGGGTGCGCATCCCCTTGATGAGTATCTTGTCGCTGCCCATGGAAGCCGGAGGGCGTGAGTGGAAATGGATGCCGTCTCACAGCCGGTAATCGAACAGATCGAAAAGGCGGGCGGCGCGGACCTGGTGGTCTGCATCCTCGACCCGGAACACGAGGACCAGGCCGGCGCAGCCGTCGCCATGGTGCGCGAAGCTCTGGCCGGTTTGTCCGCGCGCGCGGTGGTGCTGTCGAACAACGGCGCTGGGCTCCCGGCTCCGGAGTCTTCCGATGCCATCTTCTCCAGCAGCCTGCCCGCTCCCGGCCCATCGGAAACCCGGCAATCCGCCGTGTCGCACGCATATCGAACGGCCTTCCAGGTTAGCGGGAGGCTCGGCGTGCGCGCCTGCGCCGTAATCGCTTCCCGGTTCGGAGCGGTGACTCCGCAGTGGATCTACCGCCTGGTGCAACCGGCCTTGGAACTGGGGTTCGACCTGGTTGCGCCGCGCTATACCCGCCATAGGATGGAAGGCCTGCTGAACCGGAGCGTGCTTTCTCCGCTGCACCGCGCGCTCTACGGCGACCAGCTTCAAAACCCCATGGGGCCCGACTTCGGGCTCTCGGGAAAGCTCTTGCAGCGGGCCATGGGTCCGGACTCCGGTCCGCCGCGCGGGACCGAAAGCGATCCCGTGGCATCCATCGTTTCCACGGCTGCGTCCGCCGGTTTTCAGGTCTGCGAATCGCACTTGGGCGCACGCACGCAACCGCCCACGGACTGGGCGAATCTAAGCGCCCTTCTGGCGGGTGTGTTGGGACCCGTTTTTCTCGAAATGGAACGGCAGGCGGCCTTTTGGCAGCGCATCCGGGAATCCATCCCGGTGCCGGGATTCGGCCTTCCTGAAACTGCCTCCGAGGACGCCGGAGCGGTGGACGTAAGCCGCATGATCGAGTCGTTTCAACTGGGAACGCAAAACCTCCAGGATGTTTGGGGCCTGATTTTGCCTCCCATGACCTTGATGGAATTGAAAAGATTGTCGCGTCTGCCCCCGAACCAGTTCCGCATGTCCGACGATTTGTGGGTGCGCATCGTCTACGATTTCGCGCTCGGGCACCGCCTGCGGACCATCAGCCGCGACCACCTTCTGCGATCGATTACGCCCCTTTACCTGGGATGGATCGCTTCTTACGCGCTCGAAATGGAGACCGCCGGGCCTGTCGAGATCGACGCGCGCATCGAGCGCCTGGCGAAGGCATATGAAGCCGGCAAGCCGTATCTGGTTTCCCGTTGGAGGTGGCCCGATCGCTTTAATCCGTAGCAGCACAGCCCGTAGTAGAGGAGGACAAGATGTGGGATCAAGTTGGACAAGCGCTCACTCAATCGATGAATAGAATGTTAAGCGAGATGGCCAGCCTGTTGCCGGGCGTAGTGGCGCTGATCGCGGCGCTGCTGGTCTCGGCCCTGGTGGCGTGGGTTCTTGCGGCAATTCTGCGGCGGTCGCTCACTCGCATCGACTTCGACCGGCGAATTGCGCAATGGGGTTTCCCGGCGCTGGCGGAGTGGTCGCCCGCCAAAAGCCCCACGCTGCTGGCCGCGCGTGCCATCGCATGGGCGGTCATGATCGTCGGATTCCTCATTGGCATTTCGGCGTTCGATGTGGCGCTGACTTCGCAATTCGTCATCCGCCTGTTCGCCTATTTGCCGAACGTCCTGGCGGCGGTCGTGGTCCTGGCCGCCGGAAGTATTGTCGCCCGATTCCTCGCGCGCAGCGTTTTGATCGGCGCGGTCAATATGAATTTGCAGTACGCCCGCCTGCTGAGCGCCGGTGTGAAATGGCTGGTGACGGTGCTTGCCGTTGCCATGGCTCTGGAGCACTTGAGCATCGGAGGAGGCATCATCCGCCTGGCATTCGGTATTTTGTTTGGAGGGATAGTGCTGGCGCTGGCGCTCGCCGTGGGTCTCGGGTCCAAAGAGTTGGTGAGCCGGTCTCTCGAACGCGAAGCCAGTAAGAACTCGAGTCAGACCATGCAGGAGCCAGTAGGCCACCTATGAATTCCGACTTCTGTCTTCTGACTTCTGGCTTCTGTCTTCTGATTTACTCGTATCTTAGCGCCTCAATCGGATTAATCCGTGATGCCTTCATCGCCGGATAAATTCCAAAAATCACTCCCACGGCCATCGAAACGCCGAATGCAATCAGCACCGAAGCCGTAGTCACAATCGTCTTCCACTCCGCGGTCCGCGCGATCAGCCAAGCCAAAAAGAACCCGAAGCCGATGCCCAACAAACCTCCGGCCACCGAGATCAAAACCGACTCCGTCAGGAACTGCCGCACGATGTCGTTCCTGCGCGCTCCCGTCGCCCGCCGCACGCCGATCTCGCGCGTCCGCTCCAACACCGTCGCCAGCACGATGTTCATAATCCCGATCCCGCCCACCAGCAGCGAAATCGCGGCAATAGCCACCATCACGTAAGTGAAGATGGTCTGCGTGCGTTGCTGCTGCGCCAGCAATGCCGCCGGGATGGTCACCGTGAAATCTTCCGTGTTGTGGTGCGTCGAGTTTAAAATCGCAGTCACCACCTTGGCCACTTCCAGGCTGTCTGCGCCCGGCTTCAGGCGCAGATCCACGGCATCCAGATCGTCTTTCATGTAATTGCTGGAGTCGAAATAGCGGTATTGAAACGTGTTCAGCGGGACATAGACGATGTTATTGAGGTCTTGCATTTTGCCGCCGCTGGATTGCTCGCTGGTGACCAACTGCCCGCCCAGCACGCCGGCCACCTCCAGCCAGTTGTCGTTCACTTTGACGAACTTGCCCACCGCCGGCCCGTAGCCTAACAGGCTCACCTTGGCGGCTTCGCCCAGCACGCAGATCGCGCGGCTGGCAGCGTCGTCCTGCTCGTCGAAGAAGCGGCCCTCCGCCACGTGCAGGCTGTGAATGATGGCGTACGACGGGCGCACGCCGTAAAGTTCCGGAATCTCGCGGGATGGCTTGGGCAGCACGCGCGAGGGACGCAGGCCGCGCCGCGGCGACAGCATTTCGAGCCCGTCGATGTTGGTGCTGAGGATGCGCACGTCGCGGTCCGTAAGCCCCGGCGAATCGCGGCGGCGCTGCTGCAACTCTTGCTGGCTGGCGGCGGGCCGCGACTCCACCAGCACATTGCGCACACCCAGTTGTTCGATAAACCGCAGGGATTCCTCGCGCGCGCCCGCGCCGATGGCCAGCATCCCGATCACCGAGCCCACGCCGAACACGATGCCCAGCGCGGTCAGCAGCGTGCGCGTCTTCTGGGCGCGCAGATTGTCGAACGCCTGCGCGGCGTCCGAAAAGATCCGCCCCGGCCCCCTCATCGCGACAATGCCTTCATGGCGCTGCCTTTGGCTTGCGCGTTGCCTTGCGGATTCTGGGCCTCCTGGCTGGGATTGGCCAGCGCCACCACCTGGCCTTCCCGCAGACCGGTCAATACCACCTGGCTCTCGCTGCGCTGCACCAGTTTCACGTCGCGCGGCACAAAACCCGAGGACGTCTCCAGATAGACGAACGTGCGGCTGTCGCTTTCAAACAGCGCCTGCGACGGCACCCACAGCGAGTTCGGTAGCATGCCCGTAGTGATCACGATATTCGAGCTCATCCCCGGCCGCATACCCGGGGCCGCCTGCTCCAGCGCGATTCTGCAGTCGAAATGCCGGTTCC
>Ga0187867_10000817_pt1 | contig 27339 bp, 22 predicted proteins | sample June2016WEW_13_1_FD_132976 | JGI IMG/M metagenome (GOLD analysis project Ga0187867, IMG submission 132976) | Peatland microbial communities from SPRUCE experiment site at the Marcell Experimental Forest, Minnesota, USA - June2016WEW_13_10 | ecosystem: Environmental > Terrestrial > Soil >... | reverse complement strand
GCACCTTTCGGTGCGGCGCTGGGCAATCCGGAAATGACGGGGCGCCAAACTGTACGCGCCAGGACGAAAAATGCCTCCTTTCCGAATCGGAAAATGCTAGTCTCTTATAAGGTGAAATTCTCCTACGTTCATAAGGTGAAATTCTCCTACGTTCATCCGGGTTTCCGGATGGACACCAGTTACTAAGACATGTCATACGAGGAATTAAACCTTGCTTTTCGGCGCCGGTCAATACCATACGAGTGACAGCAACAGAGTCGGGCATAAACGCGGGACTTGTCCAACCGGCAACTCAGGCTAAAATTAATTCATCTTGTGCCTTGCTCATCTTGTGATTGACGGAGCAGGCTGCATCACATATTGTGCTTTACCCGACGCATTTTTCGGTCTACCCGTCGGGGAGCGAGCAGTCTGGCTCAACGCCAACAGCCCGAGCTGATCCGTCCAAGGGAAATCCCTGAACGCAAAACCGCAAGTGCAGGATCGGCAGTCAGCGCAGAGTTTTTTCACTCAATAGAATCGCACACCGGATGGAGAAAAGAGATGAAAAATAGGGGATGCATCAATTTTTTTCAAATTATTATCTGCACGTTCATTTTTTTGCAGTTTAACGGACCTTTTTATACCGCTTCTGCTGACCAATTTCCGCCTGCGAAATTCACCCTACCCGCCCCTGATTCTTCCTCGGCGCAGAAATATCTCGGTCTGAAGGCGATGGAGCCTTTTAAAGTCAGTGATATAAAAGCGAAGCTGGTGGTTATCGAGTTCATGAGCGCGCTTTGCCCGCACTGCCATGTCAACGCGCCCATAATGAACAATATCTACAAATCGATCCAGGGGGACTCAAATCTGGCCGATGTAAAGGTTATAGCGATAGCGATGGACAATCAAAAAGCCGAAGTGGAAGCCTACAAAAAAAAGTTCAAGACTCCTTTTCCGATCCTGCTTGACGAGGATATGGCAATTTCGGCTTCTATGGAGGGTGTGCCGACGCCAACCACCATGATCGTTTCGACTGACGACTCGGCAGTGCTCTATAGCCACACGGGCGTCATTCAGGACCCTGACAAGTTCTTAAAGCAGTTGAAGACGTTGCACAAAAAGAAATAGCGATAGCAATGACCGATGCCGAACTTGAAAACAGAAAGGTTTTGCTGAAGAGCGTTGTTTTTCGGGATTTGCCCCCTGAAGAACTGGACGAGCTTGCCCGAACGGTCAAGAGCAAGGTTGTGCGACCGAAGGAGATCATTTTTAATGAGGGAGACCCGCCGGACGCTTTCTATATCATCGCTTCGGGTCGAGTCAGGACTTACGTACGGCATAAAGACAAGATCGAGAGGGAACTCGCGGTACGCGGACCCGGCGATCACTTCGGCGAGGTGGCTCTTCTGGCGGGGGACACGCGTACGGCCAATGCAGAAAGTCTGGTCGAAACACGGCTCGTTGTGCTCTCGAAGGAGCAATTTGACCGCCTCCTGCGTGATTACCCGGACCTTTCGAGGAACTTCGTGCGGGAAATGCGGGGCTGGCTTATAAAAGACCAGGAAATCATCGAGGAAGAAGCCGCTGCGGTAATAAGGGCTTCGCGGGTGTACTGGTTCGATTTTGTGCTTGTCATCGGGGTAAGCGTGCTCCTGGCGATAACCTTTAACTTCTCGAATCCTTACGGAATTCCACTTATCCCCGAGCGTCCCGAGGCAGTTCCTTCGATCAGCGCCTCTGCGGCAATGCAAGATTACCTGCAGGGACAAACGCTCATTGTCGACGCCATGCCCAACAATTTCTACCGGAAGCTGCACATACAGGGCGCAGTCAACATGCCAATGGCGCTTTTCGATATCGTCTACCTGATAAGTTTCTCGGAAGAAAATAAGGACAAAGAGATAGTGGTTTACGGCAACACGATAAGCAGGCCGTATGATCTTGAAATTGCAGCTAAACTGCTTCTCCGGGGATATAAGGATGTGAAAGTTTTGGACGGTGGCCTTCAGGCCTGGGAGGCCAAAGGTTATCCGGTCGAGCAAAAGGTTTCGAGATGATCCCGGCTTTTATTGAACAAATGATAAAGAGTGAGTATCTCGCTTTTGCACTGAGGGTGTACCTGGGCTATTTCTTCATCTACGCCAGTTTGAGCAAGATACCGTATCCTGCACAGTTCGCAGAAGCAATAGCAGAATACCGGCTGATTCCCTACATGCTTCTGAACCTGGGAGCCGTCATACTGCCGTGGATCGAACTCGTCACCGGCCTTTTTTTGATCATCGGTTTCAAGTCCCGCTCGTCCATAATAGTGATCGGACTGCTTCTGATAATGTTCGACGTAATGATCCTGATCAACATGTACCAGGGGTCCCCGATCAACTGCGGGTGTTACGATGTTGTGGGTGAGCCGATCGGATGGAAAAAGGTCCTGGAAAATATGCTAATGCTGGTTTTCTCCGTCCAGATCTATTATTCTGACAGCCCGGAGATTTTGAACAGATTGAAATCGATCGTTGGCGCCGGGAGCCGAATGAGATCCGCCCAATAGTGACGGTTCATCCCAATAGTGACGGTTCATCGTGATGCGTATGCAGATACAATCTTTGGTTTTTTTGCGGCTGCTTCCATTGTTCCTCCTCGTCGCCGCCATGACAGGTTGCGGTCCATCAACGGATCACGTTGGGACCTATATTGCCGAGGTCAAAGCTTCGCATCACCATGAAACCACCCTGGAATTGAAAGAAACCGGGGTGGGCGCCTGGAGGGTTGGAGACGACGAGGTCGCTTTTTCCTGGAACGTGAAGGGCAACGAACTCAGGCTCCACACCAAGAGCGGGGGAGTGATAGTTGGAAGCCTTGATAACGGCGTAATTCACGTCACTCTGCCAGGGTCGGAGGAACTCTTCTTCAAAAAAGTCAAGTAAGAGGGTTTCGCCCGCTCAAAGCCATGGTCCCAAGCCCCCCGGATTGCACAAGGCGGGCTGTACGGTAGTTTGTTCAACAGGATTTTTGCATGACACTATCCGGCAAGGATGTAACCTCGGAAGAACTCTCATGATTTCATCGGCTTTATTCTTTTTAGGCATAACCTTGATATACACGGGCTGGCTCGTCTTGGGGCGCAACCCGGTCATGGGGCTTGCAGTGGCTTTTACAGGCCTCATTCTCATCATCAAACCCGCACTCCACGCTGCAAGGTACTGCCGGACCAATTTGGGCGGCGGTCCACGGCCGCAAGGAAACAAGATCGAACGAAAAGCCAAGACGCGAAAAGTTCACCTTAAAATAGTGAAGCCCGAGGACGATAGACCGACAATTCATTGATCGGCGGTTGACCAGCCGGCCAGGATCTCCACTCAAACCTTCGGCGGCGCATGACCCTGAGAGTCAAAAAAAGCAATTGCCCGCAGTCCAGCACGTCCCATCTTCCTCTAATCCATTTGGTAGACCGTCCTGAGATCCAGAGTACCGCAAGAGTCGTTTTTTTGATCAGAAGATAATTGCTTTTTAGTCAGAAAAATCCTCAAGTTCCCCCCCGCCTCCTACCGATAATTAAATATATCATTTGATAAGTCGTGTGTCGAAATCGAGATACGATCGGGTCTTATCCAGCTTTAAAGGAGAGAAGAGTTGAATGCCCCTAATGATATAGCCCGATTGATCCGGGAGATCCGGGAGCATATGGAGCTTAGTCAGGAGAAATTCGCGGCCAAGCTCGGCGTCACATTTCCGACTGTGAGTAGATGGGAACATGGGCGAGCAAAGCCGTCGCCGCTTGCGTTGAAACAGATCGAGAACCTGCTCCGCAAACTGGGTGATAAGGGCCATCACCTGGCCCATGAGTATTTTGAACATTAGAAGGCCGGTATACCAAAACACTGGACCCCGGCCCCCGGACCAGACACTTCCGGGGCAGGGTTAGCCGGGGTGACGGCGCCACGAGGTTTTTACCGTGAAGTGAGAAGTTCAATCCTATTGCAACACCCTCTTTGGCACTAACCGCCGAATCAGTTTGTAGAACAAGCTTGGGGTGTTCCTGGAAAAAGCGTCTGCCGCCCCGCCCCGGGAGCGCCGCATCTGTCAGACAGGTGGAAACCACTCACGACAGAATGTCCGGGGAGCGCCGGCAAGTAACTGCATAGAAGAGGAGAGCACCAATGGAAGGGCAACTTCCCAGGGTTTTGTTAGTCGACGACGATCCCACTGCACTGGCCATGCTCACCGGCATGTTGAGACAAGAGGGTTTCGGGACTATGGGAGCAGCTACCATTGATGAAGCGAAAACCTTGATCTCCCGGGCACCTTCCTTCGATCTTGCGATCCTGGACGTCCATCTGCCGGACGGGAACGGACTTGATCTGTGCCGGTTGATGAAGGGCGGCTCCCTAACGACGGAAGCACCTGTGCTTATCCTTTCCGCCGACGGTGATGTAGAAACCAAGATCGCAGGTTTTGAAGCGGGCGCCGTCGACTACATCACGAAGCCCTTCCATCGAGCAGAAGTGTTGGCGCGCGTGCGGACGCACCTGCGCTTGCATGAAGCTTACCGATCTGTCATCGAACTGCAATCGCTAAAGCTCGCCCAAGTCGCGTTCGCCCAGCAGTCCATGATGCCGCGCGCCGAGCAGATGCCGGAGGCTAAGTTCCATCTGTGTTATGTACCTGTTCAGGAGGCCGGCGGAGACGTATGCCAAGTTATTCAGCTCAGCCAACAACTCCACGACTATATCGTAGCGGATGTGAGCGGACATGACGTAGGGACCGCCTTGACTACGGGGGCAATCCAGGCGCTGTTCAGACAGAACTGCTCTGCCCTGTACTCTCCAAGCGAGGCCCTGCAAATCATCAATCGCGTTGCATGCTCACTTCTCCCCGAAGAGCAATTCATCACGGTGGTGTATGCTCGGCTCAACCGAAAAACCAACCGTCTTACCGTGGTAAGCGCCGGTCACCCGCCGGCCGTGGTCCAGAAAGCCGACGGAACGGCATACGCATTGTGGCTCAAGGGCGATGTCGTCGGCGCCTTCGAAAGTCCAGAATTCGGGGTCTCGGAGTCGCCCGTTCGTCCTGGCGATCGAGTGTTTCTGTTCAGCGATGCGCTCATCGAAGACGCAGGAGGGACCAACTGGGAGGATGGAGTCGAACAGTTCGTGCGACTGTGCGGGGAGTTGCGAGAAAAGGAGCTGCAGACCGAGGTTTCCGAACTTGCCGGTTTGGCCACGATGCACGGTGCGCCAACCGACGACATCGCTCTAATGGGTATCGAGGTATGAAACACTTACTGGCCAAACGTTTCGAGATTCCCGCCACTTCCCCCGCCATCGACGAATTGTGCGTCAACGCCAAGTCGTGGATGCAAGAGAACGGTCTTGAGAAAGACTGGTTCGCTACGGCCATGTTGTTGCGAGAAAGCCTGAATAACGCGGTGATCCATGGCAGTCGAAACGACCCTGCATTGTACGTCTATTGCGAACTGTGGCTTGGCCGCAGGTGGTTGAGCATTTCGGTCGAAGACGGCGGCTCCGGCTTCAACTGGGCGCGCCAGAGGAGACATCTGGCACACAAGGAGGATACGAGTGGACGAGGCCTCGCAATCTACCGGCTTTATGCGGATGAAGTTGTATTCAACCGACTGGGCAATCGTGTGCTTTTGCGCCGTCGCCTAAGAGAGGAGGGCAAAGTGCCATCAATTCAAATTGAGAAAAAGGGAAACCACGCAGTTATAGAACTACAGGAACCGTTGACAGTGACTTTTGCTCGAGAGCTTCGGCCGCAACTACAGCAACTGATTGAGGAAGGGGTATCCGCCATATTCTTCGATATGTCTCAGATTGATGCGGTGGATTCCACCGGAATCGGGCTGCTCATTGCGACCCACAACTCTTTAACCAAGGCAGGAGGAGGCCTGCGGGTCATCGGCGCGTCTTCCGAGATACAGCATCTATTCAAAGCCATGCGCCTGGACCGCCACTTTGCTGTAGAAGGAAAATCAGGTAACGGGAGCCAGTCATGAGCCCTTATGAAGATGATGATCTCCTGCGAGAGTTTCTGGCGGAGGCGCTGGAGCACCTGGTCGACATTGAAGCCGACCTGCTGGCTATTGAGGAAGCCGGCGCCGACATTGACGAAGAACTTGTCAACAAGGTTTTTAGAGCGGCGCATTCCATCAAAGGAGGCGCCAGCTTCATAGGACTGCAAAAGATCAAGGAACTCGCCCACAAAGCGGAAACTGTCCTGGATATGATTCGGTCGCGTCAGATGGCGCCCAATCCGGAGATAACCAATATCCTTCTTGCCGCTTTCGACAAGCTGCGGGACATGATCAACAATGTCGCCGAAAGCGAAAGCACCGACATATGGGAGCATGTGGCAAGCCTCAACCACCTGGCAACCTCATATTTGTCTGCGGAGCAGAAGGATTCCGTCAACCGTGTGGTTTTGCTTCATACAGAAAAAGAGTCTCCGGCAATCGGCATTCCGGAGATCGATTTCGAGAGAGCGAGAAGAACCGGTCAGTATATCTACCTCGTCGAATACGACCTGATCCACGACATCGAGCGTAAAGGCAAAACAGTCCTGGCGGTCTTCAACAAACTTTACGAATCAGGTGAAATTCTTGACTGCGCCCCGGACTTCGAAGCGGTGGGGAGCCTCGATGACGTTATGTGCAATAAGGTCCCTCTGCGTCTCACCTTTGCCACCATTTGCGATCCTGACATCATCGGGGCCCTCTTCGATGTGGATGACGACAAGGTTGAGTTGTTGCTGGATCCGCACGCTCCGAAGGAGAGCCCAGGGGTGATGGACGCTCCAGTCACTTCAGAAGCTCCTTCGCCATCGGTTGAAGTTCTTCAGCCCGAACCGCCAGATCCCGCCCCCCAGCCTGAAGCGACGATTGTCCCTCCCGCTGAAAGCGTTCGGGAGACGGCGCCGTCTGTTGCCTCCACAGGAGCGGGGGAGCCCCGCGAAGGAGAGGCAAAGACCAGAGCTGGGGCGCCTTCCGGAGACGGCACACTCCGCGTAGATGTCAAGTTGCTCGAGTCTTTGATGAACCTTGCGGGTGAGCTTGTCCTAAGCCGCAACCAGTTGCGCGAAGCCGTCGCACAAAACGACCGCAGGGCACTTGCGGGCACTTCCCAACGCATCAACCTCGTCACATCCGAGCTTCAAGACGCAATCATGCAAACTCGAATGCAACCGATCGGCAATGTTTTCGGCAAGTTTCCAAGGGTCGTACGAGACATCGCGCATGCAATGAACAAAGAAATCAACCTCGATATCCGGGGAAAAGATGTCGAGCTTGATAAGAGCCTGATCGAAGGACTTTCCGATCCGTTGACGCACATGGTTCGAAACGCAGCCGACCATGGCATTGAACAGCAGGCGGAACGTGTTCGCGCCGGGAAAAAACCGGCAGGCACAATAAGGCTCGAAGCCAGACATGAGGCCGGGCTTGTGGTTGTCGAAATCGCAGACGACGGCAAGGGACTGGACCCGCAGAAAATCGCCGCCAGCGCATTGAAAAGGGGTCTGATTACGCAGGATAAGCTTCAGGGGATGTCGGACAAGGACAAGATGGCATTGGTCTTCCTGCCCGGGTTATCCACTGCCGACGAAGTGACCGATCTTTCCGGACGCGGCGTTGGCATGGATGTAGTCAAAACAAATCTGGATCGACTGGGCGGAAAAATCGAAATCGAATCTGAGCCCGGGGCTGGAACAAGCCTTCGAATCAAGCTGCCATTGACCCTTGCCATAATTCCTTCGCTGGTTTTGATGGCACAGGGGGAACGGTTTGCGATCCCCCAGATCAACGTGGTTGAGTTGCTTCGCATTCGAGCCGAGCAGGTCAAAAAACGGATCGAGGTGGTAGGGGATGCTGAGGTCCTGAAATTGCGAGACGAAATAGTGCCTATTGTGAGATTCGCTGACTTCCTCGGGGTCGTTCGGACTTACATTGACCCTAAAACGGGCGAGAGAGAAGTTTGCCGAAGAACAAGGCTTGCGGACAGGCGTTCACCTCGCAGCCCCATCATGGAGGAACCCATCCAAGATGATACCGGGACGGATGCCGAGGACACATGGCAAGACCGGAGGCAAAAAGCAGGCAGGAGGATCAGCTCGACCAGCGATATCGAACTTGTCGTGGTGACCACGGGTATTATGAAATATGGCCTGGTTGTCGACTCGTTTCAGAATACCGAGGAAATCGTGGTTAAACCCCTCGGGCGCCACCTCAAAGGCCTTCAGGAATACGCGGGGGCGACCATAATGGGCGACGGGAAGGTTGCCTTGATCCTGGATGTGAACGGGCTGGCGGCAAAAGCGGACCTAAGAGCTCTCTCCGGTTCCACGCGAGCAATGGAACTGGTGGAAGAAGCCGAAAAAGAAAGGCTTCAGGATACGCTTTCGCTCCTTGTTTTCCACAACGCGCCCGGTGAGGTATGCGCCGTGCCCCTGGATATGGTGCTGCGCATCGAAAAAATTTCCGGACATCAGATAGAAATGGCCGGCGGCCGACGAACAATGCAATACCGCGGTGCGTCACTTCCCCTTGTCACATTGTCCGATGCTGCGCAGGTGAGGCCTATTGAGGAAGGAAGCGACCTGGTTGTCATTGTGTCCAATGTTCACGGTCACGAGGTAGGACTCCTTGGCGCAATGCCTGTAGATGTTATTGAATCCCGAGCTTCTGTCGACCAGACAACACATCGCCAAAAAGGGATCGCAGGTTCGACAATCATCCGCGACAAAACAGTCTTGCTTACCGACATATATGAACTTGTCGAGGCAGTTTATCCGGAGTGGGGCGCGGAGCAGGCAATACAGGCTACGACTAAAAAAGAGGCCGACATTTCTATACTGTTGGCGGAAGACTCTGATTTTTTCCGTGCCCAGGTGAAGCGATCCCTTGAAGAAGGCGGGTACTGTGTTTTGGCTGCCCCTGACGGTGAGGCGGCCTGGGAGGTTCTGGTAAAAAATATCGATAAAATACAAGCGGTTGTAACCGATATCGAAATGCCGCGTCTAACCGGCCTTGGACTGACCCAGCGCATCCGTTCGGATCCTCGAGTGGCATCATTGCCCATACTCGCTCTGACGTCTCTTGCGGGAGATGAAGACATTGCCAAAGGCATGGCCGTAGGCGTAACTGAATACCAGATCAAACTGGACCGGGACAAACTCCTTGAAGGGCTGCAAGGCCTTCTGAAGATGTGAGGCAGGATGTGAAAATAGAGTTTAGCGAGATACGAACGCTACAAAGGGCCATTAAATCATAACTAGGAGGAACATGAACCATGAACAAGCTGAGGGACATGAAAATCGGGAATAAACTTGGCACGGGGTTTGGCGTTCTGGTGGCACTGCTGATTGCGATGACAGTGATGGCAATCTGGGGGCTGTCCACCTTGAACAATCTCAAAGGGTTGATAGTCCTGGAGAACAAAAAGTCGATGGCAGCCTCCGAAGTCAGGGCTAATGTACGCGATATCGGCAATCGGCTGGCAACCATCGTCCTGGCCCGGGATAAGGCACATATGGAAGAAACTCAAAGGGGCCTGGCGCCTCTCAGGGCCAACTACGCCAAAAAAATGGAAGAGCTCAAAGCCATGTCGCATACCAAGGAGGGCAAGGACAAGCTCGCAGCCGTCGAGCAGTCTATAACCGAGGCGCGAGAAGTGAACGTTAAACTGGTGGAACTGGCACTGGCGGGCAACACTGAAGAGGCCGTGCAGATGTTAAACGTAAACAGCGTTCCACTCATGGAGAAAGTTTATTCGACAGTGCATGATATGCGGACATGGCGGGAACAGCAGATGGCCGACGACGTCAAAGAAGCCGAATCTCTCTACTCCAAGTTGCGTTGGATGTTGGTTTTGAGCGGAGTATTGGCCATCTTAATTGCCGTCTTTTTCAGCATCGTCATCACGCGCAGCATCGTAGGCCCGGTCAGAAAGGGGCTCGAATTTGCCGCCTCGATATCACAAGGAGACATGACTCAAACCTTGAAAATCGAGCAGAAGGACGAAATCGGCGATCTTGCCAAGGCACTCAACGAGATGCGCGCAAACATTCACCGGATGGTAGCGGATATAGGCGGTTGCGTACAGACCCTGGCCTCGTCGTCAACAGAGCTCTCGACTGTTTCAGCGCAAATGGCCTACGGAGTGAAGGACATGTCGGAGAGTGCGAACGGAGTGGCCGCCGCAGCCGAGGAGTCGAGCGCCAACACGGTATCGGTGGCCGCAAGCATGGAACAGGCGACCACCAATCTGAGCTCAGTGGCAAGCGCTACCGAAGAGATGAGCGCTACTGTCGGTGAGATCGCCTCGAACTCGGAAAAAGCGCGGGCCATAAGCAGCGATGCAACCGTGCAGGCCCAGGCGGTCTCCACCATGATGAAAGAACTCGGCCGGGCCGCCCAGGAAATCGGCCAGGTGACGGAGACCATCACCAGCATTTCAGCCCAGACGAACCTTCTGGCCCTCAACGCCACCATCGAGGCAGCGAGAGCAGGCGCGGCGGGCAAAGGCTTTGCCGTGGTGGCCAATGAAATCAAGGAACTGGCCCAGCAGACTGCAGCGGCTACGGAGGACATCAAGGGTAAAATAGCGTCGATTCAGGCCTCGACCGGCGGCGCTATTGGCGACATCGAGAAGATCGCCCAAGTCATCAAGCAGGTCGAGGAAATCGTGGCGAACATTGCTGCGGCCATCGAAGAGCAGTCGGCGGTCACCCGGGACGTTGCTTCCAACATCTCGCAAGCCTCAATGGGCATGCAGGATTCCAACGAGCGGGTCGGGCAGACTGCAACGGTCTCGCAGTCGATTGCCGAGGACATCGCCCGAGTCACCGCGACCATCAGCCGTTTCACTCGAAACAATGAATGCGTTCAGTCAAACGCCGAGGACTTGTTGAGATTGAGGGAGGCATTCGAGAGCCTGATCGGCCGTTTCAAGCTGAACATTGACGGGACTTTCGATCCAGGCCCAATTAAAATGGCGCATCAGGCCTGGGTTTCTCGAGCGGCCAATCTACTCGCGGGTAAGCAGTCTCTGGATGCGAGTGAGGTCACCGATCACCACCTGTGCAAGTTCGGAAAATGGTACTACGGCGAGGGAACAAAAGAGTGCGGTCATCTCGATATCTTTAAGTCCCTGGAGTCGCCTCACGCAGAAATCCATGCGAAGACCCGCGAGATTGCCCAGTTCGTAGCCACCGGCAAACGGACCGAAGCATCCGCGAAGCTCCAGGAGCTTATGACGACATCACGGGGCTTATGCCAGAAGCTAGACCAACTAGCCGGCACTGTAAATGTCAAACAGGGACAATCTGCCGGATAGGTCTGCAGGACTGAGGACTGGCCGGAAGATTTGAAATGTAGGTGAAAATGGAGTCTTGCATGGCAGAGCACAGAGCCGAGATCGGCGAACAGCAGATGCTCATTTCGACCTTCTTCCTGGGTCAGGCGGCCTTTGGATTGGATACCGCAAAGGTCCAGGAAGTCGTTCGAGTTGGGGAAGTAACGCCGGTTCACAGCGCGCCGGGATTCGTTCTCGGTGTTATGAACCTGCGTGGGCGGATTGTCACAGTGATCGACCTGGGGGTCAAGCTGGAGCTTGACCGAACGGAGCGGGGCGCGGACAGCCGCATTTTTATCGTGGACTGGCAAGGTGAGCAGGTCGGCCTGCTGGTTGACCGAGTGGCTGAAGCAATCGTGGTAGATCAGGCTGATCTCAAGTCCGCGCCGGAGAATGTACGCAATAGGCAAAGCCGGCAATTTAAGGGAGTTTTTCAAGTCGCGGGACGACTGGCCGCCCTGCTGGATATGGCAGCGGTGCTGGCTCTCGAAAACTAGACATAACAACATGAATAGTTGCGAAACAAAGATTTCCGACATTCGGGCGCAAGCCTGACGAAAGCCGGAATCCAGAGGCGTTCGATCGACTTCACGGGTCGAAAAGACACCGGACCCCGGTTTGCACCGGGGTGACGGATATCAAGATTTGCGCAAGTATTATTCAGGCAGCGTATAGATTTTGGATCGCTTCGGTAAGGACAGAGCAAATGCCTTTTAAAGTTGTGGTTGCAGACGACTCCGTGCTTTTTCGCCGTGTGATCACAGAGGCCCTCAAATCCCTTTCCGACGTGGAGGTGGTGGGCAGCGCGCCGAATGGCAAGCTGGCCGTACAGCGCGTTCGGGAGCTCAAGCCCGACCTTCTCACCCTCGACATGGAAATGCCGGAAATGGATGGCCTAGCCGTCCTGGACGCCTTGCGCCAGGCAGGTGAAGACACGATGGTTATAGTAGTCAGCGCCCTCACGCAACGGGGAGGGCGTCTAACGATGCAGGCGCTGGAAAAAGGCGCCGTGGATTTTATTACCAAACCCGATGTTATGGGAGGTGAAAACGGCCGCACGGCCGTGCTCAAGGAATTAAGCCCTCGAGTGCGGGCCCTGGCCCACCGGAGGGCGATTCGAAACATGCTGAAGGGTGCTCCCCGACCTGTTCCTCCGAGCACACTCCAGCCGGTTTCCAAATCCGTCGACCTGGGGCACGTTTCGGAAACGATGATGCGTGTGGCGTCCGCCACCAAGCCAGAGATGATTTTGATCGGTGTTTCCACGGGGGGGCCCAACGCATTGGCGCAACTTCTGCCAGCGATTCCGGGAAGCATCGGTGTACCGATTCTGGTCGTTCAGCACATGCCGCCAGTATTCACACAATCGTTAGCAGAGAGCCTTTCCTCCAAGTGCACGCTTCGGGTGTGCGAGGCTTCGCACAACCAGAAAGTCGAACCCAACACTGTGTACATAGCTCCCGGGGGAAAGCAGATGCGTTTAACACCCGCAGTGGACGGCCTAAAGGTGATCGATATCACGGACGATCCCCCTGAGAACAACTGCAAGCCGGCCGTAGACTACCTGTTCCGTTCGGTGGCCAACCGCTTCCCCGGAAGAGCCATGGCCGTTATTTTAACGGGCATGGGAAGCGATGGGACCCTGGGATTGCGCCTGCTCAAACGCCAGGGTTGTTACGTTATCGCGCAGGATGAGACCTCATGCGTCGTCTTCGGGATGCCAAAAGCGGCAATCGAAGCCGGCGTTGTGGATGTGGTACTGCCAATGGAGCAGATCGCTTCCCGGATTATCGCTTCCGTGCGAGGTTGCTGCCCATGAGCGCGTTGTCAGCCGACGATCTGGTCCTCTGGTCACGTTACATCCAATCTATTTGCGGCGTGCAGTTGGATAGTTCCAAGGGATATTTGATTGAGACCCGGTTGAGTCCCCTCCTGCGCGAAACCGGTAGCGCCAGTTTCGCCGATCTCTACAAAAAGCTCAGAGCCGATGCTTCAAACGGGCTCAGAAGGAAAGTCATCGACGCAATCACCACAGGGGAAACATCTTTTTTTCGGGATACCTCCCCATTTGAGTTGCTCCAGCACAAGATCATTCCGGACCTTATCGACAAGCGTTCAAAAGCATCGGGAAACGGGCGACCAATCCCCATTCGCATCTGGAGCGCAGCCTGCTCTACAGGACAGGAAGTCTATAGCGTCGGCATCGCAGTCAAGGAAGTTCTGATAGATCTTAATCGCTACGATGTTCGCATACTGGGTACGGACATTTCGGACAAAGCCGTTGCCCAAGCCAGTTACGGCCATTTCAGCAAATTAGAAATGGACCGTGGAATGGCTGTGGATAAGACGGCCAAGTATTTCGCCCCGGAGGGACAGACGTGGAAAATCCGCGATGAAATTCGTGCCCTTGCCACTTTCAAGACGATGAACCTTTTGGAACCTTTCGCCCTGCCGGGCAGATTCGACATAGTTCTTTGCCGCAATGTGGCCATTTATTTTTCCGAGCAGGACAAAATCCGGCTGTTCAAATCGATCTCCAAGGCCATGGCGCCGGACGGCTACCTCATCATTGGCTCAACGGAGTCCATTACGGGCGTTTGCCAGGAATTCGAGGCCAAGCGCTATCTACGCGCTGTTTTCTACCAGTTGCGGAACGGGGGATGACAGGACATGCCTCGAGAATGGTTTGCCGGACAGCTTGATTACATTTTTTTCTTGTACGGCCTGGCGTACATTTTGGTGGCTGCAGCCTGTCTGAGGGTAACCCGAAAGGGGACAAAGCCTGAACTGCCCTGGATTTGGCTTGGGATGTCCGGGCTTTTAGGGGGCCTGCAGAAGTGGCTTGATATGTTGGCTTTGAACCTGCCCGATCCGACCATGTTCAAGCTGGCCAGGATCGCGGTGCTGGCAGCCTCATTAGCCGCACTCTTCGAATTCGGGCGCCGCGGGTTGAAAGCTCAAGGGGGCCGCGCACCAGGCGCATGGATTGTAATTGCTCTGCTAACACTTGGAGGGTTGGGTTGGCTCGCAGGGCCGCAAGGGTTGAGGGCTACCTACCATTGCCTGCTCGGGGTAACCGGCGCTCTGGTGTCCGCCGTTGTCCTCCGGCGCGCGGCGGCATCTGCAGAACCAACCGGGAGAGCCGGATTGCGGGTTGCCTCGATAGCGATGCTCGCATACGCACTGACTATTTGCATCATTGAGCCAAGGGCAGTTTTTTGGCCGGCTGCCTCCTTCAACCAGCATCCGTTCAATGTTGCCGCCCGATTGCCGGTCCAGGTAATTTTGGGACTGTGCGCATTTGGATGCGTTGCCGGGCTCTGGCTCCACGAGCGAGCCACACGCGTCTCATCGCCCTCCAGGGACCCCTTCCGCTTGCTGAGCACATGGGTCCTTCCAGTTGCACTGGCGATACTGATAATCTCAGGGTGGGCCGTAACCGAGTGGCGCGGGCGAGTTGTTGACGCCCGTATGCGTGAGGATGTTTTGCGTCAGGCCAGGGATATCGCACAGACCGTCAACCCCGATCGGGTCAAGGCGCTCACATTTTCTGCCAATGACAAATTTCTTCCTTCTTATCAACGCATACGCGCTCAGATGATTGCCTTCGGACGTTTCACGGGGCTGCGTTCAATTTATAGCGTGACCATGCGCAACGGCGCGCTCCTCTTCGGGCCTGAGAACCTGGACGAGAACGATCCATCGGCTTCGCCACCGGGAAAGGTATACGAGAAGTCCAAAGCAGAGCTTCGGGATGTCTTCCGGAATCATCAACCGGCCGTTGCCGGTCCATACGCAGGTGAAGACGGCGCGTTCATCTCCGGATTCGGCCCGGTCATCGATCCGCGTTCCGGCGAGGTGCTGCTGGCAGTCGGTGTCGATGTTCCTGCCGAGCAGTGGAAAACCGCAATTGCCGGAGCGCGACTCGAAACGATCCTTCTGACGCTGGTTCTGAGTGGAATTCTTTTATGCAGCATCAGCTTGTTGGAATTGCGCTATCGCTTTTCACCCGAGAGTCAAAGGTGGTGGACTCGTCACGCGGGGACCCTGTTCGTTGCCGCGTTTGGGCTTGGGATGACAGCGATTCTCGCGTTGGGCGTTCACGATACGGAAAACCGTAGAACCCATCAATCCTTCCAGCGATTCGCCGATGGCCAAGCACAGATCGTCAGCTCGGCATTTCGCGACGTTCGAAAAGATTTGGCCGGCCTTGCCCGGTTCTTCGAATGTGACAAGCCGATTCAAGTGCAAGACTTCGAGTCGTTCGCCGGTCCTCTGGCGGAGTCGTCGGCCGTGCTGGCGTTAGAGTGGCTCCCTCTTGTCCCGTCGAGCGAAAAGGACTATTTCGAATATTGGATGCACGGACAGGGATTCGGAGCCTTCAAGCTCTTCGAAAAAAACGTAGCGGGCGAAAAGGTCCCCGTTTCCGGACGCGATGAGTACTATCCCGTCGCCTACATAACCCCGCGTCAGGGCAATGAGGCGGCGGAGGGATTTGATCCCGGCAGCGAACCGATCCGGAGAAAAGCACTGGAAGAGGCGATCAGGACAAAGCTGCCCGCCGCGACGGCCCCGATCACTCTGGTGCAGGAAACCGGGCAGCAGCAGGGCATGCTGGTTTTTCATCCCGTATTCAAGGAGGGGCAAAAGAGTCCTTTGGGATTTGCTCTCTGCGTATTGCGGCTGCAATCCGCCCTGGAGAAAGCATTGGCCGCCGGCGGGGGCGCCGATCCCCACATACAGGTGCGCCTGGTTGATATCACTGATGACGCAGAACTGAAGATCTTAGCTCAGAGCAACGACTGGAATGCCGATCAACCCTCAGTCAAATCACTGGATCGGCACAAATACAAAAACATCTATCCGCTGTTCATATTTGGACGGTCCTGGGTCATTGAAACGTACCCGAGCCCGGCCTTTGCAGCCTCCCATCGGAATCTGGCCGGAGCCGCATCAGCCCTTGGCGGCCTGCTGGTCACCCTGGCGGCAACCGCTTTTGTGGGTTTTCTGCGCACACGTCAAGCCAGGATGGAGCAAAAGGTCCTCGAAAGAACGCACGAACTATTCGCGAGCAAGAAGCAGGTGGAAACGATCTTCCAAGCCCTTCAAAACGGCATGCTTGTTGTCGACGCGGAGACGCTCTCGATCATCGAAGCCAATCCCGCTGCATGCAAAATGATCGGCGCATCACGCGACGACATTGTAGGCCGTGTTTGCCACAGCTTTGTCTGTCCCAACCAGTTGGGCGATTGTCCCATCACGGATCAAGACCAGATCGTGGATAATGCCGATCAAGTGCTGATAGCCGCCGACGGAAAGCAGATTCCCATACTCATGACGGTGCAGCCTGTAATCTTGCGCGACAGGCTTTGCCTGCTCGAGTCATTTGTGGACATTACCGAGCGCAAGCGGTCTGAAGATCAGATGAAGGCCGCCAATGACCTCCTCGAAAATATCTTCAGGAACTCACCTGAAGGCATCAGTATTGTCGATAAGCATGGGAAGTTCTTCAAATGGAACAGAACGGCAGCCGAACAGTACGGGTACGCTTTCGAAGAACTCGAGGGGAAATCGGCTTTTAAAATGTATGAGGATGCCGGCGAACGCGACAAGATGCTAACGGAATTGCGCCGCAAAGGCGCCATACGAAAATATCCGATCAACGTGTTGAAAAAAGACGGCTCCGTGTCTCCTTCAGAGGTTTCCATCAGCTTGCTACGAAACGATTCGGAGGGAATTATCGGCAGCGTAGGCATTGCCAGAGACTTGAGCGACATCACGAAGGCAATGACCGAAGTGGAAGCTTCGAATAAACGATTGCATCAGGAAGTCGCCGAGCGCACGAAGGTGGAAGAGGCTCTTCGCGAGGCCATGGCCGAGCTGGAAACCACAAACCAGGCAATCGAAGAGGCAATCGCCCGGGCCAACACTCTGGCTGTTCAGGCTGAATTGCCCAGCATCGCCAAAAGCCAGTTCCTGGCGAACATGAGCCACGAAATCCGCACGCCGATGAACGGGGTGATCGGTATGACGGGTCTGCTGTTGGATACCGAGCTTTCTTCCGAACAAAAGCGATACGCCAAGCTGATCCGCTCGAGCGGGGAGAATCTACTGTCCCTCATTAACGACATCCTGGATTTTTCAAAGATTGAGGCAAGAAAGCTCGATCTTGAAATTCTCGACTTTGATTTGCTCACTACCGTGGAAGACGCCGCAGAGATGCTGGCCGTAAGGGCGCAGGAAAAGGAGCTGGAACTTACCTGCCTGGTTGAGCCCGATGTACCGTCGCTTCTAAGGGGCGATCCCGGGCGGTTGCGCCAGGTGCTCGTAAACCTGGCAAGCAACGCCTTGAAGTTTACACATCGGGGAGAGGTGGGCATTCGGGTCAGCCTGGAACAGAAAACCGATACGCACGCCACCCTTCGCCTTGAGATCCGGGATACCGGAATTGGTATCCCAGGCGACCGTCTGGGCATGCTCTTTACAGCGTTCACCCAGGTGGACGGATCCACCACGCGAAAATATGGCGGCACTGGTTTAGGTTTGGCAATCTCCAAGCAACTGGCCGAGCTGATGGGCGGAACCATAGGAGTTGAAAGCGAAGAGGGGAAAGGCTCAACATTCTGGTTTACGGCTGTGTTTGCCAGACAGTCGGAGAAACAGCCCGGCATATCCGAAGAAAGCGCCGACATCGCGGGACTTCATGTCCTAGTGGTAGACGACCACGAAACGAACCGGTTCCTGGTTACCACCCTGCTCCAGTCGTGGGGCTGCCACTCGTCCGAAGCAGTCGACGGACAAAGCGCGCTTGACGCGCTGCTGGATGCCGCCCGTCGAGGCGATCCCTTCCAGATTATGGTAACCGACCACCAGATGCCCGGTATGGATGGTGAGGAGCTTGCTCGCAAGATCATGGAGAATCCGGAGATCAGCGATACGCGGATGGTCCTCTTGTCTTCCCTCGGGCAGAGAATGGGTGCAGCGAGAATCGAGCAGGCGGGGTTTTGGGCATCCCTCACCAAGCCGTTACGGCAAGCCCAATTGCGGGAGGTCCTTTCCGTGGTCATGGGCAGGGAGGAAAGGGCGTACAGCGACATGCGAAAGCCCATCGCAACCCTGCATGCGGACGACAAGTCCGCTCGGCGAAGCGTTCGTATTCTTCTGGCCGAAGACAACACAATCAATCAGGAGGTGGCCCTGGCTATACTCAAGAAGCTCGGCTACCGGGCGGACGTCGCAGCAGACGGATTGGAAGCCATCGAAGCGCTTTCGCGCGTGCCTTACGATCTGGTCCTGATGGACTGCCAGATGCCGGAAATGGACGGTTTTGAGGCGAGCCAACGCATCCGTGACGCCGGCTCGAGCGTACTGAACCATCGGGTACCAATCATAGCCATGACGGCCAACGCCATGCAAGGCGACCGGGAGCGTTGCATCGACGCGGGAATGGACGACTATCTGTCCAAACCGGTGCAGCCGCGAGAACTGGCTGAGGCGCTCGACCGCTGGCTCTTCTCCTCAGCTAAGGCCGGGGACGGGCAAAAGGCCCCTCCGAGCGAAGAAGCCCCCGCACCTCCCGCGGACAACGAGGTGTTTCATGAATCCGAACTGCTGGAGCGCCTCATGGACGATCGAGATCTGGCGCGCACGATCGTGGCCGGATTCCTTGACAATATACCGGTCCAGGTCAGCAAGCTCAAAGAGTTTCTTAGCGGCGGGGACGCGCCCGGCGCCCAGCGGCAGGCGCACACAATCAAAGGTGCCGCGGCCAACCTTGGGGCCCCTGCCCTTCGGGATGTGGCGCTCGAGTTGGAACAGATAGGGAAAGCCGGGAGAATGGGGGACGCGCTCGATGTTCTGCCACGCCTGGAAACCGAATTCGAACGGGTGCGGCGCGCCCTCGAACAAAACGGATGGACTTGAGGGGATCAGGCTGAAGGGGATCAGGCTGAAGGCTATCAGGTGAAAGGTTGATCTTGAGACATTTTATGCCGGGGCACGCCACAAAGAGCCGCGAATATGCATGCCTTGATAGCTCAACACGAAGAGCCTGCGTTCCTATGGCGTCACCATTCCGATTGACAACCTCCTGCTCCAAAAGTATCGTCTATCCGGATGAAATATCTATGAATCAATGAAGGGCATCTTTTATCGCGACCAGCAAGGTAAAACCCGGGATAAACCCGGGCGGGGATAAACCGGAAGCAAGGAGCAAAAGCGGCTGCCCCTTTCGTGCAGGGATAAACCCCGGGCGGTGTCCTCAGGGGAAGGAGTTCGAAATGAGAGCGAACCTGATTAAATCCGATCCATCCGTGATGATGGGCAAACCTGTCATAACAGGAACACGCATCACAGTCGAATTAATACTTGAGAAACTCGCAGCGGGAGAAACCGTCGAGCAGATCATCGAAGCCCACCCCAGACTGACGGAAGAGGCGGTCAGAGCGGCTCTGGCGTTCGCCGCCGAAGCCTTACGGGCAGATGTGATCTATCCTACAAGCGATACAAGCTCATGAATTTTCTCGCCGATGAAGGCGTTGATTTTCCGGTAGTCCAAAGGCTACGCGGTGATGGGCATGCAGTGCTTTATGTTGCAGAAATGGACCCAGGCGTTTCTGATGAGATGGTATTGACCTCTGCGAATGAGAAAAATGCTCTGCTCTTGACAGCGGATAAAGATTTCGGTGAACTGGTCTACCGATTGCGCCGCATCTCCGCGGGGATTATTCTCATGCGCCTTGCCGGTCTATCTCCTGCCGGCAAAGCTGATCTCGTATCATCTGTTGTTCGTGATCATGGCGAGAAGCTTATCAACACCTTCACAGTTTTAACTCCTGGTATGGTACGGATTCGACCAAGAGCAGTCTGATATTGTCAAAGCACGTAAAACCATACGATTCTCCAATCGAATAAGCAAGTGATATGTCAATGAGACCGGTTTTTGCATTTTCAGCAAAAGCACCAGCACCATTGACCGTCCGTCATCAAGTCTCTTTGGAAGGAGAAGAGTTGGCCAGCTTATAATTATTCCATTCTCTATGGAGAGACCTGTGTAAGGGAATAGGGCCTCCAATGCCCCAAGGTCTTATCGGTTTATTCGCGTTCCGCTCAACAATAACAGTTATCGAGTAAACCCATCTCATTTGTTCAATGCGCAGTATGACGTCAGAAATGTCCTGGTAAGCTACGATTTGGACTTTCAGAGCGGTTCTTATGCGGACCTTATCTTGTCCGATGCTTATTCTTTTTATCTCTCAAAGATATGCAAGGATAAAAAGGGCCGCGAATGCAATGGAGGCCGACATTACAATCCATGTCCCCCTTAGGCCAGACAATGTAGATGTAACCGCCATCATAGAAAAAGATACGATGAAAACAATGTATCTAAGATGAGTATAACCGGATGAGGCATATTCCTTTTGATTATCTACATATAAATGCCGTACTTGAAATGAAATCAAACGGCAGAGTTTCTCAAAATCGTCCAGTTGATAATCAATATTAACAATATGTTCGCCAGTACGACTATACAACTCAATCCACTGCAGTATCCCACGATATCTGATTTCGCTTAGTTCATTCCAACCAATAAGACAGCTACGATTAGGCGACTGGATGTCGATGCCATCATCACTGGTAAGGATTACGTCATCCGATCTTCTAAATAATTGGTATCCCAAAAAAGTAAGGTATATAGAAAATAGTGTTATTACAGGAAAGATGACGAGCGAGGCCAAATTCTTATGATAGCAAAGCATCACAGGACAAACGCCGGCGAGAGAACCGAAAAACAGGGCAAAAAACACTGCCTTCCATTTCAGAGTATACGGCTATCGAAATCTTTCCATAACAAAGATCCATCATGAGCCTAAAAAACAACAATTAAAGCCAGAAACATGGACTTCGGGCTCGGTAAGGTGCAGGGGGCAACAGACATGCCGGGCCGTTACAATTTGATAATTGATTAATATTTAATATTCGGGTTTCTGTAATTCGTGGCGCCTGGCAGTCTAAACTTGAACACCACTCCCGATAGGTCATCAGGAAGAGGACTATAGGGTTCGCTGACCTCGTATTTGCCCTTCGGAGCCATGTCTCCAATAATGAGGCTTTTTCGCCAGAGAATCTGGGTCTCCTGCCGATTTGTCGTCCACATATCCAATCGTAGCGACTTGAGGGGGTGATTCGACTCGTTGATTATGTAGCCCCTGATGTGGCCGTCCTGAGTAATCTCGAAATCCCTGAATACCAGGTCCTTGTTCGGCGTTCCAGAGCTATTGTCCACCGTCCCGTCGCTATAAAATGACTTAGCGGCTGCATGAAAAGGAAAGAGAAGCAAATTCAGCAGAAGGCATCCAATAATACATTTCATCTTTATCAAACGTTTCTCCTCTATTTTGAAATGGGCCAAGTGTCCCCCGGGAAGCCGGTCCAATAACGAGGGTGGGAGCAGAAGTATTTGTTTTCGGCCGCAAGATTTGGATATCTTTCCATAGCTGAGGTCCTATAACAGAAAATAGCTCTCAACGCAATTCTTACCTGGTAATTAGTTGTATAAGTGCGCGTAACAATTTTAAGTCTGTCACGCCGGCGCAAGCCGGGGTCCAGAGGATTTCTCGAGATGAAAAGGACGTCGGGATTCCGGCCTGCGAGACTGTGTCGCAATTCAGAATTGCCCGGTCAAGTCCGATGGGGCCAGGCTCTTCTTCCCCTTTGTAAAGGGGGATAAAGGGGCGTTGCAAATGCTTATGAGGGGCGACACAGAATTCGGAAAAAATACTACGCTAAGGCTTTTCGATGGTGCGTAGCGGGCGATACTGCCCATCATCGAGTTTGCGGCTTGCCGCCAGACATAATCGCCAGTCAGGTTTATGTGCTCCCAGCCCAGCGGCGACAAATACTGCAGCATCGTATCGTCGATGATCTTGCCAGTCGCGCGTAGCGCCCTTATCGCACGGTCGAGGTAGACTGTGTTCCATAACACGATGGCGGCCGTGACCAAGTTGAGACCGCTGGCGCGATAGCGCTGCTGTTCAAAACTGCGGTCGCGGATTTCGCCCGGGCGGTTGAAGAACACTGCGCGCGCCAGAGCGTTTCGGGCTTCGCCCTTGTTCAGTCCAGCGTGAACACGGCGGCGCAGTTCCACACTTTGTAGCCAGTCCAGAATGAACAGCGTGCGCTCGATGCGCCCTGTCAATTAATTTAGAAATCAACCCTATTCTGACGCCACAACGTTGCTCTTCCTGAGATCAGGTTGGGGTATAGTTCAACCTGACATATATAGAGATCCCGCGCATTACCAACTGCATTAACCTACTTGCTAAATTTAACCGATTGGGTTACTTTATGGTCGTATGGAAAAGCGCACGCCTCACTGCAAACTGTCGGTCATAAAGGCCATGATTCAAGCCGGCAAGGTGCGAATAACCCTGTCAGCGCTTGCGGGTGGGGCGGCGTTGGGATTCGATGCGGACGGCATTGTCGGCGTGGTCATGGCGCTAAGGACCAAAGACTTTTATAAAAGCATGACGACGCATTCCGATCATCGAATCTGGCAAGACGTTTACCGACCTGCAACATCAGCCGGTGAGGTTTACCTGAAGCTCACCGTCATCGATGAAGTGCTCGTCGTTTCTTTTAAGGAGCTATGATCATGAAATGTCCAGTTTGCGGCGGGGCTGAAATGGTGCGCGACACCCGTGACGTACCTTACACGTACAAAGGCGAATCAATGATCATTCCCTCGGCCGCGGGTGATTTCGGCCCTGCGTGTGGCGAAGCCGTGTTTGAAAAGAGCGAATCCGACCGTATTAGTTCTTTGATGCTGGAGTTCAATAAACGGGTAAATGCATTCATTGTTGATCAGGAACTCATTGATAGTTTGAGCAATAATATTGCTCTAGACCAGCGCGAAGCCGGCGAGATTTTTGGTGGTGGCGTCAATGCATTTTCACGTTATGAGAACGGCAAGACCAAGCCGCCACTCGCGCTGGTGAAACTGCTCAAAGTGCTTGATCGTCACCCTGACCTCTTAGCGGAAGTCAAATCGGCCTAGCGTACGATTTTTTCCGTTTCGTGAGCAACCTCTATGAAGCTAGCGATCCTTGATGTCGACGGTACACTTACAGAGACCAGCGATCTGGATACAGATTGTTTCACGCGAGCCATCGAGGGCTGCTTTGCTCTTACCGGCATCGAAACTGATTGGTCACTTTACGTGCATCCAACCGATGCTGGAATTTTGGAAGAACTATTTCAGCGACATTTCAAAAGAAGCCCCTCTGCCGCTGAAATAGCTCACGTGCAGAACAGCTTCGTCGGTTATCTTCAGCGTGTGGTTGGCCATAACGATTCTGCTTTCTCATCCGTTAAAGGTGCCGGGCATTTCTTAACCAATCTCGCTAATGCTAGAATTCCAACCCTATTTCGGCGAGTTCGCTGTCCTTTTTCAATTGAATTATCGGCACCGCAATCAGGGCAGATGACAAACGCATTTTTATTTCAATTAAGTATAGCTTTACCATGCCCATTTGCGGATCTCCAACTTCTTGATGCTGGTTGGGTTGAAGCCCTGACACAAGAGGCGATAATTTTAAGGATCACCATTTAAGTGCACGTGTTCATTCTAAGATGACCCAAGAACGCTACAAACATACCTTGCGGATGTGCTCCAGGTCGGTTAGGCCTTTGAAGACCTTGCAGATTCCGTCCATCTTGAGGGTCCACATTCCTTCTTCCAGGGCAATGTTCTTCAAGTCTTCGGCTCCTTTTCCTTCCCTGATTGCCCGTTTGAGGGCAGGGGTTCCCATCATCAGCTCATGGATAGCGATACGCCCCTTGTAGCCGCTCCCTCCACAATGCTCGCAGCCGCTCTTTACCATTAGAGTCGCATCCTCGAAAGTAGGAATAGGCTCCAATATCTTACCCGAATGGTGGACGAACTCAGCGATGAGTTCGTCGTATTCCCTACGTGTTGGCCGCCTGGTTTTCTTGCAGTAGTCGCAGAGTTTTTTTGCGAGGCGTTGCGCAATGATTCCCAGCAGGGCGTCCGCGAAATTAAAAGGGTCCATGCCCATATCAATGAGTCGGACAGCAGTTTCCGGGGCGCTGTTGGTGTGGAGCGTACTGAAGACAAGATGCCCGGTGAGTGAGGCTTCAATGGCGATCTTGGCCGTTTCGCTGTCCCGCATTTCGCCGATCATAATGACATCGGGATCGGAGCGAAGAAACGAACGGAGAGCCTCAGCGAAGGAGAAGCCAATCTTGGCATTTACCTGCACCTGGCACAGGCCCGGTTGGGTTATTTCCACCGGATCCTCGACAGTCCAGATCTTGCGTGTTGGCGTGTTGACATGAGCGATAGCCGAGTGAAGTGTAGTCGTTTTCCCAGATCCAGTGGGACCGACACACAGGATTATGCCATACGGTTTGCTAATGACCTCTGCGAACCGTTCTAAATTGTAAGGCATAAACCCCATTTCGCCTAAAGGGAGTGACCTGGATGCGGAGAGCAGCCGCAACACAACGGCTTCTTGACCTCCCACAATTGGTGTAACTTCAACCCGATATTCGAGATTGTGTTGGTCGAACCGAAGAAAAATCTTGCCGCTCTGCGGCCTGCGCCGCTCGGTGATATCAACGCCGGACATGATCTTTATTCGGGAGATGATGGCTCCCTTGTAGATTTTTGCGATTTTGTGGACTACCCTGCAATCTCCATCGATGCGGTAGCGAACAATGATTGGATTTTTTGAGATGCCGGGCTCGAGGTGGATATCCGAAGCCCCCCGTTTGTAAGCGTCAATGAGTATCCGGTTAACGAGGGTGATTACTTCAGAATCGGATTCAACTATTTGAGCATCGTCGGCTTCATTATCGACGTAGATCGCCTGAGCCCCCTCCTCCATTGATGCAAGGAGGGTATCGATTGCATACTTATTGTCAGCATGCTTATGGTAATACTTGTCGATTGCTGCGGTAATCTGTCGGGAAGAAGCGACAACAAGCTCGATATAGTATTTCGTAGCGAAGAGGAGATTGTCTCCAACGGCCGCATCTGTGGGAGTGGACGTGGCAACAACAAGTTTTCGACCATCGAACTCGATAGGGAATACTTCTAATCGATGCACTAACTCCTCGGGAAGGGCCCCAAGCGCTTCCTCAGAAGGGATAATGGTTTCCAGATTGATGAAACGAAGCCGAAACTTTGTTGCAAGCACTTGAAGGAGTATATCTTCAGTGATAAGCCCTTTACTAATCAGAAGCTCACCGATTTTCAGCTTTTTACCCTTTGCCTGGGTCTCGAAAGCCTTTTCTATCTGTTCACGCGTCAGAAGGCCGGCCTCGACCAGAATGTCGCCGACCCTTACATAACGCGGGATGTTCGATTTCTCCAGATCTTCCTGAGTGGTTTTTTCGATCGCTTCACGCGGGTCGTCCTCGCTCTGTGCGACACCCTCTCCTATACGACGCCTGCGAAGTTCTTCCTGAGTCCTGAGCGCCTCATCGAGACGATAGTTTGTCACATAGCCATTATCCTGAAGCGTCTCCCCTACGCGTCGGACTGCGTTGCGGCAGCGTACGCCGGAAAACGTGAAGAAAATAGTCCGATATGGAGCGGCTTCATTCGGGTCGATAGAGATAAATCCCTTGAGAAATTTCCTGTCCGGGAACACAGCCACCCGGAAGGTTTCGCCTGCAATCGTCCGGACATCCTCAATTTTTGCCGGTCTATCGGATAATGCCCAAGGGGGAATCTTCTTGAAACGAACGGCGCAAATCTCATCCAGCGCGAAGAAAAGCTGGCGCTGCTCCTCTGCGATATAGATCCCGACGTCGATGTCATTATTCGAGAAAGATCGTGCCAATCGACCTTCAATTTTATGGCCGGTCTTAAGGTGGATAACGAGCTGATTATCCATTGCGATTTGCTTTAAGCACAGGGGGAATGAGACAGCGACTGGTGGTATCGGCTCGAAATTATCCATACCTGAAGCCCTCAATTTGTGGATAACCGCAAAATGACCCTACAACAGAAATTCGCAGTGGTTAACGTTTTACAAGCGCCCCTGAAAAGCAAAAACCAAAGTATCTTTCTAGATATTGTTAAAAATTGATTCGGATGAGGAGAGAAATATCTTTAGGACTATGTTGAGAAATGCTGAAAGAAGAGCGACAAAACAGCTAGATGTATTCACTAAACTTCTATGGAGCTTAGGCGGGACCTAGGGTTGATTTTCTTTCTTTTCAACCCGAACTTTGATCGAAAACGATAGCGGTGAGTCATGACAATACTATCGATGGCAGAAGACGGTATAATGAGTTGGTTTGCGTACGATCCGAATGGGGAGCTTATGAAGGTTCACAAATGTGACAGATACGGGGAGGTTTATCGTGCCATCGTGAGGTCAATTCACGAGCAATGCCGGCCCAGCACCTGCCTGACTCTTGCCGCAAGATCATAGCTGAGGAAAGGTTTCTGAATGAAATTGAGTCCTTCGTCCAGGATGCCGCGATGTGCTATCACATCGGAGGTATAGCCCGACATATACAGGCACTTGAGGTTCGGGCGGATGGCGCTGAGCTTTTCTGCCAGTTCTCGCCCGTTCATCTCCGGCATCACCACGTCCGTGATAAGCAGGTGAATATCGCCGGGGTGATCCTCGGCAAGATGAATGGCCTGTACCGGAGCCGGCGCCGCAAGGACCGTGTAGCCCAGGTTTTCGAGAATTATCCTGCTGAGGTTCAGGACCGCTTCATCGTCCTCGACCAGCAGGATGGTTTCCGTGCCTGCCGGGGGCTTGCCGGCTGCCTCCTCAGAGGCGAGTTGTGCGGATTCAGCCGCGAACTTTGGCAGGTAGATTTTAAACGTGGTTCCTTTCCCCGGTTCGCTGGCTACATAAATAAAACCTTCGTTTTGTTTAACGATTCCGTAGACTGTGGACAGTCCCAGCCCGGTTCCCTTGCCCACTTCCTTGGTGGTAAAAAAAGGCTC
>Ga0187867_10000814_pt1 | contig 27374 bp, 28 predicted proteins | sample June2016WEW_13_1_FD_132976 | JGI IMG/M metagenome (GOLD analysis project Ga0187867, IMG submission 132976) | Peatland microbial communities from SPRUCE experiment site at the Marcell Experimental Forest, Minnesota, USA - June2016WEW_13_10 | ecosystem: Environmental > Terrestrial > Soil >... | reverse complement strand
TGACGACGAGATCAACCACTCTCTTGCCGAGAGGCTCATGACCGGCAACGCGTCGTTGCGGCCTTACGCGCCTGGTGACGACCTTCGCCGGGTCCACTGGCGTACGACGGCACGGGTGGGCGAGCTCATGGTGCGTGACGGCGGAGACATAGAAGAGCCGGACCGGGTCGCGACGACGGTTCTGCTCGAGGCCGGCGGGGACTCGACCCCACCGGAGGAGACCGACCGAGCGATCGAGGTCGCCGCAAGCGTCTTGACGGCCGCCGCCGACGCTTCCCGCTTCGGTGTCTCCGGCGATTACCGCGTCGTGGCAACGAGCGGCCTCGATTCGGGTGCACAGCGAGGTTACGAGGCTCTTTTGGAGACGCTCGTCGCTCTGGCCGGTGTCGGCGCGGCTCCCATGCCGGCGGCCAGGCGCTTCGGGGAGGCTCTCGACCGCCTGGGACGACCAGGGCGCGACGAGGTGCTCGTCATCGTCGGCGCCTTCGGGGAGTCCCCGCCGGACTCCAGTCTCCTCGGCGAACTCGCCCGTCGTTACCGGGCCGTAGTACTCGTCCTCGTGGCCGCTTGTGGCGCCTCGCCTACCCAGGTGGGTCTCGAACCCACCGCCGAGAACGCCTACGCGGTCGGGGGGCGCGCGAGACCGTCCGGAGGGGGCGTGGTGACGGTGCCACTTCCTCTCGAGAGGGCCCTCGCCGCCGCCTGGAGCCGCGGGGGAGACGAGCCGGACGTCTTCTACGATGCGCCCGCACGCCTGGCCAGGGCTGCCCGGGGGTCGGCGCGGTGAATGCCTGGCTGGCGCTGGTGGTGACCGACGCCGTTGCCGTCTCGAGTCTCGCCCGCTGTTTCAGCGGACCGGGAGAACTCACGGCCGCGCTGTCGACCCTCCTCATCGTCCATCTCCTAGGGCTCGCGGTGCGCCATGCCGTGCACGGGCGTCGACGCCTCATCTGGGCCGCTTGTGTGGCGGCAGCGCTGCTGGTGCCGGTGATCATCGTGCTCGGGTCGTCCTTCTTTTCCCTCCTTTCCGGCCTCGGTAGCTGGGACCGCCTTGGAGGCGACCTGCGCACGGCGTGGACGGCCTTTCGTCTCGAGGTGGCTCCAGTGCCCGAGCTGCCGGGTCTCGTGCTGGCGGCGGCATGGGCATCTGGGCTCGTCGCCTTGGCCTGCGAGCTGATCTCGTCCCGGCGCCGGGTCCCCGCTGTTTTCGCGCTGGCACCCGGGGTCGCGGTCTATCTCTTCGCCTCGGCTCTTGGCACGGCGAGCTGGAGGATGCTCGGCCTGGGTGCCATGGCGGGGTCGGCTTGCTGGTACCTCGTCGCCGTCGTCCCCGTGCACGACACCGAACGAGATGTCCTGGTGGCGTCACTGGACGCGGGGCCTGAGGCTGGCCGAGACGCCGTATCACGCCACAGCGGCGCCGTGATCTTTCCCATGGCGGTGCTCGCGGCCCTTGCCGCAGCGGTCCTAGGGCTGAACCTCCCCGGTGCTCGGTCATCAGCGCTCGTGGCCTGGCGTAGCGGTGGCGCCGCCGGCACGACGGCGACAACCATCGGGGAGGGGGCGGGCTCTTCGAAGCCGGTCCAGCTCAGCACACTCGTGCAGGTTGGCCAGGAGGAAGTGGACAATCCCTCTCTCGTCTTGTTCACAGTGCACTCGGCCATGCCCACCCGGGAGCTGATTGCCACGCTTGACGAGTTCAACGGCAGCAGTTGGAGCGCGTCGCCGTCCGGCCCCTCGAGCGCACCGGGACCGCTTTTGGCCTCGCTCGGCGCCGACGAGCGCCAGCCGCCTGCGGTCGTCCCGGACGGCGCCGGCCACGCCGTTTTGGTCCAGGTCTTCGAAGTGTCCGGTCTTGGTGGAGAGGTGGCCGGGCCCAGGGGATACGACATCCCCACATGGGGTTACCCGAGCGCCATGGCCGGCGCCGGCCAAGTCACGAGGAACGGGCCCGGCGGCTCGATAGTCTCGGATTCCCCGCTCCAGTACGGAACTGTGTACGGCGTGAGCTCGGTTGTGGCCGATCCCTCGTCTACTCAGCTCAACCTGGCCGCCACAAAGGCCAGTGAGCCCCTCTACCTGCAACTGCCCGGGCCTGTGCCAGCTCGGATTGCTCGTCTTGCCGCAAGGGTCGTCGCGGACGCGTCGACGCCTTATGAAAAGGCGCTCGACATCGAGGCCTACCTGACCTCTTCGAGCTTCCACTACCAGCTCCCCGCCCGGACCAGATCGAGCGGGGCGCTGCCCTCGGCTGCTTATGCAGAGCTGTCGAGCTTTCTGTTCGCGTCTCGGACGGGCTACTGCCAGCAATTCGCGACTGCGTTCGCCGTACTTGCCCGTATCGAAGGGCTCCCCACGCGCATCGCCGTCGGGTTCCTTCCCGGGACGCCGGTCGGCCACGACGAGTGGCAGGTCGACGGTGACGACACCCACGCCTGGCCCCAGGTGCTGTTCAAGGACTACGGCTGGATCGACTTCGAGCCCACCCCGGGGACGCCCGGAGGGAGGTCGCCCGCCCCGGGCCGCGCCGGCTCGACCACGACGACCCTGGCGACCGTGACTCCGACCACCTCGGGCGGACCGGCCGGCGGGGGGACGCGCCCAAAGGCGCCCGGGCACAGCCGGCGTCATCGCTCGGGCGTGGCGTCGGCGGCCTTTCTCCTCGTCCTGCCGTTGGCCATGATTGCCTGGGCAGGCGGCGTGCCCTTGTGGCGACGGGCGCGCTCGCGGCGTGTGGCGGGCCATCCACGGGCGGAGGTGCTGGCGGCCTGGGGCGAAACCTCGAGGGCCCTCGAGCTCGCCGGCATGCAACGGCGCCGGGCGGAGACCTACATCGAGTTCGCGAGGCGGAGCGCCGCATCAGGGTTGTTGTCCGGCGCAGGCGCGCTCGCTCTTTATGACCTTGCCTCGCTCATGACGACCGCCTGCTACGGCGCAGACCCTCTCGGGCACGACGGTGCCGGCCGGGCGCGCGAGGACGCGAGGACGGTCGTGCGAGCTGTCCGGGGCAGATTGGCGCACTGGCAACGCCTGGCCGCCGCGCTCGACCCGAGAGGCCTTCGCGTTTGAGGCCGCTTCCAGGTTGAGACACCAGCGAGCTAGGGTGCCTTCGTGGCCGATCAGGAGACGTTCGCGGACGACACCTCTGGTTTCATGGGTTCGCTCTACACCGCCGCCCTCCGGATGACTCGTAACCCGTCGGACGCCCAGGACCTGGTGCAGGAGACCTACTTGAAGGCCTACCGTGGCTACGGTGGCTTCGAGGCGGGCACGAATTTAAAGGCGTGGCTCTACCGCATCTTGACGAACACGTTCATCAACACCTACCGCTCGCGGGCGCGCCGGCCGGAGGAGACCGAGCTCGATGACGTCGAGGAGCTGTACTTGTTCCGGCGCCTCGGCGGCAGAGACGAGGGCATCGGGCGCAGCGCCGAGGACGAGGCCCTTTCTTGGATCACCGACGATGAGATCAAAGAAGCGCTCGAGTCCTTGCCGGAGAACTTCCGCATGACCGTCCTCCTCGCCGATGTGGAGGGTTTTTCCTACAAGGAGATAGCCGACATCATGGACGTTCCCATCGGTACGGTCATGAGTCGGCTGCACCGCGGAAGAAGGGCGCTCGAAAAGGCGTTGCACGACTTCGGAGTGGCGCGAGGTCTCGTCGCGGCTCGGTAGGGCTGGCATATCGGATGGAGCTGGGATGAACGACGAGCAGTACGATACGAGCATCGATTGCCGGGAAGCCCTGCACCGGGTCTACCACTTCCTAGACGGCGAGATGACGCCGGAACGTCGTGACCAGATAGCTCGGCACCTGGACCGCTGCGCCCCGTGCCTGCGTGCTTTCGGCTTCGAGACCGAGTTGCGAAGGCTTATCGCGAACGGGTGCCGGGACGAGGTACCCGACGAGCTGCGCACGCGTATCGCCGTCGCGATCGACCACGAGCACAAGCAGCGCCTTAAGGCCGGTGGCTTGGCTGGGGGCGCGGAGCTCTGACGCTCCTTTCATTGGGGCTGAGCCGCCTTTCATTGGGGCTGAGCCGCCCTACGATGATGAGATGACTGCGTCACCCGGTCCCGTCGCGTGGGACGTGGCAGAGCAGGTCGCCGGGCGGGTCGCCGGGCGGGGCGATGCCGATATCGACTGGGCGACGTTGCGGAGCCTCGTGACCGACTTCCAGGAGGTTACGGCCCAGGCAGAGGACCTCGTCGAGCGCTCGACAGGCCTGCGGTCGTTGGTCGGGCCGGCCCGGGCCCAGGTCTCGACCCGCCAGGAGTGGATCCACGCCAACATCTCCTCGTTCCGCCGTCTGCTCGCCCCTGTGCTCGAGCGCGCCGGCAAGGCTGGCGGGCTTCCCGGGCTCCTCGGCCCAGTGGGCAGGGTGGCGGCCGGAGCCGAGATGGGCGTCGTGCTCGGGTGGATGTCGGGACGCGTGCTGGGCCAGTACGACCTGCTGCTGGCCGAGGGCGATTCGCCTCAGGACGCCGTGTACTTCGTGGGGCCGAACATCGTCTCGTTGGAACGCCGCCACGGCTTTGACCCCCGTGAGTTCCGGCTCTGGATCGCCCTGCACGAGTTGACACACCGAGCCCAGTTCACAGGGGTGTCCTGGCTTCGGGGGTACTTCCTCGAGCTCGTGCAGCAAAGCGTCGCCATCGCCTCGCCCGACCCGCGCCAGGTGTTCGACGCCCTCGGGCGAATGGCCGTCGACATCCGCTCGGGCCGCAACCCGCTTGCTGAGTCCGGGATCGTAGGGGCGCTCGCCTCGCCCGAGCAGCTCGTCACGCTGCGGTCCATCCAGGGGATGATGAGCCTGCTCGAAGGTCACGGCGACGTCACGATGGACCGTGCCGCCGCAGACCTAATCCCGAGCGCGGCGCACTTCTCCCAGGTCCTTCGTTCGAGGCGCGAGTCGGCCAGTGGGCTGACGAGGTTTTTCCAGCAGCTGATCGGTCTCGAGGCCAAGCTCCGCCAGTACGCCGACGGGGAGAAATTCGTGCGGGAGATCGAGCGCACCGGAGGCCCCGAGCTGCTCGCGTGTGCCTGGGAACGACCCGAGAACTTGCCCACCGCGGCAGAGATCAAGTCGCCCGACGCCTGGGTGTCACGCGTACGAGGTCTGGCGCTCGAACAAGGGTGATGAACCCGCTACGAGAACGGGCGTGCCGGGCTGCGGCTGGGCTCATCGGGCGGTGCTCGTTCCCTGAACCGGGGTCCGAGCTCGCCTGCGCCGTGTCCGGGGGCGCCGACTCGCTCGCCCTGTTGGCCCTCGCCGTCGCCGCTGACTGCGTGGTAGTCGCCCATCACGTCGACCACGGACTGCGCGAGGGCTCCGAGCTGGATGTCAAGGTGGTGAACGAGCTTGCCGACGCCCTAGGTGTCGACGTCGTGGTCCATCGCGTCGCGCTCGCCCCGGGTCCCAACCTAGAGGCGCGGGCCCGCTCAGCCCGCCTCGGTGCCTTGCCGGCGAGCGTCGCGACCGGCCACACCGCGGACGACCAGGCCGAGACCGTCCTCCTCAACCTGCTCCGCGGCGCGGGCACAGACGGGCTCTCGGGCATGCGAAGCGGACCCCGTCACCCGATTCTCGGGCTGCGTCGGGCCGAGACGCACACTCTGTGCTCACAGCTCGGCCTTCGCCCGGTGGAGGACCCGACGAACACCGACCCGGCCCACCTGCGCAACCGGATCCGCCACGAGCTGCTCCCCGTGCTTTGCGAGCTCTCCGGCCGCGACGTGGTTCCGCTCCTCGCCCGCCAAGCGAGACTGATGGCCGACGACTCGGCTCTGCTGGGCGAGCTCGCCGCCGCGCTCGACCCGACCGACGCCAAGGCCGTCGCTGCCGCGCCTGCCCCTTTGGGGCGCCGGGCGCTGCGTGAGTGGTTGCGAGACGGTCACCCACCCGACCTCGCCACCATCGAGCGGGTGCTGTCGGTCGCCGCCGGGACGACGCTTGCCGCCGACGTCGGTTCGGGGCGGGCCGTGCGACGCTCCCAGGGAAGGCTGCGCCTGGAGTCGCCTCTTGCGGGCGGGGTGGCCTCGCCGTTGCAAGGCCGGGCCTTTGGGGAAAAGGATCCCGGCGGGCAATCCGACACCTTTGCCTCGCCCGAGTAGTGTCGGGCGCAATGAGCGACCTTGTCGGTGAACGGGCTGGCAGGGCGGGCTCGGGCCTCGGGGCCGGCTCGCCCGTCGACTTGAGCTTTTGGGACGCCGACCCGGACCTCGGAAGGGTTGTGCTCACCGTCGACGAGATCGCCACCCGGGTCGGCGAGCTAGGCGCCGCCATCACGGCGGACTACGCGGACCGGCCGCCTTTGCTGGTCGGAGTCTTGAAGGGCGCGTTCATATTCCTGGCCGACCTTGCCCGCAAGATCGAGCTGCCCCTCGAGCTCGACTTCATGGCTGTGTCCTCCTACGGCGCAGCGACCAAGACGAGTGGAGTGGTCCGGATCCTGAAGGACCTCGACATCGATCTCACCGGTCGTCATGTCCTCATCGTCGAGGACATCCTCGACAGTGGGCTCACGCTCTCTTACCTGCGCAACAGCCTGCTCGCCCGCGGACCGGAGAGCCTGGCGGTTTGCTCCCTGCTCGTAAAGCGCAGCACTGAGCCGCGTCCGGACCTCGAGCTCGCCTATGTCGGGTTCCACATCGAACCCGAGTTCGTCGTCGGCTACGGCCTCGACGTCGCCGAGCGCTACCGCAACCTTCCCGACATTCGCGTCTACAACGCCGGAGAGCCCGCGTGAGCTCGTCGGCGCCTGGCGAGTTCTCCGCTCTGCCCAGCCGTTCATGAGTGAGAGCGACCTCAGTTCTGTGCCTGACGCTCCCACGCGGGGACCTGTCGATCGGGAACGGGTTAGCGCGGCGGTGCGCGAGCTCTTGTTCGCCATCGGTGAGGACCCCGACCGTGAGGGACTCGTCCGCACGCCCGCCCGGATGGCGGCGATGTACGCAGAGCTGTTCGACAAGGCCGGAGAAGACCCGGCGAGGTTCCTGACGGTCACCTTTGCCGCCGAGCACGACGAGATGGTCATGGTGCGCGACATCCCGTTCGCGTCGCTGTGCGAGCACCACCTCGTGCCGTTTCTCGGCAGGGCTCACGTCGCCTATATCCCGAGCAAGGACGGACGGATCACGGGATTGTCGAAGCTAGCCCGCGTCGTCGATGCGGTGGCGGGGCGGCTCCAGGTGCAAGAGCGCATGACGACCCAGATCGCCGAGGCGATCGAAAAGGCCCTCACTCCCCGGGGCGTGCTGGTGGTGATCGAGGCCGAGCACCTGTGCATGTCGATGCGGGGCGTGCGCAAGCCCGGGACCGTCACGGTCACTTCGGCGGTGCGAGGACTGTTCCGCACCGACCCGAGGACCCGCGCCGAAGCCATGGAGCACGTGCGAGGCAGAGGCATCTGAACCTTCTACTCTTGAGACGTGTTCCCCCTTGTGATGGGCGTGCTGAACGTCACATCCGACTCGTTCTCCGACGGCGGTCTCTACCTGGATTTCGAGGCGGCCGTGCGCCGGGGGCGGGAGATGGTTGCTGAGGGCGTGGACGTCGTCGACGTCGGGGGGGAGTCGACGCGGCCCGGGGCGGGCGTCATCGCGGCCGAAGAGGAGATACGTCGTGTCGTGCCCGTCATAGAGGCCCTCGCCGCTGAGGTCCGGGTCTCGGTCGACACCACCAAGGAGTCTGTGGCGCACGCCGCCCTTTGCGCCGGGGCGAGCTTGCTGAACGACGTCTCTTCTAGCCTCGCCGCTGTCGCTGCCGAGCACGGTGCCGGTTTTGTGGCCATGCACCGCAAGGGAACCCCTGGCGACATGCAGCTGGACCCTCGCTACGACGACGTCGTCAAGGAGGTGCACGAGTTTCTCTGCCAGCGCGTTGTGGAGGCCCAGGCCCTCGGCGTCGCAGAGCTGTACATCGACCCCGGGATCGGTTTCGGCAAGACGGTCCGTCACAATCTTCAGCTCCTAGCTGCCCTCCCCGAACTTGTCGCGACCGGGATCCCCGTGCTCGTAGGGACGAGCCGCAAGGGTTTCATCGGTCATCTCGGCGCCGGCGGATCCTGCGACGGTCGCGTAGGCGAGGTGGCACCGCTGCACCCAGATGACCGTCTCGAAGGTTCGCTGGCCTCGGCCGTGTGGGCGATGGCCTGCGGGGTGGCTCTCGTCCGGGTCCACGATGTCGCGGCCACCGTGCAGGCGGCCCGTCTTTTTCGCGATACTGCGGCATGAGGGGGCGTTGGGCAGCGGGGATAGTCCCGAGGAACTTCTGCTGGATTATCAAAGAGCACCTCGCGGTCAGCGAGCGACCAGGGGGCTACGCACCCAACCACCGCAAGGTTCGCCGGCAAGAAGAGCTGTTGTGGCTGCGGGCGCAGGGATTCACGCGAGTGGTGTCGCTGCTCGGCTCGACTCACAACCTGCACGCCTATGAAGAGCTCGGTCTCGAATGGTCCCGGTTCCCCATGCCGGCGGCTTCGGAGACCCCCAACGTCCTCGCCGCGCTCTACCCTTCCATGCATAGATGGCTGCGCAACGGTGAACGGCTGCTGCTCCATCAAGAAGAGCTCGGCGACTGCGTCATGGGGGTCGTGGCCGGTTATCTGCTCTGGAGCGAGATCCTCCCCGACGGGCCACGCGCCATCACGGCCATGGAACAGCTCTTGCGCCGACAGATGGGCACTGTGGGGCGCATGATCGTCGCCGCGGTTGACGAGGTGCCCCCGGTCGAATCCACCGCCCACGGGGAGCCCGTCATCGTCGAGGAGACCCCGGAACAACAAGGCGCGGCCGGGCCGGAGCCCGAGACGCCACAAGAGCCAGAGGAAAAAGCCGAGGCGGGAGCTGAGCCTGACCAGGCACGAGGCTCTACGCTTGATGGGCCCGAGGCCGCGTCGGCGACGCCGACGGCCCGTGAGCACGCCAAGGCCGACGGGCGCGAAGGAGCTCTTGGCCCTGAAGGGGGACAGACGGCGGCTGATGCCGAGAGCGAGGGTCCCGGCAAGACGGCCTCCTTCCGTGTCATCGAGGGCGAGGGGCTCGCCGCGGGCTCGTCATAGATGACCGACAGGATCGAACTACGAGGAATCCGCGTGCTCGGTCGCCATGGTGCGCTCGAGGGCGAGCAGGACACTGCGCAGCCCTTCGAAGTGGATCTGGAGGTCGAAGCTGATCTCGAGAAGGCCGCTCGCGAAGACGACCTGGCCGAGACCGTCGACTACTCCCTCGTCGTGGACACGGCCATGGCGATCGTGGGCCAGCACCGTTACCGCTTGTTGGAGGCTCTCGCCGAAGCGATCGCGGGGGGAATCCTCGACATCCCCGCCGTCGAGGCGGTGACGGTGTCGGTTCGCAAGCTCAGACCTCCTGTCGCCGCAGACATGGCCTCGGCCGGGGTGCGATTGCGACGCGAGCGCGCCAGCGGGTCGTCTTGAGCACGGAGGTCTTCGTTGCTCTCGGCTCGAACATGGGCGACCGCATGGGCTACCTCGAGGCGGCTGTGCAGGGCCTGCGGGCCGTCGCTTGCGCCCTGGAGGTCTCTCCCGTGTACGAGACGGCCCCCCTCGGTGGCCCCCCGGGCCAGGAACGGTTCCTGAACTGCGTGGTCCGGCTCGAGACCGACCTCGAGCCGCGCCAGCTCCTCGAGGTCGCCCGCGGTCTCGAAGCACGCGCGGGACGGGTCCGCACCGTCTCGAACGGGCCGCGCACGCTCGATGTCGACATCCTCCTCGTGGATGACCTGCAGATCTCTGAGCCGGACCTCGTGGTGCCTCACCCGCGGATGGAAGAGCGCGGTTTCGTACTCGCACCGCTCGAGGATCTCGCGCCATCACGTGTGCCCGGCAACTGGCGGACGCGTCTCGCCGAGACGGACCCGGAGTCTTTGGACCTGCGCCTGGTTGGTAGGCTCGAGGGACACTGAGACACGAACGGCACCTGGCGACAGGGCTGGAACGAAGAGAGCTCAAAATGACGACGATTCGCATCATCGGGCCCGGCCGTGCCGGCCGGTCCTTTGCTTTTGCCTTGGCCGCCGTCGGCGTGGATGTGATCGGCATCCTCGGCCGGGACGACGACGCGTCCCTCGCCGCTGACGGCGTCGACGTGCTGTTGCTGGCCGTGCCTGACACGGCCATCGCCGAGGTCGCCGCGGCGATCCGCCCGGTGAGCTCGACCGTCGTGGCTCACTGCTCGGGGGCGCTCGGACTTGATGTCCTGGCAGGCCACGAGCATGTCGGCTCGTTGCACCCTCTCGTAAGCTTGCCCGACCCAGTGATCGGGGCCGCACGGCTTGGCTCCGGGAGCAGTTTCGCCGTGGCTGGCGACCAGTCGCTGGCAGACCTCGTCCAGGCCCTCGGCGGCCGCGTTCTCGAGGTCCCGCCGAAGGCGCGGGCCGCCTACCATGCCGCCGCCTGCATCGCCTCGAACCATCTCGTCGCCCTTCTCGGCCAGGTGCAGCGCGTGGCGGCGACCGCCGGGCTCGATCTGGACGTTTTCATCCCCCTTGCACAAGGTGCCCTCGACGACGTCTTGCTTCTCGGGCCGGCAGCCGCCCTGACAGGTCCTGCCGCCCGCGGCGACCTCGCCACCATCGAGCGCCACCGCCAAGCACTCGAAGCATCCGAGCTCGCCGGCTACGACGCCGGGGTGGCTTTGGCCCGTCGCCTGGCCGGCGCAGCCCCACCAGGCGAGCTGGTGGGCTCGGGCCGGAGCGCCGCGTGGAGCTAGTCACCACGAGGGACGCTTTGCGCAAGCTGAGCGCCACCGCCCGGGGCGAAGGCGCCCGGCTCGGGCTGGTTCCTACCATGGGCTCCCTGCACGACGGGCACCTCTCGTTGTTGCGGGCGGCGCTGTCGGACTGTGACATCGTCGCCATGAGCGTGTTTGTGAACCCCCTCCAATTCTCCTCCCCTGAGGACCTGGCCCGTTACCCCTCCGACCTCGAGCGCGACCTTGAGCTGGCCAGGTCCTGCGGTGTCGGGATGGTGTTCGCACCCTCCGTGGGCGAGATGTACCCGGGCGGGGCGCCGGAGACCAGAGTTGTGCCCGGCAAGCTCGCCGACCGTTTAGAGGGCGCCTCGCGTCCCGGGCATTTCGAGGGTGTGGCGACCGTTGTCACAAAGCTGCTCTCGCTTTTCGGGCACTGCCGGGCCTATTTCGGCGAGAAGGACTTCCAGCAGCTGGCAGTCGTGCGCAACCTTGTCCACGACCTCGACCTCGACGCCGAGATCATCGCCTGCCCGACGGTTCGCGAGCCCGACGGCCTGGCCTGTTCCAGCCGCAACCGGCGCTTCGGGCCCGACGAGCGGCGGGCGGCGACCGTTCTCTTCAAGGCTCTCGAGGCGGGGCGGGCATGTGTAGCGAGCGGCGAACGGGAGGGCGCTCAGGTGGAAAAGACCATGGCCGCCGTGGTTGCGGCAGAGCCGCGGGCCAAGTTGGACTATGCAGTAGCGGTGGACCCGGTCTCATTGCAGTCCCCGCCTGTGCTCTCCGGCGCGCTACGCCTCCTCATCGCGGCGGATGTGGGAGCGGTCCGCCTGATCGACAACCTCGGAGTGCAGGCATGACGGCCCGCTCGGCCCCTCTGTGCTCCCGCCGCGTCCGGCGCGTCACGACGTGAGCCAGTTTCAGCGTCTCGACGTCCTCGTCGTCGGAAGTGGGGTGGCAGGCCTCTCTGCTGCCGTCGGACTCGCGCAGCGCGGCGGGACCCGGGTCGGTGTCATCACCAAGGGCGAGCTCGAGCAGTCGACGACGCGCTGGGCCCAGGGCGGTATCGCGGCGGTGCTGCCGGGCGACGAGGACTCGACCGATCTCCACCTTGCCGACACTCTACGCGCCGGAGCAGGTCTTTGTGACGAGTCGGCGGTTCGCGTGCTCGTCGACGAGGGCTCCGAGCGGGTGCACGAGCTCATCGCTCTCGGCGCCGTCTTCGACCGGGTGCCAGGAGGCAGGCTGTCGCGAGCGCGGGAAGGCGGGCACTCCACGGCGCGCGTGCTTCACGCAGGCGGCACCGCGACGGGCGCCGAGGTGGAAAGGGCCCTTGTCGAAGCGGTGCGTGACAGCGCCGCGGCCGTCTTCGAGAACTGGTTCGCCCTTGATCTCGTGCGCGACGGCGGGCGCTGCACGGGCGTCGTCGCGCTTGACCCCTCGGGCGATCTGCTGCGGATAGAGGCCACCCACGTCCTTCTCGCCTGCGGTGGCGCCGGCCAGATGTACTCGGTCACGACCAATCCCACCGAGGCAACCGGCGACGGGATAGCCATGGCGCTTCGCGCCGCAGTTCCCGTCATCGACGTGGAATTCGTGCAATTCCACCCGACAGCGCTCCACCACGCGGCCATGCCGCGCCCTTTGATCTCCGAAGCGCTGCGGGGCCACGGTGCGGTCTTGCGCGACGGCCGAGGCGAGCGTTTCGTGGACGAGCTCTTGCCCCGCGACCTCGTGAGCCGGGCGATCGCCTTGAAGATGGCCGAGGAGGGCTCTGACCACGTCCGATTGGACGCGACCGGGTTGGAAGACTTCGGGCGCAGGTTCCCGACCATCGCCGCCTCCTTGGCAGAAGCAGGCCTTGACCCGGCCCGGGACTGGTTGCCCGTCGCCCCGGCGGCCCACTACCTGTCCGGCGGCGTGCTCGTCGACCTCGACGGCGCGACAGCGCTGCCCGGGCTCTGGGCGGCAGGCGAGGTCGCCTGTACCGGGGTGCACGGAGCCAACCGGCTCGCCTCGAACTCGCTCTTGGAGGGCATGGTTTACGGGGCCCGTTGCGTGGAGGCGATCTTGTCGGGCCGTGACGGCCCAGAGCGCACCGGCGCTCTTGCGGGTCTGGAGGACGAGGCGGCCGGACAGGTGGCGAACGGTGACGAGCCTGCGCCGATCCCCGTGCGGTCCGTGGCGGGCTGCCGGTGCGGGCCGGACCACCTCTCGCCATGGCGGATCGGCGCCGGGTCTGGCGACGACGCCAAGGCCGAGGCACAGCGCCGCACCCTGCAGGGCGCGATGACGACCTGGGCCGGGGTCTTGCGGGACGCTGCCTCGCTCGCGCGGGCCTCCGAGGCCCTGGCCGGGATCGTGAGGGAGCTCGGCTCCAACGTGGACCGGGCGACAGCCGAGGTTCGCAACCTCACCGACGTGGCCAAGGCAGTGCTCGAGGCGGCCACGGTCCGCGAAGAGACGCGTGGATCGCATGCACGAGCGGACTTCCCAAAGACCTCGCCAGCCTTGCGCTGCCGGCTGTCACACGGGACGCGACGGGGCGAGAAGCCGCCTTCTTCCAGCTCACACGCGAGCACGGCGGTTCTCGAAACGTGACGAGCGCAAGTCCTCGCGGGGATGTCCAGCCTCCGCTGGCGGCGGTCCGCAAGGTCGTCGAGATCGCCCTCGCCGAAGACCTACTCCCTCTCGGAGACCTTTCCGCTGGTCTTGTGCCAGATATAGCCCGCGGCCGGGCCGCCTTCGTGGCGCGGGCACCGGGGGTCGTCGCAGGCACGCGCTGCGCCGAGCAGGCCTGTGTCCAAGTCGACCCCGACCTCGAGGTGACCTGGCTGCTGAGCGAGGGTGGTCATGTCGGCACGGGAGGCGTGATCGGGCGGGTCGAGGGCAGATTGCGGTCGGTGCTCACAGCCGAGAGGACGGCGCTCAACTTCCTTTGCCATCTCTCGGGCGTTGCGACGGCCACCCGCCGCTACGTCGAGGCGGCAGGCGCGGCGAACCCTTCCGCGAGGATCTGGGACACGCGCAAGACCACCCCGGGTCTTCGGGCCCTCGAGAAGGCGGCTGTGAGAGCCGGGGGAGGCGCCAATCATCGCGGCAACCTCTCCGAGGGAGTCCTCATCAAGGACAACCACCTCGGTGGGTTGTCCATCGAAGAGGCGGTCCGCACGGCTCTCGAACGTTGGCCGGGCCGCATGGTCGAGGTCGAGTGCGACCGCATCGACCAGGTGGCGGAGGCCGTTGACGCCGGGGCGACCCTTGTCATGTGCGACAACATGACCCCTGACCAGGTGCGGGCCTGCGTGCAACTTGTTCGCGCCCATCCCCGCGGCGTTGCCCGGTCTCTGCTCGTCGAGGTCTCGGGGGGCGTCAACCTCGACAACGTCGCCGCCTACGCCCGGGCGGGGGCGGACGTCATCTCCGTCGGAGCCCTCACTCACTCGGCCGTAGCACTGGACATCGGGCTCGATATCCAAGCCGTGACCCGACCCGAGTGAAACCCGGCTTTCCGGTCGCTGTCGTCTTGCTGGCTTCGCCGTGACGGTGTCCCTCCCGCCCGGGTGAGACGGTGATCTCGGCTCTTGACGCGGCACTCCTGCTCGGTGCGGGACTGCTCGCCGGAGTCGTCGGCACCGCGGGCGGGATCACGTCCCTGGTCTCATACCCGGCGCTGCTGGCGGTCGGCCTTGGCGCCCGAGCGGCGAGCGTGACCAACATCGTGGCGCTCGTCGCCTGCTGGCCCGGGTCGGCGATCACGTCGCGACCCGAGCTTTCCGGGAAAGGGCCGTGGCTCAGGCGCTGGGCCGTCGTGGCAGTGGCGGGAGCACTTGTCGGTTCCGGACTGCTGCTTTGGACCTCGGCCGGCGCCTTTAGCGACGTCGTGCCGTACCTGGTCGTCTTCGCCTCCTTGAGCTTGCTCGTCCAGCCGCGGCTGTCAAGGTGGCAGGAGCGCCACCGCTTAAGCGGGAGCAAGCTCTTGTGGCCCGCCGGGCTGCTTTGCGCGTCGGCCCACAACGGCTATTTCGGAGCCGGGTCGGGCGTCATGGTCCTCGTGCTTGTGATGTTGACCGCCGAGCGCCACCTCGCCAGGGCGAACGCCTTGAAGAACATGCTCGTCGGCGTCGCCACGGTCGTGTCGGCGCTGAGCCTCGTGGTCCTTGGCCATGTCGATTGGATGGCGGCCGCGCCCCTGGCACTCGGCGGGTTCCTCGGCGGTACGGTCGGACCTGTCGTGGCGCGCCACGTCCCCGCCGGGGCGCTGCGCTTTCTCGTTGCCCTGACGGGTCTTGGCCTTGCCGCGCGGCTTTGGATAGCGCCCGTCTAAGTAAGAGACCCCGGCTGCCGAGGTCGTCTCCGTCCCAGTTGGGCTAGGCGAGCTCTCCGACGGGCGGCGACGCGACCGCGCTGAGGCGGATGCGCCGGTACTGGAGGATCCCAACACGAATTAGGACCTGGGCGAAGGCCATGAGGACGAACGCCGTCGCGTAGGCGTCACCTGAGGTGATGGAGTGCCGCACGGAGAAGCGAAACAGGGTGGCCCCGCCCGAGCTCGTGTGCGCCCAGATGTCGAATGCCAAGCGGATCCCCATGCCGAGCACCCAGGCCGTCGCGGCCACGGCTCCCGCCCGACAGAGGATGCCTCGCGAAGGGTCGTTCCAAACCTGGGTCCAAAGGCCGCTCACCACACCGAACACCGCCCCGGCGATGATCAGGATGACGTCCATCAAGACGTCGTTGCCTGCGGTCGGGAAGGCCTTTAGGTACTGGCTTGCCGCGAAGGCAAGCAACACCGCCGGGAGCAGCACCGACCGGGGGGTGAGTGCCCTCGGCCTGATCTGCCGCAAGACGAGCAGGACCAAGAGAACGTCCACTATGTAATCGCTTGGGCTCACAGATCCCCCCTTCGCCCACGAATCTACTGAGAGGCGGTCCTATTCATGGCGCGTGCAGTCAATTGCCTAGCGGCAAAGCCTCGCCCGCATCGGCGCCGGCGCCCACCGCCTCGCGTTGGGTCGAGGTGGGCTCGCTGCAGCAGAACCAAGGTTCGCTCAGCCGTGGTCTCGGCCCGATTGGCCCCATCGATGCACTCCCAAGCCGTGGCCGTCGCTCGGTGCTGGGCGCGCCAATCGCCTGAGCACGAGAGCGCACAGTTCGTTCCACCTCGGCAAAAACCGCCTCGGGTCCGAGCGCGTTGACACCCGCCCCCGACTCCTCGACAAGTGCCGCCAGCTCCGCCTGCAGCTCGTCGATCCGGGGATCCTCGGCCGACCAGAGCCAGCTGAGCCGGGAGGCGTCGTAATGGCGTAGCCGCGCTTTGACCTCGGGCGCCGAGAGGAGCAACGAGCCCTCGGGGAGGAGCAGCCGGATCGTGAACTGCACCGGGTCCACGTTCTGCAAAAGGTCATGAGCAATGACGAAATCGAGCATGGCGATGAGCTCGGAGGCTTTGGTCCAAGGTGTGAAAGGAAGCCAGGACGGCCTTAGCTCGATGCCGTGTCGCCGCAAGAGTCCCACCGCGGCGCTCTCTTCGACACAGGTGTGCCCCTTGTCCAATATCTGCAGCGTCGTGTCGTCGACCGACTCAAACGCCGACACCACGAACAGGCAGCCCGCGCCCGCCAAGGCGGCCCACAGGTCCTCGTGGGCCAAGATGTGCTCGACCTTTGTCGTGCAGTCGAAACTCAGCTCCGGGAAGGAGGCGTGAACGGCCTGGGCGACCCGCAGGGCGTGGCGAGGGCCGTTCAGAAAGTCCGGGTCGGCGAAGCTCAGGTGCCTCGCGCCCATGGAAACGAGCTGGGAGACGTCGGCGAGGACGACGTCTTCCGGCACGACGCGCAGGCGCCCGTCGTAGACGACCGGCAGCGGGCAGTGTCGACAGCGGTGCGAGCAGCCGTGACTCGCCTCCACCGCTGCAGCGAGCCGCTCGTCGTCTCCGACCACGAGCCGGGCGTAGCTCTCGAGGGGGGGCAGGAGATCTCGCGCCGGGGTGAGCAAGCTGCTGCGTCCGAGGTGCACCACGACGGCGCCGGCGCGCAGCGCGCCCGTAGCCGGGCGGATCGGCTCGTCCGCCCATTCGAGCAAGGCCGGCTCGTACTCACCGGCTATTACGCGATCGGCGACGGCGGCGGTGCCCGGGTCGCCACCCATGGCGGCGTAAAGCCCGTAAAAGCAGATGGGCAGCTTGGGGTGCTTCGCCCGCACCGACAAGGCGAGGGTGACGGCCATCCGCATCGCCGTGTGCATCGGTACGGAGAACCCCACGCGGTCGGCCCAGCCCACCACCTCCCAATCCCACGGCTCGACCGAGACATCGAGGGCACGCACCTCGTGGCCTCTTGCTCGCAGCGCCGCGGCGGGGGAGGCGACATGAACGGGCTGGTGCCCGAGCTCGTAGCTGGAAACCAGCAGGATGCGCACCCATGCACGCTACAACGGGCTTCCAAGCGGCCGTACGGGTCAGCTCTGGCGGGTGGCGACCCTAACATGGGGGCTTCCGAGCTTCCCTGAGGACTTCCATGAGCGACAACGGCAACACCGGTACCGACGACCTCCCGGTCCTTCGCCTGACGGCGCCCGCCCTGGCCGAGATAATCCAGCTGAGAGCAGCAGAGGCGGCCCCGGAGTCACTCGCCTTATGCGTCGAGATAGGTGGCGTCAACGAGGACGTCTACACCTACGACATGTACTTCGAGGCCGTCGCAGACGCTGCGCCCGGCGACTGGACCGACCATCTCGACGGCCTCACCGTCATAGTGCCGGGACAGAGCGTCGACCGGCTACGCGGTTCCGTGCTCGACCTGAGCCCAGCCGAGGACGGGGGTGGGATGGTCATAAGGAACCCGAACCGGCCGCCCGCCGCCCGGCGAAGCCCTGCCATGACCGGCCCGCCTCCCGACTTGAGCGGCGATATTGCCCAGCGCCTCTTGCAGGTGCTGGAGGAGCAGATAAATCCCGCCATCGCCGCCCACGGCGGTCGTGCAGACCTGGTGGCGGTCGAGGAGGACACCGCCTACCTGCGCCTGTCGGGTGGCTGTGCCGGCTGCGGTTTGGCGGCAGTGACGCTCAGTCAGGGCATCGAGGTGGCGATCCGCGAGAGCGTGCCCGAGATAGTCAACGTCGTTGACGTGACCGACCACGCCTCGGGCACCAATCCGTACTACGAGGCCGCCAAGAAATAATCCCGTCGGCCCCTCTGGGGGCGGTGCCGCTGCCTCAGATCGTCTCGAAGCGGGCCATGTCCGCCGCGGCGTAGGACTCGGCGACGGCGTCGATCCCGGCCGTCAGCGTCACGGCTTGTACGACCTCGTGCAAGCGGCGCCCGGGGATGGCGCAGGTCATCTCGTCGTCCGGTTGTCCGGTGCGGGCCCGGCTGAGGGCGCAGCCGAGGCTGGCTGCCACTACGCCCTGCTCCTTGGCGAGGGCGACGACGCGACATTGCGGCTTGCCGCCGATCTTGAGGTCCGCAACGGCGTCGGCCATAACCATGAGCTGGCCGGCTGTGATGCGGATGAGGACCACGTCCGGTGCAAGCTTGGTGTCGGCCAGTGGGCCGTAGGTGACCGAGCCCGGCCGCTCGTGCACCGTCGGGATCTCGGGGACCTGCTCCATCGTCACCCAGCCCGAGTCCAAGAGGGCAGCGACGTCCGCGTTGCCCGCCACGTCATCGAGGCCGGCAAAGCCGTGCACGAGCGTGCCGACACTGCAGTTGGCGTGGTCGCTCGCGACTGTCGAGAAGGTGCGGTCCAGCGCCTTTGTCCAGAACACGCACCCTGCTGGCACAGGCCCGGTTCTCCCGTCGGGTGCCGGTGGAGGCTTGGAACCCTGGTACGCCTCGACACCTTCGGGGAGGCTGGCGGCAAAACTGATCGCGATCGGCGCCGTGGTCAGCCCGAGCGTTGCCGTAAGCGATTCTGCGAGGTCAGACCAGGAGGGAGAGCTCATGGCGTCAAGTTACCGATCCTGGCGCAGTGCCCGGTCACCTCGTCAAAGGCCGGTGGATAGATCACCTGTCCCCAAATCGACGCGGCGTAGGTGCGCAAGCGCAGGACCTGGGACGCCTCGGGCGGCGCCCAGGCGGGAAGCGTGATGTGAATGCCATAGGGAACCGAGTACTCGAAGCCCAGCTTTGTGTAGAAGCTCGGGCTGCCCTCGAGCACGACGACCGGCTCGCCCCGTTCGTCGGCGAGGGCCGTCACCCGCCTGACTAGCGCGGACCCGATGCCCTGGCGTTGAAACTCCGGCGCGACGCCCAATGGAGACAAGATGGCGATCCGGTTCTGAACCTCGCCGGCGCGGATGGCGGCGTAACTGATCATCACGTGCCCGGCGATGCTTTCGCCGATCTCGGCGACCAAGGACAACTCCGGCACGAAATACGGCGAGACACGGATCGCCTCTACCAGTCTCGCCACCTCTTCGCTCCCGAAGGCAGCCGTCAACAACTTCGACACCGTCTTGTGGTCGGCCAAGGTTTCGGCCCGGATGACGACACCAGCGGTCGGCTCGGTTAGTTCGACCTCCCGACCCGCACCAGTCATAGGGCAACCATGGTGGCTCGGAGACAACGCGCGGAGCAATGGGCCGCAAGGTGGCGCTCAGGTAGCCAGACCGAACGTCTCGCTCTCGTGCTTGCCCGCGACCGAATACGAGAAGCTCGCCTTTGAGTAAAGAGGCCCGTACTTGTTCGTCTTCATGACGCCCGAAAGGACGATCGCGGCGGCGTAAGTGCGGAAGACGCCCGCGGCGCAGTTGGGCGTGCAGTCGTTCTGGTAGAGATCTCCTTTGCCTCGGGCCGATTTAGAACCCCAGCTCGTCCAGACGACCTTTTTCCAGGAGGCATTGGCGTCCGCACAGCTCATGAGATAACTGGCCGGCTTGAGCTGCGCGGTGCCCGTGCAGGTAAGGACTCGGGGCAGTGACACTGCCACCGCCGCCGGCCGTCCGGCTTGGGCGCTGCTCGCTGGCAACAAAAAGGCATTGGCGATCGCTCCGGCTATGAAGACAAGAATTAGGGCCCGACGCATGGCTCGACTTCCTTCCTCCACTGCAGTGCTTGTCTCGTCGTGCAGGCCTGGGGGACCCGCATGGCGCAGCCAACATAGCCGCGCTGGCGGGGCTGTTATGTGCAGGCGGCGGCCTTTTTGCAGCGGTTTTCAGGTCATTTCGGAGCGGACCTGCTTGGCGCGAGCGGCGCCGATGGCCGTCTTGACATCTTTTTGCTCCTCAGGGGGCGGCAGCACCGCGGGAAGGCCGAGCGACTGGATCCACAGTTCACGACCCCAGCCTGTCGTGTGGTAGAGGTGCTCGTCCTCTTGCTCTTCGACCTCCTCGAAAGCCGCCTTCAAGACCGTGGTCCCCTCACCCTTGACGCGCTTAGCGGCCTCGCCGATGAGCTCCCAATTGAGATGGTCTTTGGTCTCTACCAGGGTCACGCACTCGGCCGCCACGAGCTCGGCCGCTTCAGGTGAGCCTTCAGTCAGGGCCATTTCCATCGCCTTTACGAGCGAGGTCCCGATGTGGCGGACCACGCGCCGGCCCGGAGTCTCCTGCGCTGGGTCGAGCCCGAAGGCTGTGAGGACGCCCTCGACGAGCTCCACATGGTGAGTGGTCTGTCCGTGGTACTTCTCCCATTCCTCGCGCAGGTCGTCGTTCTTCACACAGCGAAGAGCTGTCGCGTACACCTCCACTCCGCCGAGCTCGGTCTCTAGCGCCTGGTACAGCAGTTCGTGAAACTGGTCGTCGTTCATGGTCATCTCCTTTACCCGGACGGACACTCGCCTTACCGGTTGCCCGAGAGCCCATACCCGTCCTGGCGAGTGTCGACACCTGGCCGGTCGCTCGTCCGCGCACGAAGACGGTCGAGCCGAGAGGACTCAGACGCCTCCCGTCGCGAGCAACGCGACAGTCGTTCCCGCCATCAGGGCGGCCGTCGCCCAACCGAGGAACAAGGCGAGCTTGCCGTTGGAGTATTCACCCATGAGGGATCTGGTCGAGGAGACGACCATGACGACCACGATGAACGGGGCGGCGGCAAGCCCATTGACGACGGCAACGAAAACCAAGAGCTGGACCGGGTTTACCGATAGCAGGCTGAGTGCCATCCCGCCGAGGGTTCCCACTGCGCACAGGCAGTAGAAGACAGGTGCCCGGCGTGGGGACCTGGAAAAGCCGGTCGGCTTTCCGAGCAGGCCGGCCATGCCGGCCGATCCCGCGCCGGCGAGGACGGGGATTGCGAGGAAACCTGAGCCTATGAACCCGCACGCGAAGACCGTCGTCGCGAAGCGGCCCGCAACCGGGCGCAAAGCCGACGCCGCTTGAGCGGCCGAGGTGAGCTCGAGGTGACGTCCGTGATCCGACAGCGTCGTCGCCGTGGCCACGATGATGGCGAACATGACGAGATTGGAGAACGTCATGCCCAAGAAGACGTCGAAACGGCTCGTCGACAACTTGCCTGCCGCCTCTTTAGGTGAGCGGCGAGGCAAAGGCAGCGGCCTCTTCCCACCCGCCGGTTCCTCCCGCATGTCCTCTATGCGGTGCATGCTCTGCCAGAAGAAGAGATAGGGGGAGATGGTCGTGCCGAGCACTGCGATGATGAGGGCGATGTAGCTCCGCGTCCATTCGATGTGGGGAGCAACGGTGTCCAGGCCCACAGTTCCCCAGGGCACCTTGACGGCGAATAGGACGACGACATAAGCGACCAGAGCGACGCACAGCACCTTGAAGACACGGGCGATGGTTACAAACGAGCCGTTCACCAACAACACGATGATGACCGACCCCACGACAACAGCCCAGACGGCGCCCGGACCGGCGTGGAGCAGGTGCATGCCAGCTCCGACGGCGACGAGGTCTGCCGCAATGTTGAGGGTGTTGGCGACGATGAGGGCGGCGATGAGCGTCCCGATGACACCTCGCCAGGCCCGGCCGAAGCAAGCTGCGCTGAGCTCGCCTAGGCCCTTGCCGGTGGCGAGAGCAGTCCGGTCGCATATCTCTTGCACCCCGGCCATGAGCGGCAAGGTGATGAGCGCCACCCAGAGCATGCCGAAGCCGAATTGAGCTCCGGTCTGGGCGTAGGTGGCGATTCCCGAGGGATCGTCGTCAGAGGCACCCGTGACGAGTCCCGGCCCGAGTGCGCGCAGATAGGCGCGCCACGGCCCTGGTCTTGCATCGAGGACGTCGAGACCGCCGCCGCTCGCGTATTCATCGGCGCTGTCGACGAGCTCGTCAAGCTGCGGGGATTCATGGCGCCGGTCCGGTTCAGTGCCGGGTGCCGGTTGCTGGACGAAACCGGGAGACGATGGCCCGCCTTGCGACCAGGAGTGCTCGGCGTTGACCATCAGTCCTCCCTGCTCGATGCCCACGCGTCTTCGTCTTTGGTACCCGAGCGGCGACGCGAGCCAAACGTGGCGCGCCTTCGCCTGTAGCGGCGCTCAGCCCCACCAAAAACAAGTTGCGATCACCACATAAAGGCCCACGAGACAGGCGCCTTCCAGCCAGGTGGACTCTCCGTCGAGCACCACCACTGCCGCGATAAGCGCCGTCAGCGCTAAGACGACGGCGAGCAGGGGCGAGAGCACCAAGGTGAACTGGGCACCGCCTATGACTCTGGAGAAGAGCACGAGGACAGGCATGAGCACGAGAGCGATCTGCACCGGGCTCTGCAAGATGACAGACAGGGCGTAATCACTGCGGTTGCGCGCCGCGAGCTGCAAGCCGACGACGTTCTCGACAGCGTTGCCGGCGATTGCCACGACCACCAGACCCGCAAAGGCCTCGGACATGTGCAGCGCCGAGAGGGCCGGGGTCAAGGCCGTGACAAACCATGACGAGACGAACGCCGCCGCGATGCTGGAAACAAGCAACGTCGCGACCACGAGCGTGATCGACCAATGGGGATCGGTCGTGGGCCCGCGCGCGTTCGGATCACTCGGCTCGGGCTCGCCCGCGGCGGGCGTTGCCAAGACGCCGAGGGTGGGGTCCCCCTCATCGGTGCCTTCCCGGCGGACCGATCTCGGGGCGGACAGCACGAAGACCACCAGGAGCACGACGGCCGCCACGTCGGAGAGAGCGACCTTGTGATGCCTGACGGCAGGATCCAGGTGAACGCCGAGCGTAGGGATCATGAGGACGGACACGGCGAGCACGAGCAGCACCACGATGAGGCCGGCGCTGTCGGCTGAGAACCGTTGGGTGCCGTGCTTTAGGCCCCCGATCATGAAGGCCAAGCCGAGAACGAGCAACACGTTCGCGAGGATCGAGCCGATCAGAGCCGCTTGCAAGACTCCGACGAGGCCCGCACGCAGCGCGAAGATCCCGAAGAAGAGCTCCGGTAGGTTGCCGAGAGCGGACTGCACGACGCCGGTCATGCCCGAGCCGAGTCGATCTCCCAGGCGGTCCACGCCGCGTCCGACGATGGCGGCGAGGGCGCCGAGAGCCACCGCGGCGACAACGAAGGGGACGACACGTCCGGAATGCACGTAGTGGGTGACCGCCGTCGCAGCCGTCAGGGCCGCGCCACCGGCCAACAGGCGGATGTCGCCCCGTGGGAGTCTCGATCGCACGGTCGTTGTCTAGTCCGAGATGCCGGCGGCGGCTCGACAACTCTTGGCGATCGTCCGCACCGCCGCCTTGAAGGGCGCCACAGACGCGGTCGTGACGGAGGGATCGAGTGAAGCTGGGCGAGAAAACTATCGCCAGCTCCGGTGTGGTCGCGACCCGGGGCCTCTGGGCCCGTCGTGGCATGTCGGCCGAACGAGGAGTCACGTCTCTGTCAGGCCCGCCGGGCGCGCCATCGAGCCTCGATCGCGAAGGGACACGAACATCTGGCCCGCATTGAGGTAGACAGGGACCTCATGCTGCTTGCTATCGACGTGGGAAACACCCAGACGGTGATCGGACTGTTCGTGTCCCGCCCCGAGCGCGAATCGTCCACGCGAGACCCGCGAGCTGACGAGGAGACGGTCGCAAGTCGACGCGTTGACCGACAGCGAAAGCCTGGCGAGCTGGCGGACTTGGTCCACCACTGGCGTCTTGCCACCGTCGCGGAACGCACGGCCGACGAGTACGCCCTGCTTGTGACCGAACTGCTCAGCCTTGTCGGGCTCGATTTCGCCGGTTCTTCGCCCGGCGACGGTGTCCACGGGATCGTCGTGTCCTCCTCGGTGCCGGACGTGACTTCCGCTGTGCGGGATATGGCCCATGCCTGGTTCGACGTCCCCCTCGTGGTCATCGAGCCGGGCATTCGCACTGGCATGCCCATCCTCTACGACAACCCGAAAGACGTCGGCGCGGACAGGGTCGCCAACGCCGTTGGTGCCATCGACCTGTACGGAAGCCCGGCGATCGTCGTCGACATGGGCACGGCCACGACCTTTGACGCCATCTCCGCCGCAGGCGAGTACGCCGGGGGCGCCATTTCGCCCGGGATCGAGATCAGCATGGACGCCCTATTCGAGCATGCCGCCGCGCTGCGCCGTGTCGAGCTGGTCGAGCCCCGCAACGTGATCGGCAAATCGACCGTCGAGTCGATCCAGTCCGGCGTCGTCTACGGTTACACGGGCCTCGTCGACTCCATGTGCCGCCGCATCTTGGCGGAGCTGGGGCCATCGACGATCATCGCCACGGGTGGGCTCGCAGGCCTCATCACGCCCTTGTCGGAGATGATCCAGCACCATGAGCCTTGGCTCACTTTGCACGGACTGCGCCTCGTGTTCGACCGCAACGTGCCACGTGAGGAAACTGGGAGAGAGCCGTGAGCGAGATCCCGTACCGTTTCGAGACGACGGCGGGCGCGGGGGACCTGGCCCGTAGCTTCGCCCACCTCGGTCCGGGCGAGGAGTCCGGCGTCAGTGTGGCGACTGCTGGTCGCCTCATGCGGTCCCGTCCCCAGGGCAAGCTGGCCTTCGCCGAGCTCTGGGACTGGACGGGGAACATCCAGCTGTTCGCCTTGGCGGAGCTCACGCCCAGATTTGAGGAGTTCTGCCGCCTCTCGCTCGGCGACTGGATCGGGGTGAGGGGTGAGGTCGTGAGAACGCGGCGGGGAGAGCTGTCGGTCAAGGTGGCCTCCTGGGAGTTGCTGGCTCGGGCGCGCAGAGGTTTCGGCGACAAGTGGCACGGCGTGAGCGACCCCGACATCCGCTACCGCCAGCGCGAGCTCGACCTGTGGGCCAACGACGGCGTCCGCGACATCTTCCTGCTGCGCTCCAAGGTCATCGCCTCGATCAGGCGCCGGCTCGCTGCAGCCGGCTTCGTGGAGGTCGAGACGCCGGTGCTGCACCCCATCGCCGGTGGAGCGACGGCGCGGCCTTTCGTCACCCACTACAACGCGCTCCATAGCGACGTGTACCTCCGCATCGCCACCGAGCTCTACCTGAAGCGCTGTGTCGTGGGCGGGATCGAGCGCGTCTTCGAGCTCGGGCGCACTTTCCGCAACGAGGGTCTTTCCCCGCGTCACAATCCCGAGTTCACGATGCTCGAGCTTTACCAGGCCTACGCCGACTACACAGACATGATGCTGATTTTCGAGGACATCGTCGCCGGTACCGCCGAGGAGCTCTTCGGCACGACCCTGATCCCCTACCAAGGTCGTGAGGTCGATCTGACCCCGCCGTGGCGGCGGGCGAGCCTCGTGGAGCTCATAGCCGAGCACGCCGGGGTGGAGCTCGACTTGTCGATGGGAGTGGAGGGCCTGCAGCGCGTGGCCTCGAGGCTCAATGTTCCCTTCGAGCCCTGGTACGGGCCGGGCAAGCTCATACTGGAGATCTACGAGAAGACCACCGAGTCCGAGCTGTGGGGTCCGGTGTTCGTCTGCGACTACCCCCAGGAGGTCTCGCCGCTCGCCCGGGCGCACCGCTCCAAGCCTGGCTGGGTCGAACGCTTCGAACCGATAATCGCGGGGCGCGAGCTAGGCAACGCCTTCAGCGAGCTAACCGACCCCGACGAACAGCGAGCGCGTTTCGAGGACCAGGAGCGCGAGAAGGCCCTTGGCGACGACGAGGCGATGACCATCGACTGGGACTACCTGCGGGCGCTCGAGCTCGGTCTGCCGCCCACCGGTGGTCTCGGACTCGGGATCGACCGCCTCGTGATGCTCTATGCCGACGTGGCGAACATCCGGGAGGTCGTGCTCTTCCCAGCGCTGCGCCCCGAGGACAAGTCGCCAGAAGCTCCGCTGGCAACGACCGACGACGGCGCGACGGAGCCCTGAGCCAGCGAGCCGGGCGTCACACCGGTCTGATCAGCTTGGTGTAAGAACCGTGGCCGCTGAGCGCTCGAGGTCGTCGACGACGTTGTGGCCGAACTCGACGAGCGCTTTGGGGATGAGGCCCTCGCCGAGGCGCGCGGCCGCCGCCGCCGCCGTCTTTGCATAGTTTCTGGCGATCGTGTGAGCTGCTGCGATGCCCGGAGAGGCGGCGACGAGCGCCCTCGCCTCTTCGCGCTCGGTTTGATCAAGGGGGTGGCCCAGAATGGCGCGCAGCCTCGGCCCGACGCCAGGGTCGAGCAGGGCGCGTTGCACGGGGAGGGTGTAGATGCCTTCGGCCAGGTCCTGGCCGGGCGGCTTGCCCAGCTCGCTCTCGGTGGCGACAACGTCGAGGACGTCGTCGCGGATCTGGAAGACCATACCGAAAGCCTCGCCGAAGGCGGACAGATCGTCGATCTGAGTCCGGTCGAGGCCGGCGGTGAGCCCGCCGATGCGGCACGCCGTGGCCATCAGCGCGGCGGTCTTGTCCGAGATGCCGCGCAGGTAGTCGCTCTCGTCGCGCTCGATCTGGAAGGCGGCTCGCACCTCGGTCACCTGTCCCTGGCACAGTCGGGCCAGTGTCGCCGCCAGCAGCGCTGCCACTTCGGTACCGAGCCCGGCTGCGATCTCGGCCGCCCGGGCGAGCAGGAAGTCACCGGCCACGATCGCCACGAGGTTGCCCCAGCGGGCGTTGACGCTCTCGACGCTTCGCCGCCGGGTCGCCTCGTCCATGACGTCGTCGTGGTAGAGCGAGGCCAGGTGCACGAGCTCGACCGACACCCCTCCGAGGAGGGTGTCTGTGCTGACCTCACCGCTTTGCAGGTAGGAGGCGGCAAGAGTGAGGCAGGGTCGCAGCCGCTTGCCGCCTGCTTGGATGAGGTGGCTCGCGACCTCGTTCAAGAACGAGTCGTCGCCGATCACAGACTCCCGCAGGCACACTTCGAGCCGAGCGAGATCGTCCTCGCGGATCGGGAGGTCGAAGGGGTCCGGGCTGGTCACCAAGTCCGCCACCTTACGCCAAGGGGCGCCGAGCCAAAAGCCTGACGCCCACCCCATCGATCGCGCGCACTCTAGTCTTCCCTTCCCAGCTGCTCAATTAGGCCCGGTCGCCCGAGCGGTCCGGTCGCCCCGGTCCGCCAATCCCGCTCCTCGCGGTGGTCTCAACCTGGCGCAGAGCGATCTGCTAAGGGTTGGTCGGCCGCAGTCCGATGCTAAAGGGGAGAGTTCGCTTCCGTGGCGGCGGGTTTTCGCGCACCGGACCGGTAGACTTCCCCCCAAAGGGAAGACCACAAGGGAGTCTGAGTTGTTCGAGCGATTCACCGATCGGGCACGCAGGGTACTGGTCCTGGCTCAGGAGGAAGCACGCCTTCTGAACCACAGCTTCATCGGGACCGAGCACATCCTGCTGGGCCTCATCCATGA
>Ga0187867_10000810_pt1 | contig 27453 bp, 22 predicted proteins | sample June2016WEW_13_1_FD_132976 | JGI IMG/M metagenome (GOLD analysis project Ga0187867, IMG submission 132976) | Peatland microbial communities from SPRUCE experiment site at the Marcell Experimental Forest, Minnesota, USA - June2016WEW_13_10 | ecosystem: Environmental > Terrestrial > Soil >... | reverse complement strand
CGACCGCATTCGGAGAATCGTGGAACCCAAACTGCCCGGCGCGAATCTAAACCACGCAGCAATATCACGACGTTTGTATAGATATACCTTTTTTGCGTTACGGGCACATTACTGAGGTCACTGGCTTTCTGGCCTCGCTTGCCCGAACCTGTTACAGGAATTACTGCGAATGAGTGCAGCAAACTCCAGTTCCGCACCACGTCAGGCGCCGCTCGCGGCAAAAACCGCTGCGGGCGCGGGAGACGCCGTGCTCGCACGCATCGGCAATACTCCGCTGATTGCGCTCGACGGCCTGACGCGCGGTCTTTCCCGCGAACTATCCAGCGTGCAATTGCTTGGAAAAGCCGAGTGGTACAACCCCGGCGGATCCATCAAAGACCGTGCGGCTGCCAACATTGTGAGCGAAGCGCGCCGCGCCGGCCAACTGGCTCCAGGAAAAATTCTGCTCGATTCCACCAGCGGCAATACCGGCATTGCATATGCCATGCTCGGGGCCGCGCTGGGATTTGCGGTCACGCTGTGCGTGCCCGAAAATGTTTCTCCGGAGCGAAAAAGAATTCTACAGGCTTACGGCGCAAATATCATCTTTACGGATCCGGCGGAAGGGTCGGATGGGGCGATCAAGATCGCGCGGCAACTGGCGGAACGGCATCCCGATCTTTACTTCTATGCCGACCAGTATTCGAACGATGCCAACTGGCGCGCGCACTATTTAACAACTGGGAATGAAATCTGGCAACAGACGGAAGGACGCGTTACGCACTTTGTTTCCATGCTTGGAACGACAGGAACTTTCGTTGGAACCACGCGACGGCTGAAGGAATTGAATCCGCATATCCGCTGTATTTCGTTGCAGCCGGACTCGGCATTCCACGGCATTGAGGGAGCAAAACATCTGGCGTCGGCGATTGTGCCGAGGATTTATGATTCTTCGCTGGCGGACGAAAACATAGAAGTTGCAACCGAGGCCGCGCACGGCATGGCTCGACGATTGGCACGCGAGCGTGGATTGCTGGTGGGAGTGTCGGCGGCTGCGGCTGTAGTCGGCAGCTTGCAGGTCGCCGAGCGGCTGAAGAAAAATCAGCAAGCGACGATTGTGACCGTGCTCTGCGATTCGGGCGACAAATATTTGAGCGAGAGATTCTGGGAAGAATAGGTTGGAGGTCAGAGGTCAAATTGCAGAGGTTGAACCCGATGAATCCGGCGGCCGGGGTTGGGACCTCGAGATTTTACTTCTGCAATCTGACCTCCGACCTCTGACCTTTTGCCTCTGACCTACCACATGCTGACAATTTCCCAAGACGCCTACACTTCTCTTCGACGGCACGGAGAGGATACATATCCTCACGAGTGTTGCGGCGTGCTGCTTGGGCGCTTTGAAGAGGACGGAGCGAAGACAGTCACCCGCATTGCCCGGTGCGGTAATACGCGCGACGACTCGCCACACAACCGCTACAACATCGATCCGAAAGAATTGATCCGCATCCAGCGCGAAGGGCGCGAGCGCGGAGAAGATATCGTCGGCTTCTATCATTCGCACCCCGATCATCCCGCACAGTGGTCATCAACCGATCTGGCCGAGGCGCACTGGATTAGCTGCTCCCATGTGATCACCAGCGTGGAAAAAGGAAAGGCCACAGTGACCAATTCGTTCGAGCTCAAAGGGAGCGATGAAGCGGATAAGAGATTCGAGGACGAGTCCACGGAAGTAATCCCGGACTAATCGAGTACCTTCAACACAATCGCCGTAATGTCATCATGCGGCGGCGTGCCCTGGGAGAACGCGACCTGCCGGTCGAACACGAAGTCCACTGACTCGACTGCCGATTTCGGTCCGCATTGCATCCAGATTTCTTCCATCTCGGCGGTGCCGAATTCGTCCTCCGCCGGGTTGCGCAATTCATGAAGACCATCGCTTGCGAACAACACGCAATCCCCCGGTTCGAGTTGCACGACATGCCGCACATACGTCGATCCCGCAAAGAGGCCTGAGGGCAGTCCCCCCTCGCCCAACTGCCGGCACTCTGTTCCCGCCAGCAACGGCAATGGCATCCCCGCGTTAGAGAAAATGAGCTGACAGGTGGCCGGGTCGAACAGTGCGTATAAGGTCGAACAAAAGCGGCCTGCGATCGGCCGTTGTACCAGGCGCTCATTCAAGCGGGTGAGAACATCCGAGGTATTGGTTCCAGTCTTGTGAATACCGCGCAGCGTTCCCATCACGAGAGCTGAGTACATCGCTGCCGGCAATCCCTTTCCGACTACGTCGCCCAGATAAATACCGACCAAGCCGTTCGGCAGCGCAAAAAAATCGGCAAAGTCACCGCCGACTTCCAGGAAGGGCGTGAAGCGGAAGGCAATTTCAACCGACTCGTTGCGCAACCCCCGGCTCGGCACGAGCGACGATTGGATCAGTTTTGCTTCCTGTGCATGGTCGTCGCAGATGCGTCCACACGTCAGCCCTCTCACCGCTGAGCTCGATCCCATCACTTGATGTCCTGATAGGTATCATCGGCAGAATATTGATTGCTAATTAGTGCAGACGTCGTAAATCTCCGCGGGGCCTCGCCTGAGCTCCTAGGAATCTCGCAGGTCGAATTATCGAGTGAATCTCGGGCTAGTACCACCGCATCTTTAACATATGCCCCAGATCCAAATTCCATCTCCGCTCCGGCAATATACAGAGAAGCAAGCGACGGTCAGCGTTTCCGCGAAGACCGTGGGCGATGCTTTGACCGGCTTGGTCGCGCAGCATCCTGAGTTGAAGCGCCATCTCTATAACGACGACGGCAAACTGCGCGCATTCGTCAACATCTACATCAACGACGAAGATATGCGCTACCTTCAGAAAGAGGCTACGGCACTCAATGACGGTGATACCATTTCTATCGTGCCGTCGATCGCGGGAGGAAGCCTTTCGCTACCAGCTTCCAGCAATTCCCTTCCGTTGTTGATTGCTAGAAGCTCATAGCTAGGAGCTGGAAGCGAATCCCTCATGGCGACCTTAACCGAAGTAAAAGCCGAAGCTGTTTTAAGCAACGACGAAATCCTGCGCTACTCGCGCCACCTGATCATGCCCGAAGTCGGCATGGCAGGGCAGCAAAGGCTGAAGGCCGCGAAGGTGCTCTGCATTGGGGCCGGTGGTCTCGGCTCACCGCTTGCGCTCTATCTGACGGCCGCGGGCGTGGGCACGCTCGGCATCGTCGACTACGACGTGGTCGATTACACCAACCTGCAGCGCCAGATTCTGCACACCACGAACGATGTGGGGCGCAAGAAACTTGACTCGGCGGCCGAAAAGCTTACGGCGATCAATCCGTTCCTGAACCTGCGCACGTTCGACACAAAACTGACCAGCGCCAACGCGCTGGAATTGTTCCGCGAGTTCGACATTGTGGCCGACGGGACTGATAATTTCCCGACGCGCTATCTCGTGAACGATGCGTGCGTGCTGACCGGCAAGCCGAACGTCTACGGCTCGATCTTCCGCTTTGAAGGGCAGGCCAGTGTGTTTGCGACCGAGGACGGCCCGTGCTATCGCTGCCTGTACCCGGAGCCGCCACCTCCGGGGCTGGTGCCCTCATGCGCGGAAGGTGGAGTGCTCGGCATTCTGCCGGGGCTGGTGGGCGTGATCCAGGCAACGGAAACGATCAAGCTGATACTCGGCGCGGGCGATTCGCTCGCCGGGCGGCTGCTGCTGGTGGATGCGCTGGGCATGAAGTTCCGCGAACTCAAACTGCGTAAGAATCCGGATTGCCCGGTATGCGGCAAGAACCGCACGATCACCAAGCTGATCGACTACGAGGAATTCTGCGGAATCCGCGGGCAGGAAGAACCGGCGGGAAATGATGTGCCGGCGATTTCGGTCGAGGAATTGAAAAAGAAGATAGACGCGAAGGCTGATATCTTCATTCTCGACGTGCGCGAGCCGCATGAATATCAGATCTGTAACTTGAATGGATATCTGATTCCGGTCGGCGATCTGCCAAAGCGCGTGAACGAACTCGATTCGAGCCGCGAGATTATCGCTCATTGCAAGATGGGCGGACGCAGCGCGAAGGCTGTGAACTTTCTGCGCCGGTCCGGATTCAAGAAAGTCTATAACCTGACCGGCGGGATCACGGCGTGGGCGGAGAAGGTTGATCCGAAGATGCCGAAGTATTAAGAAGTGATTAGTGGTTGGTGATTAGTGATTGGTTTGGAGGGAGCGCTTGCGCGCTCCCTTTTTTTGCTGGGCACTCGTCCAGCAGCGATTTGGATTGACACCGCTTTGTCAAAGGAGATAATGGAGCGTTTCATGGAACCAGATTGGCTTTTACCTGAGAGGATAAATGCGAACTTATCTCGCTTTTGCGGTTATCACGTTTTTCTGGGCAGTTCTCTCTGCACAAGACAAATCAGCGGCGGCTCCCCCAATGGACGCGGCCCGAGTATTTGTTACTAGTAGCGACTCGTGGTCCGTCGCCGGTTCAAGTGGCGGTTCGCGGGGCAACTACGGCGGCTCGATGAGTGGCGGCGCCCGGCCTCAGACCGCGGAGATCATCAAGACCTTCGGGGAGCGTTGTCCGCAGGTGAAGGTGAACAACATCCAGGACAAAGCCGATTACATTGTGCTGTTGGATCATGAGGGTGGAAAGGGTTACCTGCGACACAAGAATAAAGTCGCGGTGTTCGCGCGGATCACGGGCGATTCAATTGTCAGTAAGTCGACTCTTTCGCTGGGCGGATCCGTTCAGGACGCGTGCGAAGCAATTGATAGAGATTGGGCGGCGCACGGCTCCGAGATACGAGCGGCTGCCGCTGCCGCGGAAACCAAGGCCGCAGCAGCAGCGGCTCCGCCGACATATGTTGTAGCGAACGCTCCCGCCGCCACTCCGACGACTGGCAAAGTATCGGTGACGTCCGTTCCCGACGGCGCCGACATCGAGATCGACGGCAGTTTCGTCGGTAACACTCCATCCGATGTGCAGGTCACTGAGGGTGATCACACCGTCACAGTGAAGAAAGCCGGTTTCAATAACTGGGAGCGCAAGATCAAGGTTAGCTCCGGCAGCAACGTCCACTTGAGCGCTGAAATGGGGGCTTCTGCTAACCCATAAAAGTGAACCGTGAATATTCGTCTCTTACGCACACTTTGAGCCGCGAATTACCGACTCTTCCTAAGGCGAGGCCTATGCCTACGAGCACCCGTGTTTTCCTGGTTTTATTTGTCCTATTGTCTTTGTCCCTGTCCCTTCGAGCAGCCGACGCCCCCGCGCCCAATTCCGACCCCACGTATCAGCAGCTCCGCAACCTGACGCTAAGCGGCGAAACGGTCAGTGTCAGCAATTTCGTGCTGAAGCGCGAACAGGGAACCTTTCATCTGCGCTCGGGTACTGTGTGCTTTGTGGGGCCGGTGAATGGAAAGGTGACGGGGGCGGTCTTCGTCGGCGATGGCAACCTCGTGATCGATACCGACGATGCAGCGGAGCGCAGAAGCCTGAAGCTGCTCACGAAAGAAGACGAGTTTGTCGAGAACTTCAGTCAAGCGGTTTTCCGCTTCACAGACTCAACCTTCGATGAGATCAAGAGAGGCGGAGCCGGCGGCGCGGCGGGAGGGTGCGACAGCAGTTTGCTGAAAGATACCCAGAACATAACCCGCCACAAATTCAAGGACAATATGGAGACACACATTCTGGAGGATGTGCTCAGCCCGGAGCCGGGAAATCTGTTTGTGGCATTTATTCACGGCAAGAAATACAGCAGCAAAGAAATATTCGAAATCGACCCCGACCGCAACTCGGGACAAGTCAACTTCCGCACTTATGAAGACAACAAGTGGGGGCACTGGGCGTCGTTCAACATCTCGGAAAAGTACGCGAAGGGAACGATAGGCCAGCGCATCCGGATCGAGCATCAACAACTCGATGTGACCTTTGAAAAAAACGGCGGTCTGGAGGGGAAAGCCACGACGGATTGCGTCGCCCGGCGAAACGGCTTGCGAGTGGTCCCCTTTGATCTTTTTCGATCGCTGCGCGTGCAGAGCGTAACGGCCAACGGGCGGCCGCTCTCGTTTATCCAGGAGGATAAGAACGACGATGGGAATTTCGTCGTGATTCTGCCGCAGGCCCTGGCAAGGGGCGACAAGTTCAGCATCACGACTGCTTATGAAGGAAAAGATGCGGTGACGAATGAGGGCAACGGGAACTATTTTCCAGTGGCGCGGGAAAACTGGTTTCCCAATAACCCCTCGACCGGGCTTGGGGAGTATGCGCTCTACGATATGACGCTGCGCATCCCGAAAGGAATGCAGATGGCCGCGACCGGCGTCCTCGTCTCCGAAAGGAACGAGGAAGGACGCAACGTGACGGTGTGGAAGAGCGAGGGTCCGCAGACCGTAGCCGGCTTCAGTTTTGGAAAGTTTAAAGAGGAGGAAGCCAAGCTGACCAAGCCAGAGTATTTCATCCAGTCGTATGCCAACGAGGAACCGCCTGACTGGCTGCATGGATTGGCAAACGCGGGCATCATGGGCACCATGAGCACGACGGGGTTGAACAAAAAGGCACTCGCCGAAGCGGAATTGGCCGTTCAACTCTACACCGACTACTTTGGGCCCTCGATGTTCAAGCACCTGCAGCTGACACAGCAGACGGCATGTAACTTCGGCCAATCATGGCCGGAGCTGGTATGGATCCCGACGTGTTATTACTTCGACACGACGGTCCGGCACTTTCTCGGATTGGATCATTCGGACCGAGGGTATTGGAAAGTTGTCACCGCCCACGAAGTGGCGCATCAATGGTGGGGGCATACCGTGGGATTCTCCTCAGGCCGGGAGCAGTGGATGAGCGAGGGATTTGCGGAGCTGTCCGCCTCGCTGTACGTCAGCATGATCGAAAAGGATCCCAAGAAGTTTCTTGAGTTCTGGAACGATGAACGAGAGCTTTTGTTGGAGAAGAATGCCGAAGGTTTTCGCGGCATTGACGCAGGTCCGGTCACCATGGGCTATCGGGCAAACAACTCGCGCACCGGCGGAAATATCACGCGGCGGCTTATCTATCCTAAGGGAGCATACATCCTGCACATGGTGCGCATGATGATGTGGGACCGCAAGACCGGAGACCAACTGTTCCGCGACACGATGCACGATTTTGTGCAGACTTATTACGGCAAGGCAGCGACGACGGAAGATTTTAAGGCGATGGTCGAAAAACACATGACTGCCGAGATGGACCTGGATGGGAACCATCGCATGGACTGGTTCTTCAACGAATATGTTTACGGAACGGCGCTGCCCACCTACAAGATCGATTACTCGTTCGGTAAGGGCGCGGACGGCGGTGTTACTTTCACTTTCAAAGTTACGCAGTCGGGGGTGGACGACAACTTCCGCATGATTGTACCGATCTATGTGGAACTGGTGGATGGGCGCACGATTCCCCTCGGGCGGGCGCGCCTGAAGGGCAACACTTCGGTTGACCAGACTGTGCCGCTGCATGGGCTGAAGGAAGCACCCAGGCGGGCGCTGGTCAACTACAACTACGACGTGCTCGCCGAGAAATAAGAGAGGGAGCACGCCAGTGCTCCCTCGTTTGAGAGAATTGTAAGTTAACTTACCTGGTGGAACTGTCGGACATGGACGCGCGATCGCCTGTGTTGATGGCGAGCGCGGTTTTCTTGCCGGCGAAACGAACCTCAGACACGGATGCTTTGCCGCTGCTGTGATCGACGATGGCGGAGTCATACGCCGAAGCTTGATTGAGCTCGATCACCCTTGCCGACGTCTTGGCGATTTCCTTCTTGCCCTGCATGAAACTTAGCTCGACATTCGACCCGGTGCCTTCCCAGCGAAGCTGGTAATCGCCGGCGGGAATCGACTGCCCGTTGACCTGAACCGCTTCCTGTGCGTGGAAACTGCCTTTATTGCTGGCGAAAGCGCTGGTTGCGAGAAGCACGGCCAAGGCGAGCACCAAACCCTTTGCGACCGTCATTGCCTTTGCCGTTGCCAAATTGTTCAGTTTCATAAAAGCTCCTTAGTCTCTGCCGCGGCGTCTGTGCCGGGCAGAGTGGGCGGCTGGTTCAGAGTGGACACGGAAGGCTTGCCTTTTCCCAGCAAAGTCCTACAATGCGCGTGTCAGGGTGACGCAAAAAGACGCGGGCCTCAAACTCGTTCTTCTTGCAGGACTCGGCTCGCCAGGGCCGCCAAACCATGTGCGAGTTGAGTCCCGTCACCCTGCAACTACTTCGTTTCGTGCAGGTCGAGAAGTTCTTCCTGCCTCACTTCAGTTCGTTTCAGGATACGAACTCTTGCCTGAGAAAGTTCCTGACTTAGCGAAGTTATTTATTAGACGAGTGTGCGCAAATCGCGTTAGCAATGTTGCTTGCGGGCCAGCCCCACAACCGTGACCTGTCTTGTTAGCAAACGTGTTTCTTGATGCCAAAGACTGCCAGTCCGCATGCGCCACAGGCTCTTTTTGTTGAACGGGAAATAGGCGAGATTCTTGCGCGCAGTTTACAGAAGATTAACAATGCAAGTGCCCGGCATCGCAGTGTTGTGAGTTATCAGCGCTGACAAATCCGTCAAACGATTTTCAGCACGATCTTGCCGTAATTCTTGCCTTCCTGCATCAACGTGAAGGCATCTCGCGCATCTTTGAGGGGAAACACTTTCCCGATCACCGGGTTTAGTTTGCCGGCGGCGAGCCACTCCGAAAGCTGCTTCCAAGCCGATTCCATCAGCGGGCGATTCTGGCTGAGATACGTGAGCCAGAGTCCGTGCACGCTCGCGCCCTTGACGTAGAGCAAGCGAGTATCAAGCTGAGGAGTTTCTCCGGTGGCCGAGCCGTAAACGATGACGCGTCCGAAATCGCGCAGGCAGCGCACGCTTTTGCCGACGTGCTCGCCGCCCAGCATTTCAAATACGGCGTCGACACCAACACCTTGCGTCATCTCTTTGATGGCTTCGACATAATCTTTCTGTTTGTAGTTGATGCCGTGTTGCAGTCCAAGTTCGCGAACGCGTGCCAGCTTTTCTTCGGAAGAGGACGTGCCATACATCTCGAAGCCGAGAATTTTGCCGATTTGCACGGCGGCTGTGCCGACACCGCCGGCGACCGCATGAATCAGGACGCGCGCGGGCTTATCTCCCTCCGGTCTGGCCGGCTCCGGTTTGCCCAGCAGGCCAGCTTTCCAGAAGGCAAAATAAGCGGTAAAGAAATTGACGGGAAATGCGGCGCCTTGTTCGGCAGTCCACGAGGCAGGGACCGGCCAAAGCATCGCGCGGTGAGCCGTTGTCTGCTCGGCGAAGGCCGCCCATTGCGTATATCCCATGACGCGGCGGCCGCTCGGATCGAGGCCGGCAAACTCCCGCCCCGCAATCAGCGGAGGTTTGGGCGTGCCCGCATAGCCCCCGCGCGCGGTCATCAGGTCGGCGAAGTTGAGCCCACCGGCTTCGACCTTAATGAGAACCTGATCGGGCCCGGTATGCGCGTCGGGCACAGTCTGTAATTCGAGAACTTCCGGTCCGCCAAAGCGAGTGATGACGAGAGCTTTCATGCGCAGAGTTTAGCAGTTTGGTCAAAGGCCGACTGTGATGCCGCAAGCATTTCTTGAGCAAACCTTGCGCGGCAGAAGAGAGTGTTTGGGATGGATGTCACCATTGTTCGGTCCGCAGCATCTATAATGGCGAACGAGTTTCCGACTCGCGCTGCCGCCGGGAATACCCCGGCAGTGAGAGCGAGGATTGGCCGCGTGGGGTGGCGAATCCAAGGGTGCCGGTGGAAACGCTGGCGCCTCCCGTGATTTGGAAAGGAAACGCTCGCAGAGTTAATCCTGCCCGTCGTTTTCCTGTTTGGATGATTGAATGAAATTACAGTTCAGTCGTCGGTCGTTTGTCGCTGGTCGTTCGCGATTCCGTGCAGATTGCGATCGTAGTTCTTAAATCCCAGTGCCGGACGACTCACGACCAATGACCAACGACGTGCTTCTCACCGACAAATTCGGGCGCTCCATTCGCGATCTGCGGATCTCGATCACGGACCGCTGCAACTACCGCTGCGTCTACTGCCGCACGGGAACGAACGGCGCGGCGTTCGCGGAGTTGCCGTTCGAAGATTATCTGCGCATGGCGCGCATCCTGGTTTCGCTCGGAATCAGCAGGATTCGTTTAACCGGTGGCGAGCCGTTGCTGCGCAAAGGAATTGTCGAATTTGTGCGCGATCTCGCCAAGTTGCGGACTGTGGACGGCGCCAAGCCTGAAATTGCCCTCACCACGAATGGCCATCTGCTGGCCGAGATCGCACAGCCGTTGAAAGATGCCGGACTCGACCGCGTGACCGTCAGCATGGATGCGGTCGATCCCGAGCGCTTTGCGCGCATCACGCGTGTGCCGAATGGATATGACAGCGTGCTCGGCGGCATTCGCGCCTCGCGCCGCGCAGGCCTCGATCCCGTCAAAGTCAACTGCGTGCTGCTGCGCGGCTTTAATGAAGATCAGATCATTCCTTTCGGCATGTTTGCGCGCTCCGAGGGAGTGGTTGTGCGGTTTATCGAATTCATGCCGCTCGAAGAAGACCGCGTGTGGAGGCCCGATACGGTTGTCCGGCTGGATGAAGTGGTGGCGCGCATGTCAGAATATCTGCCGCTGGTCGAGATCGAACACGAACAGAGCGAGACGGCGCGCCGTTATCGTTTCCCCGACGGCATAGGAGAGGTTGGAATCATCGCGCCGGTGTCAAATCCGTTCTGCGGGCATTGCAGCCGGATTCGAATTACCTCCGACGGCAAACTGCGGACTTGTCTGTTTTCTGTCTGGGATCACGACTTACTTGAGTTAATGCGCCGCGGAGCGACGGACGAAAAGCTGGTCGAGTTCATTCTGAAGGTCATCGAGAAAAAAGAAGAGCGGCACCACATTGGAGAGCCGGGTTTTGTGCCGGCATCGCGGACGATGGTGCATATTGGGGGATAGTGGTTAGTAGAACGAGTCGTATTTCGTGACCACCCAGCCGGTCTCTTTCTTCTCTTCCGTCACCGAGAACAGGTCTTTGTAGGTCGCATCTTGCGCGGCGGTGGAGTAGCGCTGGCCTTTGTAGTGCAGGATGATGAGTGGCGGGGCGTCTTCCCATTCCACCAGTTGCCATGAAATCAGCGGGTGCTGTGTTTCGGAATCGCAGATAAATTCGGCACGCTTCTTGCGGTAATCCTCTTCCCAACTGGCAAGCACCGTGCGGCATTTGCCGTCGCGCATCTGAGCGATGAAGGCGTTCGAGGTGCGCTCAATGGTGCGGTCGCGCAACGGATTCATCGTGATGCTGATCGGCATATTCGTCAGCGGATCCCGCTCTTCCGATCGCGCCAGCACCGGCCCCTGATTACTGAGCCAGTTCAGATAGCCGAGAAAAATCCCAACCAGCAGCACGGCAACTCCGACGGCAATGCCGATATGGGTTTTCGAGGCTTGCATGTAAGAGAAGTTTGGAGTAACCCACGCCCCACGGCAAGGTTACGATGGGAACTTTGGGTACACGGGAAATCGCGACGTCGATAGCACATTTGGGGCTTTCCGGTCGCGGAGCCCGGCTGATAGCCGCTTGAATCCTTTGCCGGTGCCGCGCAATCCTATCTGCTGCGGTTTGTTTTTTCAGTGGGGCGGGCGTATAGTTGGGGATGAAAACTGTTGTGTCGTAGTGTCAGGACTGTCGAAGCACACCAGTGGGCGAAAGCCCACTTTTTCGTTGGGCACAAATGCGGCTCGGCGGTTTTCATTTAAGTTGCTGAAAACATGGCTTTTGATCAGGTCAAGCTCCAGGAGATTGCGGAGCGCGTGGCGGGTTCAAGCGGACTCGAAGTAGTCGAAATCGAATTTCTAGGGTCCAGCAAGCACCGCATGCTGCGCGTGTTCATTGATCGTCTGGGGTCTAGCAGAGTTGGGCCAGATCCGTCGGCGAATCATCCTGACGGAGTGACGCACGAGGATTGCTCGAAGTTCAGCCGGGAATTCGGCACGATCGTCGATGTGGAAGACGCGGTGCCAGGCGGATCGTATGTGCTGGAGGTTTCGTCTCCAGGGCTCGACCGCAAGCTGACGAAGGCGGCGGATTTTGAACGCTTTCGCGGACATCGCGTCAAGCTGACGACGCGAGAACCGGTGAACAACAACCGGCATTTTGAAGGGAAGCTGGAAAGCTTCGAGAATGGAAAGCTGTCACTCGATCTGACTGCGGCGCGAAGAAAGATGCGTCCGAAAGACGGAACGGTTTCCGTCGAGATTGAGTTGGCGAACGTGGAAAAGGCGAATTTGGTACCTGAAATTTAGTTCTCAGTTCTCAGGAAGAACGATCTTCTTTTAGAGCTGGAACTTAAGAGCTTGGGAACTGAGAACTGATTCTTATGGCGAGCGAGCTCTACAACATCATCGAAGGCGTAAGCCGGGAAAAAGGCATCGACCCGCAGATCGTGGTGAGCGCGGTCGAGGATGCGATCGTCGTCGCAACGCGGAAGTATTACAAGACGCAGGAAAACCTCCGCGCAGTGCTCGATAAAGACTCCGGCAAAATCAACGCCTATGCGGTCAAATCGATTGTTGAGGGCCCGGAGCAGGTCGAAGACCCGAACCTGCAGGTGACGGTGGAGCAGGCTCGCAAACTCGATCCGAGCGCCGAAGCGGGCGGAGAGTTGTTGATCCCGAAAGTCACGGAAGGAATTCTTGGCCGCATTGCCGCCCAGCTCGCGAAGCAAGTGATTTTCCAGAAAGTGCGCGAGGCCGAGCGCGACACCGTTTACAACGAGTACGTCGGCCACGTCAATGAGATCGTCAACGCCACGGTGAAGCGGATCGAGGGTCCGGATGTGATCGTCGATATCGGCAAAGCCGAGGCGCGCATGGGCCGCAAGGAACAATCGCGGCTGGAGTCGTTTGCTGTCGGCGAGCGCATTCGCGTTGTGATCGCGCGCGTGGAAAAGGCCGTCAAAGGTCCGGGCGTGGTGGTTTCGCGCGCGGCACCGGAGCTCGTACAGCACTTGTTCCAGACCGAAGTGCCGGAAATTTACGACGGAACAGTCGTGATCCGTGCGATCGCCCGTGAAGCGGGCGAACGTACCAAGATCGCAGTCATGTCGAAAGATAAGGACGTGGACGCGGTGGGCGCATGCGTGGGGATGAAAGGCATGCGCGTGCAGTCGATCATCCGCGAACTGCGCGGCGAAAAGATTGACATCATCGAGTATCACGAGGATGCGGTGACGTTCGCTGAAAAGGCGCTGCAACCGGCCAAAGTGAGCCGCGTGACGATCGCAGATTCGGGCGAAAAGCATCTCGAGGTCGTCGTCGACGACACGCAGCTGTCGCTGGCTATTGGCAAGAAGGGCCAGAACGTGCGCCTGGCGGCGAAACTCCTGGGCTGGAAGATTGACATCAAGAGCGAAGAAGAGAAGCGCCAGGAAGTCGAGCAACAGATGTCGGCGCTGGTCACGCAGACCGTTACTCCGCTCGAGAATGTGACGGGATTGGGTGAGGGCCTGGTCGAGAAGCTAAAAGCGGCCGGCGTGAATACGGTCGAATCGCTCGCCGATATGACGCCGGAGCAACTGGAAGCCATCGAGGGCATTGGCCCGAAAACGGTGGAAAAAATCAGTATTGCGGTCAATAATTATTTTGCCAGTCTGGATGGCGGCGAAACCGTCGCTGCTAGCGAAGCGGACAGCCCCGAGGAGCCCGCCACGGAAGCGGCCCTGAACGAGGAATCGTTGTCCGAGGGGTCGGTCGAAGCGGATTCATTAGCCGCGGAAGCCGCGCCTGCCGAAACAACCGAGCAACCGCCGGCCGAAGAAGCAGAGTCCACGGCCGAAGAAGCTCCGGCGGAAGTTGATACGGCCGAGGCGGATCCGGAAGACAAGCAGAGCTGAGCCGGGAATACGGCGAGTCCGACTTTATATTCGGACCGAAAGCGCGAGCTTCGCCAGCCGCGCAGCACAAGAGAGAAATGAATTCGTGAGGTCGATATGCGAGCGTAGGAAATTGAGCGAGTTGGTCGTGCGGGACCGGAAAAGGAAAACGAGAGCGGATGAAGATTCGAATCAATGATCTGGCCCGTGAGCTGGAAGTCAAGAGCCGCGAGATTCTTGACGTGCTGACCACGGTCGGTGTTACCGAGAAGAAGACGCACTCCAGTTCCCTGGAAGACCATGAAGCGGACCTGGTTCGCAAGCATCTTCGCTCCCGCAGCGAGTCCGGTTCGAGCGCATCAAAATCTGCCCGCAGCTCCAGTCACGGCGAAGAAGAGTTCAAGACTAAGATCGACCTGTCGCATATTTCGCGTCCCGGCGACGTCTTGCGCGCGATCACGCAGAAAAAAGAAGCCGCGGAACATCCCGCCGCGCGCCCGGTGGCAAAGCCCCCGGTGACGATGAAGCCGGCCGCTCCGGCTCCTCCGGTTGAGGCGAAAACAGAAACTTCTGCGGAACCGGCAAGGCCAGAGCCGCCAAAACCAGCCGCTGAACCGCCAGCACCGCCGAGGCTAGTGACGCCCGCGTCGGTTGCCGCAATGAGGCCGCCTGCGGTTGTTGTTATTCCGCCGAAGGCTCCTGCGGCTCCGCCTGCGATTGCTACGCCACCACCGGCACAGGCAACGCCTCCGGCAACAGCAGCGGGTTCCACGCCACCTGCGGTTGCAATTCCGCCGAAGGCTCCAACCGTGACGCCACCTGCCGGGAATGTTCCTCCGGCCGCACAGCCGCCAGCACAAGGAATTCATCTGCAGAGTTCGCAAGCACAAGCCCCAGCACCGCCGAAGCTGATATCTCCGGGACCGCCTCCGCCGCGCATGATCATGCCGCAGACGGGACCGCGTCCGGTCTACAAGGCTCCAACCCCGCCTCCAGGAGCGCCTTCACGGCCAGCTCCGGGACGGCCAGTTCCGGGGCAACCGATCTTCCAGCGCACGGCGCGGCCGCAAGGCGGTCCTCCGGGGGCGCGTCCACCACTTCGTCCGGGTGAGCGGCGTCCGATGCATCCCACGCGCGTTGCGCCTGCTGGCGCGCGCCCTCTAGGAGTTGGTCCGGGAGCGGGCATGGCTCCTCCGGGACCGGTGCGCCCGGGAGCGCGGCCGGGAGCGCCGTCGCGGCGGCCGGGACAACGATACGTTCCGCGTGGCGTGAAGGAAGGCCCGATGAAGGGCTACACTCCGCCGCCGCGGATGATGGTCAGCAACGAGCCGTTGCCGATCACCAAGAACATCACGATCACGGAAGGCATTTCGGTCAAGGATCTCGCTGAGAAGCTGGGCATCCGCGCGAAGGATCTGATTGCGCGTCTCGTGGTGCGCGGCGTTTTCGCCACCATCAACCAGACGCTCGATGCCGAACTCGCCAGCGAGATGGCGCGCTTCTTCGGAGCCGAGACCGAAGTCATCACCTTCGAAGAACAGGCAGCCAAGGAAACGGCGGAAGCGACCGAAAGCAGCGAGGAAGGCGCGGAGGCGATTGCGCGTCCTCCGGTCGTGACCATCATGGGCCACGTCGATCACGGCAAAACCACACTGCTCGACTCGATTCGCTCGACCGATGTGGCGGGCGGCGAAGCGGGCGGAATCACGCAGCACATCGGCGCTTACAAGGTTCGCATCGGCGACGCGACGTCTCCGGCATTCGGCCGCGAGATCGTGTTTCTCGATACGCCGGGTCACGAAGCGTTTACGCGCATGCGTTCACGCGGAGCGAAGGCGACCGACATTGTTGTGCTGGTCACGGCAGCCGATGACGGCGTGATGCCGCAGACGATCGAAGCGATCGATCATGCGCACGCCGCGGAAGTTCCGATCATTGTCGCGGTGAACAAGATCGACAAGCCGGACGCGATGCCCGAGCGCGTGAAGAAGCAACTGGCCGATCGCGGACTGATGCCGGAAGACTGGGGCGGCAAAACCGTTTTCGTCGACGTCTCGGCCAAGAAGAAAACCAATCTGAACCTGTTGCTCGAAATGATCTGCCTGACGGCCGATCTGCAGGAATTGAAGGCAACTCCGGGACGCGCCGCGAGCGGCGTGGTGCTGGAAGCGAAACTCGATCGCGGACGCGGTCCGGTGGCAACCGTGCTTGTGCAGAACGGCACCCTGCGCGCGGGCGACAACTTCGTGGTCGGCAATGCGTATGGCAAAGTGCGCGCCATGTTCGACGATCGCGGAAAGCCGTTGAAAGAAGCGCCGCCTGCCACTCCGGTCGAAATCCTCGGCCTTGAAAGCCTGCCGCAGGCGGGTGACCAGTTCGTGGTCGTTGCGGACCGCGAAAAAGCGCGCGACATCTCGGACTACCGCGAGCAGAAGGCGCGCGAAGCCGCGCTCGCAAAGAGTTCGCGCGTCTCGCTCGAAGGTCTTGCCGAGCAACTCAAGACGGCTGGCATGAAGGAACTGAATGTCATCCTGAAAGCCGACGTGCAAGGCTCGGTCGAAGTGCTGGGCGATCTGCTCGGCAGGTTGTCAAACGATAAAGTGCGGCTCAAGCTGCTGCGTTCGGGCATCGGCGCGATTACCGAAACCGACGTGCTGCTCGCCTCGGCGTCGAACGCCATCATCATCGGCTTCAACGTTCGTCCCGAGCGCAAGGCGCAGGAACTGGCCGATCAGGAAAAAGTCGATATCCGGCTGCACTCGATCATTTACGAACTGCAGGACGAGATCAAGCGCGCCATGACCGGCCTGCTTGAGCCCACGATCAAGGAAACCTACCAGGGCCGGGCGCAGGTGCTCGAAACGTTCCGCATTCCGAAGGTGGGGACGATTGCCGGTTGCCGGGTTCTGGATGGCACGATCAAGCGCGATTCCGAGGTTCGGCTGCTGCGCGACAACGTGGTGGTCTTCAAGGGAAAAGTCGGATCGCTGCGCCGCTTCAAGGACGACGCTTCGCAGGTGACGAGCGGCATGGAGTGCGGTATTTCGATCGCGAACTACGGCGACGTCAAAGTCAACGACGTGATCGAAGCATTCCTAACCGAAAAAATAGCGGCGGAAGGCATCGCGTAGTCTTTTCGATCCGGGGATATCGTCCGATATCCCCGCCTCGCTCCTAACGAATCACTACAGGGACGAGCTTGCCCAGAATCCTTGCCTCGCAAGTCATCTATTAAGAATCGAACCTGAAAAAAAGAAGGCGCGGCTGCGATCGCCACGCCCTCTATCCATCGCTTCGATTTTTGAGACTGAAGCGCTCCTGCTTTACTTGGTGAAGTGTTTGGGAGTCAGTTTCGCTCGACCGAAAGGCCGGACGAGGGACACGATGCTTTGTGCGGCGGCCGCGGTTTGCGCTTCCTGTGGCTTGACTGCTTTGGAGACGGACGATCCGGGGCTGCTCTGTAGTTCAAATACGCCGGTGGTAACCTGTTGCTGATCTCCCTCAATGACCAGTGTGGCTGAAGAACCGATCACGTAGTACCCCAAACTCAATCCGCCAACATACGTCCCGTTCGTGGTCGCGCTGATAGTGCCACGTCCGGATGCAGGAGCGGTATAGGTGCCGTTCAGGTTCGCCGTGATGAGAGCCGAAGCAACGTCGTTTTCATCCAATACGCCGGTTAAGTTCGTGCTGGTCGCATTGAACTGGGCGATATCGTCCACTTCGCTGTCGGCGACGCCATTGGAATTGAACCCGGACAAGTTGAGTGCGTATCCTTCCGGCGCGCCAAAAGCCGTAGCACTCTGCGCGTACGCAGCTCCCTGAAGAAATCCGGAACCGTCGTCTTCAAGAAGGAGAACGCCAGCGGTCGAAGGATAGGCGGCAAATACGAGGTTTCCCTGATTACCGTTGGTGAAGACACTTGTCGTCAACTCGCAGCGGTCTCCTGCAAACGGCGCGGTAGCGTTGCAAGAGCCGCTAAAGGGAGGATCAGAGATTGTGCCGGTTGTGCCCGCATTGTTGTAGTCTTCGGTTCCGTTGCTTAGGTTGCCATTGGCATCCGTCGTCACGAAGCCGCCCGTAGCAATGGGATTGCCGCTGCTTAGGCTGCCGCCCGCCATCGAGAAGACCAACTGGCCGGCGGGAAAAGTAGATGCTTGCGGGAAGGCGTCGCCGACAAGAGCGGGGCCTGTTGTATCCGTCTCGATGAGCTTCAGATGTGTGGAGTCAACGACCCAAACGTCAAAGGTAAGTCCCGGAGCAAAGCTGGTGTCGAAGGCTGCAGTTCCCGCGGTATTTGAGGAGAGAACGAGAGATCCGGTGAGGGTCTGAGTGTCTGTTCCGGCACCCGCGTCGTTGAAGTCTTCCAGGCCGGATTGAATGACACCGGATCCATTGAGAGTGAAGGCGCCGACTGAGCCGAGAAAATTGAAGCTCGCATCTGTGCCAAACAATGTGAAAGCGAGGCCCGAGAGCGAACCTTGCGTGGCGGTGCCCTGGAGCGCGAATGTGCCGCTGCCCGAACCGTTGCTGTCAAAGCGGCTGATCAATCCGCCGCTGTCAGACGTCATCACGAAATCAAGGCCAAAGGTTCCTTGGGGAGTGACCAGAGTGCCAGTGCCACGACCGTCCTGGCTGACAGAGTAGGTGCTGGCGGTGAGCGCCTGGGCTGTGAAGACGCCGCCGATATTGGCGTCGTTGATATCAACCGTGCCGCTCTGGATATGGCCCTTGCCGTCAGCGGTTATCGTTCCTGCGATGGCAAAGAACGACTGTGTCTGGGCGGTGAGGTTCACATCGGTGCCCGAAAAGGAGAATACGTACGTGCCACTGAAGTCAGTGTTGCTGTATCCGTTATTGTTGGTCGTGACCGTATTGCTGGTGTTGCACCCAGCGAGGAGGGCCAGGGCAAAGACAATCGACGGTAGGATGAGGTGTTTGCGTAGCGACATAGCGTCTCCGTGAGGGAAAATTTGGGCTAGCGTTGGGTTGGTTGTGCTCAGCTTAGCACGAGTGAGTTGCCGATGGATAATCAAGGCACTCCTGTGTAACTAGGATGCGATGAACCCCGGCGCCCAGAAAAAGTTTCTGTAAAGAAAAGTAATCGTTCAGGAAGACAAGGCTAGGACTGTCGGTCGGAGGCGGAAGCAGACTTGGCCTGGAGGCGGGAACGCAGAACTTCGCGGACTTTCTTGGCCAGATTCTGGAGCGTGAAGGGTTTCTGCAGAAACGCTGTGGCCGGACCAATGGCTCCATGGGTAACGACCGCGTCTTCGGTGTAGCCGGAGAGATAAAGGACGCTGATGCCGGGGCGCAACCCGACAAGCTTGTTTGCCAGTTCACGGCCGCCGATGCCGGGCATGACGACATCGGTAACGAGGATGTCAATCGGATCTTTGCATTCTTCGGCAAGGCGCAGACCGCGCTCACCGTTTTCCGCCTGCAGCACGCGATAGCCGCGAGAACTGAGCGTTGCCCGAACCAGTTCGCGGACGGAGTCTTCATCTTCAACGAGCAGAACGGTTTCGCAGCCGCCCTTTTCGCTTTCCTGCACAGCGACCGGAGCCAACTCGGCGAGCGTTTCTTCTACGCGCGGAAGGTAGACGTAAAAAGTCGTGCCCGAGCCGATGCGGCTCTCGGCAAAAACGTATCCATTGCTCTGCTTGACGATGCCGTAAACGGTCGAAAGGCCGAGCCCGGTGCCTTTGCCTTTTTCTTTCGTCGTGAAGAAGGGCTCGAAGATGCGCGATTGCGTTTCCTTGTCCATGCCGTGTCCGGTGTCAGAGACAGCGACCACGGAATAACGGCCGGGCTGAATGAAACGATGCTCGCCGAAGTTCTGCCGCACCACCACGTTTGAGCTCTGGATGGTGATCCGGCCGCCGGAAGGCATGGAATCCTTGGCGTTTACGACCAGGTTCATGATCACCTGCTCAAGTTGGCCGGCATCGGCTCGGGTGCGTCCGGCGTCAGGCGAGAGGCGGGTAAGCAGTTCGATATTTTCGCCGATCAGCGGACGTAGAAGCCTCTCCATGTCTCCGATCACGGTGTTGACATCCACCACTTTCAGTTCGAGCACCTGCTTGCGGCTGAAGGCGAGCAACTGGCGAGTCAGAGTGGCGGCGCGGTCGGCGGCCTGCTGAATGGATTCCACCTTCTGGCGCATGTCACCTTCTGGCACCAGTTGTTCGAGAAGGACCTCGGTGTATCCGTTGATGACCATCAGCAGGTTATTGAAGTCGTGCGCAACGCCGCCTGCGAGACGGCCAACGGCTTCCATCTTTTGCGCCTGGCGAAATTGCTCTTCGAGCTGACGGCGCTCGGTAATGTCTTCGGCGATCAGTTCCAGAACTTCTTCCGGCTCGTCGGCGATGCTGGCGGCCCGGCCACTGAGGCGTACCGCAATGGTGTGGCCGTCTTTATGCTTCCACTGCACTTCCACGCCGTTCAAACTTCCCGCGCGCTGGTAGGCCTCGGTCAGCCGGTCGATTTCCTGCGGATTGACGAAGACCTCGTGGCGCGCATCGAGCGCCAATACCTGTTCGACCGAGTTGTATCCCAGCATGGAGATGAGCGCGGGATTGACGTCGAGAAAACGGCCATTGAGCGTGCAGCGATAGATCCCGAACACCGCGCTCAGGATCAGGGACCGGTAGCGGGCCTCCGAGCGGCGGAGCGCCTCTTCATAGCGCTTGTGCTCGATGGTGGTTGCCAGTTGCTGCGAAACGAACTTGAGGATTTCGCGGTCGCGCTCGCCGAAACGCACGTTCTCGCTGTAGCTCTGCACGACCAGCGCTCCGAGCGTCGTGGAACCGCTCTTCAGCGGAACTCCCAACCAGTCGAGCGATGGAGCGCCGATCAATTCCACCTCGCCGCGCCGCACCAAGTCTTCAAAGACCGCCGGAGTTGCCAGCAACGGCTCGCCCGAACGCAATACATATTCGGTAAGGCCGCGTCCCAGGCGCTTGGGCTCGGGAATGGGGTCCTGATCATCGACAAAGTAAGGGAAACTCAGCAATTGCAACTGCGGATCGTAAATGGCGATGTAGAAATTGCGGGCATACATCAACTGGCCAACGATGTTGTGAATGGCGGCATAAAACTGCTGAAGGTCCTCGGCAGACTGGCTGCGGGCCGCGATCGCGTACAGGGCAGCGTTCAATTCCTCGGCGCGTTTTTGCTCGGCGATGTCGCGGTAGGACGCGTAGGCGCCGATCCACTTTCCATCGACCCTCACGGGCGACGTCGAGAGCAGCACCTCGACCAGCGAGCCATCTTTCCTCTGCCGACGCGTTTCCAGGGAGAGATTGCCGCCACCTTGCACGCTTTGCGCGATCCAGGCGGTTTCCGCGTAGCGGTCGGGTGGCACGATCAGCGAGTCGATCCGTCGTCCGGTAACTTCGGCCGCGGTAAATCCGAAGAGCCGAGTAAATTCCGCATTAATGCGCAAAATGCGGTGCTCTTCGTCAATAATGCTGATTGCTTCAGGGGCATTTTCGATGATTTGTTCGAAATATGCTTTTTCGATGGGCAGCGGAAAATCGGGGGCGCTATTCGTGGTGGCGGGGGTGGGGTTCTCCGCCGGAGCCTCCACTGTTTTCGCCTGCGGCGCGCCGCGCTCAGGCGCTTCCCGCGGTGTTTTCACCCGCAGCAGGTCCATTGAACCCGCCACTGAGGTGACTTTCTCCCCCATACGGTCCCTTCCCAGCCAATATTGCCGGTACGGTCCATGGTAGGCGAGGTGGATCGACGACTGGTAATTACGGGCGTAATTGACCCTCCGATTGTTTTGCCCTGTGGCGGAGGGTCACAATTCAGACCGTCAGGCGATTGTGCAGTGCCCGTGCACGCAGAATGCAATTTCGCACCTCCTTATGCAACATCCGCGTAAAGCTGCGTAAACAGGGGTGACAAGAAGCGGTCGCGCCGTCTACCATAGAGAGCAGAGTGGGGTTGGCATCGATCGCTCGACCACTGTTGTCCTCGACCTGCTTGATTTTCTATGACTTACCGTTCGAATGCCGCCGAAGCATGGTATCCAGAAACCCAGGTCGACCCGCATCAGAGCGACATTTTGCTTGATTTGCTTCCCCCGGCTAGCCTGACGCAGCCGCTCTGGCGCTCGCTCATTGGCAATCTGCGGGACACGCTGGCGCCCGCCAAGTTGCCGCCCCTGAATCTGACCTCGCGGCCCGTAAACGTCGGACTGCTGATCGGCGATCGCATCAGCCTGCCCTGGTTTCGTACGGTCTTTACCAATATCGGCGACGTCATTTCGCCAGAGACCTTGCCGCCTCTCGAACTGGAATCGCAGCCCGTCGATGTCGGCGAGTTGATTACGGATCAGTTGAGCCACTTCTGGTTTGGATCATTGCTGAGGAATCTGGCGGATCGTGTCTCGCCCGAGACGCAACCGGCTCTTCAACTCACCGCCAAGCCAATTCTCGACATCATTCCGAAGTCGTGGATTCTGCTCCCGATGTGGTCGGAAGTCGTGGATACGCCAAAGGTTTTCTATCCCGACAAACCTAAAACGGCCGAGGTCTCGCGGCCGGTGAATCTGCAACCTGCGCCGGTTCCGGTCGATCCGGAGCAGACGGAGGTCGAGGAATTGACCGCAGCGGACCTTTTGCGCGACATACGGCGCTCGCGCATCCGCCAGCGCCTCTGGATTGGCCTGGCTGCCGCGCAAATCGCATACCTGGTAGCTGCAGCCTTGTGGCTGCACTGATATTGAGCGGTGCTGGAGCACGAGATTCCGACGGTTGAAGAGCGTTTCTTCCCGCTTTCAATTTAAGGGTTTTGCCGGGGCTCAAAGCTGCGTTATCCTTGGTCGAAGCAGTTGGTACCCCCCGCCACGCTGACAAGCCGAAGGTCGAATACGCATTCTTAAGAGACCCCGGAAGGACATTAATTTCCGGCGGAGCGCGCTGTGAAACTCGTAACCACCGAGGCAGAAAAGATGAGGCGATCGTCCGGCTTGATCGGGACAATCCGTCGAATGGCATGGCAGGGGCGGACAACGCGACAATTGTCAGTGCACCGAATCGCTATGCATCGAGTCATTGTGGGGGCGCTCCTAGGAGTAATCTTGGTAAGCCCGGCAATTGCGGGCACGAAGCCGGATTCGAAGGACAAGGGCACGACCATTAATTCGACCATGTCGTGGGACTCGGTCACCCGCTATTACGAGATATATCTTCCACCCAGTCTTCCAGCGAATCCGGCCATGCTGCTGATGCTGCACGGCACAAGCACCGGCTCCGAGGCGCCAATCGAGAAAAATTGGGGATGGCAGCAACTGGCGAATACCTATGGCTTCGTACTGGTGCAGCCGGCTTCGACCTATGATCCCAGTTCTGACCAGTGGAACTGGAACGCGTATTACATGGATAGCGCGTTCCCCGCCGGTGAGGCAGGCACGTGCAGCGAACCGCCCGCAACCGGCTGCCCGGATGATGCCGGCTTCCTGCGACAACTGATTGTCAATTTGACCGCCCAATACAACGTGAATCCCGGCCAGGTTTATGTGGCTGGATTTTCCTCGGGCGCACAGATGGCGCAACGCGTGGGAGTGGAAATTTCGGATCTGGTGGCAGCGATTGTGATCGGATCGGGCGAGATTGTCGGTCAGCCGACGCCTCCGCCGATTACGTTGCCGGGCCCTCCAGTAGCGCCGGTTTCGATTCAAGAGTGGCAGGGCACGCTCGATCACGAACTGCCGCCTTGCAACAACGGCTGGTCGAAATACTCGAACGTGAAATTTTGGTTGGCCACAGTGGACCAGTCTTTTAATTACTGGACCGGGCAGAACGCCTGCACGCAGTTCCAAAACACGCAGCCGCTCTGCTTGGACAAGCAGCCCAACCCAAACACCACGGGCAACGATGCGACCGGATGCACGAACAATACCGAGGTGCAGTTTATTTGGGAAGAAGGCGTGGCTCACGAGTGGGAGGCAGAGAACGATACAGTCCGCTGGCAGTTTCTTGCCTCGCATCCTAAGCAACCGTAGGGGCACAGCCTAGCAGCGCGGCGATGTTCAGCTAGTGTAGTGCGTCATGCAGAATGACCTGTATTCGTTTTGAAAGGGATGGGCTTCAGCCCATCCGGAAGGCAGGGAAATAAATGCGGCTTCAGCCGCTCAGGCAATGCCGTTCGGATGTTTTGCTGGCTTCCGCCGGTCCCTCTAACCCGCCCTTATTTCTGACGCACTACGCTAGTTCACTGCCGCAATCCCACCCAGCCTTCGGAAATCACCATCGAGTTCCCGGGATTGCGCGAATCATATTTCACTGACGTCGGCACTCCCAAGCGGCAGGAGTGCAGGTTGATCCACTGGCGAAGGTATGTGACATCCTGCGAGGCCTCGTACGAGACGCCCGCCACATCATACTGATAGATCAACATGGTGGCCGCCCGGTCGCCCTCGGACGGAACTTCCTGCACATCAATCACGGTGCCGTCGGTGATGCGGCCAACCGTGCTCAGCCAGACGCGGCGTTCCTGCTCGAGTTCGGCCGCAGTTTTCGGTTTGCGGCGCAGCACGGCATAGCCGGCAAAAGCCAGACCAATGCCACCAATTGCGAGTGTATAAAGGCGAAGGAAAATCATTGCAACAGAACCTGCGTCCTCGGGATTAACTTCCAGCATAAGCTGGATATTCCCTCTGTGCCAATAGTACGAAGGTACGCACTTGCAAAGCAGGATCGTCGACGCGCGCACACGTGGGAACAATATCAGTGAAAGATTGAGGAAAAGAATCTACCAATCTTGTGGAAGAATCCGCGCGGGCGAGCGGGCGAAGCAGCTTTTGCGCTCGGCATTTGCGGAGGTTGCGCGGGCGGCGGTGGCGGGAGCGCGGCGGCGGTGAGTTCCGGCGACGCGGTTCGGCGCGAATCAAGCGGCAGCGCGCGAACATCTTCCACGGGCGCGGGCGGCGGTCCGGTCGCCTTGAACACCAGGGGCGCGGAAATCTGCACGTGCAAATCGCCTCTGGGTGGCGTGCTGGTCGCGGATTCCGCGGCATTTCCTGAAGGAACTTCGGTTACGGGCGTTTCCACCGAAGATGACTCCGGCGAGTCGCTTTCCTTCGCCTGACGCGTCGTGCTCGCCGAGCTCTGCATTGGCAAATCATTGGTCGCGCGGATGGGTGCCTGCCGTGGCGGCGGACATCCGCATTCGAGCGGCACGGCCATGTCCACGCGATCGAGTTGCCCGGCGCGAAACACAAGCTGGTCGGTCGCCTTCACCTGATAAGCGCGACCGCCGAGCAGTTCAGTCACGATCGCAGACGCGGTATTTCCGGGCAGTGCGCGCACGCAGGTATTGCCCTGACTATCGGCACTGAACGCGTAGTGAAATTCTCCCGGCCCGAGAAGCGTGATGCGGAAATCCGGCGTCATCACCGAATCTGAAGACGCATCCAGCGCAAAGTGCGTTTCGAGCGCGCCCGTATTCACGCCCAGCATCAGGTTGTGCTTGTTCTGCGAGGGAGTAATCGAGACAGTTGTTCCGGGACAAACGCGGACTTCGCCACCGCTCGACAAGCTCAGTACCGCGGTGTCGGCTCCGGCGGTGAACGATGAACCAATGCCTCCGGTTTCGTTCGCCAACGCCAGCGGACCGGCCGCGCGCACGGCTTTCACTACCGGCTGGGGCGAAGGCGTCAGGCTCGCCACCGTCGGCGGCTGAAAGGGTGAACGATTCGGGTCGTCCGGATTCCTCCCCAGATGCACAACCAGGCGATTTCCGGCGGCGTCCCAGCTGTAAGTACGCGGCGTGAGCAGATCGACGACCACGCGCGCGACCGGAGGGTTCTGCTGAAACTGATCGGCGCGCAGCGTGCTGATCTGATCGGCTTGAATGCTGATGCGCTTTTGCGTCGTTTCGAGCCGGGCATTGGCCAGATCGATGACGAGGCGCGGCGGATCATTGATCTGCTGGATCGCGGGAATCAGCGGCTGCGTGGAAAGAATTTCGACCGCCGGGCCGTCCTTTTCCTGCACGATGCGGAAGCTCTTGATAGCAGCAATCTTCGGGACTTTCGGGACGGCAGTTTTCGCCGAAGATTTACCGGCGGGCGGTGCAGCGGAATTCTTGGGCGACGGTTTCGCCGGGGACTGAGTGGCTGTCTGCGAATAGAGCCATGGAGCTGCGAGCGCAAGCGTTCCCAGTGCGAGCCGGAATGTGAGATTCGGGGAAAACCTTTTCACGAAAGCGCTCGAGTGTTTCCTCAACCATATCACTCAAGCGGCACGCGAAAAAGCGGACGGAAAGACGCACTACCCTGGAAACGACTTTAGCTCTCGGCCAGAAATTCGTATTCCTCAATCACGGCCGAGACCGCCATCTTCCCCGCAGGATTCCCGCCTTCAACACGCACAACGCGTCCTTTGCAGCGCACGCGAATGCTTTCTGTCAGCGTGATTTCGGGCGGAAGCGTGAGCGTGAAATCGATGGCAGCTCCAGCCTGAATTGCCGAATCGACATAGAAGCAGATTCCGCGGGCGCTGACATCGCGCGTCTGCGCGGCATGCTCTTCCGTCTCGTCGCCATACTTGACACTCACCGGCAAGCGCAGCGCAAACCGTCGCGTAGCGCGTTTCTCTTTCGCATTCGCCTGGGCTTCCCTGGATTGCGCGTCGGCCATCGAACCTCCTCAAAAGCAGGTTTCAAAGTTTCAAGGTTTCAGAGTTTCAAAAGATTGTCGAAAACCGCTTGCAAGCATGTCAATTAGCGGGAGGACTGTCAAGTATGGCCCGAGCATAGGTTCCAGGCTTCAGAGTTTCAAGGTTTCAAAGACAACACCCGTGATTCGCCTCAATACTCCTGTTCGTTCGTTGAAACCTCGAAACGCTGAAACTTTGAAACCTCGTTCTTCACTGCCCGGCCGGACGCTACAATGTTCCTGTGGTCTTCGTGCTCGACAACTACGACTCGTTTACTTACAACCTTGTCCAGTATCTGGGAGAACTGGGCGCGGAAGTCGTCGTTCGCCGCAATAATGAGGTGACGATCGGCGAGATCGAGGCGATGCATCCGGAGCGGATCGTGGTTTCTCCCGGACCGTGCACTCCGCAGGATGCGGGGATCAGCATCGATTTGATCCGGCACTTCGCGGATCGAGCCGGGAACAAAGTTCCTCTCCTTGGAGTTTGCCTTGGACATCAGGCGATTGGCGCGGCTTTTGGCGGAGAAGTTGTGCGCGCAAAAAATCTGATGCACGGAAAGGCCAGCGCGGTCGAGCACGATGGCCGGACAATTTTTCGAGGACTTGGCTGTCCGATGACCGCGACGCGCTATCACTCGCTGATCGTGCGCGAGGAAACGCTGCCGAGCGAGCTTGAAGTGAGCGCGTGGACTCATGACCGCGATGGCACGCGCGTGATCATGGGTCTGCGCCACCGATCGTTTCCGATTGAGGGAGTGCAGTTCCATCCCGAAAGCGTGCTGACGACGGAGGGAAAGAAAATAATCGGGAATTTTCTGGAAAATCGGCCGCATTAAATTCAGGGCGGATGGCGCATCCGGCGCGGCTTTTGGAGTGGTTGGCGTTAATTCGGGGTTTTTACCCCCCCCCCCCCCCCCCCT